>JAABUX010004842.1_pt1 | contig 16833 bp, 18 predicted proteins | sample 5561851 | NCBI WGS metagenome assembly JAABUX01 (sample SAMN10711883, study PRJNA513361) | rock metagenome | isolation source: Antarctica rocks | place: Antarctica: Victoria Land, Richard Nunatak red sandstone | collected 2016-01-03 | reverse complement strand
GCGAACTCAATGCCGTACTGCTCTACCAAGGGAGACGAAAAGGCTTGAGAATTAAGGCTTTTAACGACCATCCCGTTCTATTCGACCGCACATCATAAACCGGGGGGCATTGTGAACATCGATCCAAATACTTGCGGATGTCGACATCGAGTATCCAAGCGGCGGCCCCTGCCAGTGCACCGGCAAGACGATGGAAGACGCCCACAAGGGCATGGGAATCAAGGATGGAGATTTCAACGCTCTCGTCGAAGACCTCCAGCAGTCGACGAACAAAAACCAAGTTCCGATCCCGACGCAGAACCGGCTGCTCGCGGTTCTCGCTCCCCTGCAGTCCTCGGTGGACTACAAGTAAGGGAAGCGTCCGCAGGGAAGCCGCGACGCGCTTTCGCAGGATCAGTTGCGAACGGCCGTTTCAAAACGTCGCGCTAGCGTCGCCAATTCGCCGTCGATTGCAGCCGCGCGTCGCTCGAAATCCGCATTTGTCTCAGCCGGCATCGCAAAGAGCGTGAAGAGGTACTCCGCATGAGTTGATCCATGCGCTACGACGCGCGTTGGGGCGGAGAGTCGGTAAACGTCCGGCGCGATTCGGACCAAAAAGTCGACCACGCCGAACTCCCGGTTGAGCCGCAGCTTGAAGGCGAGTTCGCCGTCGGGCCGCGTTGCAATCCAGTAGTCCCCCTCGGGACGGACGGAGCGAGCGAAAGCCGGAGCCCACGACGGAAGGTTCTCGGGCCGCGAAATAAAGTCGTAGACTTCGTTCGGCGCCGCGGCAATCGTACCGGCGCGCGTTTGCGATCTCATGCAACCTGTCTCTCGCCGCGCGTTCACGTTGCTCGTTTCCGCGGCGGCCTTAGCATACGCGACCGCGCGGCGAAACCGCTAGGACCGCTCCCGGTATGTCGAAGTAGACCGCTTTGAAACGTCTTAGGTTCAGGGACCATGAAGAAGCCGCGCTCCGATGTCATCCCACTCCAGGAGAAACCCACGGAGTCGCGCTTCGCGTGGCTCTACACCCAGCTTCGCAGCGCGGTGCTCGAGGGACGGCTCGTGCCGGGGTCGCGGATGCCCTCGACCCGCGCGCTCGCGCAAACGTACGGCGTCGCTCGCGGAACGGTCGTGGAAGTCTTCGAACAACTTGCGGCCGAGGGTTATCTTCGCCCCAGGAGCGGGTCGGGAACCTACGTCGCGGCGTCGCTGCCCGAGGATTGGACGCGGGTTGCCACGCTCCGAAGCGCCCCCGTCATGAGGGCCAGCTTGCCGCGGCTGGCACTTTCGAAGCGCGGCCGCGATCTGACCCGAGGCTCCGATTTTCTGCACGGCGACCGACCGCGCGCTTTTCAAGCGCATCGGCCGGCGATCGATGCGACGACGCTAGCCGCGTGGCAGCGCATTTCGAGCCGCCGGCGCGTACGCGACGCTACCTTCTTCTCACATAACGATCGGCGCGGTTACCGGCCGCTGCGTGCGGCAGTCGCCGACTACCTCCGGCGCGTCCGCGGCGTACGCTGCCACGAGGAACAAGTTCTCATCTTTTCGGGCGTGCAGCCGATGCTCGATCTGACGGCGCGGCTGCTCACGGACGCGGGCGATACCGTGCTCGCCGAAGACCCCGGCTACATCGGCGTCCGGGCGGTCTGCAAAGCGAACGGACTGCGCGTTCTTCCGCTCCCCGTCGATGCGGAAGGCGCAAATATCGACGCGATCGCGCCGGACGCGGCCGAGGCACGGCTCGCCTTCGTCAGCCCCGCGCATCACTTTCCGCTCGGCATGACGCTGAGCGTTCGCAGACGACTCGCACTGCTGGGCTGGGCGTCGCGCGGCGGCTATATCTTCGAAGACGATTACGATGGCGAATACCGTTTTGCCGGACGGCCGATCGCCGCGCTTCAGGGACTCGATGAGAACCAGTGCGTCATCTACTCGGGAACGTTCAACAAGGTCCTCTTTCCCGCGCTGCGGCTCTCGTATCTCGTCGTACCGGAGCATTTGATCGACGCCTTTGCCTCGGCCCGTGCAACGATCGAACGCTATCCCGCGCTCGCACCGCAGATGGTGCTGTGCGACTTCATTGCCGAAGGTCACTTCGCACGTCACGTACGGCGCATGCGCGAGTTGTATGCCGAACGTTTGGACGTGTTCCAGCACCTCGTCGAAGCGCATCTCGGCGACGAGTTGGAACTCGATACCGTCTCGACCGGTTTACAAGTCGTGGCCTGGCTGCGCATGCAACAAAACGATGCGGCTCTCGCGCGCGCAGCGCTCGCCTACGACGTCGAAGTCCTGCCGCTTTCGCCGACCCGCATCGAGCAGCCCCTGCGCGACGGTTTTGTGCTCGGCTTCGCCGGTTTCGAACCCGCGGAGATGCGCCGTGGTATCGAGGGTTTGCGTCAAACGCTGCACGCTACCAGACGGCACGCCCTCGTGCACTGAAGCGGTCCAGCGCAGATACGCCAAAGTGGTTCTAGGCGCCGCGGCCGCATCTCGCTAGACTCCATAGGATATTTGTGTACCGCGACACCGAAGTGCCGCGGCCAGAACGATGCGGAAGAGACGTGATACCACACACCCCCCGGGTCCCGGGTTCAGGTCACGCGCGAATGGACGCCGACGCCGAGTTTGCGTATCGCGCGTTTTGCCGGCACGTCTGGCTGCTGTGCCGCAATGCGCCGGAGCGCAGCCGCACGCTCGGATACGCCGCAACGCGCGCGTACCTTCGGGCGCTGCGCGCGGCCGGCGGTAAACCGTCGGATTCGAGCTGGCGCGATTTCGTGCGTGCGGTTTGGGCTCTGGTGCACGAACTGGATCGTTACCCGTCGCAGGCGTCGTGGCGTTGGCGCGATGCCTATGGAGCGCTCAGCCGCATCCTGTTCGACAACGTCGATCTCCTCGATGCGCAGCCGGGGACGCGGAGAAACCATGATGAGTTTGCCCTTAGCGGACGATGATCTCGTGACCATGGCGCGGGCGGGCTCGCACGACGCATTTTGCACGCTCGTCGAGCGATACCGCGCCCCGGTCGTGCGCTTCGCGTACCGTTTGACGCGCGACGCAGACGAAGCCAATGATGTAGCGCAAGAGACGTTCTTCCGCGCCTACCGCAACCTCGGCTCCTTCGAGCCCGACCGCTCGTTCGCGCGCTGGCTCTTCGCGATCACCCGCAACGCATCGCACGATGCACTGCGGCGTACGCGGCGAAGCGTCGCTTGCGGTCCGGCCGAGCCCGCCGTAGAACTCGGTCCTGAAGAGCTCGCGCTACGAAACGACGACGAACTGCGCCTGCGCGCGGCGCTCGACGCACTGCCCGAACGCTATCGCAGCGTGCTCGAATTGTATTACCTCAAAGGTCTGCTGTATCGCGAAATTTCCGAGGCGCTCGGGATTCCGCTCGGTACGGTCAAGACGTACATCCGGCGTGCGAAGCGTCGCCTGCGTGACGAGTTGATGACGACCGAACTAACCCTGGCAGCGTAAACGAAGGAGTATCTTTTGCAAATGATCACGCCGTTCTTGCTGTTCGACGGTCGAGCCCAAGAGGCGGCGAATTTCTACACCTCCGTTTTCAAGAGTTCGAAGATCGAGAGTATCGCGCAATACGGCGACGGCAGACCTGGACCGAAAGAGACGGCTATGTCCGTGACGTTTTGGCTCGATGGGCTGCGCTTCATAGCGCTCAACGGCGGTCCGCAAGTCGCGTTCACGCCTGCCATCTCGCTTTTCGTCTCTTGCGAGACGCAAACCGAAGTCGATCATCTCTGGACGAAGCTCTCCGAAGGCGGAGAAACGCAACAGTGCGGCTGGCTCAGGGACAAATTCGGCGTGACGTGGCAGATCGTTCCGTCCGTTTTGGGCGAGCTGCTGGGCGACGAGGACGATGAGAAGTCGGCACGCGTCATGAAGGCCATGCTGCAGATGGAGAAACTCGACATCGCAGGTCTGCAGCGAGCGTACGAGCGCGCTTAGTCACGAGTCAACTGCTACTGCGCAGCGATCGAAACGCCTCCGCTGCGCAGCACGAACTTCTGAATCTTACCCGTCGCCGTTTTCGGTAATTCGCCGACCACATGAAAGACTTTCGGGACTTTGAAATGCGCCATGTTATCGCGCGCGAATTGCCGCAATTCGGCGTCGCTCGCGGCCCCGCCAGCTTTCAAAATGACGAAGGCATGCGGCGCTTCGCCCCAGCGTTCGTCAGGCAGCCCGACGACGGCAACTTCTTGCACGGCGGGATGTCGCAGCAAGACGCCTTCGACTTCGACCGATGAGATGTTTTCGCCACCGCTGATGATGACGTCTTTGATCCGATCGCGTATTTCGGCGTAGCCGTCTGGATGGACGACGGCCGCGTCACCCGTGTGGAAGACGCCGCCGCGAAATGCGAGCGCGGTCGCCTCGGGATCTTTGTAATAGCCTTCCATCACGACGTTGCCACACACGACGATTTCGCCGACGGTCGCACCGTCATGCGGAACCTCGTTGCCGTCGTCGCCCACGACGAGCAGCTCTCCGGACGTCACGAGTTCGACGCCTTGGCGCGCTTTGAGCGACGCGCGTTCGCGCGGTGAGAGCGCCGCGTGTTCGGCGAGCGGTTCGCAGATCGTGATGAACGGCGCCGTCTCGGTTAGCCCGTAGACTTGGGTGATCTCCCAACCGAGCTCACCTTCGATGCGCTCGATCGTCGCGGCCGCGGGCGGAGCGCCGGCGGTCAAGACGCGAACGCCCCGGCGCGCCCCATGGCGTAACTCCTCCGGTGCATTTGCAACGCCGATGAGAACCGTCGGCGCTGCACACATCAGCGTCACCTCTTCGCGCGCCACGAGCTCGAAGATGCGCGCCGCTTCGACTTTGCGCAGGCACACGTGCGTACCGCCGGCCGCCGTCACCGTCCACACGAACGTCCAACCGTTGGCATGAAACATCGGCAGCGTCCAGAGATAACGGTCGTCCGGGGTCACCGGCACGTGGACCATCGTGCCGATGGTATTCATGTACGCGTTGCGATGCGTGATCATCACGCCTTTGGGATTGGCCGTCGTCCCGCTCGTGTAGTTGATCGTCAGCAGATCGTCTTCGTCGATGGCGGGACGCTCGACCTCGCCCCGGGCCGCGTCGAGCTCCGCCTCGTAGTCGAGCCAACCGGTCCTGCGACCTTCGAGCGCGACGAAATGCTCGACGCCCGGACAGGCGGCGCGAATGCTCTCGACCGCAGCGAGTTGATCTGCATGCACGCACACGACGCGCGCGTCGCTGTGATTGATGATGTACGCGAAGTCGCTCGCGACGAGCCGGAAGTTGATCGGCACGAGCACCGCGCCCAGGAGCGGAACGGCGTAGAACGATTCGAGCTGCGCGTGCGTGTTGGGAGCGATGTACGCCACCCGGTCGCCCTTGCTGACCCCGAGCCGCGCTAAGACCGAAGCCCAGCGTTCGCAGCGCGCGAAGAACTGGGCGTACGTCAGCCGGACGCCTTCGTCGACCACGGCCTCGCGATCGGCGTAGAGCCGCCGCGCGCGGCGCATGAACTCCAAGGGCGTGAGCGCGATCTTCATGCTCCCTTCTCTCACGGAAGAACCGCGCGAGCCCCTGCTGCCCGCAAATGCCGGCATCCGGCGCGGGTCGAAGACGGTAACCGTGAACGAACTCTTCACCGTCGTGCCGCCTCGCGAGGCGCTCCAAGCGCTCCTGCGGCACTGCACGCCGGTCGAGCGTTCCGCTCGTGTCGCGCTCGTCGCAGCGCGCGGTCGCGTCGCGCGCAGCGATGTGTACGCGCCCGAGACGCTTCCGGCGTTCGCCCGGTCGACGATGGACGGGTATGCGGTCCGGGCGGTCGACACGTTCGGGGCCTCCGAGTCGGCCCCGGCCTACCTGCGATTCTGCGGCGAGATCCTCATGGGCGCCCCGGCGACGCTGTCCGTGGCGCCCTTCGAAGCCGCCCGGATCCATACCGGCGCGATGCTGCCCGCGGGCGCGGATGCCGTCATGATGGTCGAGGACACGAATGCGCACGGCGACGAGATCGAAGTCCTCGCCGCGGTGGCCCCCGGCGAGAACGTCGTCGGCGTCGGCGAGGACGTGCGGCACGGCGACCTCGCCATTCCGAGCGGCCGCCGCTTGCGAGCGCAAGATCTCGGCGGCCTCGCGGCGCTGGGCATCACGACCATCGCCGTCGTGGACCGGCCGCGGATCGCGATCCTCTCGACGGGCGACGAAGTCGTTGCGCCGAGCGCGACGCCCGCGGTCGGCCAAGTTCGCGACGTGAACGCGACGACCGTGGCGGCGGTCGTGGCCGCAGCGGGCGGCGACGCGATCGCGCACGGCATCGTCCGCGACGACGAAGCGGCCTTGCTGGAGGCGACGCAGGCGGCGCTCGCAAATGCCGACGCGCTCGTCCTCTCCGCCGGTTCTTCGGTCTCGGACCGCGACTTGACGGCGCGCGTCATCGAACGCTTGGGCAGCCCCGGCATTCTCGTCCACGGCATCGCGATCAAGCCCGGTAAGCCGACACTGATCGCCGTCGCCGACCGCAAGCCCGTCATCGGACTTCCCGGAAATCCCGCGAGCGCGCTCGTCCTTGCATGGCGACTCGTCGCGCCACTCGTGCGCCGTCTGGGCGGCGAGGAGATCGATGCCGATACCGTCGGCACGGAAGTCGATGCGATCCTCGCGAATCCAGTGCGTTCGCGCGCCGGCCGAGAGGATTATCTGCCGTGCAGGCTCGAGCGCGTTGCGGGTGACGTGCGCGCGACGCCGATTTTCGGGAAATCGAATCTCATCTTTACGCTCGTTCGCTGCGACGGTCTGATCGTGGTGCCGCTGGATGAAAGTGGTATCGCAGCCGGCGCGACCGTGCGCGTGATCGTGCCATGACGAACGGATACGGTCACGCGCCGTTTCTCACCGACATTCCGCTCGAAGCGGCGCAGGCGCGCTTGCGGGGCGCCCTCGCCGCGGCCAACGTTCGCAACGACGACGTCGAAAACGTCCCGCTCGACGAGGCCCTCGATCGCGTCACCGCGCGAACCGTCTTCGCCCGCCTTTCGTCGCCACACTATCATGCCTGCGCGATGGACGGCTTCGCTGTGCGAGCCTCCGCGACGCGCGGCGCGTCGGAAACTGCGCCACTCCTGCTCCGCATCGATGCGGACGCGCACGTCGTCGATACGGGCGATCCGCTGCCGTGCGGTACCGACGCGGTCATTATGAGCGAAGACGTCGAGCCGCGCGACAACGGTGCCATCGCGATCCGGGCTGCCGTTGCGCCATGGACGCATGTGCGACCGATCGGCGAGGATGTCGTCGCGACCGAAGCCGTCGTTCCGAATCGGCGACGGTTGGGCCCTGCGGATCTCGGCGCGCTCGCCGCCGCGGGGATCGGCGCGGTGCCGGTCGTCCGGCTGCCGCGCATCGCGATCATCACAACGGGCGATGAACTGGTCGAGCCTGATGTCGAGCGCCCCGCCCGCGGCGCGATCGTCGACTCGAACGGCGTCCTGCTCGCCGCAGCCGTCCGTTCGTACGGTGGCGTTCCCGTCCGTTTTCCGCGCGTCCCCGATGAGCGCGCGCTACTGGAGAGCGCCGTCGTGCGCGCGATGGACGCCTGCGACGTCGTCGTCGTCAATGCCGGAAGCTCGGCCGGACGCGACGACTACACGTCGACCGTCTTCGCGCGACTCGGCGACGTGCTCGTGCACGGGGTCGCGATCCGCCCCGGCCATCCGCTCGTCCTCGCGCTCGGTGCGCCGCACGACGACCGTCGCATCCCGCTGCTGGGCATTCCCGGCTACCCGGTCAGCGCCGCAATTTGCGCCGACCTCTTTTTGCGACCGCTCATCGAGCGGCTCGCGCACCGCGAACCGGTGGATGCGACGATGCTCGACGTCACGCTGACGCGCAAGCTCTTCTCGCCGCTGGGCGAAGACGAATTCGTGCGCGTGGTCGCGGCACGGGTCGGTGAGCGCATCGTTGCGATTCCCCTGCGCCGAGGCGCCGGCGCAATCACGTCGCTTTCGCGCGCAAATGCGATCGTAACGATCTCCCGATTCACCGAAGGCGCGCATCCCGGGACGGTCGTTCCGGCACGCGCGCTGCGCGGCACGGGTGCGATCGAACGCACGCTGCTCGCCGTCGGCAGTCACGACGTCGCGATCGATCTGCTCACCGGCGTGCTCGCCGATCGGGGACTCGATCTCGTGTCAGCGAACGTCGGCAGCATCGCGGGACTCGTCGCGCTCGCAAGCGGATCGACGCACTTCGCAGGCACGCACGTACTCGATGCGGTGACGGGTTCATACAACGACGTCGCGGTGCGACGCTACGTACCGGGCGATCGCATCGCACTGGTGCGCTTTGCGCGACGCGAGCAAGGCCTCATCGTCGCGCGTGGCAATCCACTTGGCCTCGCGTCGATCGCGGACGTCGCGCGGCGCCGCGCGCGCTACGTCAACCGCCAGAAAGACGCGGGGACACGGATGCTGCTCGATGCGCTGCTGGCCAGCGACGGTCTCTCGCCGGCGGACATCGACGGTTACGAGCGCATCGAGTTCACCCATCTCGCGGTGGCCGCGCTCGTCGCGGACGGCAGCGCCGACTGTGGACTCGGCATCCTCGCCGCTGCGCGCGCGCTCGACTGCGATTTCGTACCGGTCGCAAGCGAGCCGTACGAACTCGCGCTGCGCGCGTCGGCGCTCGACGATCCGCGTTTCGAAACGGTGATCGATGCGATGCGCGATGCGTCGCTGCGAGCATCGATCGAGGCGCTCGGCGGTTACGATGCGAGTTGCGCGGGCGAGGTGCGCATCGTCGAACCGGTGGACGCGCTCGTATGACGATCGAACTCTACGGCATGGCGCGGCACCTCGCGGGTTCGCCGACGCTCGAGGTCGGCGGCGAACGGCTCACGCGGCGCGAGCTCGTGCGGGCACTCGCAACGATGCCGGCGATGGTGGGACACGTGGTCGACGCCGAGCGCGAGAGGTTCGTGGAACCCAACATGCTCTTACTGGACGGCCGTCGCGCGATCGGTGATGACGAGCCGTTCGTCGCGGCCGACCGGCCCTGCGTGCTGTTTTTGGCGAGCGGCGGGTGAGCGCGGCCTACGTCGGTCCGCGGACCGTGCTCGAAATCGATCTGACTATGCAAACGACGCGGCGTTACGACCTCGGCGATGCCGACATCGCGGACGCGCTCGGCGGCGTTGGACTTGCGGTGCTCTTACTCGAGCGCTATCTCGCCGCCAACGAACTTGGGCGCATCGATCCACTCGGTGCCCAGAACGCGATCGTCTTCGCCGCCGGACCTTTCGCGGCGACAGCGGTCCCGGCAGCGACGAAACATGCGCTCGCGACGCTCTCACCGCTCACCGGTTTGCTCAACGAGGGTCTTTCATCGAGCCACTGGTCGGGCGCGATCCGGCGGTGCGGTTTCGCCGCGCTCCTCGTGACGGGAGCCGCCGCGCGCTGGACCACGCTCGTCATCGAACGGGAACGCGTCTTCTTCGAAGACGCGGATGCGCTGCTCGGCATGTCGGCGCGCGAGACGACCGACGCTTTACGCGAAAACCGCGCCGACCGCACGCTGCGCGTGTGCGCGATCGGCGTTGCGGGCGAACGCGGCGTGCGTTTCGCCGCCGTTGAAAACGACGGGCGCCAAGCGGGTCGCGGCGGAACGGGCGCCGTCATGGGTGCGAAGCGGCTCAAAGCGATCGCGCTTGCGGGACGCGGCTCGATCCCGATCGCCGATCCCCAAACGACGGCCGCCCTCGCCGCGACGCTCAAGGCGCGCGCGCTCGGGCCCAAGACCGCGAAGTACCGCGTGCTCGGGACCGGCGCCAACATGCGCGTGCTCGAACGCATGGGGCAATTGCCGACCCGCAACTTCACGGCGTCGACGTTCGCCGGCGTCGAGTCGGTCACGCCGGAACGTGCACGCGAAACGCAGGATGCGTACATCGAGGTGCGCTCGGGCTGCGCGGGCTGTCCCGTCCAGTGCGAGCACATGTACGTCCGTCGCGACCGCGATCCAAAATCGGCGGCCGCGAGCGAGTACGAATCGGTCTGGGCGTTCGGACCGAACTGCGGCGTTAGCGATTTAGACGCAGTACTCGATGCGGTCGATCGCTGCGACCGCTACGGTCTCGATACGATCTCGACGGGAAGTGCGATCGCCTTCGCGATGGAGTGCGCGCAGCGCGGCCTCGTCGACGCCGATGCATTCGGTACGCCGCTCGCTTTCGGCAACGCGGCCGTGCTCGCGCCGGCGATCGATGCGATCGCGACGTGCACGGGTCTCGGCGAACTCCTCTCGCTCGGCGTCCGTGCGGCGGCCGAACGAATCGGCGGCGGGTCGCACGCGTTCGCAATGCATGCGAAAGGTTTGGAATTACCGGGCTACGAGCCGCGCGCGCTACCCACATATGCTCTCGGCCTTTCCGTGTGCACGCGCGGCGCATGCCACAACCGCGCCGCATCTTACGACACCGATTTGCGCGCACCCGGCACGGTGCGCAGGGAAGACGAACGCGTGCGCGCGACGATCGAAGCCGAAGACTACGCGGTCGTGTGGGATTCTCTCGTGCTCTGTAAATTCATCCGCGACTGCTTCGAGGATTTCTACGCGGAGGCGGCCGCCCTCTGGACGGCCGTTACCGGACTCGCGCTCGACGCGGCCGGGTTGCGTGCCAGCGCCCAGCGCACGTGGGAGCGCAAACGCCGCATCAACGCGCGTCAGGGATGGACGCCGGCAGATGATACGCTGCCGGCACGTCTCTTCACGCCGATCGCTGAAGGTCCGTATCTTGGTGTCGCAATCGACGAACGCGCACTCACAAGCGCTCGTGCACGTTACGAGAAGACGCGCGAGCACACCGTGGCGGCACTCGCTTAGACTCCGCCTTGGCGCTCGTGATCGCTACGAGCGCCCTGACGTCGAGTCGCTCGACGACCATCTCGACGCCGATGCCGCGACAGCGAACCGCTCGGCGTACGAGGTCGTTACAGCACCTCCGCACGCTGCATGCGCGCGCGCAGGTCGTTGCCCGTCGCGATCGCATCGCCCGGAACGAGCGGACGGGGCTCGGCCCGGAGGCGGGCGATATCCCAGCGTTCTTCGGAACCCGTGCCGAAATAGCCGTCGTGCAAAGCCGCTTCGGCGTGCGACATCACGTGTTCGGCGTCGAGCGGAACGCCGTAGACGCGCGCGAGCTTCGCGGTAACGGAACACAAGCCGTCGACGAGCGGCACGGTGAGCGGGAAGCGGCCGAAGTCGGCTAGAGTCGCGTCTTGCATCGCCATGACGGAGACGCCGAGCGCGTATGCATTGCGCCCGCGGGTGTGGGCAGCGTACGGTCGGTGCGGATCATCGGCGATGTCGCGCATGTTGTCGCGCACGTCGTGCGTGTTGACGACGACGATCCGGCCGCCTTCCGCCAGCGCGATGCAGAAATGATACGCCGGAAAAACGGATCCATAATCGTGCGCGGACCAGTGCGTGTATATGCGCTCGACACGCCCAGCCGGTAAAGCCGGTTCCCACTCGTCGAGAAACCAATGAGCATACGCATCGATAGTATTTTCGTGTGGGTGCTCGTTCATGGGAACCCCATACGTCTGATGCGAACGACCGGCGACACTGTGAAAACGATGGGTCGGTTGAAAGCGGTAGCACTGCTGTGCGGAGCGATCGGTATCCTATCGTCGCCCGCTGCGTTTGCTGCCGACATGTCGTCGGTCGCGAGCCTGCCCAAACCGGCCGCAGGCGGCTCCGCTTGGTCCAGCATGCAGCTCGCGGCCTTACGCGGATCCATTGACGGTATCCTAGCCGCGCCGACGCTGCGCGGAGCGACCGTCGGCCTGCTCGCCGTCGACACGGTGCGCGGCACGATGCTGTACTCGCAAGCCGCCGATCAGGCTTTCATGCCTGCATCGAACTTCAAATTGCCGCGTCGACGTCGGCGACGCCGGCACACGCTACGTGCTGCGACTGCGGCGCGGCGCTCGTTGGTCGGACGGCGTGGCGCTTACGGCAAACGACGTGGTCTTTGCCGTCAAACTCGGCCGCAACCGGCTACTGCCCAGGAGTAACGCGCCGGATTTCGAGTTGCTGCGTTTCGAGCGCGCACTCGACGCATACACGTTCGAAATGCGCCTCTCCAATTGGCCTTGCGCGGCGTGATCTTGTCGCCGTATCCCGACGACTATAAACACTTTCATTCCACGCAGATTCGCGCGAACGGCGGCTTCAACGAAGGCTTCTACAGCAACCCGCAGATCGATCGCACGCTCGAGACCGCGAACCGCGGCTTCGCCGCGCAGCGCGCGTGCGGCGCTCGAGCGTTATCAGGTACTCGCCAGCGATAATCTGCCGGAGCTTTACCTGTATTCGGTCGGCTCGGCGCGGTCATACCGAAAGATCTCGGCGGGTTCGCGCTGACGCCCTTGGCCCCGGCTGCGTTGCCGATGGGTTTGCAGTCCTGGCGACGTTAGTGCCCTGTAACGCCCGCGTCGCCATACATCGCCGTAGGATTCAGCGTTTTCGCGCACCCAGGACAGCGGCGTTTGCTGCGCGATGCAGTGGATTACAAGGTAGGTACATAAATATGCGGGCACTGCGACCGAAACCTACGCTGGTCGGGCTGTCCCCGTCAGAGGTTACCGTAGCGCGGTCGCCGGCGAAACCGGAAATTCAGTGCGACGATCCGAGACCTGCGCGGCCACATATCCGCGACAAAGGATCGACAGTTAATCTCGTAAACGTTTTTGAGACGGTTGGAGAACTCAAGCAGGCATGGAAGACAGCGTATTTTCGGCTCACACGGAGCGCCGCGGGCGCCGTGTCGACACGATGAATCTCAGCGATCGGCGTAGCCTCGAAGTCTCACTTGCGGTCGCGCGAGAGCTCGACCGCAATCCCGACGCGGTTCTAAATAGAGGACTTACGAACATCGCCCGATGGAGGAGCGAATTCGGAACGCACCCGCACTTGCAAGAGTGGGAGACCATTATCCAGCAAGGACCCGATGCGGTTCATGCGATGCTCACGGGGTTGGACCATCGCTCCCGGCAGCTCCGCTCCTCGTCGCCGTTCACCGGCGTCCTGCCTGAAGAAGTCAGGCTTGACGCGGTGAGGCGAGCCTCGAGAAGTACAGGGCCTCCGCCCTGAACCGTGCGCAGTTCGAGCGAATCGTGCGTTCCATCGCTAGCGATACGGGAGAACCTGACGTGCTCGTGATCGGATCGCAAGCGATCATCGGATCGCACCCTGAATTCGTCGAGGGCGGCAACCCCGCGATCATCGGCTCACTGGACCTTGATGTCATGCCCCTCGACGGTTCGGATCGTTGGCTCAACGCTTTGAGTTGGATGACCGATGGCAGCATGTTTGCCGATTCGAATGGGGCAGCACACGCCGATCCTGTCACCGAAGGCGTCGCAACGTTGCCATCGGGCTGGCGCGACCGACTGATACGCTTCGAAACGCCAAACATGATCGCCCCCAGTGGACTTCAAGCGCGAGCGTGGGTGCTCGAGCCTCACGACCTACTTGCATCGAAATACATCGCCGGACGCCCGAACGATTTCAAATTCTGCGAGGCTGTCGTCGCGGCTGGCGTTGTTGATCGAAAGGTGCTCGTCGATCGGCTAAAAACGATTCGACGCGAGCACGCAGACAAAGCGCTCTCCGTCGAGGTCGCTCTGGCCGAAGTTGCCCGGGCATTCACGCCTTCGGGACGATAAAGCCGGACACGCGCTCCCCGATTGTTATCGTGCATATGATCAGTGAGGGCAGCAGCTACGTTTGGAACCCCGTCGCCTGCAAGAAGAGACGGTACCAGTCGTATTTTTGCAGGAGATCGTCATGGGCGACCCTCGTGGTCAGGACGAACGTCGGCGCGCGTGTCTGCAACTGCACAACCGTCATCGTGTCGGCCAAGCGCACGTAGAGTTTGGTTCCGGCGCTTGCACCATGCCCATCAAGGCGGTGTTGCCGGTGCTCGTGTCGTCGGTGAACACGCTCAAGAGGTGGTGTCGCGGCGACGCTTTCACCCCAATCGGAAAACGCAGCGAAGTACCAGTAGGCCGCATCGAAGAGTAGCACGTCGGTGATCGCATCGTTGCGACCGCCGCGCTGCAGCACACCGCCGGCGCCGCCGTACCCGCCGCTGTGTGCCGAGAGCACGATGCGCCCAGTCCGCGCGCTTGGAACGTTGCCGTTGTCGTGCAGCCACGTCGCAACCTCGGTCATGAAGCGCAAGAAGCCGTCCTCGTCGAGCTCCAGCTTGCCATCGCCGGAGTGGGGCGCATCCTTGGGCCCTTGCGGGACGAGCAAGACGGCATTGCGCCCACTCGCGACGACTTGCTCACGCAAGCGGTAGACGCTCATCCTCTCCGATATGTACGATGTCCGCGTGCCGGCCGCCCAGTCATATGCGTTCTATCGCGCGCTCCACGACATCGGCACTCCCGTCGAGTTCTACGAGTGGCCGATATGCGGCCACTTCCCCGGCGATCCAGTGCGTACCACGGACGTTTATCGATACTGGATCCGGTGGATCGACCGTCACGTGCGCTTACCACACTAACTCTCTTCGTCATCGAGCATCGGTCCCGCTAGGGATGTGAGCGCCGCCGCTATACCGGCCTAGGGCTCAAGTCTATCGACGCACGACGGCCGCCTCAAGGGCCGCAATGTGTTTGGCTGCATGTTTCCAAACACTCGACTCGATCGAACGGTAACGACGCACGACCTCACGTCCGAGCGGCGTGATGCTCGCGCCACCGCCTTTGACTCCACCGAGCTGCGTCCGTACGAGTGGTTCGCGAAACATCGCATTGATCTCATTTACGATGGTCCACGCGCGATGATACGACATGTGCATCGCTCGCGCCGCGCCGGAGATCGACGCTTCGCGGTCGATGTGCTCCATCAGTGCGACCTTGCCCGGACCGAGCTTCTGCGGCGGCTCGCCAGCTGAAAAACGAAGCCGCAATAGCAGCTCCGCGTGCGAGGAAGAGTGAGCGGCGACTCGCTTCGCTCGGGAAGGGCCCATACATGCTGTTTCGCTGTTCCGACCCGAGCCCCGTCCGGCTGCAGGACTGTCGCGGCCGTCGCTCAGAACGGAGACGGGCATCGCTATGTTCGAACAGACATAGCGCGGCCGCGACTTCGCGGCGAACATAGCGCGCCGTTCGTCTTAAAGAGGAGGACTCGTGTCTGCGAATTATTCCCGCTCGACCTTCCTTGCGGCAGCCGGTGCGCTCGGCGCGATCGGCATCGCACCACGATCACGCGTATTCGCCGCGACCCCCGTTTCAGTCGCGTACGCCGGATCGCTCGTTACTCTCATGGAGCGCTCCGTCGGCCCCGCCTTCGATGCGACGGGCTACGCGTTCGAAGGCGAGGCAAAAGGCAGTACGGCGCTCGCGAACCTCATCAAGAGCGGTCTACGAACGCCGGACGTTTTCATCAGCGCCGACACGGCCGCCGTCGATTCGCTGCGCGGCGCCTCCGGCAACGACAGCGCGAAGTGGTACGCGACGTTTGCCGCGACGCGGATGCAGATCGCATATTCGGACAAGTCGAAGTTCGCCGCCGATTTTCGAGCGGCCGCGGCCGGTAAGCTGCCGGTCCCGGACCTGCTCACGCGACCGGGGATTGCGATCGCTCGTACGGATCCGGCGCAGGACCCGAAGGGTTATCGCGTACTCCTGGTCATGGATCTTGCCGAGAAGTTCTACAAAAAGCCGGGCCTTGCGAGCGCAGTCCTCGGCGATCAAGAGAATGCGAAGCAAGTCTTGCCCGAAGAGAGCGCGCTGACGCGCCTGGAAAGCGGCGAGATCGACGCGCTCTGGGCCTACTCCCTCGAATCGGTCTCACGTCACTTGCCGGTCGTCGAACTGCCCACGCAAATCAATCTTGGCGATCCGAGCCACGCGAACGAGTATGCGAGTGCCTCGGTGAGCGTCAACGGGAAGACCTACCGCGGCGCTCCCATCGTCTTCGCCCTCACGATACCGACGAACGCGAAAGATGCGGCGGCCGGCGCGGCGTTCGTTGCGTTCTTTCTCGGTCCCAAAGGCACGGCGCTGCAGACCGCGGCGGGCCTAACGAAGCTTACGCCCGTCGTGACGGGGGACCGCGACGCGATCCCCGAGACACTCCGCGCTACTTTTTCGTGAACCGGAGCTCCGCTGCGCTGACCGTCGCCATCCTCATGACGGCGACCACAACGAGCAGCACGCGCGCGCAGACCGCATCGACTCCGCCGGTTGCGCCGACAACGGCCGCCCCGAAGCGTATCGTCTTATCGCCCGACGTGTTGCGCGGTCTTCCCCGGCGATCGATAACCGTCACCGAAGAGCACGGAACGCGAGCGACGTATGACGGCGTCGATCTGGGAGCGGTCCTGGCCAAAGAAGATGTCCCACAAGGGGCGGCGGTGCGCGGCGCGGTGCTGGCGCAATACGTGCTACTCATCGCCTCCGACGGCTATCGCGTCGTCTTCGCGCTGCCGGAACTCGATCGCGCCTTCACCGACCGTGCCGTGCTCCTCGTCGACCGGCGCAACGGTTCACCACTGCCGCCACATCTCGCACCCTTTCGCATTATCGTGCCCGACGAAAAGCGACAGGCACGCTGGATTCACAGCGTCACCGAAATCGACATCGAGACAGCGCCGTAGAAGCGTGACGCGCCGAGCGCCGCCGCATGTTAGTCCGGAGCTACGCTGAGGAAAGCGCAAGAAAGCCCGTCGTAGCAGGCTTTTTTGCTTACAATTGGTGGCTGGGTGCTGTCTACGATGCCGGTGCTTTCCGGGCATACTCCAAGGCGCGTGCTTGCAGC
>JAABUX010004841.1_pt1 | contig 16835 bp, 17 predicted proteins | sample 5561851 | NCBI WGS metagenome assembly JAABUX01 (sample SAMN10711883, study PRJNA513361) | rock metagenome | isolation source: Antarctica rocks | place: Antarctica: Victoria Land, Richard Nunatak red sandstone | collected 2016-01-03 | reverse complement strand
CGGTCAAGCGCGGCGACCGCGTGCTGGCGCCCTTTTCCTTCTCCGATGGGACGTGCGAGTTCTGCCTTAAAGGGCTGCACTCCTCCTGCCTGAGCGGCGGGGGCTGGGGGGCGACCAACGACGGCGGTCAGGCCGAGGGTATCCGCGTGCAGCAGGCCGACGGCACGTTGGTCGCGATCCCGAGCGGAGTGCAAGATGACGATCCGCTGCTCAAGAACATGACCTTGCTGACGGATGTGATGGCGACCGGCCACCATGCCGCGGTGACGGCCCAAACCCGGCGTGGCGGGACCGTCGCGGTGATCGGAGACGGCGCGGTGGGACTGTGCGGGGTCCTGGCGGCCCACAGACTGGGCGCCGAGCGCATCATCGCCGTGGGCCATCACCCCGGTCGGCTGGAGCTTGCCCGCCGCTTTGGCGCGACCAACGTGGTGAGCGGCGACGACGAACAGGCCACGGCGGCGGTTCGCGAGTTGACGTCCGGCGGCGCCGAGTCGGTGATGGAATGCGTTGGCAACAAGTCCGCCATGGACATGAGCTTTGCCATCGCGCGCAGCGGTGGAACGGTCGGGTTCGTGGGCCAGCCGCACGGCACGGATGTCGTCAATATCCGGCGCATGTTCCGCGATAACGTGGCGCTACGCGGCGGGTTGGCCCCCGTGCGCGCCTATATCTCGGACCTCCTCCCCGACGTCATGGCCGGGACCCTCGACCCGTCGCCGGTCCTGGACATGACGGTGGATTTGGACGGCGTACCGGAGGGCTACGCCGCGATGAGCGACCGCAAGGCGCTCAAAGTATTGGTGCGTATCTGAGCGGTGGGGACAATCCACGCCGCGCGCACGGACCATGCGCCCCGGTCACGCGCGGCCGAACTGGACCCAACCCTGCCCGTCGGGCAAAAGGTTGCGTCAGCGGGTATGCGGTACTCTGATAGGGACTGTCCGCGTTGACGGGATGGGAGAGGTGAGCGGAGGGATGGCCATGGACGACCGCGACAAGGGCGGCTGGCGGCGCGTGCGCAGCGAGGCGGGACCGGACTACCGCGTGTTCAAGGTGCGGCTGGACGACATGGTCTCGCCGCGCACGGGCGAAGAGGGGCGCTACGTGATCCTGGAATGCCCCGACTGGGTCAACGTGATCGCCCTCAACGGTGACAACGACGACCACATCCTGCTGGCGCGCCAGTATCGGCACGGCGTCGGCGCAGTCACGCTGGAGATCCCGTCCGGGCAGGTCGACTCCGACGAGGAGCCGCTGGCCGCGGCGCAACGCGAGCTGGCCGAGGAGACGGGCTATAGCGGCGGGCGCTGGACCCCTCTGGGCCGCGTGCGCCCCAACGCCGCCTTCCAGAACAACTGGTGCTACAGCTTCCTGGCCGAGGGTGTGCGGCGCACCGAAACGCCCAAGCTCGACGCGGGCGAGGCTATCGACGTCGAGACGCGACCGCTGAGCGACATTCCTGCCCTGATCCGAGACGGGTCCATCGACCAGGCTCTGGTGCTCGACGCCTTCTACGCGCTGGATCGACTGCGCTCGCACGAAAGCCCGGGACCCACGGATCAATAGCTTTATGTAGCCGACGGCGGAATAGTCTATAATAGCGCCAATGTCGCCGCGACCATGTCGCGGACGGTCTATGCTTCCTCTCTGGTATCCACGCGCCCGGACCCCACGCGCCCGGCTTCTCTAGCTGGTAGCCAGCAATCGTCCCCGTTCCTATCCTCAACGCGGGAGGCACAGCGGATGCATGGCATTCCCGTCCCACCACCCCGGGAGATCAAGGCCGATGAGCTGGCTCGCCCATCGATCCCGCGCGCGTCCGCCGTGGCACGGAAGGTGTGCCAGTTGGCGCGCCGCGCCCGCGGCGACTCGCTGCTGCGCAACAGCGTCTATGGCATGACCACCACCGCCGCGACCTCGGCGCTGGGCTATTTGTACTGGATCGTGGCCGCGCGCGCTTATCCGGCGCCTGATGTTGGCCTCGGCGCGGCGCTGGTGGCGGCCGTCACGCTGGCCTCGTCGCTCTCAATACTGGGCCTTGGGGCGACGCTGGTGCGGCTGCTGCCCCGCCGGCCCGCGAGCCGGGCGTGGTCGACCCTGCTGAACGCCGGGCTGGCCTGCGGGCTCGCAACCGGTCTCATCGCGGGCCTGATGGTCGTCCTGATCCTCCCCGTCGCGGCGCCCGCGCTGGCCGGCCTATGGCGTCATCCCCTCATCATCGCGCTCATCCTGTGCGGCGTGCCGTTGTGGACGGCCTCGGCGGTGCTCGACGCCGTGTTCCTCTCGGCCCGCGCCTCGGGCAACATCCTGGCGCGCAACACTTTGTTCTCCGTGCTCAAGGCGACGCTGCTCGTGGCGCCTCTCGTGGTGAGCCCCCACGGCGCGGACGGCGCGACCGTCATCGTCGGTTCCTGGGTCCTGGCCACGGCGCTCGCGCTTGCCGCCGGGTTCGTCTTGCTGCGATGGGTCAAGCCCGACTACGATCCATTGGCCTGGCGCGTGGGAGCGGACATTCGTGTCTTGCGAGGGTCATTGGCGGCGCAGCGCCTGATCGACCTCGGCGGCGCGGCGCCGATGTATCTGCTGCCGCTGCTGGTGACCGCACGGCTCTCGCCCGCGCAGAACGCCTACTTCTACACCACCTGGATGGTCGGCGGGCTATTCTTTGCCGTCTCTCCGGCGGTCGCCTCGGCTCTCTTCGCCGAAGCCGCGCACGTCGTCGGGGATAAGGGCGTTGGCACGGCCGCACGCTCCGCCCTGGCGCTGATCGCGGCGCTGTTGGGGCCGGCCATCGTGCTGATGCTGCTGCGCGGCAGCCTCGTGCTGGGGCTGTTTGGTCCGGCCTACCCACGATACGGTACGGTGTTGCTGGCCCTGCTGGTCATCTCGGCCATCCCCGATGCGATCACCAACGTCTACGTCGGCGTCGGGCGCGGCGGCGCGCGCCCGTCCCACGCCGCCGCGCTCAACCTGACCATGGCCGCCACGACCCTTGTCCTGGCCTGGCTGTTGCTCCCTATCCTGGGCATCGCCGGGGCCGGTTGGGCATGGTTGGCGGCGCAAACGGCCGGGAGCGTCGCCATCGGCGCCGGCGTCCTGGCGAGGCGTCGGCATGGCGCTTAATCCATGACCATGCCGCCGTCGATAGGCACGGTCTGCCCGGTCACGGCGTCGTTGGCCAGCAGCGCGCAGACCAGTGCCGCGACGTCCTCGGGCGTGGCCGTACGCTGTAGCGGCGCGTTCGCACTGAGCCGCCGCGCGTGCTCGTCGCGCCCCGCCACCCAGCGCGTCTCCACGATGCCCGGCGCGACGTTGCAGACGCGTATCTGAGGCGCAAGGGCGCGGGCCAGGGAGCGCGTCAGGCCGATGACGGCTGCCTTGGAGACGGCGTAGGGCAGGGACGACCCGCTGCCGAGGAGGCCGGCGATGCTGCCGATGTTGACGATGGCGCCCTGCCCGCGAGCGCGCATGCGCGGCGCGACGGCCCGCGCGCAGTAGAACATGCCTTTGACGTTGACCGCGAAGATGCGGTCCCACACCTCGTCCGTGACCGCGTCGAGGTCCGTGAGCGCGATGTACTCGGTGGTGGCGGCGTTATTGACCAGCAGGTCGACGCCGCCGAAGTGGGCCGCGACGCGTTCGACCATCGCGACCACCTGATCCTCGTCGGCCACGTCCGCCCCAACCGCCAGTGCGCGGCCGCCCAGTCCCTCGATCTCCGCCGCCGCGCCCTCCGCGTCCTGGCGCGAGCGCGAGTAGTTGACCGCCACCGCCGCGCCCTGCCGCGCCAGCAGCAGCGACGTTGCGCGCCCGATCCCCGTTCCGCCACCCGTCACGATGGCTACTTTATCCCGCACGTCCATTCGTCGCTCCCTTTATAAACTGCCCGCTGCCCATTGCCCGTCGGCAACTGGCAGGGTCTGTGAAAAGTCGTTGGTGTACAGAAGATCTGGGGTGATCTGGGGACGCGGGCGTCCCCAGGCTAACAATCCACAGGCCCTCCGGCACCTGGCACCTGGCACCTGGCAACTGGCAACTGGCAACTGCCCACTGCCTACTCGCCCGTGCGGCGGCCGAAGAAGCCGACGCTGACCAGGCTCATCACGACCTCGTCGCGCTGATTATATACCTCACCCTTGCCGCGGATAATGCCCATCGTGGGCCGGCTCCTGGAGGAGATGGTGTCGAGCACGGTAAAGCGCGCGCGCAACGTGTCGCCCGGAAAGACCGGCCGGGACCAACGCAGCTCGTCGATGCCGGGCGAGCCCAGACTGACGGTCTTATTCAGCAGTCCGTCGGTCAGCAGCCGCATGTAGATCGCCGCCGTGTGCCAGCCGCTGGCGATGAGGCCTCCGAACAGGGAGTCGCGCGCCCTCTCGGGGTCGACGTGGAACGGCTGCGGGTCGAACTCGCGGGCAAAGCTGATCGTCTCGTCCTGGCTCACCGTACGGCTGCCCAACTCGAAGACATCGCCCGCCTGGAACCCCTCGAAGTAGCGCGGCGGCGTATCCTGTCCGCTGTAGACCGCCATTATGCCACGTCCAACTCGAGGACCACCTGGTCCTCCGTCACGCTACCGCCCTCGCGCACCAGGACCGCGCCGCCGCGGCCGCCGCGGCCGCCGCGCTCGACCTGCACCGGTATCTCCATCTTCATCGACTCCAACACCATCACCTCATCGCCCGCCGCGACGACATCGCCGCTCGCCACGAGCACCTTGAACACCGTTCCCCTGATCCCCGCTCGTATTTGCATCAGTCCCTCCCGAGTTGCCAGTTGCCAGTTGCCAGTTGCCAGTTGCCAGAGAGTAGTGTGGGCAATTCGTTTGTGTCGGGTCGTCGGGCCTTTGTTCATCTAGTCCCAGCTGTTGGTGGCCGCACCCCCTGGCACCTGGCACCTGACAACTGACAACTCCGTACCGTCACGGCCGCATCGCGTGCGTCCAGGGACCCAGTTGCTGCGGGAGCAGCGCGTAGGCGTCGTGGACCCACTCGCACAGCAGCGGCCGCGTGTCGCGCGGGTCGATGATCTCGTCGATGCCGAACGCCTCGGCGGTACGGAACGGCGAGCGGATGGCCTCGGCCCGATCCAGGATGGCCTGGCGCAGCGCCGCCAGGTCGTCGCTGGCTTCCAGCTCACGGCGGAAGGCCACCTCGATCCCCCCTTCCACGGGCAGCGATCCCCAGTCGCCCGAGGGCCAGGCGTAGCGCAGGTTGAGGCCGTGCGCGTTGGTCATGCCGGCGCCGCCCACGCCGAAGACGCGGCGCAGGATGATCTCGACCGACGGCACGGTGGCCTGGTAGACGGCGGCGATGGCGCGCACGCCCCGGCGCAGCGTCCCTTTGCGCTCGGCGTCGCGGCCGATGGCCAATCCGGGCTGGTCGACGAGGTTGACCAGCGGCAGGTGGAACGTCTGGCAGAGATCGACGAAGCGGGTCAGTTTATCCGCCCCGTCGGCGGTCAGGCCTCCTCCACCGGCGTAGGGGTCCGGGGCCAGCACGCCCACGGGGTGGCCGTCGAGCCGCGCCAACGCCGTGACCGTGGCGCCGCCGTAGGAGCGGCCAAGTTCGAAGACGGAGCCGTGGTCGAAGATCAGGTCCAGCAGGGGGCGGATCTGATAGGGCCGGCGCCGGTTGCGCGGGATGGCCGAGAGCAAGGTATCCTCGCGCCGCGCTGTCGCGTCGTCGGTAGGCGCGATCGGCGGAGGCTGCCACACGTTCGGAGGCAGGTAGGAGAGGAAGCGCCTGATCTGGGCGAAGGCTTCGTCCTCGCTCTCAACGATGTTGTCCACGGCCCCGCTGGCGCGGTGTACATCGACGCCGCCCAACTCCTCCTTGCTCAGGTCCTCGCCAACCCCGTACTTGACGACGGCCGGACCGGCCACGAACAGTTGCGCCGTCCCCGCCACCAGCAGCGAGAAGTGCGAGGCGGCCAGGCGCGCCGCGCCCAGTCCGGCCACGGAGCCCAACCCGGCGGCGACGACCGGGACAAGACCCATGTTGGCCACCACGTGGTCCCAGGCTGGGTTGTAGGGGACGTAGGTGAAGCCCATGTCTTCCAGCGTACGCACGCTGCCGCCGCCGCCCGTCCCGTCCACCAGCCGCACCATGGGCAGGCGCAGATCGCGAGCCAGGCGCTCGGCGTAGACCTGCTTGCCCAGGATCGCCGCGTCAGCCGCGCCGCCGCGCACGGTGAAGTCGTCGCCGCCCACCACGACCTTGCGCCCGTCGATGCGCCCTGTGCCCAGCACGACGTTGGCCGGCTGGAAATCGCTCAACGCGCCGTCCTCGTAGGTCGCCTTACCGGCCAGCACCCCGGTCTCATGGAAACTGTCGGGATCGAGCAGGCGCGCGATGCGCTCGCGGACGGTCAGTCGTCCCTGCGCGTGGTGGCGGGCCACTTTGTCGGGGCCGCCCATGGCGCGCGCCAACTCTTCGCGCCGGCGCAGCTCGTCGATCTCAGGCTGCCAGACCATTTGCTTCCCCTTCCTCCTTGTCTCGTCGTCACGGCCCCGTCGCCGCCGAGGGTGTGCCCTTGTGAGCGCCGCCTGACCTTGAAGGGTCATGGCAGACCCTCATGCCCCTGTGGGGCGCCATCGTTCATGAAAAGAGCGGTGCGGCAGCGGAGGCAGGCGATGTTCTTTCATCCCAGAGACGGACCTGAAAAGGTCGGCGTGAGAGCCCTGTGCATGCTGGGTGCGCGCCAGATGACGGGCTGGAGAAGACCCTTCCGCGGTTTGCCTAACTGGGAGACCGGCCGCCGCGAGCAGCAACCAACTCGACCGCATCCTGGTCGCTAACGCCGACGCCGCGTCGTCTACTCTTGCCGTTGCGTCAGCCTCTCCACCAGGCGCTGTAGCGCGGCCAGTTCATCGTCCTTGCGGGCCAGTTCATCGTCCTTGCAGGCCAGTTGGTCCTCCAGCAGCCGGCGCTCACGCTCGATCTCGCGCTCGCGTAACTGCCGCCGCCCATCGCGCGCATAGACCGCGGCCAGCACACCTTCCACGCTGATCGCTGCGGCCACCTCCGCGCTCTGCCAGCGGCTCGACCCGTCGCGCGGCCAGGGCTGATAGACCCCGTTCTCCAGGCGCCAGCCCCGCCCTTGCTCGGGCACGAACGCGCCGCCCGGATCGAGCGTCAGGTACTCGCGCACCCCCGCGCGCGCATAGCTGTACCCCTTGCCCCGCTCCAGGTCGAGATCGACGTCGTAGGTTGCCTCGCTGAGCACCTCGACGATGAGGGCCGGCGGCCCGTCGGTGTCGATAGCCACGGAGCCCCGCCGCTGATCGATGGCGCGGCGATAGACGAAGACATCCGGCAGCGTCTTGTAGCGCGTGCCGTCAGGACGCTCGAAGCCCAGCACGACGGTCTGTGTCAGCGCCTGCCACGGCGCGGGCTGTCCAGGATCAGCAAGCGCGTCGGCAATCTCGTTGAGGCCCAGGCGCACGTTGATGATGGTCATCTGATGCAGGTCCGTGCCCACCACGCTCTCCTCAGTGTCGTCCGGCGGCCACACATCCACCGGCGCGGCCGGCCGCGTCGATCGATACACATCCGTCATCGCCGCTTACTCCCCCGCCCGCCGATCCATCCGGGTCCACCGGGCTCGTGCTGATTTATAGGACCAGTATAACGTAGGCCATGGGATGAAACGGTGCCGATCCGTCCCTTACACTCGTCCACCCGCCAACCACTATCCATGTTCCCACATGCCGCTTAGGCGTTGCAACGCACCGGGAGCGCCAGCTCGTCGCGGAGGATGCGTCAGAACTCAGAACACGTGCCAGCGGAGGCGCACCCAACTGGGGTATCCTTCGTCTTTGTATAGAGGTGCGCGGAGGAGGGAACGATGGGCTGCCCGTATTGCCTGGAGGACGCAACACAGGAGTTGGACCGCGTGACGGCGTTAGGGTACTACCTGTTCCGTTGCCGTCCTTGTCGGCGCACCTTCAACGAGCGCACGGGCACGCCCTTCAACCATCTGCAGGTTCCCACCGACATCGCCCTCTTTGTCGTCCTATGGCGGCTGCGCTACAAATTGAGTCTGCGGGATCTGGCCGAGATGGTCATCACGCGTGGCTTCACCTTCACGCATGAGACCGTCCGCAAGTGGGAGGAGCGGTGCGCCCCGCTGCTCACCGAGCGCGTGCGCACCAAGCGGCGCGGCAAAGCTGGCCTGAAGTGGCATGTGTCTGAATGAGATGTGTCCCTAGCGGACCAGCGGCAGCTCTTGCGAGAACTGATGGGGCGAGGTGCGCGCGGTGCTGCAGGCGGCGTAGGCGAGATCAGACGGACAACATCGCAGCCTGATGCGCGCCACGGCCCGATTGCGTTCCGAATCCTGACGCTTCCCGTCGCGGATACTACCATATCATGATATACCGGAGTTATCGGCAACTCGTCAGTCAGCTACCATGAGCAACGATGCCGCGTCGTATGCGCGCGGCGTCGCGGAACCGCGCGGGATGTCACGTGAGGGTTATATAAACATGGCAAAGGCAAAGAAAGAACGTAACGCGGACACCGTTGGGCGTCTGCGGGGTCTCCCGGCTGGCTCGCCGGAACAGATCGACTACGCCCTCCATCTGGTCGAGACGGGCGCGCGGCTGGATCTGGCGCAGGCCGCGCTCGACGTTCTCGCGGACACAGCCGATCCGCGGGTGCGGCCGGCTCTCCTCGCCGGGTATGCGCTCTGCTCGTCGGGCGCTTCGGCTGACCCCGGCTGCTACCTGCGCGTCGCGCTGCTGCAAGCCCTGCGTCCCCTGGTGCGCAAGGCCGATGGCGCGTTGCTGGAGGGCGCCGTCCTCACCTATGAGTTCACGCCGCCCTTCACGCCGCCACACAGGGGCGAGAGCGCCGCGGGGCTGCGCTCGGTCGCCCTGGTCGTGCTCAACGAGATCGACGAGACCCTGGCGGGGTACCACGGCGTGCGCCTGCTGACGGATCGCTACACCTCGCCCATGTCGGGTGAGCCGGCCGTCACGGCGGTCCGCCTCCTGAGGGCGCAGGGGCACGCGCTGCCCCTGTATGACTACCTGTTGCGCGACGGGGACGGCGTGGCCGAGGTCGTGGGCGAGTGCCTGAGGAGCCTCGACGAGACGCCGGCCTCCATCCTCGCTCCGCTCGTCGAGCGGTACCGGGAGGACGAGGACGAGATCGTGCTGCTCGGGCTGTTCGACTTGTTGCTGACGCGGGAGGACCACGCTTCCTATACGGAGGAGGCGTTGACGTTCCTGGAGACGACCCGGCTCTACAACGTGTATCGCTACGTCGTCAACACCATCGTGGCGCGCCGTCGGACCAGCCTCATCGCCGCGTTGGACACGATGCTGGCCGGCGAAAAGGACCGCATGAAAGCCGAGATCCTGCGGGAGGCGCTGGCGCTGCGGTAAGGGGTAAGAGCTGAAAGCGACACTGGACCCGAAAAGCGACACTGGACCCGAGGCGCCTATCACCCAATAGCATCGCGCAGCCAAAACGGCGGGTATCGTCCGGCCAGGATAGCGTCGTGCCGCGACCCTAACGGCCCTTCGAACCGGGCATCATTGAACCCAAGCCCCTCCACCGTAGCTCGTCCCACGTCCGTCACGCCGGCGATGAAGAGATAGGTGTGGAAGAACGTGAAATGGTCCCCCCAGCGATCATAGCGCGGATCAAAGAATCGCTGGATCACGCGCCCGAGTCGGTGAGATACCCGTTCATGTTTGCCCCCATTGCAGAATGGGCACGACCACGCGAAGTTGTCCAGGTGCTGCGGTCCGCGACGGTCAGGTTGCGGTGTTACCTCTGGCAGACGATTGTTGGTATAGTCCGCCCAGTGGGCCGGTGGCACGATGTGCTCGAGTTGGAATTGGCCAACCGTGGGCAGGAGGCAGTATTCGCAGACATCTCCCGCACGTAGGCGCACAGCTTCCCGGACCCGCCTATTCCGAGGGCTATGGGCTGGCTGCCGCGCAAGGTCGGACAGCAACGTGGGGAGGGCGGGATGTGGCGTCACCACGCGCGCCAGGTCGGGTTACTCGACAGGGCCGGTGGCGATAGTCGAGGCGCCGCGCCGAGCGACTGCGACCGCGACCAACGTCTCCAAGCGGGCCGGATCGGACTGTACCTCTTGCCACCAGTCCAGCGCGTCGGCGAGGTCCGCGGCGGCCTCGCGCTCGGCTTGCTCCACGGAGATACCACGCCGCCGCGCGAACTCGCGCATGCGTCGCTCGTGCAGGCAATGCCCGTATGCGGCGACAAGGCCATCGAGTTCCGTCCACTCATTATCCGTGAGTGATCGCTGCCCTTGTCGATCGTAGAGTTCGCGCATCCTCCGGCTCTGGTCGGGATCGAGGACGTTATCCTCAACATCCTCGGCAATGGGAGTGGTCTCCACTGTGAAGATATCGTTCAACTCGACGCCCAGGACGTTGACCACGGCGCCCGCCAGTTCTAAATCGGCGTGCCGAATGGGGGTGACGCGTGTCAACCGCTCAAGTGTGCGCTGGCTCACCCGAAGCCCAAAACGCTCCTCGATATCGCGCGCCAGGTCCGCTGCCGTGACGTTCTTCTCGCGCAGTAACTCGCTCAGGCGGGGATACACAACCACGCTCATCAATGTACTCCTTGCCGTGACCATTATAGACACAGTGTATCATCACCCGCGCCTATACACCGCTGTCGCGCGGTGCGCCCTGACGGAGGAAAACGCCGAACAGGATCAGCAGCGTCAGCGCTATGCCGGCGCCGAGCCAGATAGTCACGTGCAGCCCCCAGGTCTGGCCCACGATCCCGCCGAGCCAGGGGAAGATCGCTCCGCCCAGGCCGCCGGCCGCTGTGATGAGGCCGGCCAGCGTGGCGAATCGACGGGGGTACGCGCGCGCCGCGATGGCCATGATCGTGGGGTAGATCGGCGCAAAGCTCAGGCCCACCACGGTTAGGGCGAGGAGCGCGGGGCCGACCGCGCCCGCCGTCGCCAGCGCCACGAGCGCCGCGAGCGCCATGATGACGCTCCCGCCGAGCAGGCGCTCGTTGGAGAGGCGCACGGCGAGGGCGCTGGCGATCAGGCGGCCAACGGTCACGGCGGCCCAATACAGGGCGACGCTGCGCGCCGCGACATCCAGGCGCGCGCCAAGCGCACGGTTGAGGTACGTCGTGCTCCACCCGCCGGTCAACTGTTCCATGCCCACGAACAGGAAAAGTAACCCCACGAGCAGCCAGAGATGACGGCCGCCCCCAACCCGACCACTGACCGGGCGGGGCGTGCTTCTCACCGCGCGGGGCGCTTCGTTCGCTCCTCCTGGCGCCGCCAGATGCGCTGGAGGTGGGATGCGCGCCGCCACGATGAACACGACGCAGGAGAACGACAGGGCGCCTGTCACCACGAACATAGCGTGCCACCCCGCCGCGGTGGCGAGGAACAGTCCCACCAGGAGCGGCCCGAGCAACGCCCCCAGGCCGAAGAACGTATGCAACAGGTTGAGGGCGACACCGCCCTCGCCCGGTACCTGGGCCGCCACGACCGCATTGCAAAGCGAGTCGGTCACGCCAAAGCCGATGCCGGCCGTTGCCGTGAGGGCGATGACAGCCGGCCAGGTCCCCACGAATGCGGTCGCGGCCGTCCCGGCGCCGGTAAGAGCAGCTGCCAGGACCATTACGCGTTGGTATCCCCAACGATCGGCCGCGACCCCGCTGCCCAGCGCGCCGCACAGATAGCCGACGAACTGCGCCGTGAAGATCGTCCCGGCGGTCGCCAGGTCGATGCGGAATGATCCGACCATACTGAGCAGCGACGGACCGAGCTCGCTATTGAGCACGCCATTGACGACATAGACCCAGTAGGCCACGGCCAGGACGGCGACCGTGTGTCGCGTGGGCCGCCAGCGGGGCCGGGGCGTGAGCGGGGATGTATCGCTCTGAGTTGCGCCGGACGTGGTCATACGCCACCGCTGACGCGCGCTAACAGTCTTTCCATGCGTGACAAGCGACTAACCCAGGTCATAGTTAGCGGGGTCGAAGCGGCGCGTCTTCAGCCGATACTCCCACGTGAAGCCGGGCCAGAGGGTCGAGTTGCGGCCGGCGGCGTCAAGGTACCAGCTGGCGCAGCCCGAGGTCCACACCGTGCGGCGCATGCGGCGCTGCACCTGCTCGTTGAACCGCTCCTGCGCCGCGGGCCGCACCTCGACGGCGTCCACGCCCCGCCGGTCCATCAGGCGCAGGCAGTCCAGGATGTAGGCGAGCTGCGACTCGATCATGAACACCATCGAGGTGTGGCCAAGACCGGTGTTGGGGCCGATCATGATGAAGAGGTTGGGGAAGCCAGCCACGGTCGTGCCCAGATAGGCGCGGGAGCCGCCGCTCCACATATCCCCGAGCGAGCGCCCGTCGCGCCCGTGCACGCGCTGGTAGATCGGGTTGTCGGTCACGTGGAAGCCGGTGGCCAGGATGATGGTGTCGACCGCGCGCTCGGCGCCGTCGTCTGTCACAATCCCCTGGGCCCGCACCGCGCGGATGCGGTCGGTCACCACCTCGACGTTGGGTCGAGTCAGCGCGGGGTAGAAGTCGTCCGAGAGCAGGATACGCTTGCAGCCCATGGTGTAGGTCGGCGTCAGCGTGGCCCGCAGCGCCGGGTCGGCCACCTGCGCTTCCAGGTGCTCGCGGGCGATGCGTTCGGCGCCCGCCATCAGGTGAGGCCGGTAGACGAGGCCGAGCGCGCCAAGCTCGTGCTGCCAGTAGATAGCCGTGCGCCTGGCGCGCTGGGCGATGGGCGCCGCGCGGTACAGGGCCCGTTTCCCGGCGGAGATTGGGCGGTCCAGGCGGGGCACGATCCAGGGCGCGGTGCGCTGGAACAGGGTGAGGCGACCGACGCGCGGCGCGATCTGGGGCACGAACTGGATCGCCGAGGCCCCCGTGCCAATGACCGCCACGCGCTCACCGCTCAGGTCGTGGCCGTGGTCCCAGCGGGCTGAGTGGAACATTGTGCCCGCGAAGCGGTCGAGGCCGGGGATGGCCGGGACCGACGGCTCGGCCAGCGGGCCGTTGCCAAGCACGAGCACGTCGGCCGTGAACGGACCCCGCTCGGTGGCGATGCGCCAGCGCCGCTCGCCCTCGTCCCACGACGCGTCGAGCACCTCGTGGCCGAAGCGGAGGTGCGAGAGTATTCCGGAGCGCGCGGCGCAGCGGCGCAGGTAGGCGCGGATCTCGGCCTGGGGCGAGTAGGCGCGCGTCCAGTTGGGATTGGGCGCGAAGGAGAACGAGTAGAGGTGCGAGGGCACGTCGCACGCGGCGCCGGGATAGGTGTTATCGCGCCATGTCCCGCCGACGTCCTCGCCGCGCTCGAGCACGACGAAGTCGTCGCGGCCCGTCTGTTTGAGCCGTATAGCCATGCCCAGCCCCGAGAACCCGGCTCCGACGATGGCCACCCGGACGTGGCGTACGACCGCCGACCCCGCTGAAACGGCTGGGCCTTCGCGCGCGTCGGGCCCGAGGGCCACATCCGGGATGGTCGAGCCTACCATGGTATCCTCCTATCCTCTGTCACTGGAGACGCCGCGTCCGCTCGTTTGCGCGATGACGTCGGCGATCAGTCAGGCCAACTGACCAACTGGCCAACTCGGGACCCTTGTCCTCCTGAAAGAGAGTCTGTATCATATCGCATGATAGAGTTGACAAGCAAGATCCGGCAAGAGCGAGGGGTGCGCGGGTGTGACTGAAAATTGTGACGCGCCCGTGTGGCGGGTCCTGCCAACGCGTGCCGCCACGCTTGGGTTTCACAAAAATCAGTCGGACCCGGGTGCGCCTTACAATTGTGGAATTCGACCTGCGACCGCGGTCGCAGGTCCGTTCGGCCGCATTCCACTATTTTGAGGTGCAGCCAGGAGCGAGGGGTCAGTATCGTTGGACATTCATCCGCTACCCGTTCATAATAGCTGCTCGAAAGGATCGCTGATCGCCGGGATCGTGCTGGCGGCGGGACGCTCGACGCGGCTGGGCAGCCCCAAGCAGTTGTTGCCCTACCGCGGCCGTCCCTTGCTCGGCTGGGCCGTGGCGGCAATGGCGGCGAGCAGCGTCGATACAACATTGGTCGTGCTGGGCCACGACGCCGAGCGCGTGCGGCGGGAGGTCCGGCTCGGCGGGGCGCAAGTGGTGCTCAACGAGCGCTACGCCGAGGGGCTCAGCACCTCGCTGCACGCGGGACTCGACGCCCTCCAAAGCGATGAGCGGATCGAGGCCGCCGTGGTGGCCGTGGGCGACCAGCCGCTGTTGGGGCCGGAGGTCGTCGACACCCTCATCGCCGCCTACCGCTCCGGCGGCGCGCCGCTGGTCGCGGCCGACTACGGCGACCACCGTGGGACGCCGCTGCTGCTGGCCCGTACACTATGGCCGCTGGCGCGTACTATTCAGGGCGACCAGGGCGCCCGCGCCCTGCTCAGGGCCCACCCCGGCGAGGTGGCAACCGTCCCCGTCCCTCCGGATGTCGCCGCCGACGTAGATACATGGGACGACTATAACCGATTGCCCCATACGTAAGAGTCTCAACATTTTGTCGCCTTGCCCTGCGGATTATCTCGATCCGCAAACGTCGTTGCGTTCATCGTGTCATACTCTTTCTGAAAACGGCATCCCCTACAACGTGGTCGGGCGGTTCCAGCCCACGGCGCCGGTGCGCTTCGACTATGCTGGCGAGTCCGATCCCGGTCCCTACCCCATCCCGGCGCACCCCGTGATCGAGGCAGGCGGCGACGCCCACCTGCTGCTGGTGGACCGCGACGCCTGCCGCCTCTACGAGCTGTACGCGGCAAAACAGACGGCGAGCGGCTGGACGGCGGGCTCGGGCGCGATCTGGGACCTGCGCTCCAACCGCCTGCGACCCGACACCTGGACCAGCGCCGACGCGGCCGGTCTGCCCATCCTGTCCGGCCAGGCGCGCTACGACGAGGTCGCGCGGGGCGTGACCGACCACGCCCTGCGCTTCACCGCCCCGCGCACCCGCACGGCCCACCTCTACCCGGCCCGTCACGATGCGGGCGATGGCAATGCCTCCTCGCTCCCGCCGATGGGCCTGCGCGTGCGGCTCAAGGCCTCGGTTCGTCTCTCTGGCTTCAGCCCGGCCGACCGTGCCATCCTGACCTGCCTCAATCGCTACGGCATGATCCTGGCCGACAACGGCTCGCCCTGGTTCATCAGCGGCGCGCCCGACCGGCGCTGGAACGACGATGACCTGCGCCTGCTGGGCCGCATCACTGGCGCCGACCTCCAGGTCGGCGCCACGAGCAGCCTGCGCAATGGGTCGTTTAGGGCAGTGGGTCCGCGAACACCTCAGCAACGGCAAGGGTGAAACCCGGCACGACATCTTCCCCGCTCAACGCGTCGCCCATGACCAGCGTCATGGCGGGGCGCTCCGTTCCACCGGCGCGCCACACGTCGATTTCTTCCCGCTCGGGCCACACGACCCACGCCAGGCGCGTCCCACCCTCCAGATAAGTGACGGCTTTGGCGTCCATGTCGGCCTGCCTCTGGTCGGGCGACGCGACCTCCGCGGCAAGGTCCGGGGCGAAGGGAATAGGCTTGTTGCGGTCGGAGATGAGCGCCCGACGCGCGGCAACGTAGTAGCCCGCATCGGGCAGCAGCCCCGTTTCCGCTCCGACAAACTTGTACACCCCGTCGGCGGGCGTGGCCACCCCGAGGCGGCGCGGACGGACGTAGGCGCGTAGCTCGGCGTAGATCGTGCCGCCGATCGTCGTTGCACGTTCTCCGCTCCCGGCCATACGGACCAGTACCCCCTCTACGACCTCGTATTGATACCCATCGTCGGGTAGGGTGAGCAATAGATCGACCGTCACGGGGCCATAGCCAGGCACAATCTCAGCCCATGGCGCGATAGAATGTGGTGGGTGCGCGCGTCGTGCTGCCATGTGTACAGTATCCTCCATTCATCGGCCGCGGTCGATCGCCGGCTTATCTCGGCCTTCCCTTCCCCTTTGCACCGACCTAATCGACGGCCTCCATGCATATCCCGGCTATGCTGTTTCAGCCGTCCCCGGTTGTCCCGCCGGTCCCGCTGTCACGTCGATCATCATAATCCTTCACGACGCGCCGGGGCGTCAGTCCTCGGAGTCCTCGGCCACCTTGAGCACCAGCTTGCCGCTGTGCTTGCCGCTGAAGAGTTTCAGCAGCGTGTCGGGGAACGTGTCCAGGCCCTCGACGATATCCTCGCGCGAGCGGAGCCTGCCCTCGGCCATCCAGCCCGCCAACTCCACTGCCGCCTCGCCGTAGCGGTCGGCGTAGTCGAACACCACCATGCCCGTCATGCTGGCACGCATTATACGAGTTGTTCGGGGGGCTCCGACAGGTCCAGGCGTTCGAGCGCGATAGACAGCGCCTTTTGCGCGAACAGGTCGGGGTCCGCCCACTCGTTTGACGCGCCGCCGTTACCGTGGCCGCGTTCGTCGAAGACGCCCAGGAAGTGCGACCCTCCGTCAGCGTCGGCGAGGGCGTTGACCTCCGACGCGACGTACAGCAGCGGCTCCGGCGCGCCGTCGGCGACGACCGCCAGGATATACAGGATATAGAGGTACGCGACCGCGCCCACGCTCTCGATGTCGCCCAGCAGGACGGCGCGGTACGTCCCCAGACGATAGCGGCGCAGCGGCGTCGCGCTGCTGATCCGCGGCATGTACACGGTTTGTGCCTCCCTCCATCCATGTTACGGCCTCACTGTATCATGGAGGGCGCTCTCCGCAAGGATAAGGAGGCTCCCGGTCCGGGCGTTCTCGGGCGCCGGTGGCCCGGGGAGTGGCAGCCAGGGGAGGAGACGGCGGATCCACGTCCAGCGGTCGAAGGCCGGTCTGA
>JAABUX010004838.1_pt1 | contig 16836 bp, 16 predicted proteins | sample 5561851 | NCBI WGS metagenome assembly JAABUX01 (sample SAMN10711883, study PRJNA513361) | rock metagenome | isolation source: Antarctica rocks | place: Antarctica: Victoria Land, Richard Nunatak red sandstone | collected 2016-01-03 | reverse complement strand
ATGGGTAGGCGAGCCACGATACCGCCGCTCCCGGACGTGCGGATCACTTCAAGGAAACCCGCCTGGAAGCGCCAGTTCTCCCGAGATCTCGGGGCCTCCAGCTCCGCGTCACTGCCTCGCTGCGCTCCGGCCAGTGACGCGGTAGAGCTACTCGTCTTTCAGGCTGGCGAAGGTGGCGGGGGTGAGGATCGGGATGCCCTCAAAGACGCCGAGCGCGAGCAGGTGCTTATCGCCGGAGACGACGTAGTCCGCGCCGCCGTGCACGGCGGCCTCGAGCACGCGGTTATCGGGCTGGTCGCTGACCACGGTGATGCTCCGCTCAGGGGCGACCATGATCGCGGCCGCCTCGATCAGGTCAGCCACGACCTCGGAGTCTGAGATCACGGCGGCCAGCTTGGGGTAGGCCAGCACCCGGCGCAGCTCGGCGATCAGCGCCGGACTGCTGATCAGCACCAGCCGGCCGGCGAGCACCGAGTCGAGGATCTGAGCCGACGGGCCGGCCCAGCCCAGGCCGGAGCAGATCACGTTGGTGTCTAGCACGACCCGGCGGGTCAATCGACCGCCCGCGCCGCCGCGATCGCCTGATCAACGACAGACACGTCAAGCCCCGCGTCAGCCACGCTCTCACGCACCCTCGCCAGACGCTCTGAGAGCTCCTGGCGCGCCCGCTGGCGGCGCTCTGAAAGCAGCCGCTCGTACTCGGCGGCGCTGATCAGCACCGCCAGCGCCTGCCCCCGGCGGGTCAACATCACCGGCACGTCAGCAGCGGCGACCTCCTCGGCGAGCTGACCCAGCTTTCCTCGCGCCTGGTCAATCCCGATCGTCCGCTCCACCCCCGTTATCCTACCGGTCTGCCGTAACGTCAACCTTACGGTTCTAGGCCCCTGCAGTTCAAGGCTGCCCCAGTGATCTCCAGGCCGCCAGCCAGCCACCAGTCGACTACCCCGTGGCCCACCCCAGATGCTCTTCACCCCCGTCAGAGAACCGCTCTTTGGGTTCCCGCCGCCGTCGTTAGAGACCTCTCAAAACGGATCGAGTCAGACTACCCGCACCAACTCCTCCCTGATCTCATGTGGGGGGCGGGTAGTCTGACTCGCTCCGAGCGTCACGATCCCCTCGGCGGCGGGGGCAAAACCCCGGCCGGGTCTGCACTTTCAGCGCCTAGGTCAGTCCGCACTTCGGGCGCAGGTGGTCATCTGCGATGACCACCTAGATGACCACTTAGATGACCACCCAAGGAGTCCCGATTCCGGGCTTGATTGGGTGGCTCTGAGGGTTAGCGTCCGATCGTCGGTCCGTGTCGTTCAGGCCCGAGCCTGAGCCCAGGCCGGTAGCCCAGCTGGGTGGGGCTGGGCGCTGAAACCCGTGGGGTGAGTCGCGAAAGCTCGGCGCGAACCTGCGCCAGGCGGGCCGGGTCGGCGTCCGGGCCGAGCGCCTTCAGGCGGGCTTGCTCTTGCCGGAGCTGTTTTAGGCGCTGCTGGGCGACGGGTGAGGGTCGGGTCAGGGCGAGCACCGCGCGGGCCTGGGCGATGTCATGACGATCCTGGGCGGCCTGGTGGGCCTGCTCGGCGAGCTGATGCTCACGCTCGGTCACCTGGTGGCGCTCGGGGGCGCCCGGGTGCCGGGCCTCCCACTCGCCCCGCTGCTCATCCAGCTTCGCCTCCCGAGCGTCGGCCTCCTGACTAAAGCGGGACTGCTCGGCGAGCGCGTCGCGCTCCCGGCCGCGCTCGACGCGGATCTGCTCCCGTAGCGCCCGTCCGCGTTCGCCCAGGCGCGCCAGGCGGCCCAGGCCGCCCCGCTCGCCCTGCAGCTGCGCGCCGCGCACCGCCGCCAGCCGGACCAGCTCGCCCATCAGCTCGGCGTGCTCGCGCGCGTCCTTGACGCGGTGATCGCCCGGCCCGGTGGCCATCACCGCGGCCGCCTCGCGCTGCCCCACGCGGGCGCGCTCGAGCCGGACCCGGGCCTGCTCGAGCTCGGCCTCGGCCTGGTCGCGCTGCTCGCGCTCACGCTCCCCCGGCCGCGGCGGGGCGCTCTGCTCGGCGTGCTCGCGCTCGGCCTGGTGCTCGTGCGCGAGCGCGACCGCGATCGACGGCAGCTCGGGCTCTGAGCGGCCGAGCTGCTCAGCCAGTGAAGCCAGCTGTTGCCCGCGGCCGCCGGCGCCCGCGTCGGCCGGCTCATCGAGGCGCTCAGCGCTGGCGTACAGGTGGGTGCGCTCCCGGGCGCGGGTGATCGCGACGTAGGTGCCGTTGGTGTCGGCGAGCTGACCGGCGATCACGTGCGCCCGGTCGACGGTCTGCCCCTGCGCCGGGAACGTGTGTGACACGTAGGCCAGCCGGGCGCTGGCCGCATCCAGCTCAGAGCGCTCCCAGCTCGCCTGACGGCCGTCCGCCAGGCGCAGAATCGCGTGCTGGCCATCCTCGGCGATGTCGAGCACCCGGCCGCGGGTGCCGTTGCGCACCGCCCCCAGCTGCGGATGGCGGCTGGCCGCGCGGAGCACGATCTCGTCGCCACCCCGTAGCCCGTACGGCCGCCCCGCCAGCGGCACGGGCTTGCCGGCCAGTAGGCCGTCCTGGGCGCGCAGCGCCTGTGCGCGGGCGTTGAGCTCATCCAGCTGCTCGTTGGAGGTCTGGGTGACGACGAGCGCGGTCTTGCCCTCCCGCCGGTCGGCGTGCGCGGCCTCCAGCGCGCGGTCCTCGGCACGCTGCTGGGTGTCCTCGATGAGCACCCGGCCGCGGGCGGCGTAGCCCGCGAGGGCCCGCTGGTGCTCGCCGGCGCGCCAGAGCGCCTGATCGCGGCGGTCCGCGGCGTCTTTGGCCCGGACGATCCGCGAAAGCTCAACCAGCCCGCCGTGGTGGCGGGCGGCCTGTTCGATCTGGGGCCATAGCCCGCCGGCGCCGACCGCGCCGGACTGGCGGGGGTCGCCGACCTCGATCACCCGCGCCCCCGACCCCGCGGCCGCCTCCAGTAGCCACGCCTGTTCCCGGGTGGACGCCAGCGCCGCCTCGTCGTGGATGACCGTCATGTTGGGCGAGAGCCTCACCGCGCCGCGGGCCACCGCGGCCTGGAGCGCCGCCGTGGAATACCCCGCCGTGCGCACCCCCGCCTCTGAAAGCTCGGCGGTGAGTCGCTCGGCGGCCTGCGCGCCCGTGGAGGTCACGATCAGCTCGCCCCCGGCCGCCTGGTGTGCCCGCGCCACCCCGGTCAGCGCCGTGCTCTTCCCCGTCCCGGCCTGCCCGACGATTACCACCAGGCGCCGCTCTGAGCACGCTACCCGCACCGCCTGCTCTTGCTCGTCGGCGAGCTGCGCCCCGGACGCCGCCAGCTCGGCCTGCAGCGCCGCGACCTCGGCGTCGACGAGCCTGTGGGGGATCGCCAGGGCCTCCCCGTCAGCGAGCGCCTCGGCCGCCGCGACGGCGGCGCGCTCTGTCCCCCGGTGCGCCCGGGTGGTCTGCCGCCCGTCGGCGAGCTCGAGGATCTCTCGGCGCTCCCGCAGCTGAGCGAGCGCCGAGAGGGCTCGGGCGGGGTCGCCGCTGATGACGCCGGCCTCGAGGGCGACCGCCCGCGCTTGGCGGGGTGCGAACGTGGCGTCAAACTCGGTCAGCCGGGAGAGGATCCGCCGCTCCAGCTCATGCTCGAGCCCGGCCCCGGGCTCGGCGATCAGACCGCGTTCGCGCAATAGCAGCGCCTGCACGCTGCGGGCGTCAAAGTCGTGCGCCTGAGCCGCCTGCCACCACGCCTGGTCAAGGTCGCCGGCGGTGAGCAGCGTGCCCTTCCCCGCGCGGGTGGTCATCGCCACCGCCCGCTGCTCAGCCGGCATCAACTGCCCCGAGCGCTCCAGCGCCGCCAGGCGTGTCGCGGCCGCGGCCGCCCCGGGGCCGCCGGCGTCGACCCGGGCGCGCAGCTCTGAGAGGCGCTCGGCGAGACGAGCGTCGATCGCCGCGCGGACCTGGTGATGGCGCCCGGACCACGCCTCGAGCAAGCCCTCAGGGACGCCGGCCAGCTCGAAGTAGCGCCCACCCCGACCCGCCCCCGCCTGCACCTCAAAGCCGAGCTGGCCAAGCTCGGCGGCGAGCTGGGCGCGGTAAGCGGCGCCGATCTCCCGCTGATGCACCAACCACGCCCGCGACTCGATCGCCACCACCCGCCCATCCCCCCGACGCACCGCGCCGTGCAGGACGACATGGGAGTGCAGCTGGGGGTCCGGGGGGCGGCCGGCGACCGCCCGCGCCGTCGTATGCCGCCAAGACGACGCGAGCAGCTCCGCGGGCGTCTCGCGCCGCACCGTCGCTCGGTCCACCCGCCGGCGGACCATCGGCACGTATTTGGTGGCGTGCTCAAGGGCGGCGTCGACCGCGCGCTCCTGCGCCGCCTCCAACGCCGCCCGCAGCTCCGGGCTGCTAAGGGCCCACACCGCGCTGACGGACTTCGGGGCCGAGAAGGTCGCGTCGATCGCCGCCACTGAAGATCCGCCCGCCCCGCCACTGCGCAGCCGCCCACCCGTCCGCGGATGCTCGACCTTCATCAGCCGCTGAAAATCTTCGGCGGCGACCGCCCGCGACGCGTCCACCCCGAGCGCCGCCGCGCCCTGTGGCCCGAGCGTCCAGCGACCGGGGGCCTCGACCCGCTCCCCGGCCTTTAGGTAGTAGTCCCCCGCCGCCAAAGCGACCGTCCGCCCCTCCAAATACAGGCCGTAGGCCCGGGCGCCCGACGCGGTGACCTTGGCGACGGTCAGCACCGCAGACCACGCTTGATAGCGCTCCCGACGCCCGGCAGTGAGGCCCGGGCGGGGGGAACCACGAGGGCCGTCCGCGACGGCCGCCAGGAGGGCGCATACGGCCGCTCAGGAGGGGTCCTGTGGGGCGGGTCCTCTAGCACTAGGTGCGTAGAGTGTATTGCTGTTGCAGTTGTTGTTGGTCGGTGGCTTGATTTGTCCGTTGGGTGGGGTACTTTGACGGGATGGTTTGGCCCGTTGGAGAGTGGAGGATTCGTAGGGTCGATGAGAGCGATGACGAGCGAGGATTGAGGGTTGAAGGATTTATGGGTGAGGTGAGATGCGGTGAGGCAGATCGTGCGATTTGACCCTCCCTCTTCCGGGCGCCTTTTCTGATCAGGCACGAATGTGCCGGCGCTTCGAGCAGCGATTACGTTTGAGCGGAGCTCGAGGACCCTATGAGCTAGGCCTGGCGGCTGGTGATGGTCCCCGAGGCCCGAAGGGGTGAGCGGGGCCAAGAACCAGCCGCACCCGACCAGAGTTATCAACAGGCGCCGCGCGCACCCACGCGCAGATCCCTTAGGACCTATCTAGTAGGACATATCCTGTGCAACTCGCGTGCCGTGCTTTTTGCCGGAAATCGCAACTCGCGTGCCGTGCTTTGTAGCAACTCGCGTGCCGTGCTTTTACGTGCCCTAGGTGCCCTGGAACGAGCCGGCAACTGGAGTGCCGTGCTTTTCTGTCCGAGGCGCCTAGCAGGCTTCTCTTATGCCGCAATCCCGGCATTGGCAAGGTCAAGCCCCCAGGGCTAGCCTCCTTCATCCCATGGTCGAGCCGACGAGCAACAGCGAGCCGGCCGAGGCAGCCTTCGTTGCACGCTGCCTGCTCGGTCCGGGCGTCGTAGGGGCGAGCCGGAAGATTTCGATGCTCGATCTCCGCGTCTGGGCAGCGCTGTGTGGCCTGTTGCATACCCAACACCTGAGCGCCAGGGGCGAGCAGGATCCAGACATTGCGCATCCGCTTGCCAGAACGGTTGAGACGACCGGTTATCAGCTCGCCGAGCGCGTCTGTGCCGATGTAGGCGGTACGCAGTATCGAGCGCTGCTGCGGTCGCTGATCCGCCTGGCGGACACGCGGGCGTGCGTCCAAACTGTGGAGCGCGATCCCGAGCTTGCGGCGCAGCTGGTGCGTGCGGGCTATGTGCCGCTGATCGGCGAGGTTTGGCTCGCCACGATGCGGCTTGACCTGCGTAGCCATCGTGAGTGGGGGGCGCTTAAGGCCTCGACATCGGTCAAGGTGGAGATTGGGCATTGGACGGCCCAGCAAATCGTGGCGGGCCGCTGTACGTGGCTCGATCTCGACCTCCTGCGTGAGCTTGGGAGCGGTCTTGCGGCACGTGTGTGGATCGCCCTGGAGGCGTGGGCGCGCTGGCCACAACGGTCGATGGACGGGCGCGAGGAGTGCGCGATCGGACTCGGGGCTCCCGCACTGCAATCGCTTGGGGTAGGCAACTACGGCCGACTAGAGCGAGCGCGCAATGCGCTCAATCGCGCCGGGGCACAGCTCGTCAGCGTCGACCCCGCCTACGAGAACGTGGGCTGCGAGCGCCGCGGCGGTGGCTGGTCCCTAGTGGTTCGTCGCGTCTGCGGCTCCAAAGCCCGCACGCAGGCGCGGCAAGGCGCCCCTTGGCGCTCGCAGGGGGTCGCAGCTGCCAAGCGTCAGCGACAAGCCGGGCGCGCAGAGCGCGCTCAGGTTCGAGCTGCCATCCACGCAAGTCTCGGCTGATCAGCCTCGAGTGATCCGCCAGGCGGCCTGTTCGATCGGCAGCGTCGACGAGCTGACGGCGTAAACGGGGCGTGCCGTTGCTGTAGGAATCCCCTCCGCTTAGAACCTTCGGCGCCGCAGCAGGACGCAGGTGCGTCGTCTGACGCAAGCCTTGTAGCTGCAGCGTGCCGCAAGTGCGTCGTCTGACGCACCTCGCCTCTGCGGCACGTGACGCACCTGCGTCCTACTGCGGCGCGGCGGCAGGAGCGTCCGGGCCAGCGGCGAATCTTTCGCCATGCAGAGCTACACCGTGCGTGAAGCCGCAGAGGTCTGTGGAATCTCCTACCAGGCCATGAGAACTCGCGTCGACCGTGGCCAGCTTCAAGTCATAAAGCGCGACGGCACGCGCCGCATCACAGAGGGCGATCTCGAAGCGGCCGGTCTGCTCGGCAGCTCATCTGATCCCGAGATAGTCCGGTTGCGCTCGGAAAATGCCCAACTGCGTCAAGAGCTGCAGGCAATGCGGACCTTGCCCGCGCGCGTCGAGGCCGAGTGCGAAGCACGCGATCGGATGGAGCAGGCGTTCCACCAGGCGCGCGCTGAGAAGCAAGCAGCGGATCAAGGGGTTCAGGCGATACAAACCCAGCTGGAGGAGATATCTGCAGCCGGCCCCATCCGCGCGCTCCGCCTCCGCCGCCAGCTGCGCGCGAAGCTCTCAGAGGCCTGAGCCTTTCTTCATTCTGAGGGGACATGCAGACGACCAGCTACCGCCTGCCGCTGTCTAACCAGGCCGAGCTGCTGGTCTGGTTCGTCACTGAGCGCGTAGCGGTGATCAGCTACTCGGTCGTGCTCGTAGCCCAGCACCAGGGCGCCTGGCACACCATCCGCGTCTACGACAACGCCCACGGCCGCAACGAGGTTCACCGTCACACGCTCGCCGGCGGCAAACAGCCGGCCGAGCCCTTTCTCCCAGGCGACTTCGGCCAGGCGATGCGCGTCGCCCGGGCCGAGGTCCTTGCGAGCTCACAGCACCAGCAGGAGGAAACGCGCGACCTCTATTTGGGAGAACGTCGCATGTTTGGCGCGCCAGCCCCGATGCGATGCCTGCACGCCGCCGTGAGCTCGGCGGCCGCGCGCTCCATGAGGGCCGAGGGCCCGACGGTCACGCGCGCGTACCCGGGCAGGCCGAACTCGCTGCCCGCCCGGACGAGCAGCCCACGGCGGGCCAGACGCTCGGCGACCACGAGGTCGTCGGCCCGGAGGGCCACGAGGTCGAAGTTCGCCTCCGAGGGCAGCGCCTCCAGGCCGCCGTCGCGCAGGCGAGCGGCGAGCAGTTCGCGGGCGGCGACGGCTTGTAGGCGGCGCTCGGAGATCAGCTCCTCGCGTGCGAGGCTCGCCACACCCGCGGCGAGCGCGGTGCGGTTGACGTTGAACGGCTCCTGCACGCTGTTCAGGTAGGGCGCGAGCTCGGGGTCGACGAGCGCGTAGCCCAGGCGCAGCCCGGCCAGGCCGAAGATCTTGGAGAACGTGCGCAGCACGACGAGCCGTCGACCGGCGGCGACGTCGGCAGCACGGTCCGGGCGGCGTTCGGGTGCTACGTAATCCATGTAGGCCTCGTCGGCGACCGCCACGCAGCGCGCCGGCAGTGCATCGAGGAAGCCGCTCCAGGCATCCGCGTCGAGTAGGTCCCCCGTCGGGTTGTTGGGGTCGCACACCCACACCAGGCGGGCGTCGTGTGCACGCGCTGCGGCGGCAAGCGTGTCGAGGTCGATGCGCAGCTCGCACGTGTCGACGGCGTGCACGACGGCGCCCGCCACCCGGCACGCCTGGGCGTACAGGCCGTAGGTCGGCCGGGGCACCACGACCGTGTCGCCGGGCGATACGAACGCGCTTGCGAGCGTAATGATCAGCGCCTGAATACCATGGCCGGGGAGGACATGCGCGGGCGTCAGCGCGTGGCGCCGGGCGACCGCGGCGCGCAGGTCCAGATAGGCCTGCTCCGGGTACATCCAGGCCTCCCCAAGCTGCGCCGCCGCCTCGTCGAGTACGCCGGGTAGCGGCCCGAAAAGGCTCTCGTTCCAGTTCAGGCGCGCGAGGTCGTTGACCCCGTAGCGAGCATGCATCTCCGCGACGCTCGCGCCTGGCGTGTAGGGACCGACCGCTCGCAGCGGCGCGCGGGTGAGCTCACGCCAGTCGGTCACACCGTGGGCCTCGCGGCGGTCAAGTGCGCGCGGATCACGACTGCAGCCGGCCCGTCGACGCCCAGCGCCCACTCCAGGTGCGCGGCGAGCTCGTCGGGGCCGCCAGCGCGCACCGGCACACCGAAGCCCGCACACAACGCCGCGAAGTCCGGCTCACCGAGGTCGATCGCGTGCGTGCGCCGGTAGGTGTCGCGCTGGTACTCCGCGAGGATCCCGTATGCGCCGTCATCGACAACGAGCAGCTTCGCTGCGATGCCGTGCGCGCGGGCGCTGGCGAGCTCCTGCAACGCGTAGAGCACGCCGCCGTCGCCGGCCACGGCGAGTGTCGGTGCCTCGTCGCCCAGCGCCAGGCGCGCGCCGAGCGCCGCGGGCCAGGCGTAGCCGAGCGTGCCTGAGCCCAGGGGGTACAGGAAGCGCCCTGCCTCGAGCACGGGGAAGTGCGCGGCCGCCCAGTAGGCGAGGATCGTCATGTCCCAGGCCGTCGCGGCGGTGCGCGGCAGCGCGGCGCGAATCGCGTCGAGCAGGCCGCGCTCGACCGGGCGCTCCTGGACGTCCAGGCCGCGCGCGATGCGCTCGCGCAGCGCAGCGACCGCGGCCTCCGCGTCCGTGCCGTCCCGCCGGTCCGGCAGCGCGTCGAGCAGCGCGCGCAGCGTCGCGCCGGCGTCGCCCACGAGGCCCAGCGCTGGGTAGGTCGCGCCAATACGCTCGGGCGCCGCGTCGAGGTGGATCAGCTGCCCGGAGAAGCGCAGCGCGTACTGCCCGGTCGTCTCGGCGCCGAGCTCGGTCCCGATTGCGAGCACGACGTCTGCGCCGCCGAGTAGCTCCTGGAAGGCGGCCTCGTCGCAGCCCGAGCCCGCGCTCAGCGGATGGTCCGCCGGTAGCGCGCCCTTGCCCATGTACGTCGTGGCGACTGGCGCGCCCAGGCGCTCGGCGATCGCGCGCAGCTCGGCAATCGCGCCGGCGCGCACCACGCCACCGCCGGCCCACAGGACCGGCCGCCGTGCCTGGGCCAGCAACCGCGCCGCCGCTGCCACGCTCTCGCCGCGGGCGGCACGCGGCGGCGGCGGCGTGCCGTCGAGCTCGGTCACCCGCGGGACGTTCGTGGTGTCGTTGAGGACGTCGACAGGCACCTCGAGGAAGACCGGGCCGGCCGGCGCGGTCTGTGCGACGCGCCAGGCCTGCGCGAGCAGCTCGGGCAGCGCCTCGGCGCTCTCGGCCCGGCGCGCCTGTTTGACCAGCGGCGCGAACGATGCGAGCTGGTCGGAGAGCTCATGTAGAAAGCCACGACCGCGCCCGAGCAGCGCGCGTGGCACCTGGCTGGAGATCGCCACCACCGGCACGTGGGCGCTGGAGGCCTCCATGATCGCGGTAAGCGAGTTCAGCGCGCCTGGCCCGGTGGAGAGCAGTAGCGCCGCTGGCCGTCCACCGGCGCGCGCGTAGCCGTCGGCGGCGAACCCCGCGCACAGCTCGGTGCGCATCCCGATCGAGCGCAGCGGACCTCCGCGCAGGCCGTCCCAGATAGACAGCGAGTGCACCCCGGGCACCCCGAAGGCCAGCTCGGCCCCCAGCGCCTGCAAGCACTCCGCGACAAGGTGGCCGCCGATCCGCTCACCGGCGGCGAGCGCCGGCGCGGTGGCCGCGATCTCGGTCATCGTTCTTCCTTGCGTTCCAGCGCAGCCCGCGGCACGCGCAGCTGCTCGGCGGCGAAGACCAGCAGGCGCTCGTGCACGAGCTCGGGCGATGTCCAGTGGTAGCCGACCACGGCCTCGAAGCTCAGACCGTCGATCAGCGCGATCAGCCGGTTGGCGACCTCGTCGGGTTCGGCGACCGGCTCGAACTCACCGCTTGCCGTTCCGCAGCGCACGACCTCCAGGAAGTAGCCGCGCCAGCGTCCGGAGATCGCCTCGCACTCATCGAGCAGGTCGGGGTCGTGGAGCACGCGCGTCCACAGCTCGATCCACAGCACGTACTCGTCGCGCAACGCTCCCTTGTAGGGCGGCGCGAAGTCGAGCATCCGGCCGAGCTTGGCCGCGTTGGGCTCGTCGCCGGCCATGGCCTCGTCGAGGCGGTCAAAAAGCTGCTCGCTCGCCCAGGTCAGCGCAGCGATGAGGACGTCGTCCTTGACCTCGAAGTAGTAGTGGATCGTCCCTGTGGAGGTGCCTGCCTCGCGCGCGATGTCCACGATTCGCGTCGCGGCGAAGCCACGGGCGAGGATCGCGCGGCAGGCGGCTCCCAGGATCTGCACCGGTCGGTCGGGCCGGCGCGGCTGCGCGACACCTGCGCGCCGCCGCCCTGCGCGCACTTCTGTCTTGACAGCGTTCATTCCGGCCAATATAACTGCACCGTCAGTCAAACTGAGGGAGACGGTTTGTGAGACAGCCATGCAAGGTCTGGCGCGCTAGCGTACTGCTGGCCGCGATCGTGACGTTGGCGCTGATGGGCGCTGGCTGTGGCAGCAGCGGCGGGTCCACGAAGAGCGGCGCTTCGGGCTCGTCGCTTCACCTAATGCACCAGGGGGAGCTGATCGTTGGCGCGGAGATGCCCGTCAAGGGCTTTATCCAGCTGCCCTACTCCAACCCGTCGGGCTTCGAGGTCGACCTCGTCAAGGCGTGGGCCAAAGAGATGAAGATCCCCAAGGTCAAGTGGGTCGATGCGCCGTTCGCCAACCTCTTCTCGCCAGCACCCAAGAACTTCGACATGAGCGTCCAGGAGGTCACGATCACGTCGCAGCGCGCCAAGGTCGTCGAGTTCAGCGACCCTTATTTCGATGCCAACCAGGGTCTGCTGCTGCGCAAGGGAACCCCGCCGACCGACGTCAAGTCCTTCTCGCAGCTCAAGAACCTGCAGTTCGGCTACCAGGCCACAACGACGGGTGGCGACTACATCACGTCCAAGATCAAGCCCTCCAAGTCGCCGCTCGAGTACTCGACCCTCGGCGCGGCCACGCAGGCGCTCCTCAACGGGCAGACGGACGCGTTCGTCATGGACGTGCCAATCGACGCGCAGATCCATCAGCAGTTCCCCAGCCAGCTCGCGCTGATCGGCCAGTTCAAAACCGGCGAGCAGTACGGCGTGGTCTTCCAGAAGGGCAACCCGCTGGTCAAGGCGGTCAACAAGGCGATCGCCGCGACCAAGGCCGACGGCACGATCAAGCGCCTGCAGCACAAGTGGTTCCCGGGCACGGAGCACCTCCCGACCTTCACGCCGTAGGGCACGCGCATGGCGATCGGCTTCGGCAACCAGGGCGGCCTCGGCCCGAGCGGTCCGTCGTCGGCCGGGCCGGATGCGTCTCCGCCGGCGCGGCGACGCAAGGCGCGCCTCGGCGGGCGCTCGGCGGTCATCTCGACGGTCTCGACGGTCGTGTTCTTCGTCGTCATCGGCGCTGTGCTCGTCAACGCCCCGGGGATGAGCAAGGTGGCCAATGCGTTCTTCTCGGGCCACGCATTCATCCAGAGCCTGCCCGACGTCGCACACGGGTTTCTCATCAACGTAGAGCTCATGCTGGTGGCCGAGGTCTTCGTGCTGATCGTCGCGCTGATCGTCGCGGTCATCCGCAGCATGCCCGGCCCGGTGCTCGCGCCGCTGCGAATCGTGGCGATCGCCTACACGGACATCTTCCGCGGCGTCCCGCTGATCCTCGTCATCTTCATCGTCGGGTTAGGTGTGCCGGGCCTACAGATGAGCTTCGTCTCACACCAGTCGCTGTTCGTGTACGGCGTGGTCGCGCTGGTCCTCGTCTACTCGGCCTACGTCGCCGAGGTCTACCGGGCAGGCATCGACTCCGTGCACGCGAGCCAGATGGCGGCGGCGCGCTCGCTCGGGCTCAGCCAGTGGCAGGCGCTGCGCTACGTGATCCTGCCCCAGGCGGTGCGCCGCGTGATCCCGCCGCTGCTCAACGACTTCATCGGCCTGCAGAAGGACACCGCACTGATCGGCCTGCTTGGGCTCGTCGAGGTCGCTCGCGCGGCGGAGAATTTCTCGTCCGAGACGTTCAACTTCACCGGCTACACGGTCGCCGCGCTGCTCTTCATCGCCGTGACGATCCCCCTGGCGCGCGTCACCGACGTCCTCATCAACCGCGATCGTCGCCGCATGAGAGCATCTGGCGGATGACCGAGTCGCTCCTGCGCCTGGAAGGGGTCCGCAAGCTCTACGGCGACAACGAGGTCCTGCGCGGAATCGACCTGGAGATCGCGAAGCATGAGGTCGTCTGCCTGATCGGGGCCTCCGGCTCAGGCAAGTCGACGCTACTCAAGTGCGCGAACCTTATCGAGCCGATCGACGCCGGGCGGATCATGTTCGAGCAGGAGGAGATCACCCAACCGGGCTGCGACGCCGACCGCATCCGCCGCCACATCGGCATCGTCTTCCAGTCCTTCAACCTATTTCCGCACATGACGGTGCTCGACAACGTCACGCTCGCGCCGCGCAAGGTGCTGGGGACCGGTCGCCGCGAGGCCGAGGAGCGCGGGCGCGAGCTGCTACAGCGCTTCGGCCTGGGTGACAAGGCCACGGAGTACCCCGACCGCCTGTCGGGCGGCCAGCAGCAGCGCGCGGCCATCGTGCGCGCGCTGGCCATGGCCCCGCGGCTCATGCTGCTTGACGAGGTCACCAGCGCGCTGGACCCCGAGCTCGTCGCCGAGGTGCTGCGCGTCGTGCGCGAGCTCGCCGAATCAGGGATGACAATGATCATCTCCACACACGAGATGGCCTTCGCACATGAGACCGCGCATCGCGTGTGCTTTCTCGCCGACGGGGTGATCCTCGAGCAGGGGCCCCCCGACGAGATTTTCCGGACGCCACAGCACGCGCGCACCGAGCAGTTCCTGCGCCGGATCATCGAAGCCGGCCGCGCGGTCGACCTCCGCGCCGGCGTAGGCGTTCACGGGGTGTCTGGGGTGTGAGTGAGGGTTCCTTCTGGATGCGGGGAATCTCCGATGCGTGCACGCGGCGATCCACGCCCGCCTTGCGAACGAGGCGCGGCAGTAGCCGCCGCACATAGGAGCTGTCGATCCGTCCACCCTGCAGCGTGCAGAAGATCGGCGCGCGCCCCGGAGGAGAGCGTTCGCCGGCGGTCAAGCCAGCGGACCAGCAGCGCCGCGGTCCGCTCGTCAAGGGCAGACGGTCCGCGAGCGGTCGCCCTTGCCATGCCGGACCCGGGCGGTGCCGGCGTCGAGGTCGACGTCACGCAGCTCCAAGGCGAGGGCTTCTGAGATCCGCAGGCCGGCAACAAGCTCAAAGACGCGTTGTACCGCTCCGCGCGAGTACGTGCTAATGCTGGTTGAATCACGTTTTGGCTCATTAACGTGACTCATCAGTAGGGCTCAGAGCGGGTCTGAGCGTAAACGTGATCGAATCGGGCGAGAGCCCCGGTGATCGTAGGGAGCCGCGAGCTAGAGGTCTGTTGGACATAACTAGTTTGGTCTGACAGGATGATGAGGTGGAGATCCGGTTCGCTCAGGCGGCACGCCGCCATCGGATCGGGCGAGCCTCGGTCCGCTTTGTCATGGCGCGTACCGCCCCGGCGGCGATCACGACTGCTGAGGGCAGCCCGGCGTGGCTGTGGGTCGGCTCAGACGAGCGCGGCCGCGAGCTTGAGGTCGTCGCCGTGCAGGCCCAGAGCGACCGGGATCCCGAGCCGGTGTTGCTCGTCATCCACGTCATGCCCACCCACTACCGCCCCAAGGACCCGCGATGAAAAAGCCAAGCCCACCGCCGATCACGACTGACACCCCGATCGGAGCCGACGTCGATCTTGAGCGAGAGGACATCCGCCTGGCCGACGGCACCCGCCTGACCCGGGCCCGAGCACGCGAGATCGTCGGCCAGGTCCGCCACGCCGGCGGGCGGCCGTCTTTGTCGGGCGCCGGCGCCCGCTCTCCGCAGATCGCCTTCCGGGTGCCCGCCGAGACCCGCGACCGGGCCGCCCAGGCCGCCGCAGACGAGGGCAAGACCGTCTCCCAGCTCGCTCGCGAAGCGCTCGAGGCACGGCTCGGCGTGAGTTCTGGCAGGCCGTGACCGGCGTGACGAGCTGGCGCGCGAGGCCGTGGCGCTGGGGGCGAGCTGGCGGGAGATCGCCGCGGCGGTCAGGATCAGCCCCCACCGCATGTACGGCGGCACTCTCTGTCTGGACGGGGTGCGATCGTCGCCCGTGTGCACTCCGAATCGGCGAGCCTGTGGGAACAGCCGCTCCCCGGCCAGCTGCGATTGGCGCTCCAGGCCATCCGGCCGCCGGAACGGGCACGCCCGCCCGCGCCGGCCAGCGCCGAGTGGGCTGACCGTGCGGCCACGGGCGGGCTGGTGCTCTGCTATCAGGATCCCGGCGCCGGCCGGCGCGGGGTGGCACGCTGGTATGGGGTGCACCTCCAAGAGCGCCTGGACGGTCAGGTTGACGTGATCCGCCGCTGGGGGCGACTCGGGGTACGCCCTGACCGCCCGCGGCAGCTCGCCGACCCCTACCCCGACTAGACCACAGCCCGCGGCGCGCTGAGCGAGCTGCTGGCCAGACGCGCGGCGCGCGGCTACCGGCGGGCGTAGCCGACACGCAGAGCGGTCCTCGCAAACTGCGGTCTGGCGTCGCGGAGGCCGGTGGCGGGAGGGATAGCCTCGGCGGTGTGACGGGCCGTGGTGAACCGAGTTGGCAGCCGATCAGCATGCTGGCGACGATCGGGGCGTTGATCGACGAGGGCCTGGGCGACGCGCGCGAGCATTACGCGACGCTCATGGAGGCCCGACCCAAACCGCACGTGCTTGACGACGCGACGATCGCGCGCACCAAACGCGTCAACGGCGAAGGGGTTGAATGGTGCGGCGTCTATGACCAGCAGCTACAGCGCTGGTCAAGCCAGCGCCCGACCGGCGCGCAGCGACGCGAGATCACGCGCCTTCAAAGCGTCAACCAGCAGCTGCGTTCAGTGCTCTGTGAGATCCTCGAGCTCGCCGACGAGCTTGGCCGCGGCACGATCGAGCGCCAGCTGGCCAAGAGCGACCTTGAGCTGGGGCTGGAGTACCTGCTGCGCGCCGCGCCGCGGGCCTGACAGCTCAAACGTCGCGGCAGTTCAGGCCTTCTTGCCGCTGACGGTCGCCTTCAGCGTCGCTCCCGCAGTGAACTTCGGTGCCTTGGAGGCCTTGATCTTCAGCGCCGCGCCGGTAGCGGGGTTGCGGCCGTTACGCGCGCCGCGCCGGGTCACGCTGAACTTGCCAAAGCCGGTGATCGCGACGTCGTCGCCCTTCTTCAGCGTCTTCTGAACAGTGTTGACCAACGAGTCGATCGCCCGCGCCGAGTCAACGCGGCTCAATCCACTGTCCTTCGCGATCGCCTCGATCAGCTCGGTCTTGTTCACGAGGTTTCCTCCCGGGCCGGTGACTGGATAACGCCGAGAGCCTATGCGCGATCGCGGACGGGCGCCAGGCGCAGGTGAGGCGACGGGGCAGGGCCCGCGACGCGCTGGGCGAGCTTGGCCAGACGAGCCGCCCGCGGCTACCGGCCGATATAGCGACATCATCAGGGATCTCGTCCGGCGCGGGTTCCGCCGGCCGTCCATGGACCGGCGGGCGACCCCCTCGCGCAGGGCATCCTCGCTCCGCCACAAGCACAGGGCCTCGCCAACGAGCTCGTGGTCGACCGCGTGGTGTCTGATCTTCGGTTCCCCCCCGTGGTGGTGAGTGTTGTTGCCATCGGCGCCGGCCGGGGGTGGCCGGTCGCTCGATCCAACCGCGGGGCCCTGAGGGCTGGCGGTCGGGAAGGCTTTTAGTTCGGGTCAGGTTGCCTCGTGATCTTGGGTTGAGGCGCCGCCCGTCTCCTCGAGGAGGACTGTCGTGGCGGCAATGTGGTGGTCGACTCGTTCACGTCTGGTCGGCAACGACCCGAGGGTTGCCGAGCAGCAGACGGAGCGCACCGGGTATGTGGGCGGGCATCGCACTTGCGCGTAGGTCTCCTCAACAAGAGTCGAGGGTGCCCTGAGAGCCTGATAGAGCTGGCCTCGAACGCGATTAAGCGATGCGCGTCGGTGGAGGTCAGGGTCCGAATGGATATGGGTAGGCGAGCCACGATACCGCCGCTCCCGGACGTGCGGATCACTTCAAGGAAACCCGCCTGGAAGCGCCAGTTCTCCCGAGATCTCGGGGCCTCCAGCTCCGCGTCACTGCCTCGCTGCGCTC
>JAABUX010004835.1_pt1 | contig 16846 bp, 19 predicted proteins | sample 5561851 | NCBI WGS metagenome assembly JAABUX01 (sample SAMN10711883, study PRJNA513361) | rock metagenome | isolation source: Antarctica rocks | place: Antarctica: Victoria Land, Richard Nunatak red sandstone | collected 2016-01-03 | reverse complement strand
CGTGTTCAAGACGTTTGCCAGCCCCTGGGCCGACGCGCCGCTGCGCCCGGAGCCCGACTTCAAGGCGCGCGCCGCGCCCGCGCGCCCCGGTCCTGAGCAGCGAGGGCGACGGGGCAAATGCTTGAGATGCCAGCGTGCCTCAAAGAGCCTGCCAGAGAGCCTGTACGCGCGGGGGACGGCCCGCTCGACGCAGCTGCCCGCCCCTGCGACTGGATCTGCATGCGCTGGCCGCGCGGACAGCGCAGGCTGCAGGCCGGCGGGGGCGCCAGCTGTTCTCGTTCGGCTTCGTAGGCAGCGTCTGCGTGCGAGGAGGCAGCCGGCTGCGCTCTGCCCCGCGCGCTTGCGCAAGCCGCGCAGAAGCTGGCCGCCCCGTGGCCCGGCGTGGCGTCCTGGGGGCCTGCGGCCTGACACGCGCGCGCCGCGGCGCGCAGGTGCCGACATGCTACATGATGAACCCGCCGCGGCTGCAGCCGGGCCATTTTGCCAAGTTCCAGCTGGCGACGCTCATGTACGTGTTCTACTCCATGCCGGGCGACGAGGCGCAGGTGTTTGCGGCGGACGAGCTGGCTGTGCGCGGCTGGTGGTTTCACAAGGAGTTCAAGGCGCGGCGCCCCGGCTCGCCGCCCCCCGCCTTGCGGCCCCGCCCCGCCTACGCGCCGCGCTCTGCAGCACGGCACAGTGAGAAGCGGCACCCTGCTGCGAGCGCGCGGCGCGCGGCGCGGCGCGCGAACTGCGGGAGGCTGGGGCGCGGCCCAGATTTTGCCACGGCGAGCACACCGCGCGCCAGCGCGCCGGCCCTGGACAGCCTGCTCTGGCGGGTGATAACCCTACCCTTTAAGCCTGTCCTGATCGCGCGCAGATGTGGCTGAAGCGCATCGAGGGCGTGGAGCCGGTGGCGAAGAATGCGCAGATGGAGCGCGGCTCATACAAGGTGTTCGACACGGCCGTGTGGGAGTGCGTGCGCAAGGACAACTTTGTGCTGCACTACGACGCGCTCGAGCGCGCGCCCGGCCTGCCGCGGCCGCCGCCCGCGCCCGCGCCCGCGCCGCCGCCGACGGGGCGGTGAGGCGGTGAGGCGGGCGACTGGGACCGCTAAGGGCCTCCCCTATAGCGTGCAATGCGGCGCGGCGCAAGCGGTGCGCGTGGCTGCATGTCGGCGTGCCTGCATGCGGGCCGTGGGACCTTGGGTGGTACCAGGGGGCGCCTGTGGCGCGGGTGATGCTCATGTGGCCGGCCGGCCGCTGGCCTCGGCGTCCCGCTGGGCCGTGGGCCCAAAGTTTTGGGCGTCCGCGTCGGGTTTTGTGGGGCTTGGGACCTGCATGCGCCGCTGCGGCATGCTGAGTGCCAGGGCGGGCGGCGCGCGGAGGGCTCTCGGCATCCCCTCCCGCGTCCGCAGCAGGGGTTGGAGGCGGCCAGGCGGCAGCCGCATAATGGGCTGCGAGGAGGGATGCGGCGCGACAAGGGCGGGAAGCAGCGGCGGCTGGTCTGCGGCGGCAGCACGAAGCAAGTGCGCTTCGCAGCAGGTCCGGCGGGGCGCGGGCGCCGCCCCTGAGGCTGCCACGGATATTGGCACCAGCAGCAATATCCATGGGTTGCGGGAAGCGACCTTGCTGCTAAGCCCCTCGTGTCAGGTGTGATGGGAGCAGCGCTTGCTGAGAGGCTTCACATGGGGGCGTGGGGCGAGGGAGAGGTGGGTCGTTACTGTGGAGCGTGTCTGGCATGGGCCAGTTCTGGCACCAAACCGCTGCTGGCCCTGTGAGCGTGCCGCGTCTCTTAGGCTGTGTGCCGCGTCTGTCAGACATTGTGGCGGCAGAGCAGGTCGGGAGTGGGCTGGGCAGGGGTGCGTGCGCTTGACACGGGCGCTTCTTGCAGTCCGACGTGTGCGGCAGCGCCCATTGCGCCTGATGCATCTGTAGCATAGTTGCATCTTGCAGCCCAGGCATGCCAGGTGCACCCACCCCAGCATGGCCAGCTCACGGGCATACGTTCTTACCAGCGCGCTGTCACCCTGACTCTCTTCAACTGGCGCTTTGCACCGGGTGCATCGCAAGTCCAGTCCTCAGGCTCTTACCATACTCCGTCACGGGTGCCCTGCAGCCCCCATCATCAGAGCGCATGGCAGGGACAGCGCAGAGGCTGCAGCCGTCCCACGCCGTATATGTACCACTACACCTGTGTTCAACCAATGCATAACATGTGGGCAGCGCGTTGGGCCTATGTTGCCCACACTGCCAAAGAATGCACTACCTCACACCTATTCTAGGCATGGCAGATAGGGCGCCCATGGCGCTCGGCCTGCAAAAATTAACGCCGTGATTAAACGAACATGGCCCTGCGGCGGCCGGGCAAGTGCGGGCCGACCATCAAACCAGTCCAGAGAGTCGTGAGACCAAAACTGCTCCCTGAGCCGTGACCAAAACCGCTCCCTGAGCAGGCGCACCCGCAGCGCACGGTATGCATTCTGTTGCTTCAAAACTCGCTGCGGCGGTGCCACCAAAAGCACTGCAAGTGTGTCACGGGATATACACAACGTTAAGGGTACAGTGAAAGAAGACACTGGCCAGGCCGCCTGCGCGAGGCCAGCCGATCCCGGCCGCCTGTGGCAAGCGTGCCGGCGCTAGCAGACAGCTGGCGAGCGGAGCTCGTGCGGGCAAAATTTACCAGCGCTGGCCGCTGGGGTCACGCAGAGCTCTTGGGCGCCAGCTCAGAGCGGAGGGGGGTGCCGGGGCCAGCAAGGAAGCCGGCGACCAGTGGGGCGTGCGGCGCTGCGGGCGCGCTCCTCCTGCAGCGCACAACGGGGCCGCGTCAGCTATGATATGCCGTGATAGGCCGAGAGCTTGCGCACCAACAGCCTGCAGACACGGAACTTCCAAGCGCAGCCCGCACCTCGTTGCCAGCAGCTGCGGGGCGTGCGGCAGGACCACGCGAGGCACGCTCGACGCATGCTGCTCCCGCAGCGTGGCCTCTTTCTGCCAGAAACGCGCGCGACGCGCTCAGCGACGTTATCCTGTGGTGCGGGGCGCCGTGTGGGGACGGCAAGCGGGACCCCCAAACAGCCATGTGTCGGTGCAGGCTGTCAACGGGCAGGGTCACACTCCCCCCTCGGTGTCCTGCACCTGCTGACGCTGCTCACGGATTCCGTTGCTCTCGGGTGTGGCAGGACGGTGCCCGACGTTGGGCGCACCGGGGGAGCGAGACGGCTGGGGCTATGCAAGCACGGCAGGCGCGCGAGCAAGCTCCCGACCTGCATGCTGCTGTGGTGCGAAACAGCCTCGGTCAGCAGGTCAACAAGCGACCTGGCGGGACGGAGCGACTCCTGGAGTGAGCTCCCGTTCCTGTTTTTCTTGAGGCTGAGCTGCGCTCTGGGCCAAGATCCGGCAGGCCCCAGCGCCAGAGTTCGAGAGCCTGTTCTGGCTCACTGAAGCCGCTCTACCGTACTGGCCGTACGGTTGGCACAGCACCCGTGCCGGCACCCGTAAAAGCAAGCTTCGCTTGCGTGCGGCCTCGCTTGTGAGTCGCTTAGAGTGCGTGCAGGGCTCCAGGGCGGCCCGCCGGACGTGCATCGAGCCATGCCCATGTATGTGTTGCGGGAATCCAGGGGGACCTGAGCTCATCGGTGGGTTCGCCACCACGGGTAATTGCATCGGGACAAACCGCCGCCCGCCCCCGGAGGACACCCACATGAGGACGGCCCTCAGCAACATCATGGGCTCCAGCAAGAAGGCCGAGCATGGCGAGGCGTCCGGGCCAAGCCGTAACAGCAAGTCCGGGGCCACCACTGGGGGTGACTGCAGGCGCGCCTGCGCGCACCTGCCGGCCGCTGACCCGGGTGGGTGCCTGCAACGCATGCGAGCAGCGCCCACCATGAACTGCGCCGCGCAGGCAAGATGGCAAGGTCAGCTTTGGGTACTCGGCGATGCGCGGCAAGCGCGCCAGTATGGAGGACTACTATCACGCGCAGGTGCGCGCGCGGGCTCCCCCCCTCGGCAGCCCGGGGCGGCTGCGCGCCGAGTCGCCGCGCAATGATCCGCTGTCAGTTGTGCTCGCCGATATTGCAAAAAGCCCCTGCCCCCGCGCCGAGCGCAGCGCGAGCATCAAGCCTGGGTCCGGCGCGCGCGGGGCGCCGCGCGGCACGTCCGCGGCGCAACCCCAGCGTGCCGCACCCGGCGCTGAGCGGCGCCCGCGGCGCGCGCAGTTTAAGAAGCACCCCAAGAACGGCGAGGTCGTGGGCCTGTTCGGCGTCTTTGACGGTGCGCGCGCGGACCCGGCGCAGCCCGCCTCAGCTGGCGGATTGCGCTCGCCTGTCAGCGCGCGCGCCACAGGCCGAGCGCATGACGCGTGCTGCGCGCGCGCAGGCCACGGCGGATCCAACGCGGCGGCCTTCGTGCAGGCCCACCTGTTTGACAGCCTGCTCGCGAACAGCAACTTCAACTCCGACATCCACACGGCGATGGGTCCGCGCCCGCCCCCGCCCCCGCCGCCCGCTGCCGGGCCCCGCTGCGCGCGCGGCTTGCCCACAGCAAGCGTACGCCGAGCCAGTGCGGCCTGCGGCACTACCTGTGCCAGCGCTTGCCTCAGCTGCAGGCAAGCGCTGCCTCAGCTGCAGCGCAGGGAGCAAGCCGCAAGGCATTGGGCTCGGCCGGCGTGCGGCCACCGTGCGCGATGGGGCTGCGGCGCAGCACAAGCGGCAGGCGCTGACTGGGGCGCCCGCGCGGCGCAGAGGAGGCGTTTGTGGACACGGACCAGCGGTACCTGCAGGCGGACGCGGGCGAGAACCGCGATGACGGCTGCACGGCCGTCACAGCGGTGCTGGTCGGGCAGAAGCTCATCGTCGCGCACGTGGGCGACTCGCGCGCGGTGCTGTACCGCTCGGGGCAGGGTGCGCGCTCGCTCGCGGCCTTTGGACTAGGGCCGTGGTGCGTCGCACACTTCCGGCGTAAGAAGCGCATACTGCTGCGTCCGTCAGCGGCTCCGCTGCGTGCCGCGCTTGCTGCTCGTTGTCTCCTGCCCCTGTACGGCGCACGCGATGGCGCACCACAGAGCCGGGGAAGACCCTGTCGTCTGGCGGGCCTTGGCCCCTGCGGCTGGGCCGAGGACGCCTGGCCGTCGGCAGGCCGGACAGGGCGGGTGACATGCACCGGCCTGCGCACTTAACGGCGAAACCTGCGGGTCGCTCTCGTGTCCATGCTTGGCATGCGCCCAACGGCGCGAGCTGCGGCGGGTGCCGTGCGCTGGCCCTGCAGCCGCGTAGGCCAAGCCGCGGTCGGGCTCGGGCGTGCGCTCGTCACGGCGCGCGCCGCAGCGCCCCGTGGCTACCAGAGGGCGGCCATTACCCTTGGCCCTGACTTGCGCGCGCGCGCGCCGCGTGCAGCGATGGCACTGTCCGACGACCACAAGCCCAATCGGGCGGACGAGCGCAGCCGCATAGAGGCCGCGGGCGGCGTAGTCGTCTGGGCGGGCACCTGGCGCGTCGGCGGCGTGCTCGCAGTCTCGCGCGCTTTCGGCGACCGCTTGCTGAAGCGGTGCGTGCCCGCAGCGAGCCGTGGGGGGACGGCCGGGCGGGTGTGGTACAGAGCGCGCTGGGGGGCGAGGGCGTGCTCAAGCGGGCGCGCGCTCTGGGCCGGCCTGGAGCAGGCCGCTGCTGTGGCAGGCCGTGGGGCCCGGGACGCTGCCCGCGTCAGCGACGGTGACTTGTGGGTGAGCCGCCGCCGTGGAGCTTGCAGTTTGTGCCGCGGGGAGTCGAGAGTGTGGAGGTGTGATGCGGCCAGGCACACACTGCGAAGGCAGTGTGTGCCTGGTGGGCCAGGGACCTCTCGAGGGCACTCTTGCTGAAGGCATGCACATGCATGCGAAGGTGCGGAATGTCAAGGGCAGCCGGTGCCTAGGTACGCGCACGGGAGGGTGTTGACCGCAGCAGCGTGGCCGATGCGCTGGCCGAGCAGGTCGCTTGCGCGCTGGTGGCGGCCGTCCGCAGGGGCGACATGGCCCTGGCCCTATGTTCTGGCGCGAGCGAGTGCACGCAGGCATGTAGTCACCCAGCCGGGCGTGCGGGGGGGGAGGGGCTCAGTGCGGGCGATGACGGCGTGTCTTATGGCCAGTGGCTGTCGGCAGCAAGCCCTGGAGTCAGGCTGCGGGCCGAGCGGGCGCGCGCGTGGCGCAGGTACGTGGTGGCCAAGCCGGATGTGCGCGCGGAGGAGCTGGGCGCGGGCGACGACATCGTCATCCTGGCCAGCGACGGCCTCTGGGACGTGCTGACCAACGAGGACGCCTGCGCGCTCGTCAAGGACATGCCGGTGCGCGGCCCGCGCACTGACGCTGCCTGCGTGCTCGTCGAGGGCAGGCCAGTGCGCGGCCTGTGTGGCGTTGGGGCCGGGGGTGCAACGACCGCCGCGGCGGCGGCGCGGCCCTGTTTGCTGATGTGAGGCGGGAGGGCGGGCGGCGAGCCCTGCTGCGCTGTCAAGGCTTCTAAACCCCTGGGGCTGCGGTGCCGTCAAATGGGGGCTTGCGCTGGGGCGACCGCAAGGAGGGCAAAGTGCAGTAACGGCGGCGAGCCTTGTATGCACCTATCTTCAGCTACAGCTTCAGTTGCTGAGCGTGCCCCCGGCTGCGGGCGCGCCGCAGGATGCGGAGAAGGCGGCAAAGCGGCTGACCGACGAGGCGTACAGCCGGGGCAGCAACGACAACATCTCGGCGATCGTGCTGCGCTTCAAGTTTTGAGGGCGGCCGCGCGCGGCGTGCGCCGCGCGCAGCCCCTGCGGGCGGCCGTTGGGGCCGCGGACACCTGGCATCTGCCATACGCCTGGCGGCTCGAGAGGGTTGTCAAAGCACCCTGCCCTGCACGGCGCCCGTCCGTGAACGGTAGAAAAGGCGGTGTGCGGCAGGGGCGGCCGGCTCGTCCCACAGCTGTGGTGGCATGCAGCGTCACCCGCTGCTCGGGCATCCTGGGCCGGCTCTGGTGAAGAGCGGGCTCTGGTGATGAGCGGGCAGGCCGGGCGACGCCCGATCGTGCCAAGGGCATGGCTGCATGGCGACGTCACGCGTGGCGACTCAGCGGTCACGCGTGGCGACCCAGCGTGTGTGGGCCAGGCGGGCGGGGTTCTGTAGAGTGCGCGAGGCCCGCGCCATGTCGGGGAGGTCTGGGGTAGCTGGGCGTGCGTGAGCGGCCGGGCCGCCCTTTTTTTTTTGGCAACCAGTGTCCTGTGCATGCTCATGGGGGCCTAGCGGCCGCGCCCAATTGCCTGAGAAGTAATCTGCACCAGTCAGGGTGCTCGTAGCCCGGCTCCTCATGGGCGAGGACCACCACCCCCGGCGCCAGCGCTGCCGCCAGCAGGCGCACATCGGCCGGGTCCGCCAGCACGTCCTGCCCGCCTGCCCGTCACAACCATGCAAGGGGTAACAAATTCAGAAGCGCAGCCTGCTACGCTGCGCAGGTCGACCGCGAGGCCAGCCGCAGGCACTACAATACAACAGCTGCGCATCGGGGCCGACACAGCTCACCAGCTCACCCGCGTGCATCCATGCATGCTGCATGACTGCTGCACGCCCGCGCCTCCCATGCGGCCAGGGCTGACACACGCGCAGGACGGGCCGGTCTGCCACCAGCCGGTCGCCGGGCGGGCTGGCGCGCCGGACAGCAGCGCCAGCGGCGTCCGGATGGCGCCCAGGTCGTACAGCGGCGGCTCGGCGGCGCCGTACGCCGCCAGGTTGCAGGGGCGCGGCATGCCCAAGTGGCCCGCGCACGCGCCGCCAAAGTCAAAGCGGCAGAAGCGCGGCGATCGCTGGCGGACGAGTTGAGCCCAGTGGGCCATGTTCCGCACGGAAGTGCCTGACCCTTCGCAAACAGGCACCTTCGGCGCGTGGCGCGCATGCGCTGCAGCCTGCCTCAGATGGCTGAATGCGAGTTACATGAGCGTATTTACTCCTCCCAATACATCTCTCCAGAGTCGCTCGCAGGCGGGATGGCCTGCAGACCCAGGCAACTTGGTAAAGACACTTCTCCACCAAATGCACTGCCTGCATGCCCCAGCTATGTCACGTTGGCCTGGTCACGCGCGCCGAGCGCACCCGCCGGCATGTAGGCGAGGCGCAGCGGCGCGCGCGCGGGGCTCAGGTTGCCGGGGTTGTAGCCGCACAGCGCGCCGACGGCGTCCGCGCAGACCCAGGGCTTCGCGACGCAGACGGCGCCAAAAGCAGCCGTTGCTGTCGCCTGGGTTGGCAGGAACTCGCGCACGCCGATGCGCTGGCCCAGCTGCGCGCCGCGCCGCACGCTCTGCGCCCACAGCAAGAACAGGAGAAACGGTGCATTGACACAGCGACTGGCTGACTCACCCCAGGCCTAACATGCGCACTTGTGCGCATACGCTCTGCTCCCGGCAGCCCTGGCCCGGGCGTAGGAGGGGCGAGCCCGGCGGCGCTTGCCGCGGCGGGCGCGGGCGCGCACCGCATCGAAGCCGATGTCGGCCAGCAGCACCAGCGGCTCGCTGCTGCTGTGCTTCAGGGAGACGACGGGCGCCATCATGACGGCCTCATTGGGGCAGGTGTGGCGCAGCAGCAAGGCGCTGCTGGCGTGCGCCGTGGTGCTGGGACCGGGGCTGCCTGCAGCCGCCTGCGGCACTGGCTGCCCTGCGCGCCGCCGCGGCGAGGCACAGGAGGCCGCGCGCGCCAGGAGAAGGCCCAGAAGGCGTCGGAGGCGGCCTCCAAGGTGATGTGGCGCCGGCTGTAGGTGTTGCCGCGGCTATTGCCCATCCACACCTGCACTCGCGATTTAGTATTCGCACAGCCTGTGTGAGGCACGGCGATACCAAGATGCCATCGCCATGATGATCTCCTTCTCCTCCAAATCTTAACCTCAGCTTGGTAGTGGTGCTTGTCACGGCCGTGAGGGCGAGTGGGCAGGCGCACATCGTATCCCGCATCCGCCAGGATGAAGCCCAGGCTCTGGTGCGCTCCACTGATGACGAATGCGGTGGAAGAATCCAATAATGCATGCTGCAGGAACACCACCGGCCTCCTGCACCACCGGAGCTCCGCCATGCACATGCAGCGGCGAGCGAGACGCCGCTACCCAGGGCAGCCGGCCAGTCGAGCCAGTAGTCATGCAGGGCACACAAACTCGGGTGCCACAGGCAGGCATGCCCTGGCATTGAGACACCATGCGGAGCACATGAGGCTCTGCGCACCGGTGTGCATGGGGCGCGCGGATGTTACCCGCCCTCGGGCGCGGCAGCCGGTAGACGCCGAGCAGGTAGCCGTCAGCGGTGTGCACTGTGTGCTCCTCCAGCGCGTAGCCCTCCGGGTCCACCAGCGCTGCATGCAGCGAGTGGCTCTGATTCTGCACAGCATGCTTGCATTGCCATCAGCAGGCAGGATCAGAAGGACGCCGCCCGCGGCAAGGAAGGGCGCGCCAGACATGGGTGGGAGTGCGGGATCCTTCGGCTGGGGAAAGGAGTTCTGGCACGTCGCGCGGTGCGTCGCGCTCACGGACGACAGTACTGCTGCAGCCAGCAGCGCATGCAGCATCCTTGCCGGTAGTGGCAGCCTGCGGCGGGCGCGTGGCAGCAGCCTGGCAGCGCTTTTGCCGCGCCAGGCAAACAACCTGGTGTGCCGGGACAGAACAGGAGCGTGTTGCACGGTGGCTGTGCCGCGGTCATAGGGCGTGTGCGCGACTCAAAGGCAGTAAAGTCCTGCATGTGCATCAACTGGAAAGTTTGTCCCTGCCGAGGTGACGCAAATGCTGCACTTATAGCGGGGTTAAAACAAGCAGGGGTTAAACACAAGCAGAGGCCTGTCCTCCTCCTGTGGCAGACGAGCTGTTGTGGCCTTCCCATACCGGAGCCCATTGACAGCGGATTGGTTGCGCTAGCCGGCTTCCTTTGCTCGCAGTTGGCCCTGCAAGACCCGCACGCATACATCCACTTGGTGTAGAACTTTATCTTGCACTCAGGTTCCATACGCGATGTAGGAGATAGCACAGACACCTGGTGTTTGGGAGGCACTGAGAGTGCGTGCAGTTCAATGACACTGCTGAAGAGGGGCTTCCTGCCGACCTGCGCAGCTGTGTACTGCGTCGCTCTCTATGGCACCACAGTGGCGAGCTGGGTGTTCACGCTGAACATGCTCAGAGATCCCAACCTGACCATCCTGATTCTGCTGTGAGTTCCCCCCCGCTCCTCCAAGTGTGGCTCTTGACCAGCCGGGTGCATCCGAGTCCGTGAGCTCGCAGGGGCTGCACTGCACGCTGACCGCTCCTGCGCTGCGCTGCAGCTACTTGTGGTACATCATATGGGGCCCCGGAAAGGAGGCGGCCGCGTCCTTGTCATGGACGCCGTATCTGCGCTACTGGAGTCTCTGGCGGTACTTGGCAGCGTACTTTCCCGTGAGGTGTGCATGAACGTGCTCAAACGAGCTTCACTGACAGGCTGACCTGTGGGTGCAGACTTGTGTGAGGTCATTCTCTGAAAAGAGAGTACTGCTGCTCGCAGGATACACAAGACAGCCGACCTGGACCCGGACAAATCATACGTCTTTGGGTACGCGACACTGTGCGGCTGGCTGCTTGCGTCGCCTCTGCTGGTGATGGCGGTCCGAGGGTGCCTGGGTGGCCCCTGTTCCCCTACAAGAGTGCTGCTTTGACTGAGGTGGCGTGGGGTCGTGCGCCCAGGCTGCACCCGCACGGCGTCCTGACCATCAGCGTGTGGGCGACCTTTGCCAGCGAGGGCGCTAGCTTTTCGCGCCTGTTCCCAGGCCTTGACATGCATCCAGGTGCATGCTGAGGGCTTTCGCTGGCGCGGCTGACAATTGCTTGTCAGTTACCACCCTACCCTACTCCTACCCTACGTGAGCCAGCGCGCGCCGGGCTTCGCAGCCACCCTTCTGTGGAACTTCCGCACCCCGATAGCGCGCGAGCTGATGCTGCTCCTGGGCTTTGTGGACGCGAGCGCGCCCACGCTGCGCCGGGTACTGAAGGTAGGGCCTGATGAGCTGTGAGAACTCGGCGTAAGGGGGTGTGCCCTGTCTGCAGCTGTAGGTGCATGAAGGATGCAGAACACCCGTTGGGTGAAAGCTGACTGAGGCTGCGGCAGCAGGCGCCAGGTCGGGCGGTGCTGCTAGCGATCGGCGGAGCGCAGGAGGCGCTGCTCGCATGGCCGGGCACGTACGACATCGTCCTGAACAAGAGGTTCGGCGCCCGGTGTTGCCATTCCTTTTGTAGCATACATGCAAACTCCGATTTGATGCAGACATGCGCTTCTCGCATGCTGGAGACCAGCTGAAATCAGCTGATGAGCCTGGTAGGTGACGTGCTGGCTCGCATGCATGCAGAAAGGGGTTTGTGAAGGTCGCGCTCGCGACTGGCGCGTCTCTTGTGCCGGTGGTGTCTTTCGGCGAGAACGACGTGGTGACGGTGGTGAACACGCGGAATGCTGGCTGGGCGCGCTCGGTGCGCCTCCTGTGTTGGGACGGCAAGATGACATGCGCTGGGTGCAGCTTGCACCGCAGCAGCACGTCTCACATCTCTGGTGTACTGGGAAGATGCCCTGGCTGAGTGGTTTCATACGTGCCTCGTCTGCCTGCATGACACCCGAGGCTTTGCTGTTATCTCTGCGAAACATGAGCAGGCTCCGCAGTGCGAACCAGTGAGCCTGCTGAGGCGCGCAAATGCGAACGCAGTTCCAGCGCTTTACAAAGAAGGCCGCCGGCTTTGTGGTGCCGCTGGTGTATGGCGAAGGTGCGGCAGTCTCTCCAGTAAGTTGTGTTCACAGCGGCATGTCTTCTGTGGAGCCATGCTGCTGGATATGTGGTAGGGCGCCGCTACAAGCGCGCCGCGGTCCTGCAGGCCTGTTTGGGCATATTGGCGTGCTGCCGCACCCGGTGCCCATCACCACCGTGATCGGGCGGCCAATCGACGTACCAAAGTATGAGGGTGCGCGCCTTGAACCTGGCAGTTGAGCAATTTCAGCAGGATTCTGCCTTGCCTGTCAATGCCATGGTACACCTGGTTGCAACCAGGTTTACTTGGTTGTTTACGCATGCCAAAGTCCGGCCTGTCACCAAGTAGGAGGGCGCATCCTGCCAGATAACAGCGGCTGGGTGTAAGGGCGCCGCTGCTCTCATCTGTTGACAAGCAAGCTTTGCAAGGTTGAAAGGGTGGCGGGACTGGCGCCAGGCAACTTTCAAAGCGAGGAGGCTCGGGCGCTGGTGGACAAGTACCACGCCATGTTTGTGGCGGGCTTGCAGCAGGTGCGCAGCCAGCCCTGCTTGCACCGTTGCCTGCATGCCGAGCAGGTCGGTCTCGAGGCTGGTGCGGGCGGCTGAGCCGTGCGCCATGTGACTTCCCGCAGATCTGGGAGGAGCACAAGGCTGACTATGCGCCGCGGCGCAAACGAAGCCTGCAGATCGTGGAGTGATGTGGTGCAGGGCGCTGCAAGGCAGCGAAGCACAGCCTGCATGGCCTGGCGGGAGCCCTGTGCACCCATGATTGGGCTCCGGCACGCTGCAGCCCATTGCCTCGGAGAAGGAGCTGGGACAGGGCTCGCGCTGTGAGCTTAAGCGTGTGCACGCTTCGCAATACAAGCGAGCTCTGTTCCTGCTTCTGAGGAGCGTGTAGGCTCTGCAGTGTAGGGGTGGGAGGCCTGAGGCGTCTGCCCCGCTGGCCCCCACTTCCAAGCGATGGAGTGGTGTTATGGGGCGGAGGTGTGCTTGAGCACTGAGGTGGGCGCTGCGTGCCTGCCTCTGCATATCTCTCGCACTCAACATGTGTGTTTGTCTGCATGCTGCATGTGTGCATCCACGATGCTTTGTGAGCCACGGAACACAAAAAGGTGTAGTAAGGTTGTCTGCATTGAAGCTATGACTGAAGTATGACTCAATCAGGGTAGGGCAGGCCCCCAACACACGAATTTTGGTTTTCAAGCATTGCTTGAGGAACGAAGCTGCCTCCCCAGAGGTGGGCCAAGAGACGCACCTGCCGCAGAAGCGAGAGCGTGGCCACGGGGTGGACGTTCACCAGCAGCCAGCGGCCAAGTTGGCGGCGCTCGATCCCTTGTAGCCCGCAAGAGACTGAGCGACCACAAGCACAAGTATGGCCACGCTGTCGCTGACGACCTTGACCAAGCCCCAGGAGCTCAAGGAGTACACCGTGTCGCTGGCAAGCCAGAGCATCTCCTGGCTGCGCGACTATGTCACCGCGATCAAGCACGGTGCGCCACCTGTGCACTTCAGCTTGCCGCGGCAGCCTGGGCGTGCGTCCTGGGCTCAGCAGCGCCCTCCAGGGTGCCTGGGACGGCCCGCCTTGTGCGCGTCCGCGGAGGGACCTGCCGCCACCCAAGGCGCGCGGGAGGGAGCCGAGCGCGCTGTGAGCCAGTGAGGGGGCGTGCAGGCCAGGTCCATCCCTTCACGCCGCTGGAGCGCAAGGCGCGAGAGGCCACGCGGAACGAGTCCTGGTGCGCCTCCGCCGTGACGCGGGGTTGCCGGTCGGTCTCCGCACACGGAGGCGCCTGCCGTGAGGCTGTCCAAGCCACCGGGCGGGCGCAGAGCTGGCAGCACCAGGTGCTGTTGGCGCGTGCTGCCTCCGAAGAAGCAGGATGTCGTTGGAAGTCACGGCGCAGGGCGAGCCCACCAGCTGACACCGGCCGGGGCGTGCAGGGGCCCCACGGGCACGCTGCTCAACGAGCTGGCGGAGGCGAGCCACGAGCCCGCGAACTGCGAGGTCATCTTCGTGCGCGCCCCTCTCGCTCAGTCCTCCGACGCGCTCGCGCGCACCCTGTGATAAAGAAAAGAGCGGCTAGCCCCGATCCTGCGCCACCGCAGTGTGCCACGGCTCAGCCAGGCGAGCGGGCGGCCCGCTCCCTCCCCGGCGAGCGCGCCGTGTGCAGGGCGCTGGCGGCGCTCACACATGGCGCCTCTAAAGCTGGCGCCTCTGAAGCTGGCGCCCCTGAAGCGGGCGCCACTGAAGCTGCCCCGGCGGAGCGCGGCAGGCCGTGCTGCAGCTGCGCCTGGGCTACGCGGCGGCCAAGTGGCGCAACGTGTACAAGGCGCTGACGGTGCTGGAGTTCCTGGTGCGCCGCGGGTCCGGCCGCTGCGTGGCGCTCGCGCGCAGCGAGCTGCTGCCCAAGCTGGAGGACCTGGAGGACTTCCAGTTCGTGGCGCCCGACGGCCGCGACCAGGGCGTCAACGTGCGCCACCGGTGCGCGGCCGGCCACTCAAAGGCTGCGGGGGCGTCTGCAGGGCGTTACGTGAGTGGCCCGCATTGCAAGGCGCCCATGCGCGCCACCAGTCCGGCCGCCTGCCTGGCAGCTCGTCCCGGGCGCCGCGAGGGCCGGGGTCCGTGGTGCGCGAAGACGGGGCACAGTAAAGCCGTTGAGCGTGAGCGTCAAGATATGGCATGGCTGCAGGCCGTGCAGCCTGCTTGAGGATCTCTGGACCTTCCTGCCGTGTCAGCACTTTGGTGGCGTGCCTGCCGGCAGCCGGTCAACCGTGGCTCCTGTGTTTATGTTGTCAATCAGTGGTTGTGGGCAGCCATCGGCCGGCGCCTTGGTGCGCGGTGAGCCGCGGCCGGCGGCGGAGCGCGCGCGCGCCGGCTGCCGCGCGCTCCGGGCGCCGCGGCAGCGCCGCGCACCTCAGCCAAGGGGCACCCCGGCCCTTGGGCGCGCACTGTCGGCCGGCCAGCTCACGGGCCGCGCGCGCGGCCAGCGCGGCGGCGATCCGGCTCCTGCTGCGCGACGAGCCGCGGCTGGCGGCGGAGCGCGCGACGCTGGCAGCCCGGCGCTCCCAATTCCGCGGCTTCGCGCGCGCGGACCTGCCGGCGGGGCCGGGCGCGGCGGCCGACGGCGAGGGCGGCGTCAGCCCGCGCCTGCGGCGCGCGGTGCGCCTGCTCTTGCTGAGGGGCCGCTGGAGGCAGGCAGGCAGGCAAGCGCAAGGAAAGTGAAGGGGGGTGTGTGAGGCCTTGCGCGCGGTGGCGACGCCAAAAGGAGCGCATGCGCTGCCAGCAGGCACCAGTGAGCCGCGGCTTACCTAATTGGCTGTGTCGGCGACGACATGAGAAAGCAGCGGTGCCGATAGGTCCAGCCGGAGCTGTTGCAGTGTGCCGACAGTGCGTGCCTCAGCTGCCCGTGGTGGCAGAGTGTTGCAAGGGTCGCGCGCGCGCGCAGCGCTCGGCGGAGAGCGAGCGCGGCTTCAGCCTGGGCGCCGAGTCCGCCACAAGCCAGGGGCGGGCAGCGCCCGGCACAGCACATGGCTCGCGGTGCGCATCGCGGGCGCGTCGCGCGTGCCGCCTTGCAGTCCAGCGGTTTGAGCTGTGGAGGCCGCACCTGGCACCTGATAGCACCCGCCTTGCAAGCGTCAGGCATCGCCATTCCCGATCCCGGGCTGGCTCAGATGCTCTGATGGTAAGGCTGGAGCACGGGTGATGCAGATGCGACTGTGTGCCAGGCGCGCGCCGCACAATGAGCGCCACACAATGGGTGAGCCGCCAGGTGTGAGAGGCTGAGCGGCGCCTGCATGCCTCATACCGTTTTGCTGGTCGGCACGGCAGCGGGCGCTCGCGCCACGCGGCCGGCCTGACGCGCGGCGCTCGCCGGGGCGCGCCAGGGCAGCGGGCGAGACGAAGGGCGTGACCATGGAGCAGAACAAGCGGCAGCTGGCCGCGCTGCAGCGCCTGCTCGCGCTGCCGGCCAACCGCGGCTGCGCCGACTGCGCCGGCGGCGGCGCGGCTGCGCGGCCGACCTGGGCGTCCATCAACACGGGCGCCTTCCTGTGCATGCGCTGCGCTGGCGTGCACCGCGGCCTGGGCGTGCACATCTCGCAGGCGCGCCGCCCGGCGCCCGGCGCGCCGCGCCCGCGCCTGACGTATGGTTAGGGTCAGGCGGGCGCCCACCTCCGCACGAGCCTCCCGAGCGCTCGCCGCCTCCACTGGGGGGCGGCGCGGAGCATATGCCCGCCCGCTCCTCGCCCCCAGCAACCGGCTCCTCTCATGCGTCCTGGTCTTGCAGGCCGCCAGGAGCGCAGCGCGGCCGCCACTCAGGTCGGCGCGCACCGGCGCCGGCACAGGCCGCCCAGCGAGCCTCGGGCGGCGCGGAGCGCGTTGGGCGGCCGCGCGCCGACCGGACACGCGGCGCACGGGTGGGCGCGCTGATGGGAAGGACGGCGCGCAGGTGCGCTCGGTGACGCTGGACACGTGGCTGCCAGAGCAGGTCGCCTTCATGGCGCGCACGGGCAACGCGGTCGCCAACGCGCACCGCGAGGCGCGCCTGGACCCCGCGCTCAAGCCGCCCGCGGCCTCGCCCGAGCTGGAGGGCTTCATCGGCCGCAAGGCGCGCGCCCCGCCGGGCGGCCGCGAACGTTTGGCTGCAGACCTGTGCGGCGCTGCACATGGTGTTGAGGAAAGGGGCTGTGCAGACCAGTCAGAGCCGCGCGCAGAAGCCTGCACATGGTTTGGCCAGGGACACAACTAGATGCGAGTGCGGCATCGCACAAGCATCTAGCGAGACCACGGCGGGCCTGGCGCACGCGCGCGCCTGACGTGTGCCCGACCCCCGCGGCAGTACAACGGCGAGTGGGCGGAGGGCCCCTGGCCGCCCGCGGAGGAGCGCAGCGCGGAATCCAGCGCGGGCTCCGCGCCCGGCGCAGACCCCGGCCGCGACCCCAACCAGGGCCTGTCCACGCCCGCCGCGCCGCCCGCGCGACGCGCACACGGCGGCGCGGACACGGCCGGCAGCTTCTGGCGCGCGGCGCCGGCGCCGCGCGCAGCGCCCGACGCCGCCGACCTGCTGGGCTTTGGCGAGAGCGCGTTTGCGGGCGCCGGGCGCGGCGCGGCGCCCGCCGCCGGGGCCGCGCCTGCCGCGCCGCCGCC
>JAABUX010004834.1_pt1 | contig 16850 bp, 22 predicted proteins | sample 5561851 | NCBI WGS metagenome assembly JAABUX01 (sample SAMN10711883, study PRJNA513361) | rock metagenome | isolation source: Antarctica rocks | place: Antarctica: Victoria Land, Richard Nunatak red sandstone | collected 2016-01-03 | reverse complement strand
AAAACCACAAACCACTCACCTTGCTACACCCTGCTTCCCCTCCCCCTCAGCCCCCTTCACCCCCCTCCTCCGCAAGCCACAAAGAAATGAAGCATCCCAGCCCAAACCCCGAACACCGATTCGATCCCCCTCCCCTAGTCTACAAAAGTAGGCAATTCAGGCACACGAACTACCATCCGAGCCACCGCAACCCGACGGGTAGAATAAATCGCGCAAAAACACATAGGAAAGACTTATCATACCGTACATACATACAAGCTTGTTTACTTGCTTACAATGATGAGATTCAGGCACGCTTGCTGCCTGAGCCACCACCACCACACACACACACACACATCGGATATTCTAAATGAGATTGATTCGCGCAAAAGCCATAGTTACTGCTATGCTTACTTGCATTTAAGATCTTAGGTCCTGCCTCCTGCTACCTTACTCCGTACCCTTCCCGTCTTTCAATTAGAGTGTTATTATCTCCATTCGTAGTAACTTATTCGGGGTCCATTAGCTCTTCTTGTGTAGTTGTAGTACTACGCCACTTCTCGTAGAATAGTGTTCTTTTGAGGTATGGGTAGTTGTTTTGATGGGGGGAGCGGTGAGGGGGAGGGCGGGGGGTGTTGTTAGGCAGAAGTGGAGTGGGTTTTGAAGAGGAGGTGAGGTGAAGTGAGGTGAGGTTGGGTATGGGGATGGGTCGGAGGTGGCCGATGGCTGGCTGGAGGGGTGTGTGATTGGTTGGTTTTTCCCCGACCATTTAGGTGGTGATTACTTCCCGTGGTCTTTACAACTTGGATGAAATGGCATCGAGCAGCTTCCCATAGAACATCCCTCGAGCCAGAGTATAATCGTGCGATATCTATTCTGAATCATCCCATCACTGCGCCAACGCTATGCACCTTCCCTTCCTTCATGAATCTCATCAAGCCGTATCGAACACCAAGCTTATCGAATCATCCCCAGCCGTCACAATGCTCTTCCCACCTCCCTGCACAAACCCCATAACTCCACCCGTTTCTCCTCCCGCATGCCCCTGCCACTCCTGCAAAAGGCCCTGCCCGCTCGCTGCCGTTCCTCCTCTCGTGTCCCAGCGCCTGACCACGCCATTAAGGCCACAGCTCGTGAGCAAGTGTCCATGGGGGCTCGGGGCGAATTCGACTTTCACCACCGCTTGGTCTTCATGAGCTTCGCGGATGTGTCTCCGAACGGCAAAACGGTGGGCTGTGTCTAAGAGCGCGATGGAACCATCGGTGCTTCCGGCAGCCAGCAGCGTGACTGGTGGCGCGCTGAACGCTAATGTCTCGATATTACCATCCTGTACTTTCAGACTTTCCAGTATCTGCCCCGCCTGCCCTGAGCTTGCGCCTCCTGGTCCTGCAGCCTTCTTCCCCCCACTGCTCTTGTTCTTGGCACCTCCGCCTTTCATGCTTTTCGTAGCGGACCCGATTGAGGCGGCCAACCTAGGTAGCCCAATGACTCTCAACATACCCTCCGCTCCACCTACAACAGCAAAGGCTCCTCCTGGAGCGATAGCGACGCTGAAAAGGCCTCCCTCGATGGCGAATCGCTGATCTTCAGTGGTCAAGCCCACAACTGCCTGACTGCCTGCACTTCCCACAATCCCGGCTGCAGAAGCTTCCCCGAAGACGTCCCAGACATAGAAGCTTCCGTCTTCACTGACAGTCGCTAGTAGGTTCCCATCCGGACTCCAAGCGCCTGCTGTACAAGATGATCCATGTAGAAAGTAGGTCTGTAAAATCTGTAATGGCGCTGCATGATCTGCTGCGTCGACTGCGTAGACCCATACGCTACCATTAGAACCGCCTAGCGCGAAAGTATTGGGATACGAGGCGTTAGGACACTGCGAGAAGAAATTGATGTCGCCCATATCTTCTTGCGCATCGGCAATAAGAGGGTATGATTGGTCTTTGGTGGAGTAGGCACGAAGTCGACTGTCAAGACCACCAGAGAGGAGGTAGTCGCCGTTTGGTAGAGTGAATGCGAGGGCGCTTATACTGTCTGTATGGCCTGTGAGTTTGGCTAAAGGTTCTAGAGAGGCTCGACCAGGCTCGGGATTCGATTCGTACGATGCTGGAAGGGGCGATGATGGAGGGTAGATGGAGAAGACGTAGGTGGTATCGTCGCCCCCACCAGTCGCTATTATGGAGGGGTCAAGAGGATGTTGTGCTATTGTGAAGATGGAGTCACTATGTAGGTCGAAGTGGGCGGAGGAGTCGTTCTGCAGCTGTATCTCGGTTTCGTTGGCGTCGTCTTCCGGGTCTGAGTCCATAGGGTGATCATAGTCGTCCGGGACTTCCTCAGCGGCTTCAGATAGGTCAAGAAGATCGGCTTCATCTTCGAGAGGTTCTCCGTCGTCGTGAGAATGGGAGGGATCCATTAGTGAAATACTTCGTATCTGGGACGTCCTGGGCGCTACTACGGTACTACCCAGCAGCTGGAGAACGTTGGGTTGTTAGATGAAGAGAGGAAGGCAAACATCTTGGATCCGGAGACATGCTTAGAAATGCAACGGCTTATATGCAAAGAATTTCCAGGAACAGTATTCGTCACTTTCGCTTCCATAACCCTTGAGCTAGTCCTACTTCGGCTATCTAATCAATTGGCCACTACCTCAGAGTATCGCTAATACTTTCGATTTCCATGACACAGCGTATCTGAATCCTGTGACCCAAGATTCAATTGAAGGGTGATTTGTAGCTTAGGGACGGGAACAACCCTGCACATTTTCTGAATTTGTAAGGCCATGGTACAACATACTGAAACATGAAACAAATCCTATGAACATAAATGTCAATAAAGGTCTTTAAATGCACGCTTCTAGCAACCGAAGCATGAAACTTATAGCTTAGCCGCTTGCTTTCTCCTGCCCGCCCTGTCCTGATCTCTCAACAATCGACGCAAGATCTTGCCAGAGGGGCTCTTCGGGATGCTGTCCACGAATGCAACACCACCACGAAGCCATTTGTGGCGTGCTTTCTGCTGCTCCACATGTTTCTGAATATCTCGAGCAATCATGCGGTCGTTGTCCTCGAGCCCGACAGACGACGACTTGACCACATAAGCTTTGGGCAGCTCTCCAGCAGCATCGTCAGGGATAGATATGACACAGCAATCGGCAACAGCCGAATGGGTGAGGATATGGGCTTCGAGCTCAGCAGGTGCAACTTGTAAACCCTCGAATACACTGTCAGCTCATGTCTTGGTGCAGTATCTTGTGCACCATACGTACCTTGACCTTGATCAACTCCTTTATTCTGTCTACAATGAAGAAATGGTCGTTCCCATTAGGACCTTTCCTAACAACAGCTTCGTCTCCAGTTCTCATCCAGCCATCCTGGAAGGTCTCTCTGTTCGCCTGATCGTTGTTCAGATATCCAAGAACAACACTAGGTGACGAGATGACCAGTTCTCCCGGCTGGTCATAACCTGTAATTTCTATGCCTTCGATGGAAACAATCTTGGCTTTACATGATGGGAGCAGAGAACCGCAGGAACCAAACCAGATATCGTGAACTGGAGTAGATAGAACCACCGTACTGGTTTCGGTCAAGCCTGCATTGATGGTTATTAGAATTTAAAGCTAGGCGGGACGCTGAATTACTAACCATAACCTTGTCTAATGGCCCATTGAGGATGTTGAGATTGTAAATCATGGGACGTCTCTTCTCCAAGGGGAGCAGCGCCAGTGAAGAGTACTTGCACCGATTCAAGGTTGAATTTATCAAGTACAGATTTGTTCTTTGTCATGGCGATGATAATGGGCGGGACCTGTATATTATGAAGAGATCAGCATCGTCGTCCACTAAACATGGACTATGTTTTTCTCTTCATGGAATTTGTATAAGCGAATTGAGTTTGGGAGATGGGGTTTTGGCTTACAAGGAAGAGTGTGTTGATCTTGAATCGCTGGATCGCGTTGAGGAAGGAGCCCATCTCAAATTTGGGAAGATTGATCACTTGATCGCCTCTATAAGTAGTTGCATGGCAGATGACTACCAAGGAATAAATATGGCTTTGTGGTAGAAGGCCCAATGCTACCTCTGTAGCGTCATATTTGCTACCTGGTTCTTGCTGCGCATCTCGGTGCGGCTTTTCAAAGGTTGCTATTTGGAGTACGTTGGAGATGACGTTGCGGTGGGAGATCATTACACCTTTAGGCAGTCCCGATGTACCACTGCTGTAGCAGAGGAAAGCTGTTTGCCGAGCTCCTTGACCTTTCTCCCACTTCAGTTTCTCCAATGGCGCTAGATTAGCTCCATCTTCAATCAATTGATCCACAGTTCTGATGTTTGGTGGAGGACTTAAGCCCCCAGTGGCCTCCTTTGGCAGAGATAATAGGTAGACATGTTTCTTCGCGATCCCTGATTGGGCTGCAGCTTCTAAGGCTAAGGGCAACAGCGGCAGACAGGTGAACAAAGCTTTGGAGCCCGATGACTTTAGTTGATGCACGAGCTCGGCCTGACCGTAAGCTGCATTCGCTGGAGACGAGATGCCTGACAAGCTGTGGATGGCCCATGATAATGTTATAGTATCAATCTTTCCTCGTGCCCAGGAGTCAGTCCGTGTGTCATATATATATATATATCATGAAAGACTATAGGACAGAAGGCCTCACGGTATTTAGACTGAAGACACCGATGACTTTATCCCATTCTGTGCCCTGGTTTGGCCTCCATCCAAGATCTTTCGATAACGCTCTTGCCAGTTTTTCCACTCGATCACGCACTTCCAGCGCTGAATACTCGGCCCCACTCAGCCCGCAAGTGAATGGTGGCCTTGCGTGATGCAGAGGGTGGCGACCATACTCCTCATTCAGCATGAACTCGGAGACCGGGATGGAATCCGGAGGATCGAAGGGCAGTTGCGGTACCCATTGTGGAGGAACGAAAACCATAGCGACCGAATGGTCAGCTCTCCAATGATGTTAAGAGCTACCTTTGTATTATGCAAGAGCCTGCAGCGAAGACAGCCAGAATCAAGATGTACACCATTGACCTCGTGGTTACCCCATGGGGACTCCGAGGCTAGCGAGCCAGCCATGGCAGATGCGGGGAAGCAGCCACTCTGGCCCAGCAGCCGTGATTTGACGATCAATACAGATGGTGACGACGGATCGCATTGATGGCGCTGGGAAATCAAAGACCTCCAGGTAGGGGAATAATGCGTGCACATTCCCCCAACGAATCCTGAGATTGGCGCTCCATCTCAGCCAGGAAGACTGCAGCCGTGGCAAGTCAGCTACCGACATGGTGACCAACGGAGCGTGGTCTGCTTTGGACCCGCCAAGCACGGTTGATACGTCGAGATCGTACGGAGTGTAGGCAGTTGAGGACGTCTCTTTATAATAAGGTAGATCTAAGGTTGAGAGTCTCAAGGAGAGGCAATTGATCCTTCCGAGGGTCGCTGTCAAAAGTCTCTGCCGGCTTTTTCCCGGCCCCGTCAAACAAATTCGGCAGAGAACATTCCTTTCGCAACCGTTACCAAATCATGATCCTGAGATGTGAGTCTGGGTTCTTCAGGGCTTTCTTACAATGGCGGAGACCGGAACCATCCCTACAGTCGTTCAAGACTGCGACTTTTCGACGCCTTTTTCGGATGCTCGGCACTTTGAGGAGGGTCATCGAAGGTATGCCAAGGGGGTATTATGCAAGTCATTCCAGCAATGCATCAGTCATGTCACATTTTATGTCTCGTAGCTATGCTTGCTAAGTACAAATTCGCTGCATAATGACAACTCTAGGCCTTCTTGATTTTCTCTTCCAGAATTCCTTTGAGCGTGATAGCATCGGCAGCGAATTTCGAGATACCTTCCCTTAGTTTCTCGACCGCCATAGTTTCTTCGTTGAAGTCGAAGCGGAATTTGGATTCGTCATTGATATACGACTTCTTGGGGATATCGAGGCTCGTTGCGTCTTCAGCGATCAACTTTTGGGGGATTTTGTCGGTTGAGTTGTAGAGCTCTTCGAGATAATTGGGCTGGTAATAGTGTGTCAGCTGAGATGTGTCTAGTCTGCTCGACTACGGAAAACACTTACTGCAATAGTCAAATAATCACATCCCGCCAGCTCTGTGATCTCACCAATGTTCCTGAAGCTGGCACCCATTACAATCGTCTTGTAACCGTACTTCTTGTAGTAGTTGAAGATCTGCACAACACTTTTAACCCCTGGGTCTTCTTGGGCGTTGTACTCCTTCTTGTTCGCTGCTTTGTACCAGTCGAGGATACGCCCAACGAACGGAGAAATGAGATAAGCGCCCGCTTCGGCTGCAGCAATGGCTTGGGGTAGAGAGAACATGAGGGTCAAGTTGCAGTTGACACCGTGCTCTGATTGTAATATGTGGGCTGCTTTGACACCCTCCCACGTTGAGGCCAGCTTGATCAGGATGCGGGACTTATCAATGCCAATAGATTTGTATAGCTGTTCTCCTGTCAATATTGGCCTGTGGTTTTCGCGAGGTACATTGTGCTTACATCAATGATATGAAGAGCTTTATTGATTGAACCTTGGATATCAAACGAGAAGCGGGCGTCGACTTCGGTTGATACTTTACCAGGCACAATTTGCAGGATTTCCTTGCCGAATTCAACAAGCAAGCGGTCGAGGGTCGAGTCAACCTTCTCATCCATGTCTTTACCCTGTTACCCATATCAATTCTCAACTTTTGACAGCGGCCACCTGATTGCACCTGCTCACATGGTCTTTCCCGTAAGCGACAGCGACATCCATCAGCTTAGCATATTCGGGCTTCTTCGACGCAGCCAAAATGAGAGATGGGTTGGTGGTGGCATCTTGAGGTTTATATTTGCCAATAGTAGCAAAGTCGCCAGAATCACACACAACGGTAGTACCAATGGCCTTCAGTTGCTCCAAAGAAGATGTCATGTTTCCTTTTCGATGCGTGGTAGAGTTGTAGGTTGAAAGAATATTGGGCAAAGCAACTTCTTGAACTATAATTTCTTCTGAATTTCTAGAGCAGACCTGCCCCACCAGACCACCGGTTGAGGGCGGGTAGACGGCATACGCGCCTAGGAACAATCAACGCATCTAGTGCTAGCGTACACTACTTTAGGTACTCACAAGTCGGCTTGTTACTAAGACGCCACAGCATTTGAGAATCCAATAATGAGTCCACAAGACCTGAATTGGAATAAGGCGAAATTTCAATATGCCCTTAGGATGTCTATCAATCATAGAAGATAGCTCAAATGAAAAGAAAGCTAAATGGATGATGGATCGTGGCATGCGCCTCGCATGCTGATCAAGGCGCTTCATCGCGGGATCGGTACCTTACCAGAGAGCCAGCTTACCAAGGATCGAAAGCCATTCCTTTCAACGGCGGATGTGAGACCTGGAGGCGTTTCTTACAAAGGCATGAGGCAGCCTTTCGCGATAAGGCATACAATATTCTATTCTGTAGTCAATCGTCGTACTCTGCACTTGACTTTAGCTTGTCCCTTGAGCCCATAACTCTTTTCACCCTTTGGCAAGCAAAACCAGTACGTTTGCAGAATGCGGTCGATTACTTTGCATCCAACATCATTTGTACGCCCTGTTGTAATCCATCACAGTCAATCACAAAGCCCCAAGTTCTGGCGCAATTGAACTCCACGCATTCATCCGCGAATCCTGGGCTTGTCGTTCCACAGGCGTCCTTTACTAGTATGCAGTCCCATCCGTTTGTGAAGGCATCTTGTAAACTCCCACTTACGCATTGATCTGTATTCACTCCTGCAAAGAGAAGTGTCTTGATTCCTTCTCTCTCAAGGTACTCCGTACATGATGTGCCATTGCCCCATAGCCCTGACATGCGGTTTTTGTGGATCCATACATCGGCCTTGTTCTTTTCCTTTTGACCTTCTACGAAAGCATCATTCAGAGTCTTCGGAAGGCCGGCATTCCATGTGTCCCTCATGAGTAACCTTCCAGCGTCCACTGTCTTCCCATCTTCAACGATGACGGGGCCAATCTCGCTACCAAGACCCTGATAAATTCTCTTCGGCTTCCCATTCTCTGTCAAAGCTTTCACTTCCAGTATTCCGTCCTTGTCCTGCATAAAGTGTTCCGCTGCCTGCTGGTTCACTCCATGTGCATCTATTGCTGGCAATGGCTCCTTCTTGCCTTCTCTTTCTAGTGCAGCCTCGAACCCAAAAGCTCGACGTGTGCTCGGAGGCATCGCCTCAATGTCCTTGTCTGTAAGCCCCCAATTGAGCCAGATGATTTGTATCCCCGCCTTTCTAGCCGCCGGAATAGCGGTGTCAAGTAATCGCTGTGCAGCCTTATTGCCTGCTCCGTCAGCAGGTCGACCCAGAAATGTCGAAAGAAAGAAGTTCTGCATGTCGATAATGACAAGGGCACTCTTTGGTGGGGAGATGATGATTGGAGTTGTTGTTGTGAACAGAGAGATCGACGATCTCGACGAGGGTAGAGGATAGTCGGGGGGCTTGGGACGAGTAAGATCGAACGTCGGCGGTGATGAGGCATGGAGCCAATGGTTGGGATAAGTGCCTATTACAGCTCTTCCATGCTTGATAGCGCCCCCAATGACATCCTTCGTCGATGTGTCTGTATTGTCAGAAGACATTTGGAACAGCATGCAATGTCGGCTTCGAGCAATTCGTCTCGCGTGATAGAGGGAAAGACCTGGGACGCAAAAGAAAAGAATTCACAATCAGCGATACATCGAAGGCTCTCATACCCCGCATTATTGAGATAAGAGAAGATGCACTCGAAGAGGTAGGTCATTGGCACATAATCTCTGATCGGCATGGCTACTAAGTTGAGCTGCAAATATGAGATATGCGGTGTCAAATTGGTCATGATGAGACGGAGCGACAATGCTCTGAAACAGGCGAAATCGTGTAAGTATAATGAAGATGCGACACCCAGAGTGTTCCTCCGACCGCAACAATCGTTACAGCTTGATCTAGGATATGATCAGACAGGACATTGCCAGGAGGATCCAAAAGTTGTGCCTAAGCCCAAAACTTGATGAGGTCTCCAGCTTGGGGAAAACAGGTCGCCCGAGGGCCCAAAAGGGATCACGGATGTTGCCAGACATCATTTTGGATAGGACATGGCTGTGAGACGCGACTTATACTGAGGACCCCACAAACTACACCTACGTACGGAGTACTGATCAACTTCTTCAAACGCATTCAAAGAAAGCATGACTTCGCCTAGGGACTCATGATTGCATTACTGCGTCTTGAAAATCGAACATCAATATCGTACGATATCGACTGGCGTCAATAATCAGATTCTCAATTTTCTCAAAGGTACTCAATTCCTTCAAATGTGTCACGTGCACGAATGTATTGCCTCAAACTGCTAGCTTGATATTGCCCTTTCTGTTGCTGTGCATATCAAAGTTGTCCTAAAATGCTGCCGCTGTATTTTACACAAGACTATTGCCTTTGTCATGAGTTCAACCATCTTGTCCATACCGAGACGCCTGCAGCTGACATGGATTTTGCAGCGATGATGCTTGCATTCTCAAGTAAATAGAGCAATATATTCGTTCTCAAGGCGTTGCAATGCCTATCTCCCAAGCGAAGGTCAAAAGCGTACTCTCGGGGGACACTTTAGTCTTGAGCGCCGTCAATAATCCAAGCCAGGAGCGAACACTGAGTCTAGCTTTTGTTAGCGCACCTCGATTGCGAAGGGATGGCGATGAGGTCAGCACAATCTGTGTCCAACAGATGTTATTGAGAAGCTCACTTTGTCATCGTCGTAGCCTTTCGCGTATCAGTCTCGGGAATTCCTTCGTAGTATGGCAGTAGGCAAAGTCATACAGTTCAACGTTCTTTATAGCGTACCTACACCAACGAAACGAGACTATGGCACATTCATGCTTCAGAGTGGGGAGTCATTCCCCGAAGCATCCGTTGCAGAAGGATGGACTAAGGTGAGGAGTGATGCCGGCCGCAAAGACGAATCTCAAGAATCGAAAGATCTTCTGTCCACACTAGAACTCGAAGAACAGAAAGCGAAGGCTGGTTCACGAGGTGTCTGGGCATCTACAGGTGGCAAAATTGAAAATACATATGAGATCCCTGACCCTAAAGGCTTCGTGGAAAGCTGGAAGGGTAAACAATTGCCAGCCATAGTTGAGCGTGTCCTCACTGGCGATCGAATAATCGCTCGACTAGAAACCTCGCCGACTAAGCATGTGCAAACAATGGTCCTGATTGCCGGCATACGGGCACCTGCAACTAAGCGAGCAGCCACAGTCGACAACAAGGAACAACCCGCCGAGCGATTCGGTAGCGAAGCTCATCAGTTTGTTGAAACAAGACTGTTGCACCGAAAAGTAAATATTGAAGTGTTAGGGATCAGCCCTCAAAATCAATTAGTATGCACGATCAATCACCCAAAGGGTAGCATCGCCCATTTCATCCTTGCGGCAGGCTTAGCACGGTGCACAGATCACCACTCAACAATGCTCGGTGGCCAAATGTCAGCTCTTCGAGTCGCCGAAAAAGAGGCAAAAGACAATCGGCTTGGAGTATTTCAAGGAACAGCTGGCACCAAGGCAGGCGGCAGCGAAATGGACGCAACCATCACCCGCATTCAGACCGCGGATATGGTGTACATGAGGGGTGGAAAGTCAGGTGAAGAGAAACGAGTCAGCCTGAGCAGTATACGGCAACCCAAGCCTTCGGATCCCCAGCAAGCACCTTTCCAGGCAGATGCCAAGGAGTTCTTGAGGAAAAAATTGATCGGCAAGCACGTACGAGTCACCGTCGACGGGCACAAAGCGGCGAACGAAGGCTTTGAAGAGCGCGATGTCGTTACTGTTATGCTAAACAACAAAAACGTTGCCTTGCAGCTGGTCGAAGCTGGCTACGCCTCAGTAATCCGACATAAGAGAGATGATGGTAAGTCACGTCCCATCGATCAGGGATGTACGCCGTTAATTGTTCAATAGAAGATAGAAGTCCCCACTACGACGAGCTCCTAGCCGCAGAAGAAACGGCAAAGACAGATGGTAAAGGTATTTGGTCGTCTAAACCTCCACCAGCCAAAAACCTCCAAGACTACTCAGAGACGCTCCAAAAAGCCAAAGTACAGTCATCCGTACTCCAGCGGCAAAAGAAGATTCCTGCACTCGTCGACTTCGTCCGGGGTGGCTCTCGTTTCAGTATAATAATTCCTCGCGAGAATGCCAAACTCACATTCGTCCTTTCCGGCATACGAGCACCACGTTCGGCCCGTAACCCGAACGAGAAGTCTGAACCTTTTGGTCAAGAAGCACACGACTTTGCCAATCGCCGCTGCATGCAACGAGACGTTGAAATCGATGTAGAAGGCATAGACAAAGTTGGCGGCTTCATCGGCAGTCTCTATATCAACCGCGAGAACTTCGCCAAGCTCCTCCTAGAGGAAGGTCTCGCAACCGTTCATGCCTACTCTGCAGAACAATCCGGAAATGCGACCGAGCTATTCGCCGCCGAAGAGAAAGCTAAAGAAGCCAAGAAGGGCCTATGGCATGACTACGACCCATCTATCAATGACGGAATGGAAGACCTTGCCTTAAATGGCGATAACACGAATGGCACCGCCGACTCGGATGGCACACCTCGCCAAAAAGACTACCGTGACGTTACAGTATCGTTCATCGACCCTACGACCGCCCATCTGAAAATCCAAACCATCAGCAACAACACCTCCGGAGCCCTGACATCTCTCATGTCCGCCTTCGCAGCCTTCCACCGCTCGCCCCCCTCCTCCGAAAAATCCCTCCCCAACCCTCCAAAAGCCGGTGACCTAGTAGCCGCACGCTTCTCCGAAGACGGCGCCTGGTACCGCGCTCGCATCCATCGCAACGACCGCGAAGCCAAAAAAGCCGACATCGTATTCATCGACTACGGCAACAGCGAGACCCTTCCCTGGAGCGAACTGCGACCGATGACCCAACCGCAATTCTCCGTCCAGAAACTGAAACCGCAAGCCATCGATGCCGGCCTGTCGTTCCTGCAATTCCCCAGCGGCGCTGATTACCTAAGCGAAGCGTGTAGGTTCGTTGAGGAGGTCACGGCGGGCAAGGAACTGGTTGCCATTGTGGACTTTGAAGATCGGGACGGAACGCTGTGGATTACGTTGCTGGATCCGGGCCGTGAGGGTGGAGAGGAGGCGAGCGTTAATGCGGAGCTGGTGAGTGAGGGGATGGCGATGGTGAGTCGGAAGTTGAGGGGGTGGGAGAAGGCGAAGGGGAAGGTCGTGGAGGATTTGAATGCGAGGCAGAAGAAGGCGGTGGAGGAGCATTTGGGTATGTGGGAGTATGGTGACCCTACCGAGGACTGAATCAATCGGTACTATCATTGCATGGTGGGGCCGGATAAGTCAGGGTGGATATTCGTCTCGATGTATATCGGAAAAAGTCATTTGAGGGATCGATGCATGGGCCGAATCTATAGTGAATGCAACCTTTACATATCTATTGTGTCCGTTCAGCTTGTGTGCAGAGTGCTACATAGTGCCTTATTCAATCTATCATCGCCTCATCATCCATAGGTCTCATAGCCACGTACGTACAGCTCGGCGACTGCTCTGGTGTGAAACACTGGTATTTTCAACGACCCTACTGCGCAATACCGATGACGCCACACGCAGGCCTAGCCCCAGCATTCCCCGTACTCTTACTCTGCTCATGCCCCCCCTTGCCCAAATCATCGGTACCGGCATGCACCACAATCGTGCGTCCAAGCACACTCTCCGGCCCAATCAACTTGATATGCTTATCCGTAATAGAATCCTTAGCATTACCCTGCCCATCCGTCGTGAAGTTGCCCAAGTCACCGACGTGACGCTCGTCGTCCTCGGGTGCGCCGTGGGTTTTGCTGAAGGGGTTGAAGTGGGGGCCGGCGCTGGTGCAGCCGTTGGTGTTGTCGCCGAACTGGTGGATGTGCATGCCGCGCTGGGCGGAGGCGTCGTTGCCGGTGATGTCGTAGGTTATGGTTGTGGAGGAGGATTCGGAGGGTTGGTCGAAGGTGACGGTTCCGCTGACTTTGGAGTCTCCGCGGAGGACTGCGACTGGGGAGAGGAGGGTGGTTAGTTTCTTTTGGGTATATGATGGGTATGGAGTGGGGTTGCGGGAGCAGATGGAGAAAACGGATAAGGAAAATAGTGTTGTCTTGTAGGAGAAGAACCACCAAAGGGAGGTATCTGAGGGTAACAGGATGGGAACGCTCTTGATATCAGACTGGCTTGAGAGATTGCCATGGCGTTTCCCAGCGATTCAGACCATAGCCGGAGTGAAAGGAAGTTGCTCGAAATTTGGGGTTTCAGCTTACCTGCCTTGACCATGTTGAACGATTATAGGATTTAACGTAAGTTGGTGGAGTTGTTTGGTATTTGTGTATAGTTATGTGTAGTAGTGGGGGAGGCGGAACTCGTCTGAATAATGGTATATCAAAATACCCCTCGATTTGTAAGACGATCTACGGCATGTCTAGCTCGCCCAATGAGAGGCAATGAGAGGCAACTGATGGCTATCTCATTGTGCAGTCCAACAGGGTTCTCGATGGACAACTTCTTCAAGCTTGAAATCGATCATAGGTTCGATGTCCCTGCGCTCCTTTCGAGGGCATACCCCTTTGTGCTACACGAACGAGATGACCTATACCTGCACCAGCTATTGCCTTCAGATACTGACCGCAGCAATACCAGCAAGTTGTCCATGGTTGTGCAATGGCATTGTTCAAACCCCAAGTCAAGCAGGGACGGCACAATAAGTGGAGCGATGTTATGTATGTTGGGTTTTCCCATAGGGTGCAGATGGGATGAGAGGGAGCAACGTGGAGGTCGAGCCATGAGAGAGCCTAATCAGCTTTTCGAGCAGCATGAAGTCCAGGTATTAAAACCTTTCTGCATGACTATACTCTGTGCGAGTATGCATTGAAGCTGTCATATTACATGGTTGCCACATCGTGCTAGACAATAGATTCGAGCACTCTTGATTTATTCCATCACATTTGGTGATTTAGTCGTTCGGCTTGACGTGGGGTTTCGAGCCAAATTATCATTGGGAGGCTTATCTCAGATCTAGACTCAACATGCAGAGAGAGAAGCATATAATTCATAGAAGGACATCATGGCTTCCTGTCAGGGAATGGTAGGAAACACCTCCAGCTCAGTTGTGATGAAAGGGGTGTGGGCAATATTGTTTATTCCGGCATTAAGGGGTATAACATTGGTGGGGCAGGCCCCCTCTTCCATTAAGGTGCTTCTTGAGATGAGTTGAGACTGTGAGAATCGCTCGAGAATATTCTCCGTCATTTGAGCAAGCAAAGTGACCTGTCCCCTCGCATTTCCATATCTTCGCTGTTGTACAACGGGAAGGTGGTTACCCATCAAACGCTGTTTAAAGTGACCAATTGTGGAGTAGTTTATACCGCGTAGCTTCGCACACGGTTAAAATTGCTTCATTTTCTAGAACTATGCTGTAATTGCGCTTGAGAGTCAATTGAGCAATCTCGGCCGCACCCCTGCAACCCAAAATCCGAGCCTTGTTCTCTCCTTCTCTCATCACAACACCGCCATATCTTTCTTCTTCCTGTACATATCAATTTATGTCGGTGCGTCTAGGTCTGCGCTCACTTTGTAAGTTTGGGACCTTCCCAGTCTAGTAGAACTATTGCCAAGGCCCTTCGGCTCGAAAATTCGGCGGGAAAATGCCCCCATTCTCAAGTCTGCAGATTGTGACTTGTCGTATACAGCCATGCATCTGTCAGAAGCCGTTGACTTCTTTGACCGTTGGGAAACCGTTACGCTAATACAAGCAATGCTATAGCTTCCACGTCGCCCCTTACAAATCCTTGGTCCCAGCAGTGCCGCACTGCATAACACTCTGGATCAGAGTCGGTCCACCACTGAACCACAATGTCCTTTTACGAAGCCCAGTCATGGCAGATACCTGTCTCCCAATCGTCATGGGATCAACCTCCACCTACGCCACGTTCAGGTGTGCTCCATTGAGGGGATGAAGATTGATATCTCAAGTCTGATTGGTGTGCAGCGACCCATTCGACAATCGAGCGTGAAGCCGTTGCGGCTTTCGATACACAGATAGAAGGTACGTGGATACAACGGCCCACCTGAGGCAGCCTTTGCGCCTCATTCCTTCTAATGGAGACGTGGATCAAGGTTCTCGCTGACAATATCTCAGAGGTGGATCGCGCGATCGACAATCTGAACAAGAGCGGCAAACTTTTCAATCCCCCCTCACGACGAGAGTCCATATCTTTGATGGGAGCTGGACGTCCTATGTCCGAGTTCGGTACGCATGCACGAAGTTGCACTTGAATTTTTCACAAGCTTATCGTTGATGCCAGACCCTCGCATGGGCGGCATGACCCAGCATCGCCACTCAATTGGCGACTATGAGCAAATCCGTCCGCACTCTGGATCCAACCTGCAGAACTTTTACGCAACCCAGCGGCATCAGGTGAGGCCAAGTGAAGCGGAGCAAATGCTACAAGCGAAACGTCGAATGGCCGCGCAGCGGGAACGTGAACTGCGAAACTACCACCAGGAACAGCAGTACAACAGGAGTGAGTGGGAACGTCTGCGTAACATTTCAAGTTGGCTGACTGACAGGCGTTCCGCTAGACGTTTCGACACAGGGAAAATCCGATCGTGCAATCAGTCCTAATACAATGAATGAGGAGGACCGCCGAGAACTCATAGCCCGTCAGCACCGTGCCCTTTACGGCAACGAGTCCGGAAACCTTGGGGATGAATCTCATACCCCTCGTGCGGCTAACCCAACGTCAGGCAATATCAGTACTGGCGGTCAAGGACCTTCCCCACGCTCCTATGATCCCTATGCAATGGGGAAGAGCACGGCGCAGGGTGCAATTGCGGAGGCTGTAGGGCAGTTCAACATCAATGAGTCTGGTCCGGCCGAACCTTCGCCAAAGCCTCAGCAGGGCCGACCGCGGGCCGATAGCACTTCTTCGCCTGCATCCAACCCTCCCAGCCAGAGTTTTAGCCTCTTTGAGAACGCTGCTCAGCAGTCTAGCCGGACTTCCACCTCGTCGCCCGGCGGCTCCCCTCCGCGCCAAGCAAAGACATCAAATCCTGGTGTGGCTCCTATCGGCACACGTCCCACCCAAAATGTCAATCCAACCCTGACCAAACGGTCGACGACTCCGTCGCCATCACCTCTCGGCTACGGTTTCACCAACAACGATAATCAAAATCTTAATGCTAATTCAACCGGAAACGAACGATCTACATCGGCAGCATCTAATCCATCGAATAGCAAAGACGCCGGCGTGGGGGGCGGCGCTACTTGGGGCACTGGCAGTGGCGTTTGGGGCAACAAATCCCTTCAAGCATCCGTCTGGGGTTGAGTGCTTGAGCGTTCATCGGAAACAGTTTGTATCACACGGCCTGGGAAAAGGGTGTTTGCATTGTGGGTGCCTGTTGGTCTAGCATGTCGCTTTTGCCGAATATCCCCTTTCGCGACGTGGTGTTTAGTCTTTACCAAAAGAGGTTCATGCGTAATTTTGGCGTTGGCTGGTCATCTGAGGGCTTTTCAGCAACAATGTTCGATCATCATGAGGTTGTTTCGGATCTTGATCCTTTTTACGTGGGATCGGATTGGGGCGGTCTATGTGGAGCGGATCGTGCGGGCATCTAGTAGGTTACGGTTGGCATGCATGTACATCTATCAGCGAGTGCCTTGGCTATGGTGATTTGAATTGGTGGCTTAATACAGGACGTTCTTCTCTCCAACCTAGTCCTTGCATCCTGCTCACTTGGATTTCATATGGCACGTGATAGAGAACAGCACCAACTCCACCACCCAATGGATTACGCATTCAATACCCA
>JAABUX010004833.1_pt1 | contig 16855 bp, 18 predicted proteins | sample 5561851 | NCBI WGS metagenome assembly JAABUX01 (sample SAMN10711883, study PRJNA513361) | rock metagenome | isolation source: Antarctica rocks | place: Antarctica: Victoria Land, Richard Nunatak red sandstone | collected 2016-01-03 | reverse complement strand
GGGCCGACGCGGTCTGCCACCTCCGCGCCCTGTACCGCAGCGAGAAGGGCCAATGGGAAGCCTTCTGGGGCCGCGATTTCAGCCCCAACTGATCAGCCGTACCACCAACTATCGTGACGCTCACCGGGCCGAGGCCGCCAGGACGAGACGGGGGAGTCGTCGGCGTGGGCCCGGACTTGCCCTCCCCGCCCCGGGCCCACTACGATGTCCGGGCATCGGGGGAGCGGACCCGTCCTGGAGCGGTCGGAACGGCATGAAATTCACCCTCGCGGCGGCGTCGCTGGCCCTCCTCGTCGGCTCGATCGGGGGGACGACCGCGACGACGGCGGCCGAACCGACCCCGGCGGTCACGATCCGGGCCGTCGGGCCGGACCGGCAGGCGGAGGCGGTCATCGGGCTCTTCCGGGGGGCGAGGGCGGCCCACCCGGCGGCGGCCCTGGCGGCCTGGAAGCGGGCCAGCCGCGAGCCCGGGCGGCTGGGCAAGCCCCTGGAGGCCGCGATCGCCGCGATCAACCCCCGGATGGCCGGCGAACTCCGGTCGCTCGAAGGCGCCGAGGTCTCGCTCTGGTTCGAGCCCGAGGGCGGCAAGCTCGCCTGGGGCATAACCCTGCCGAACGACGACGGGACCTTCGCCGCGCTCGCCCCGGCCCTGGCTCTGAGCGGGGGGGCGGCCGAGCCTCCGATCGACGGCCGGGCGGTCGACCGGCTGGGCGGGCCCGGCTCCGCCCTGATGCTGAGGGCCCGGGGGCCCGGCGGCCTGGCGATCGCCGGGTCGCGCGAGGGGCTCCGATTCGTCGGCGGTCGCCCCCGGCCGCCGGAGGGGGATCGCCGGGGCGTTCCCGCCTCGGGCTGGCTCGCCCGGGTCGACCCGGCGGGGCTGGCCGGTTCGCCGTCGATCGCCGTCCGTCGGCTGGCCGAGGCGATCCGGGCGCTGGGGTGTCGGGAGGTCTCGGTATCCGCGGGCCTGGAGGACGCGAAGCTCTCGGCGATCGCGTCGGGCTCCTTCGTGGCGGACCCGGGCGGCCACGCCGAGGTCGACCCGGCCTGGGTCGACTGGATTCCGGCGGATCGGCCGATGGCGGCGATCGCGGCGGCGATCGACCCGAGGCCCGAGGCGTGGGAGGCCGCGTTCGCCCTGGCCGACCGGGTCGAGCGGGTCGACCCGGCCCGGGCCGGGCTGGCCCCGATCCGGCTCCGGCTCGACCTGGCGGCGAGGGCCGCCGGGGTCCGGACCGAGGTCGACGTCCTGCCCCACCTCCGGGGCGTCTCCGGCTGGGTCGGCTCGGACGGCCGGGGGATCGACGCCGCCTTGGTCGCGCTCCACCTCGGCGACGAAGGGGCCGCGATCCGTCTGGTCACGCGAGCCCGGCCGTCCACGCTCGCCGGCCGGGCGCTCCGGCTGGACCGCCGGGGGGCGACCGTGTTGATCGCCTGGGGCGAAGGGGTCCTGGAGCGATCGGTCGAGGCGAAAGGTCGGCCCGACCGCTCGGCCGGCCCGGCGATCCGGGCCCGATGGGCCGGACCTCCACCCGACCGGGCCGGGGCCGTCTGGCCCGCCCGGGTCCCCGGGATCGTCCCGGGAGGGTCGCCGCTCGCCACCGCGCTGGGTTCTGCGCCCCCGATCCTCTGGGCCGGCCAACGGTCGGGCGACCTCGTCGCCGACGCGATCTCCTGGCACGGGCTCGACGCCCTGGTCCGCCGCTTCCTCGACCTAATCCCCCTCGATCCCCCGCCCGACCGCTGACGCCCGTCGCTTTGCCCGAATCCATTCAGAGGTGCGAAGCAAGGGGGGATCTCGGCCCCCCGTTTGCTCGTTATCCCGGGCTCATGGCCCGCAGGGGTAGTAGGGCCCGTATGCCTTTCTCCCCCGGGGTTCGCCGAATCGAGGACCGCCTGATGAAGATGCTCTCGCTCAAGAAGCTCGGTATGGTCGCCCTGTCCCTGGTCGTCTCCCTGGCCTTGGTCGGCTGCGAGGAGAAGGGACCGGTTCAGAAGGCTGGCGAGGGCGTCGACAACGCCGGCAAGGACATCAAGAACTCGCTCGACCCCCGCGGCACGGGCGAGAAGGCCGGCGCCAAGATCGACAACGCCTTGGGCAAGTAAACCTGCGGCCCCGGGCTTGACCCGGCTGCCATCGATCGCCGATCATCCCCCAGATGATCGGCGATCTGATTTTGCCTTTCCACCATCCCCGTTCTTACCCCGTCCCATGCGGCTCATCGACCTCCACGTCGACTGGCTCCTCCAGTACGCCCCCGAGAGCACGGTCTTCGACCCCGCCCTCTACCCGGGCGTCCCCGACCGGCTCGGTCAGGCCGTGGGCTATCTGCAATCGACCCGGGCCGCCGTCGTCTCCTGCTACCGGAACGCCGACGACTGGGCGAGCCGGGCCGACCCCTGGTCGGCGCTCGGCGAGCTGATCGCCCGGATCGAGGCCGAGTTCTCCGGCCGGCTCCTGATCGCCCCCGACGACTTCGACCGCTGGGAGGACGACGAGCCGGGCCTGGCCTGGGGCGTGATCGGGGTCGAGGGGTTCGACGCCCTGATCCGATCGGCCGCCGACCTCGCCCACCTCCCCCGGCTCTTCGAGCGTGGGGTCCGCCTGTTCCAGCCGGTCTACCATGCGACGAGCCTGCTCGGCGGGTCGTCCGCGGCGGGCGATGACCGGGGGTTGACCGACCTCGGCCTGGCCTTCCTCGCGACCCTGTTCGACGCCTCGCCCGAGGGGAGCCAAGGGCCCCGACCCCTGTTCGACCTCGCCCACCTCAACCCGACGGCTTCGGCCGACGCCCTCGACTGGTTCGAGGCCGACGCCGCCCGCCCCCGCCGGGTCATCCCGATCTACAGCCACGGCGCCCCGGTCCACGCGGGCTACGGAGCCCCCCGGGCCCTGCCGCTCGGCCACCTGGCCCGCCTCCGGGCGCTGGGCGGCCATGTCGGGATCGGCGTCTCGCCCCCGTTCTTCGCCGCGCCCGACCAGATCAAGGCCGCCGTCGAGGCCGCCGCCGCGCTGCCGTTCGAAGGCCGCGCCGGGGTCGAGGGGATCGCGATCGGGACCGACTTCCTCGGGGTCACGCGGACCTTGCCCGGCCTGGCCAACGCCCCCGAGGTGATCGCCTGGTTCGAAGCGAACTTCGACCGGCCGACCGCCGCCGCCCTACTCCGCGACAACGCCAGGGCCCTCCTCGCTCGGGCCTCCGGCGTCGCCCTGCCCGCCTGACCCGGCCAATCCATCGCCTTCGACTCCATCTGCCGAATTGGCAGGGCCCGTTTCCGATGCGCCGCGATCGGCAGGTTGAAAAGGCCGGGCGTCAGGATGGAATGATCCCGAAGTGACGATCAAGAAACGACTAAAGTCGGCGACTATCATGGGGCATGGTGCTTGCATAGGGCGGTGTCCGTGACGGGAGGTCGCGACCCGACGGATCACCGGCCTCCCGACGTCATTGGCCAATCGAAGGCGAGGGTTGCGATGAACTTGAAGCCGCTGGGCGATCGCGTGGTGGTGGAGCGTGAAGAGGCCAAGTCGACGACGGCGGGCGGGATCGTGCTGCCCGACACGGCCAAGGACAAGCCGCAGAAGGGCAAGGTCCTCGCCATCGGCGACGGCCGGATCACCAAGGACGGCAAGAAGCGCGAGCTGCAAGTGAAGGTCGGCGACAACGTCCTGTTCACCTCCTACGCCGGCGACGAGTTCAAGATCGCGGGAGACCAGAAGGTCCTCCTGATGCGCGAGGACGACATCCTCGCCGTGATCGACTGAGCCACGCCGCCGCCGAGACATGGCCCCACCCGATCCGACCCGACCCGACCCGACATCGAATCCCTTCCTCAAACGGAGCGTAAGTCACCCATGGCCGCGAAGATGATCGCGTTCGACCAGGAAGCCCGGCAGGCGATGCAGCGCGGGGTGGCCAAGCTGGCCCGCGCCGTCAAGGTGACCCTCGGCCCCCGCGGCCGGAACGTCATCATCCAGAAGTCGTTCGGCTCGCCGACGGTCACCAAGGACGGCGTCACCGTCGCCAAGGAGATCGAGCTCGAAGACAAGTATGAGGACATGGGCGCCAAGATGGTCAAGGAGGTCGCCAGCAAGACCTCCGACGTCGCCGGCGACGGGACCACCACCGCCACGGTGATGGCCGAGGCCATCTACAACGAGGGGCTCCGCGCCGTCGTCGCCGGCGTCAACCCGATGCTGATGAAGCGCGGGATGGACAAGGCGGTCGCCGACATCGTCGAGCAGCTCAAGGCGATGAGCACCAAGATCTCCGACAAGAAGGAGACCGAGCAGGTCGCCACCGTCGCGTCGAACTTCGACACCGAGGTCGGCAAGATGATCGCCGAGGCGACCGAGAAGGTCGGCAAGGACGGCGTGATCACGGTCGAGGAGGGCAAGGCCCTGAAGACCGAGGTCGAGTGGGTCGAGGGGATGCAGTTCGACCGCGGCTACCTCAGCCCCTACTTCGTCACCAACCCGACCACGATGGAGGCCGTCCTCGAAGACGCCTACATCCTGATCTACGAGAAGAAGATCTCGTCGGTGAAGGACCTCGTCCCGGTCCTGGAGAAGGTCGCCCAGACGGGCAAGCCGCTCCTGATCATCGCCGAGGACATCGACGGCGAGGCCCTGGCCACCCTGGTCATCAACAAGCTCCGCGGGACCTTCCGCTGCGCCGCGGTGAAGGCCCCCGGCTACGGCGACCGCCGCAAGGCCATGCTCGAGGACATCGCCGTGCTGACCGGCGGCCAGCCGATCTTCGAGGCGCTGGGCATCGAGCTGGAGAAGGTCACCCTCGACCAGCTCGGCCACGCCAAGAAGATCCAGATCGACAAGGACAACACCACGGTCATCGAGGGCGCCGGCAAGTCCGACGCGATCAAGGGCCGGATCGAGGCGATCCGCCGCGAGATCGGCGACACCAAGAGCGACTACGACCGCGAGAAGCTCGAAGAGCGGCTGGCGAAGCTCGCCGGCGGCGTGGCCAAGATCAACGTCGGCGCCGCGACCGAGAGCGAGATGAAGGAGAAGAAGGCCCGCGTCGAGGACGCGCTGCACGCGACCCGCGCCGCGCTCGAGGAGGGCATCCTCCCCGGCGGCGGCGTCGCCCTGCTCCGCGCCGCCACCAAGGTCAAGCCCACCGGCCTCTCGCCCGACGAGACCACCGGCTTCAACATCATCATCCGCGCCTGCTCCTCGCCGATCCACCAGATCGCCGAGAACGCCGGCCAGGACGGCGGCGTGGTCGTCTCCAAGGTCGCCGAGGGCACCGGCAACTTCGGCTACGACGCGCTGAACGACACCTACGTCGACATGGTCAAGGCCGGGATCATCGACCCGACGAAGGTCACCCGCTCGGCCTTGCAGAACGCCGCGAGCGTCAGCACCCTGCTCCTGACCTCCGACGCCCTCATCGCCGACGCCCCCAAGGGCGACGAGAAGCCCGCCGGCGGCGGCGGCCACGGCGGCTACGACGACATGTATTGAGCCGCGACGGCCTCCAGGCCACCATCGGATGATGAAGGGGAGCCGGCCATCTGGGGCCGGCTCCCCTTTCTTCGTTGACGCGGGATCAGCAGAGGCTACAATCAACCAACTTGCTGAACGTTATGTTATTCCTTGCCGAGAAATTCGTCGGGTTGATTATTCTGGAGATTTCGATTCATGCCGAAGGTCACGATCGCCGCGGAGTTGATGGAGGAGAAGACGGGTTATTCCGGCAAGGTCCATGCGATCAAGGGTACCTTGCGCGGGCACGACGGCGAATGGTTCCTGGTCAAGCACGGCAAGTACCATCACCGTTTCGTCAGGATCGGGCCCGACGGGAGATCCGAAGACATCTCGTACCGCGTCCGCGTCGGCGACTTCGTCGAGTCTGCGTCGACGGCCGAGGTTTCGGCCCCGTCGCGGGAATTCAGCATCGTCGGCCAGCGGGGATCGGTGATCATCGCCGCGCCGTTCCGCGATAGGCTCGGCTTGGCCGAGGGCACGGTCGTGATCCAGGTTGAGCGGGATGGCGGCGTCCTGATCCTGCCGGCGGAGGTCGTTCCCCGCGTCTTGACCGGGGCGGCCTCCCTCCCCGCGGTCGCCGTCCCCCTGGACCGACTGCTCGACGGGATCACCCCGAACAATCTCCACGGCGAGGTCGACACGGGTGCCCCGATCGGGCGGGAGGCGTCGTGACGGCCCGGGCCTTCGTCCCGGATCGTGGCGACCTCGTCTGGATTACCCTGAATCCCCAGGCCGGGCACGAGCAATCGGGGCGGCGACCGGCCGTGGTGCTCTCGCCGGCCACTTACAATGGCAAGGTCGGTCTCGCGATCTTTTGCCCGGTGACCGGCCAGGTCAAGGGATACCCTTTCGAGGTGCCGATACCCGAGGGTTTGCCGGTCGGTGGGGTCGTCCTCGCCGACCAGCTCAAGTGCCTCGACTGGAGGGCCCGCAAGGCCGAGTCGATCGGACGATTGCCCAGGGATGTTGTCGACCTGATTCTCGCGAAGGCGCGGTCACTCCTTTGAGGGGCGAAGGCCGATCAGATTTCCTGACGGCCCTGCGGGATGCCGCCACCGTCAGCACCCTCCTACTGGTCGCCGACGCCCCAAGGGGGACGAGAAGCCCGCCGGCGGCGGCGGCCACGGCGGCTACGACGACATGTATTGAACCGCGTCTAGGATCGGGTGTAACCTCGGGGGGGAGCCGGCTCACACGCCGGCTCCCCTTTTCCTTGGCGGCCCGCCGCGACATCCGGGAGGACTGGCGATGGCGACCCACAGGCTGGACCCGAGCAACCTGGAACGACGCGAGGATTGGGAGGGGAACAACGCGGCCTTCGCGTGTCCGGTCTGCGACAAGGTATTCATCGTGAGCGGGCTGATCCACCACGGCCGGAGGCCATGCCCCGATTGCGGCCAATCGGTCGGCTATTGCGAGGGCGGCAAGATCGCGGGCGGGCAGGCTCGCATCGAATGGCCCGACGGGGAGGGCGCGGGGCCCGAAGCCAACCTCCGCCTGATGGCCGCGTTGAAGCTGTTCGAAGTCGGCCGGATCAGCTCCGGCAAGGCTTCGGAGATCGCCGGCCTCTCCAAGGCCGAGTTCCTCGAGGTCTGCGGTCGCTACGCCGTCTCCGCCTTCAACATCCCCCCGGCCGACCTCGAGGCCGAGTTGCGCTCCGACATCGACGCCATCGGGACCGGGACGTCGTGAGCATCACGAGCAACACCGGACCCCTGATCGCCCTGGCGAAGTCGGACCATCTCGGACTGCTCCGCGACCTCTTCGGCGAGGTCCGCATCCCACCGGCCGTCGAGTCGGAGCTGTTCGCCAAGGCAGGCCCCGAGACCATCCGCCTCCAATCCGCCATGCGGCACTACCTCCGGCGTGTCGACGCGGCGACCCTCTCCCCCCTCGCCGCGACGCGGGTCGGCCACCTCGGGGGGGGGGGAGAAGCAGGCGATCGCCGCGGCCCTGTCCGGGGCAACCCCCCTCCTCATCGACGACTACCAGGCTCGTGAGGCGGCGAAAGACCTCGGGTTGACGATCACGGGGACGGTCGGGGTCGTCCTCAAGGCGAAGGAGGTCGGCTTCGTCGCCGCCGCCTTGCCGATCCTCGTCCAGATCCGCCGGGACGGCTACTGGCTTTCCGACGCAATCCTTCGTCATGCGGCTTCCATCGCGGGAGAATGGCCTTGCCGGAGACGATCGAGGACGCGAGGAGGACCGCCGAGATCGGCCGCCTCGGTCCCGTGTCTGTCTCGAGGGCGAGGATAGCGGCTGGTCAGCTCCGAGACTTTCTCCGCTTGCGAGCGGCGAGTTGTCGGTGGATAGTGGCGTTCACTCGAAAACCTCCTGGCGGCGAATGGACGAGGGTGTGAAGTACCTGGATTGTTCGCCAAAACCAGGGGGTTTTCGAGTCTCATCGGCTCGAAGGGCTGGGGTGTACGCTTGGTTGAGGCCTAACCTATGCGAGGACAATTGCTTTGACCCGATATTTTACGCATTACTGGACCAACCAAACCTGGGAGCACGGGCGGACCAGCGGCTACGACCGTGTGGAACATACCGCCGGCAATATGTTCCGCAAACGCGGCGTGGGTAGCGAGGACTACATCTACATAATTACGGTCGTCGAAGGGAGACTTCTGCTCGGCGGGCGGATGGAGGTCGAGCAGATCATGAACCGGGATGAAGCCGTGGGCCTGCGCGGTCCCGACCTCTGGGACGCAGCAGACCACGCGATCGGAAAGGCAGAGTCGGACTCGGGGATGAATTTCGACCGGATTGTCCCCGACGAAGTCGTGCGAGAACTCCGTTTCATGGCGGGCGGAAAGGTCGTCGAGCCCGTCTTCAAGGGCATTGACAGGCTCGATACCCAAACCATGAGGGGCGTCAGGGAACTTACGCCTGCATCCTCCGAACTCCTGGAACGCCTGATGGTCGGCGGGAGAGCGAACACGCATCTCGCGAATCGAGGATCGGACCGAGCCTCACCCAAACCCGACGGTCGGTTCGTGGGCAACGATGAAATCCGAGTCGATCCCCCGGTGCCGGACCCAGACGCGGGGAATGGTCGCAATAAGGTACGGTCGTACCAGGGAAGGGTCATTGATCACGCCGAACAGGATGCCGCGAACCGGGTCCTCGGAGCCGGAGGTGAGGAGTTCGTGGTCGATTACGAACGCCGACTGCTGACCAACCGGGGGCGCGGGGATCTCACCGCGAAGGTTTGCCGCGTTTCAGAGACGGAAGGGGACGGGATCGGTTACGACGTGCTCTCGTTCGACGAGTGTGGGAACGAAAAATATATCGAGGTCAAGACGACCAACCGGGGTAAGGGATCGCCGTTCTACTTGTCGCTGAATGAGATCGAGTTCTCGGAGGACTATCCCGACAGGTATTTTCTTTACCGGGTCTTCGACTTCGCGTCTTCGCCGAAGCTTTTCGTGCTGACCGGGTCGCTCAGGTTGGTTTGCGATCTTGAACCGGTCCAATTCAGGGCGAGATATTTACCATGAACAATTATCTAACATATAATTATATATTCATAAAACATCAGCAACTCAACTTCCCTGATGCCGAGTCGCTCTCTGATGAGCAGGAGCACTGGTTGGTCAACCCCAAGATCCTGGAATCCCCGGCGCCCCCGGGGAATCGGCGAGAGGAGCCCCCATGAAGATCCGCCGGATCGCGGCCTACCGGGTCGACCTCCCCCTGCACGAGGGGTCTTACAAGTGGTCCGGCGGCCAGTCGGTCGCCGTCTTCGACAGCACGATCGTCGCCGTCGAGGCGGACGACGGCCGGGTCGGCCACGGCGAGGTCTGCCCGCTGGGGTCGGCGTACCTCCCGGCGTTCGCCGCCGGGGTCCGGGCCGGGATCGCGGAGCTGGCCCCGCACCTGATCGGCGAAGATCCGACCCAGCTCGGCCGGCTGAACCGGCGGATGGACGCGGCGATGAAGGGGCACCCCTACGTCAAGTCGGGCATCGACGTCGCCTGCTGGGACCTCCTGGGCCAGGCCGCCGGGATGCCGGTGTGCTCGCTGCTCGGCGGGCGGTACGGCGAGGACTTCGTCCTGTATCGCGCGATCTCGCAGGAGTCGCCCGATGCGATGGCGGCCAAGGTCGCGGGGTATCGGGCCGAGGGGTACAAGCGGTTCCAGCTCAAGGTCGGCGGCGACCCCGACACGGACATCGCCCGGATCAAGGCGGTCGCGGCCGTCCTGGAGCCGGGGGACAAGCTCGTCGCCGACGCCAACACGGGCTGGCTGATGCACGAGGCGGCCCGCGTGGTCCGGGGCGTCCGCGACGTCGACGTCTACATCGAGCAGCCTTGCGCCAGCTACGAGGAGTGCCTGACGATCCGGCGGCGGACGGACCTGCCGTTCGTCCTGGACGAGTCGATCGACGGCCTCGGGGCCCTGCTCCGGGGGCACGCCGACGGGGCTCTCGACGTCGTGAACCTCAAGATCAGCAAGTTCGGCGGCCTGACCCGGACCCGTCAGGCCCGCGACCTCTGCGTCGCCCTGGGCGTGGCCATGACGATCGAGGACACCTGGGGCGGCGACATCGCCACGGCGGCGATCGCCCACCTCGCGCACAGCACGCCGCCCGAATTGCTCTTCACCGCGACCGACTTCAACAGCTACGTCACCGTGAGCACCGCCGAGGGGGCCCCGCGCCGTCGCGACGGCCGCCTGGCCGCCTCGACCGCGCCCGGCCTGGGCGTCACGCCGAGGCGGGAGGTCCTGGGCCGGCCGGCGATCGAGGTGTCCTGAGCGCCCGGTTCGTTGCGGGCCGGGCCCCCGGGGCCTTACACTCGACCGCGCGCGGGCGGGCGGTCGATCGGTGGGTCGGCTTCGAGGAATCCGGGGCGATGGGCTGGATCTACGTCGCGGTCGTGGTCCTGATGCTCTACCTGTTCGTGCGATTCGCCGCGAGGGCGGCCTCCTGGATCACGGGGAGCCGGTTCCGGGCCTATCGCCAGCTCGCGGCCCGGCATCGCGGGCGGTACGAGAACCGGGGGCTCTCCGACCCGCCCACGGTGAGCTTCGCGCACAACGGGTCGACCGTCCGGGTCGGCCTGGCGCCCCAGGTCCCCGGCCAGCCGACGTACCCGAGGACCCGGGTGGTCGCCCGGTTCCGCCAGGGGATCCCGTTCCGGCTCGAACTCGCCCCGATCGGCCGGGCCGCCCCGGCGCAGCCGCCGAAGGGGACCCGGCCGGTCCGGGTGGGCGACGCCGAGTTCGACCGGGCGTTCCTCGTCCGCGCGAACGACCCGGAGATGGCCCGCGACTTCCTCACCGCGCCGGTGCGGTGGGCGATCGGCGGCCTGACCCGGCTCGGCCCGCCGGGCGGGATGCTGGTCTCGATCAACCCCGAGCGGATGCTCGTCCAGGTCGATCGGAACCTCGGGACGTCGCCCGACTGGCTCTCCGAGTGCGTCCGCGAGGCCCTGGCGATCCACGACGGGCTCCAGGCCGGCGTCACCTCGCGGATGGGGGAGGGCGTGGCGATCGTCGAGGCCGGCCCGGCGTCGGCCGAGGACGCCGGGTTGCCGACCTGCAAGGTCTGCGGCGAGGCGATCGACGGCCAGCCCCGCGTCGTCTGCGCCACCTGCAAGACGCCGCACCACCGCGACTGCTGGGAGTTCATCGGCGGCTGCTCGATCTTCGGCTGCAAGGGCAAGCTCGCCGTGCCCGGCTGAGGGGCGCCGGTCGACCCCGAGGGGCTTCGGATTCGCCGCCTGGGCCATTCCGGCGCGGGCGTCGGGCGGGTATCCTGGGATCGGGCCGGGCATCGCGCCCCCGGAATCGCGAGCGACCGGCCCCAATAAAGGCGGCCGGGCCGCGAATTGGGGAGAGGAGGTACCCAGATCATGTCATACGGCGGTAATGCGGACGCTTCGGGGATCCAGGTCACCTTCCTGGACCAGACCGGGGCCAAGTCCGTCAAGGCTGTGATCGCGTTCAGCGTCCCGGTCAGCCGGATCTTGCCGAACATCATCACGAAGATGAGCCTGCCCACCACCAGCCCCGACGGGCAGCCGATGAGCTACTCGCTCGACCACAAGGAGGGCGGCCGTCGCCTCGTCGAGAGCCAGACCCTCGTCGAGGCCGGCGTCCAGAACGGCGACCACCTGATCGTCTACCCCGAGGTCGTCGCCGGCCGGGGCTGAGCCGTCGCCCGCCCGCTCGACGCCCGCCCTCGTTTGGGGGATCGCGAACCGATGTCCGCCTACGAATCGCCCCGGCTCCGCCGCCTCCGGTCCGACCTCCACTCCCTGGAGAAGCTCAAGGCCGAGAGTTCGGTCTTCGACTTCCGCACCGCCGGCCGGCCGCCGCAGGCCTACACGGTGGCCTTCCTGGGCAGGAGCCTGGCCAGGGACCGCGGCAAGGTGGCCGTCCGCGACCACCACGAGGTCGAGATCAAGCTCGGCTCGTCCTACCCCCGCACCATGCCCGAGATCCGCTGGCTGACGCCGATCTACCACCCCAACATCTCCGAGATCGGCATGGTCTGCCTCGGCGCCTACGGGACCCACTGGGTCCCCAGCCTGGCGCTCGACGAGCTCTGCGTGATGCTCTGGGACATGGCCCGGTTCCAGAATTACGACATCCGGAGCCCCTACAATCGCGAGGCCGCGCAGTGGGCCGCGGTCCAGGCGACCTACCGGTTCCCGATGGACCCCCGGCCGCTCCGCGACTCCCGCGCCGCGCTCGGCCGGGTCGAATCCGCCCCGGCCCGCCCGCCCGGGTCGGCCGGCCCGGCCGCCGGCGAGTCGATCGGCCTCCTCGACCTGGAGATCGACCTCGCCCGGCCCCAGGACCCGGCCCCGACGCCCCGGCCCCGGTCGCAGGAAGAAGTCCTGTTCCTCGACTGAGGCTCGACGACGACCAGCCCGAAGCGAGCCCGCCGAGGAGCCGATGGACGAGCCCCCCCTGACCTTCCTCGACGACGGCGAGGACGACAACGACGCGGACGCCCGGCCCGGTCCCGGGCCCGTCGAGGACGACGCCCCCCTCCTCATCGACGACTCCGACCGCTATTCCCGGCTCCGCCTGATCCCCTGGTGGCGGCAGGAGCGGCTGGCCGAGGCCCGGGTCTTGGTCGTGGGCGCGGGGGCCCTCGGCAACGAAGTCCTCAAGAACCTGGCGCTCCTGGGCGTGGGGACCGTGATCGTGATCGACCTCGACGCCGTCGAGCCGTCGAACCTGTCCCGCTCCGTCCTGTTCCGGGCCGAGGACGGCGGCCAGCCCAAGGCCGAGGTCGCGGCGCGACGCGCGGGCGAGATCAACCCCGAGGTCGCTTTCCATCCGATCCGGGGCGACGTAATCACCGACCTCGGCCTCGGCCTGTTCGCCGACGTCGACGTCGTGATCGGCTGCCTCGACAATCGCGAGGCGCGGCTCTGGGTCAACCGCCAGTGCTGGAAGGTGGGCACGCCCTGGGTCGACTCGGGCATCCAGGAGATCCAGGGGGTCGTCAAGGTCTTCGTCCCGCCCGACTCGGCGTGCTACGAGTGCGCCATGACCGCCCGCGACTACCAGCTCCTCAACGTCCGCTACAGTTGCCCTTTGCTCCGCCGCGACCAGATCCTCGAAGGCAAGGTGCCCACCGCGCCCACGATCGCCTCGATGATGGCCGCGCTCGAGGTCCAGGAGGCGCTCAAGCTGATCCACGGCCTGCCCGTCGCCGCCGGGTCGGCCCTGGTCTTCAACGGCGTGACGAACCAGTTCTACTCGACCAAGCTCCCCTTCCGCGAGGATTGCCTGAGCCACGAGACCTACCCCGAGCCCGAGGCGGCCCCCCTGGGCAATGCCGCGACCGTCGCCGACCTCTTCGCCTTCGCCGAGGCCGGCAAGACCCTCGGAGGCCCGCTGACCCTGGCCCTCGAGCGCGACCTGGTCACGACGATTCACTGCCCCCGCTGCGACGGCCGGGTCGACGTCTTCCGCCCCCGGACCAAGGTGGCGATGGCCGAGGCCATCTGCCCGACCTGCCGCGAGCCCGGCCACCCCGAGATCCTCAACGCGATCGAGGAAGGCTCGCCCCTCGCGTCCTGCTCGCTGGCGAAACTCGGCATCCCGCCCTACGATATCGTCCGGGTCGACGGCCCCGAAGCCTCCGGCTTCTTCCTCCTGGCCGCCGACCGCGCCGCGAGCTTCGGACGTCAGGAGTGAACCGATGGCGACCTCAACGCAGACGAGCCCGGCCCCCTCCGATGAGGGCCTGACGCCCTGGTTCCCGCCCCTGAAGAACGGCGATCGACCGACTCGGACGGAATTCGAGCGTCGCTACGACGCAATGCCCGAGGTCAAGAAGGCCGAGCTGATCGACGGAGTCGTCTTCATGGGGTCGCCCGTCGGCCTTCGACGCCATCCGGAACCGCACTTCAATCTGATCGGCTGGCTGGCCCGCTCTTCGGCTGATACTCCGGGCCACCTCGGCGGGGACAACGGCTCGATCCGGCTCGACTTCGACAACATGCCGCAGCCCGACATCCTCCTGATGATCCGTCCCGAGAACGGCGGCCAGGTTCGCGTCGGAGAGGACGACATCGCGGAGGGGGCCCCGGAGCTGGTCATCGAGGTCGCCTCCGGCAGCGTCAGCCACGACCTCCATGCCAAGCTCGACGTCTACCGACGCAACGGGGCCCGAGAATACCTCGTCTGGAGGGTCCGCGATCGCGCCTTCGATTGGTTCGCCCTCCGCGAGGGCCGGATCGATCGGATCACGCCCGGCCCCGATGGGTCGCTCCGGAGCGAAGTCTTCCCCGGCCTCTGGCTCGACCCCGAGGCGCTGATCCGCGGCGACCTCCCCGCCGCATTCGAGGCCGTCGGCCGCGGGCTGGCCACGCCCGAGCATGCGGCGTTCGTCGAGCGGCTCGCCCGGGCGGCCGGGGGATGACGAGGCGACGGGGGGGCGACCGGCCTTGAGCATCGACGACATCGTCTTCGACGACGTGGAGTATCGCGAGCCGAGCAAGGCCCGGCGGCCGGACCGCGACCGACGGTGGGCGTGCGTGGCGTATGAGGTCCCGGGGGCGGAGGACCTGCCGATCTTCCTGGATCGCAAGCCGGCCGACGCGATCGAGCGGCATGCCTTGCGGGACACGTCGGTCGAGCTGGGCGGGATCTTGCTGGGCCAGGAATGCGTCGACGACCAGACGGGCCAGGCGTTCGTCTGGGTGACGGAGTGCCTGGAGGCCAAGCATTACGAGAACACGCAGGCGAGCTTCACGTATACGCACGACTCGTGGGGGGAGATCACCCGCGAGCGCGACGCGCTGCACCCGGGCCTCGACATCGTGGGCTGGTATCACACCCACCCGGACTTCGGGGTCTTCCTGTCGGGCCACGACCTGTTCATCCATCGCAACTTCTTCGCCCAACCGCTCCAGTTGGCCTACGTGGTCGACCCGATCCGCCAGACCCGGGGTTTCTTCCGGTGGCGCGACGGCGGGCTCGAGCAGGTGGGCGGCTACTTCCTCACGGCCGATCGCGGCGACCGGATCGCCCTGGCCCGGCTGGTCAACGACCTGGAGTCCATCCCCGACGCCGAGGCCGGCGGCGGGGGCCTGTCTCCCCGGCTGGAGGCCGAGCTGATCGCCATGCTCTCCCGACCCCACACCGCCGCCCCGACCTCGGCCGCCGACCGCGCCCAGGCCGCGGCGCTCTTCGGCACGATGGGCCTCCTCGCCGGCGTCGTGCTCGTCGCCGCCGTCGCCTGGCTCTACACGCTCACCCAGCAACTCCGCGAGCAGACCACCACCCTGGCCGATCTGAAGCGGGCGGTCGACCAGTCCGAGAAGGTCCAGCAGGTCGCCATCGAGACCCTGCTGGCGAAGGGGGAGTCGGGCTCCGACCCCCGCAAGTTCGTCGAGAGCCTGACCCGGGCCCGCAAGGACCTGGCCGAGTCCCGCGAGGAGGCCAAGTCGCAGGGGGCCCTGGCCCTCGTCGCCGCGGCCGAGAACCGCCGGCTCGCCGCCGACCTCGACAAGCGGGCCAAGGACGAGGCCGAGGCCGTCGCGATCCTCAAGGAGAACAAGGACGTCGTCGAGAAGCAGCGCGAGCGGATCAAGGAGCAGGAAGAGGTGCTCGGCCTCTACGTCAAGACCGACAAGGGCGAGGTGCTCCGCAAGTACCAGATCTCCTGGTACACGGCCCTCGTCGGCTGGGGCGTCGCGCTGCTGGCGTCGCTCGGCCTGCTCGCCCTCTGGGCCTCCCGGACCCCCATCCCCGGCGAAGACCCCCGCGGCGACGGCCCCCTCGGGGGAGGCGGGATGGGAGGCATGGGCGGGATCGGCGGCGGCGTCTCGGGCCCTCGGCAGGAGCCTCCCCATCAGATCGTCTAGCCGCTTAGTTCCACTGTCTGAGGCTCCAGAAAGATTGATCTTGTCTTACAGGAAGCACTTGCATTGGGAGGCAATTGGGGTTGGGAATGAGATGTCGGGTTCCGAGGGAGCCAGCCGCCAAAAAGGATGCCCGGGAATTCTCAGGGCTTTCACAATTCTGGCAGTTTTCCCGCTCGGTAAGAGTTTCGATGAAGGCGTAGACTCGGCAATTTTATAAACCGTTGACCTAAAGGCAGTAACGTCCATATTTCGCTGGACACAGTAGAACTAATAAATACTAATAATTATGATTGAAAAACATTTTAGAGATCTCAGTATGTATGAAACGTCATTGCTCAACGCTTTACTTGCCACGCCGTTTCCAGGTCGAGATAGTTTGGTTGACCAACTTACCGTCTGCCAGGCAAGAAGATACGATGACAACGGGAGTTTCGAATTCAAGGTTGACCGATTGAGGCAAGCAGCTTCGATCAAATGCGTCGTGCCGGTCGAAGCAGAATACGAAGATAAAGATGGTATTATTATACATTTCTTACTTCATGTTAATAATTCTTGTTTGAAAGAGTTGGAGATTTATAAAGAAGACAACTCCAAGATTGTTCTTCTGCCCGATCCTAATCTTCTTCGGGTCTTTGCTCCGCAGTAGTTCGGTTCAAGTACGTCGGGATGGAGCTGAGGGGCGGAAAAGGGGTCAGGAAGCAGGGCGATTGCACCAATAAGTCTTATAGCTACAAAGGCTTACGGATTCCAAGCGTTCTTCGCCCACCTTCTTGCTGGTGGAATGGCATAGTTTCGTCGTAAGCTTAGGAATGGCGATTGACGTAAGCCCCTCGAAGCAGCGGGTTTTTATGGTACAATCGCCCTGGGTCAGGAGGGCTCTGCAGAAAACTAGTGGGTCATTCGCGTTGGGCATGGCCATAAGTCGCACCCCCGGGGTAGGATGAGCGGCCTCTCGACCCACGGAGGCCGCCATGTCTCGCCGCAAGAAGGATCCTCTCCGCCCCCTCAC
>JAABUX010004832.1_pt1 | contig 16856 bp, 8 predicted proteins | sample 5561851 | NCBI WGS metagenome assembly JAABUX01 (sample SAMN10711883, study PRJNA513361) | rock metagenome | isolation source: Antarctica rocks | place: Antarctica: Victoria Land, Richard Nunatak red sandstone | collected 2016-01-03 | reverse complement strand
AACACGGCATCGCCCAGTCCCACTTCGTTGGTGGCGTTTTTCTGCCGGGTGAGGTATCGCTCGGTAGCCAACTGGACGCCTACGCGGGCGGCTCATTCCTTGGGCCATCGGTCCCCACCTATCTTGCGCGGTTTGGCTGGGGCGTGTCCACGTCAAGCGCCTACGCCAATTTCCCGGTCTCTGGACTCGGCTGGATGTCGAAGCTGCGCCAGCGCAACGTCTACTACGGCAATTTCCCCTACATGACCATTGCCGACACCGCTAGCGACATCCAGGACTATATGGTTCGCCAACCCCTGGGCCGTGCGACCCGGCTCGACGACACGAGTGGGAACGGTTACCATCTCGTAGCCGGACCGCAAGGGTTTAGCGTGTCGCTCGATGGCCCCTATGTCTCAGCCTTCACACCCGCAACATCGCCATCGTGGGCTCCCCCAGTGTACGGGAGCGAGAGTTTCAGCGGCGGTGCCATGGCATCCGGAGTGCCCTTCATGCTCAACGTGGGCTCCGACCCTAACCCGGGCGGCTCGTTTGGTTTCTACCTCGACCTGATGTCCTATCCGGTGCAGGACGTGACGCTGTTGGACTATAACCTCGGTTCCGGCCAGTATTTGCGCGTGAAACTGACATCGGCAGGGCATGCTGTTCTGGAGATGGTCGACCAGAATGAGAGCTTGCAAGCTGATATGACGGGCGCGGTCATCCCACTCAACACCATCGCCTATATTACTGCGACCAGTCGCGGTATACGCGGCATCCCTCGATTTTACTTCCAGGGCGGCGTCTACCTGCCGGGACAACTCTTATTGGGCAATGGTCTGAGCGTATATGCAGCCGGACCCGATACAGTAGGGCAAATGACTACCTACAATGCGACCTTCGGTCTCGGTGTCTCAACTTCGAGTGGTTATGCGAATTTCCCGGTCTCGGGCCTTGGTTGGATGTCCAAATTCCGTGCGCTCAATAGTTTTGGGTTGCTACCGGTCTTCGCTGATACGAGCGGAGACACGCAGGACTATATGGTGCGCCAGTACCTGGGCGCCGCCGCGCAGCTCGACGATACGAGCGGCAACGGCTACCATCTCACGCCCGGCCCGCAAGGGCTCACCATCTACCAGCCTGGTCCCTACGTCGCGCCGTTCGCTCCGGCCTCGCTGCCGACCGGGCCGAGCAACTATGAGGTCGGATGCGGCTGCAACCCCGTCGAGGGCAAGACGACGGATGCGGCCACGGGGTACCCCGTCAACACCGCGACAGGCGACTTCTACCACACCTTCACCGACCTCTCCATCCCCGGCCGCGGCATCCCCCTGCGCGTCACGCGCACCTACAACTCGCTGTTCGCCGCCCAGGACGGACCGTTCGGCTTCGGCTGGAGCGCCAACGATACAGCGGCTATCACGGCCGACGCGACGGGTGTGCTGACCGTGACGCAGGAGAACGGGACCACTGTCACCTTCGACCGCACCCCGTCCGGCTACGCGGCGCCGAGCCGCGTGCGGGCAACCCTCGTCGACAACGGGAACGGCACCCTCACGTTCGACGATGTCCACACCCTGACGGCGATGACGTTCACCGCGCCGACAACGGCAACGGGCGGGCAGCTGATCGGCATGACCGATCGCAACGGCTACACGACGGCGCTGACCTACACCAACGGTCTGCTGTCTAAAGTCACCGATCCGTCCGGTCGATCGCTGGCATTCGGCTACAGCGGCAGGCGCATCGCGCGCGTCGTCGACCCGATCGGGCGTACCACCGTTTACACCTATAGCGTGGCGGGCGACCTGACCGACGCACAGGACGTGCGGGGCTACGCCTGGCACTTCACCTACGATAGCCAGCACCGCATGCTGACCATGACCAATCCCAACGGCGGGACGGTCACGAACACCTACGACCCCGCCAGCGGACGCGTCAGCACCCAGACCGACCCGATGGGCCGGACCACGACCTTCACCGCATCGGTCGGCTCGGGCCTGCCCCAGACGACCGCAGTCACGATCACCAGTCCCACCGGCAACGTCAGCGTCGAGCAGTATCAGAGCAACGAACTGCGGTCGCTCATCAAAGGCTACGGGTCGCCGCGGCAGGCCACGTGGACCTACAGCTACGACCCGGCAACCCTTGGGCTCGCGTCCGCGACCGACCCGAACGGCCACACCACCCGCACCACGTACGATGCGTCCGGCAATGTGCTGAGCCGCACCGACCCCTTGAGCCGCACCACGACGTACACGTACGACGGATATAACAGCGTCACCTCGATGACCGACCCGAGAGGGGTGACGACGGTCTATACGTATGACGGGCATGAGAATCTGCTCAGCGTATCGCGCCCGGTTCGAGCCATAGTCCAGGGAGGAATCGCGCCGCATGCCATCGTCGCCGTGCGCCCCTCGACGTCACAGCGTGTCTCGACCAAGCTTCCCCATCGCTCGGCGGCGCGACGGCACCCGGCATCGTCTGTCGTCGGTGGCCAATCCCTGTCTGGTGGCAGGTTAGCCTCGTTCCAGTACATGCGGCAGACCCTGGCGGCGGGTGCGGGCACAACGCTGGGTTACACCCAGGTGGGCGGCAGCCAGGACACGTACGATTCGTTCAATATGGACGGCTCCAAGGTGACGACCGGTCCGCAAGGGGCGCAGATCGTCTCGATGACGGCGTACGTCGGCGCGATTGACCCCACCCCCGCCAACGACCGGTTCCAGACGGCCATCTACGCCGATAGTAACGGCAGCCCCGGCGCGCTCGTGGCGTCGAGTGCGACGGGGACACTGGTGGCGAACGGCTGGAACACCGTGACTATCACCGCCACTTTGGCGCCCAACGCGACGTACTGGCTGCTGTACAACGCCAACGGCTCGGCAGGGCAGTACGATAACCTGGCCTACGATACCGGCCCAACGGGGAGCGGCGCCTACTATACGAGCGCGAACCAACAATACGGGGTGTGGCCCGCTACCTTTGGCGCGTCGAGCAGCGTCAACGACCTGTACTCGCTCTACGCGACGACATCCGGGAGCGTCTCGGCGACGCCGACGGCCACCGCGACCAGCACGCCAATCCCGACCGCCACGGCCACCGCGACCAGCACGCCGACTCCCGCCATCGGCACAACGCTGGGCTACACCAAGGTGGGCGGCAGCCAGGACACCTACGACTCGTACAACATGAACGGCTCCAAGGTGACGACCGGGCCGCAAGGGGGACAGGTCGTCTCCGTGTCGGCCTACGTCGGTGCGATCGACCCCAACGCTGCCAACGACCGGTTCCAGGCGGCCATCTACGCCGACAACAACGGTAGCCCGGGCGCGCTTGTGGCGTCGAGCGCGAGTGGGACGCTGACGGCCAACCGCTGGAATACCGTGGCGCTCGCGGCGACACTGGCGCCGAGTACGACGTACTGGCTGATCTACAATGCCAACGGCTCGGCAAGCGGGTACGACAACCTGGCCTACGACGCGGGACCGGCGGGCAGCGGCGCCTACGATACGAACGCGAGTCAGCAGTACGGCGTGTGGCCAGCCACCTTCGGCGCGTCGACGAGCATCAACTATCAGTACTCGCTCTACGCGACGCTATCCGGGGGCGCCACGCCGACCCCAACGGCCACCGCGACAAGCACGCCGACTCCCACCAACACGCGCACGGCCACGAGCACGCCAACCCCAACCAACACGAACACGCCGACGAACACGAGCACACCCACCACTGCCCCGCCCAGCGCGACGCCGACGAGCACGCCGATCCCTCCGACGAGCACGCCGACGACGATACCCACCCCCGTGCCCGGCGCGGTATGCCCCACGCCGAGCCCCCTGACGGCGACGGTGTGCCTCGCCTACGGTGATCCCGCGCACCCCGGCGACGTGACCGCCCGCATCGACCCCAATGGCCACGTCAGCAGCGACACCTACGATGCGTCTGGCGACCGCGCCTCCACGGCGGACGCGCTCGATCGCGTGACACTCGATACCTACGACCCCATCGGCCGCCTGACCACCGTGGTCGGCCCCAATGGCACTGTCGCCGGTGGCAACCCCCTCAGCTACACCACCGCCATGACCTACGATGCGGCGGGGAAGACGACCCTGACGATCGACCGCCAGGGCCACCGCCTCACGGCCCAGTACGACCCCGACGGCAACGTCGTCGCGCGCATCGACGCGCTGGGCCGTACCACCGCCTATACCTACAACCTGGACAACGAGTTGACCGGGGTGCGGCAACCCGACGGCGGCGTGCTGGTCACGAGGTACGATGGGGATGGCAACGTCGTCGCGCGCACCGACGCCCTCAGCCACACGACGGTCTACGGCTATGACACACTCGACCGCACCGTGGCCGTGACCGATCCGCTCAGCCGGACGACGGCCCTGACCTACGACCTGGCCGGCAACCTGCACCAGACGACCGACGCGCTGGGCCGCACCACCGTCTATACCTACGACGCCGCCAACCAGCGCACCGCGACGCAACGCCCCGATGGCAGCGTGCTGGGGACAAGCTATGACGGGGACGGCCAGATCACCGGCGCCGTGGACGGGCGCGGGTCTGCCACCTCGTATGCCTACGACAGCCTCAACCGCCGGAGCAGCGTGACCGACCCGCTCAGTCGGACCACGGTCATGACCTACGACCTCGGCGGGAACGAGACGGGGAGCACTGATCCGCGCGGCTACAGCACCGTCTACGGCTACGATGCGGCTAACCAGCGCACCCTGGTCACCTCCCCGGACGGCGGGCAGGTTCACCTCTCGTACGACGCCGACGGCAACCTGACCCTGCGCACCGATCCGCGCGGCAACCCCACGCGCTACGGCTACGACACGCTGGACCGCACCACGGTCGTCACCGACGCGCTGGGGCAGACCGTGCGTTACAGCTACGACGCGGCGGGCAACCGCACCAGCGTGACGAACCAGCGCGGCTCTCCGACCGCGTACGGCTACGACGCGCTGAACCGCACGCGCGTGGTGACCGACGCCCTGGGACAAACCACCGTGCTGACCTACGACCTGGTGGGACGCGAGACGGGGATGGTCGACCCGCTGGGCCGCACTACCGCCTACACCTATGACGCGGCCAACCAGCGCACGGGCGTCCTGCGGCCCGATGGCACGGTGCTGACGACGACCTACAACCTCGTCGGCGACGTGGCCAGCCACATCGACCCCAAGGGCCACGTCACCCGCTACGCCTACGATGGCCTCGACCGCACCGCCGCCATCACCGATCCCCTCGGGGCCACCACGGCCTACACCTACGACCTCGCGGGCAACCTGCAGCAACTGACCGACCCCCTGACGCATACCACGGTCTACACCTACGACGCGGCGGGCCAGCGCACGGGCGTGCTCCAGCCTGACGGCAGCCTCCTCGCCACCGGCTACGATCCCGCGGGCAACGTCGTCACCCAGACCGACGCGCTGGGTCAGGTCACCGCCTACGGCTTTGACCCGCTGGGCCGTACCGTGGCCATGACCGACCCGCTGGGCCGCGCGACGACCTACGGCTACGACCTCGCCGGCAACCGCACCAGCCTGACCGACGCCCTGGGCCGGGTCACGACCGACGGCTTCGACCCGCTCAACCGCCCCAGCGCCCTCACCTACTCCGACGGCCACACGCCCCCCGTGGCCTACACCTACACGCCGACCGGCCTGCGACAGAGCATGACCGACGGCACGGGGACCACCAGCTACGGGTACGACGCCCTGGATCGCACGGTCGCCGTGACCAACGGGGCGGGGCAGATGGTGGGCTACGCCTACAACGCGGTGGACGACACCACGGCCATCACCTACCCCGGCGGCGTGGCCGTGGCCCGCACCTACGACCCGCTCGACCGCGTGACCGGCCTCCGCGACTGGCTGGGCCACACCACCACGTACGGCTACGACCCCGCTGGCAACCCCATCAGCGAGACGCTGCCCAACACGACCTCGGTGACGTGGGGCTACGACGCGGCGGATCGTCTCGTCGGCATCACGCGCACCGCGCCGCTGACCGCGCCGCGCGTCTACGCCTACACCCGCGACGGGCTGGGTCAGGTGGCAAGCACAACCGACAGCGCCGACCCCACGGCGCACGGCTACGGCTACAGCGCGCTCAACCAACTGCGGGGCGACAGCGCCGGCATCACCTACACCACCAGCAGCGCCGACGACCTCCTGGGCATCACCACCACAGCCAGCGGCGCGACCACGACCAGCAGCCTGGGCTACGATGCCGCGCACCAACTGACCGGGACGCGGACGCTCGCCGGGGGTGTCCTCGCGCACAGCCTGACGCTGGCCTACAACCCCGACGGCGACCGCACCGCCGTGACCGACACCGTGGGCGGCGCCGCCACGAGCTATACCTACGACCAGGCCGACCGGCTCATCGGCGTCACGAGCGGCGTCACCAGCAGCAGCTACGCCTACAACGGCGACGGGCTGCGGCAGGGCAAGACAGTGGGTGGCGTGTCCAGCGCGTACACCTGGGACGTCAGCGGGGGCCTGCCGGCGCTGCTGCAGGAGAACGGGACGCGCTACATCGACGGACCTGATGGCCAGCCCATCGAGCAGGTGGATGGGACGGGCAACGCGCTGTACTACTACCAGGACCAGTTGGGCAGCACGCGGGAGCTAGCCGACGGCAGCGGGCGCATTGCCGCGACCTCCCGCTACGACGCCTACGGCACCCCGCTGGCGACGACGGGCAGCGCGACGACGCCCTTTGGGTACGCGGGGCAGTACACCGACGCGGAGACCGGCCTACAGTACCTGCGGGCACGGTACTACGACCCCACCACCGCTCAGTTCCTCACCCGCGACCCGCTCGTCGCGACGACGGGGCAGCCCTACGCCTACGCGAGCGCCGACCCGCTCAACCTGGCCGACCCGAGCGGGCTGTGCGCGAACGACTTGCCGATCTGTCCATGGGAGGCCGTGGGCCAGGCCACTGACGCCGCGGCCAGCGCTGCCCACACCGGTTACGCCTTCGCGACGGCCACGGGCAGCTCCTTCGCCCGCACGATCGGTAACGGGGCTGTCGGCACCTACTATTCCCTGGCCGAGGCGGCGCGGCTGATCCCCCTGACTGGCCCCTTCCTGGACGGCGGCATCCGCCCCTACCTGCTGCACGTCTCGGGCGACCTGAGCGACGCGGCGGTGACGGCGAACCACCTCGATATCGCCTGGGAGCTCGTGTCGCAGAGCGTGGCCGCGCCGTTCAAGGCGGCCCTCGCCTGCCCGAGCGCGACCACCATTGGGACCGCCGCCGGCGACACGCTCGGCAACCTCGCCCTCCTCTTCGGGCCGAACAAGTTGGCGGGACTGGCGGGCCGGGCGGGGGCGAACCTTTCCGCCAGGTTCAGCGCATACACGGATGCGGGCGTTGCCGATGCGCTCGGGCCCATGTATCGCAACGGCGGCGTATCTGGACCGAGCATGCCTTCATGGAAAGCATATCCAGTACAACCCCAATACGCCGGTGAAGATATACTACCAATACCACGCTATAGGTTGATACAGGGTGCAAATGGAAGATGGAAGACGATCAACGCTTCGAGGACAGTAACTCGCACGGCGAGTGGTAAGTACCTATTCGTCCACCAGGGTGGGCCAGACGGAGAAGTGTTTGCGTACAAACCGAAACAAGAAGACCCGACCATCTATCATAGTTATGTCGGGCGAGGCCAAGAAGTAGACTACGCAGGCGAAGTTGAGTTTTCATCCGGCAGAAATGGTCGTGGTATCATGCGCGGATGGAATAACAGATCGGGCCATTATCTGCCCGAACAAGAACGTTGGTGGCAGGTTAATGGATTGCCACCAGAGCTATTCAACCCCTTTCTCCGCCAGCAATGACGATCTCGATAACAGATAGTGCTTTCTAGTCCATAGGGAAGCACTGGCTGACCCTTGAGAGTATGGAGTCAACTACGCTCTCAAGGGTCAGCGGATGGCTGTGTTACGATTAGCGTGTATCTGCTGCAGTGCTACTCCACCACTCGATATGTTGATAAGCAGGCACCAAATGCATTTCCATGTTGTGCTGTAACGCGCGAAGGTTGGTCATGGGACCGCAGTTTGTTTGAGGGTGAGTGTTTACGAAAAGGTTGTCGTTTATGCCATTGCATGCAGAGGATTATGTAGGCCGGACAGGTGATTCGCGGGTGCTCAACGCTCTGTCCGAGGAACTAAAAGGAGAATCGGAAGAGGATCGCTTTCAATTCATCCTAGACATGCTATCCCTTCCCGGTGGGGCATGGGCAGCAATACAGTTAGCTAATAGATGCTTGCAAGATCGCTCCTTCTTAGAGGCTATTTTCTTAGAGGGTATTGAGCAGCGCATGGATGCATCGCTTGATTATTTGCTCCCTCGTCTTGGATACCGTCGCGTCATTGCTATTCTCAAGAGTAAATTAGAACAGGATCGTAGAAGTGCAAAGACTATTTCTTTAGCACTATATTATATGGGGCAACCTCCTAACGACACTCGATTGATCGAGGCTACCGAATCACTAGCCGCGGAAGTCGATCTCATTTTGAAGGGGGGCAATAGCAAAGTGGAGTCTTAGTTGAACTGTTTGATCTTAGAGGCGATATTGGTATTTTGACGGCAAGAAGATGAGATATGTGGGAAACATTATTCCAACAATACCAAGCAGCGAGAGGCTTGCAAGATCGCGCGGAGGCGTTTGCCCGAGCGACGGGGGGCCTGCGAGAGGCGCGGAAGCTCCTCGCACGTTCCTATCGTGACCACGACGCGTGGGTTACGGATGCCTTACTCGACCCGGATAAGAAATGGTTTGTAGCCCAAGTCGTGGAGAAGAACGTGCCGCATCGTTTCTTAAATCCGATGATTCGTGCAGCCGTGTACGAGCGCGATCCCAGTCTGAATCGGCAATTCATTGGGGTGTGTTTCAGATAAGTTGGAGGGCCGTCTCCCCCTCTCCCGCGCACGGGAGAGGGGGTCGGGGGGGTGAGGGTAGCCCCAACACGGATGAAACACACCCAATTCATTGAGCCTTGTGTTCGCTCCTTCGGGCAACGACAAGTATACGATTCTTTGTTGAAGTACGTTACAGATGGCACTGACTTCGAAAAGGCCGGGGCGATAAATGCCGCCTATTGGGTGAGGGACATCTCGCGCGCCATGCGACATAACCCCGAAAGAGGTAGGATGTCGCAAGCAGCAACTACTGATCCCACACTTGACGATGCGAAGGAGAGATTCAGGCGCGCAATGCTCTCGGAATTCGTTGCGAATGAGAATGTAGACGTGCGGAGAAGCATCGCAGCGATACTCCCGTTGGATGTGTTCGGCTATCCTGATGATCTCAAGCCCCTCGTCTCGCAAGCAATCGATATCGCACGGCAACATCCCGATGGCTACATCCGCCATCGCGTGGGGGTGCAATTAGCCGATGTAGCAGAGCCCATTGCTTTCGAGGCGCTGCCACGACGAGCACCGCAGGCGCCGATGTAACAGCCTCAAGAGCACGGTCCACGACGCACTGGACCGCCCCGCGGCCATCACCTACTCCGACGGCCATACGCCCCCCGTGGCCTACACCTACACGCCGACCGGCCTGCGCTCCTCTATGACCGACGGCACGGGGACCACCAGCTACGGGTACGACGCGCTGGACCGCACCGTGGCCGTGACCAACGGGGCGGGCCAGGCGGTAGGCTACGCTTACAACCCGGTGGGCGACACCACGGCCATCACCTACCCCGGCGGCGTGGCCGTGGCCCGCACCTACGACGCGTTGGACCGCGTCACCGGCCTCCGCGACTAGCTGGGCCACACAACCACCTATGGCTACGACCCCGCTGGCAACCCGAGCAGCGAGACGCTGCTCAACACGACCTCGATGGCGTGGAGCACGGTGTGGAGCACGGTAATGTAGCGTACAGCCACTTTCCTCTGCAATAATTATACAATTACTCGACCTCATCCTCCATTGTTACACCATTGTCTGTCGTCATGCTCTTGGAACAAAGACCTGTGTGCTTGCGCAGGTCGTCGTCGGCGAGTACAACGTCCTGACCGCGCGCTCCACCCGAGGCGGCAGCGCCTCATCATCGAATGCTATGAGCGCAATCTGTTTGTTCGTGATAGCGGTGATTATCGCCTTGGCCTGCGCCTCTGCTGTCCGCTCCCCACGATGGACACGTATCGACCAATTAAAGGTATCGCTGAGTCCGTCAACCAGTGGCCGCTGGGCAAGAAACGCGGCGTAGGGCGGCACGATAACCGGTCCATGCTGATACTCCGGGTTGTGCAGCAACCGCACCAGACAAATCAACTGAGGAGATGGTTGGCTCACCTGGAGGACGAGGGCGTCATCGCGGACGGCAAGGACTTGTCCGACGACGAGCAGGAGCGCCGCGAGGACCAGAGGAACGAGACGAGGGGACAGCCGGCGGGTGCGATGGTGGCGCCAGATCGTCACGACGCGCTGCACGGCAAAGGTTGCGCACAGCGCGATCGCCGGTTCGCCCACCAGCATTTCCGGCGCGAGCGACCCCACGGAGATCGTCGCCCCAAGTGTCGCGAGGCCGCCAAGGAGATATAAGGCGAGTAGGCGTCCTGGCCCTACCTGACGCGCGGCGAAGACCGCGCCTACGATGGCGGCAAGCACCGTGAACCCCTCGACGCGCCACACGTACTGTAGAGAGACAACAAAGTTAGCGCCGGAAAGAGTCGAGCCCACATGCGCCAGCAAGGCTCCCTCGATAAAAGCGGGTCCGACCGTCGCGAGACCAACGGCTATCGCAAGGCAGAGGACGCCTACGGTCGAGGCCACGAAGGGGACCAGCAGCGACCGGCGCGTGATGAGCAGATAGATCGCGAGCACGAGAACGAGAGGGGCGAAGGTGAGCTTTGCCATGATCGACAATCCACACCCGAAACCGGCGAGGGCAGCGCGCTGGGGTGAAAGGTCCGTCAAGGCCAGCGTGCAGAGGACTCCGCCCAGGGTGATCAGGAGATTGGGCTCGAAACGCGCGCCGAAGAAGAACCCCATCGGGAGAATGAGGTAGATGAGCGCGGCGCCGCAGGCCGCCGCGGGAGGGAAGCGACTCGCACGAGCCAAGGCGAAGACCGCGACCGTGGTGAGGGCACGCACGCCGAGGGCCACGGCCAAGAAAACATCCGGCCGCGCCCACAGGCGATACGCCACCGCGCCCAGCAGATACAGTAACGGCGTTTGTTGCCCTAGGACATCGCGATAGAGCGCCGCGCCATGGCTCATCTGCCAGGCCACGTACACGTAGTCGCCGCCGACATCCGTTTCCGAGGCGGGAAACACCCGCCACAGCAAGCCGAGGTATAAGCCGAGCACAACAACCGTGCAGCCAAGCGCAATGCCCCATTGCTCCACGGAACCTATGGATACGGATACGGATCGCGCGGGCTGCGGGTACTTGCCAGGGTGTAAAACGTTGTGGTGAATCATGGCCTATTCAGTCCGCTTCAGTATTTCACGCCTTGCTAGCGCGGTTTGCTAAGCGTACTCGACTATCCTAGATGACAAGCAGGGTGGTCGACAATAGCCTGAGTGGAATGGGCGCATGCCGACAGCATATGCCCCCGGACTCGTCATCGAACGTCGGCGGCTCCGAGGGACCGTCCGGGTATTCTAATGGATAGTCCGTCAACCATTGTTTTGTACGTGGCTGGAGGCTCAATTGCGGTCGGCGAACTTATCAAAGATTGTGTGACATACTGCTAGCGAGGCCTGCTTTAGACCGACGAGACGTGAAAACTCGATGTAGCGCAGGCTACACGACTCTCATGGTGTCGGGACGGGCCGTCTCCAGGCCGGCGATCAGGTCGGCGACGGACGGGAGGACGAGGTCGGGCTGGGGCCGCACGTCCGGCGAGGGGGCCGGGCTCACCCCGGTCAGGACGAGCACGCTGTAGAGGCCCAGCGGCTGGGCGGCGGCGATGTCGGTGCGCATGTTGTCCCCGACCACCACCGTGGTGGCCGGGTCGGCGTCGGTGGCCTCCATCAGGCCGCGATACAGGTGCGGCTCGGGCTTCCCAATGGTCGTGGCCACGGCCAGCGAGGCCGCCTCGACGGCGGCGACGATGGAGCCGGCGCCGGGCGTGATGCCGTCGCGGCCGGGGAACTGCAGGTCGCGGTTGGTGCAGACCAGCCGCGCGCCGGCCAGTATGGCCGCCTGCGCGGCGGCCAACCTCTGGTAGGTGAACGCCCGGTCCAATCCGACCACCACCGCGTCGACGGGCGGCGCGCCGTCGGTGCGCGCGTCGAGCCCGGCCGCCACGACCTCGCTGGCGATGGCCGGGGCGCCCAGGATCAGCAGCGAGCGGGGCGGGTTGGGCAGGTCGCGCAGGTAGAGCCCGGTGCTATAGGCGGAGGTGGCCAACCCATGCGGCTCGATGGCGAAGCCCATCGCGTCCAGCCGGCGTGCGTAGTCCGCGCGCGTGGTGGTCAAGCTGCCCGACGCCAAGCGCGGCTTCGTGCTGCTGCCCCGCCGCTGGGTCGCCGAACGCTCCTTCGCCTGGATGGCGCGCTTCCGCCGCTTGGCCCGCGACTATGAGCGCCTGCCCGAGACCTTGGCCGGATTGCATTTCCTCGCCTTCGCTATCCTGATGCTTCATCGCGTCGTCCATGTCTTGACCCAAAGTGCCTAACAGGCTCTAGAAGTCCTGGGTACGTTGAGGGCACGCCTAGAAGCAGCAGCGCCAACCATCACGAATTGATCAACGCTAACCCGTGCGATTGAGGACGACTGCTATGCGCGGGTGGTGGGGCGAGCGGTGGGCTACGCCTACAACCCGGTGGACGACACCACGGCCATCACCTACCCCGGCGGCGTGGCCGTCTCCCGCACCTTCGACGCGCTGGACCGCGTGACCGGCCTCCGCGACTGGCTGGGCCACACGACCACCTACGGCTACGACCCGGCGGGCAACCCCATCAGCGAGACGCTGCCCAACACGACCTCGGTGGCGTGGGGCTACGACGACGCCGACCGCCTGGTCGGCATCACGCGCACCGCGCCGCTGACCATGCCGCGCGTCTACGCCTACACCCGCGACGGTCTGGGCCAGGTGACGGGCGCGACCGACAGCGCCGACCCTACGACGCACGGCTACGGCTACACCGCACTCAACCAGCTGCGGAGCGACACCACCGGGATCACCTACACCGCCAGCAGCGCCAATGACCTCCTGGCCATCACCACCACGGCCAGCGGCGCGCCCACCACCAGCAGCCTGAGCTACAATGCCGCGCACCAGCTGACCGGGACGCAGGTCCTTGCGGGGGGCGTCCTTGCCCACAACCTGACGCTGGCCTACAACCCCGACGGGGACCGCACCGCCGTGACCGACACCGTGGGCGGCGCCGCCACGAGCTACGCCTACGACCAGGCCGACCGGCTCGTCGGCGTCACGAGCGGCGGCGCCACCAGCAGCTACGCCTACGACGGGACCGGGCTGCGCCAGGGCAAGACGGTCAACGGTACTGCCAGCATCGACACCTGGGACGTCAGCGGGGGCCTGCCGGCGCTGCTGCAGGAGAATGGGACGCGCTACATCGACGGACCCGATGGCCAGCCCATCGAGCAAATCGACGGTAGTGGAAACGCGCTGTACTACTATCAGGACCAGTTGGGCAGCACGCGGGAACTGGCCGACGGTAGCGGGCGCATCGCCGCGACGTACCGCTACGACGCCTACGGCGCCCCGCTGACGCGGACGGGCAGCGCAACGACGCCCTTCGGCTACGCGGGGCAGTACACCGACGCCGAAACGGGCTTGCAATACCTCCGGGCGCGCTACTACGACCCCACGACCAACCAGTTCCTCACCCGCGACCCGCTCGTGGCCACGACGGGCCAGCCCTACGCCTACGCCGCCGCCGACCCGCTCAACCTAGCCGACCCAAGCGGGCTGTGCGGGGGTCCCCAGGGCTCGAACTGGAGCCTCGAGCGTGTGGGCTCGTCCATCGGTGACACCGTCTGTAATATCGGTGGGGGCAAAGACACGCTGCTGGGGGTTGCAGGATCGCTCGCCGCGCCGCCATGCGACATACTTGGCGGGGGCTGCCGCCTGCCGACGGGGCAGGAGGCGCTGGGCACGCTCGGGCGCGCGACGGACGCAACGGGCGGGGCGCTAGGCACCGTGGCGGGCGACATCGGCACAGCCTTGCGCCCCGGCTGCGTGCCCGTGCTGCAAGACTGCCGGCTGGACACGCCCCAGGAGGCCTTGCGCACCGGATACGGGTTCCTCGTGGGCGTCTACGGGGGTCTGGACACGCTCACCTTTGGCGCGGAATCGAACCTGGGCCAGTGGGCGGGCCTCGACAACACCCAGCTCCACTGTATGCCCGAATACCAGCAAGGGGCGCGTTTGACGCAGGCTGCCACGCTGGCGCTGGGCGTATATGGAGGCGCTCGGAGTGTCCTGGGGCTGGCGCGCAGGGGCCTGGGTGTGGGGGGGGGCGGCGGGCGACGCGACGATAGCCGGGTCCGATGGCGTGCAGGGCTCAGCAGAGCCTGTATCTAGCGAAAGCCGTCCACCCGACCCGATACATTGCGAGGGCTGCTTCGCGGCGGGGACACAGGTGGCGACGGCGCATGGCTCCCAGGCCATCGAGACGCTGCGGACGGGCGAGGTGGTGCTCTCCGAGAACCCGGTGAGCGGGACGGTCGAGGCGGAGCCGGTGCAGGCAGTCATCGCCGATCCAGCATCGCCGCTGGTGGCCGTGGACCTAAGTAATGGGAGCACCATCACCACGACGGCGACCCACGACTTCTGGGTGGACGCGGGAGTTGGGCTGCCGCATCCCGAGTGGCAGTATGCGGAGCATCTACGGCGTGGAGACCGGTTGCGGACGGCGGACGGGCAGGCGGCCTACGTCGCACGGGTGAGGATGGGGGTAGGCACTGCCCCGGTCTACACGCTGACCGTGGCCCACGACCACACCTTCTTCGTCGGCGCGTCACGAGTGCTGGTGCATAATACTCAGTGCAGGGTCAAGCCTCAAGTAAACGATACCAAGCTTGCCAACGTAGTCGGCAACATCTTCGATCACGGCGGAACGGTAGGAGATGGGAGCACAATGGCCGCCATTAACAATGAAGTCCGGACTGGTCTACCTACAACTGGGCATTGGCACTTCATCAAGGGAAGCGATACGGTTAGAGGGCTGGAAAATTGGTTGAGAGACAATCCGAACGCGGATCCATCCGACATTTCCACAACTCAAAGCCTGCTACAGGACTTGAAAGATGCCTTTAATGGCAAATACACGGGTTAAGCTGGGCAGGAGGCTGACAGGGGCGTGATAATTGATGCATTATGCAGGCACGGACACCCAGAGCATGCGTGTGTGGGTGCGAGAGATTTATTAGCACGGCCCCGAGGCTGTCGTCGTGTTGATGAGTGAGTTGACGGCTCAGGTGGAGAAGGCGGCTGTCCGTGTTGCAGACGTGGTGGGCGGAGAACGCAGCGTTGCAGGCCAAACCGGGCACGAACAGCCAGGCCACCCATTCAGGGCCAATCGGGGGGTGTGGACTACACAATGCCGCTGAGCAAGGCATCCGATAAGGTGCTGGTACCTCCATGCTGCCATAAATATGGCTAGAAATTAGAAAACATAGCCACTCAGCATAAGATAATGAATAATGTCATGATGTGGGTCTAGAGGAGGGGATGCGGGCAAACTCGTTGCCGACAAAGTGGGGCAAGACTGGGAACTTGGTCGAGTGCCTACGGGAACATAAGGACGCGACGCTGGTCTTCATATATAAAATCACATAGGCGGGATGTGAGGATGATTGCTAGATGATCACGTATTGGAACTTTGAGGATGAATTACTTGCTCGCGTGCCCGAATTTCGGGGCGTTTATGAGGAACACCGCGAGGATAATTTCGGCGAGGTCCTCTTGCATCTTCTCGTTAGGGAATTGCTACGCTTCACCGGTTATATGTACGATGAATCGCTTCAGCCTGGAGCCTTGTTACAGGCGCGAGACATCGTCAAGCGCGTTCTTTCTTTTATCGAGGATGCGGCGCTATCGGATGATGAGCAAGTTGGTGAGCTTGTGGAACAGTCCTTCCTGGGAGGTTGGTGGGAGCTCTCAGAGCCGTCTCGCCACATCAGAACTCTCCTAGGTCCAAGGACTCATGCCTTGTTGCAGATGCTCGATGACAATGAGCAGCGAAGACGATTAGAGTAATCACAGAGGAGGTCAGCCTATACCATCGCGACCCGGTTTGGAAACGCCCTCGGTTCTTGAAGAATCGTGACGGTCAGGGAGAGTGATTATGAGAGATCACGGGGATCGATTGTTGGAGCACATCCTCGCGGGTGGTAATGATTTAGGGTTCGCCAGGCAATAAAGGTATCAATTATCCGCCCGTTTCAAATGTGGATTTGGCGAAGAATCGGGACGTTTATCCTTTGACGGACCCATTGAGGCCAAACATCCTCCCGGACAGGCTCTCCCAGCCATCGCAACCGCGCGATCCCTCTCTTCTCTGTCCTGACTTGAATGCCCGACAGGACATACAGCCTATGAGAATCCGTTTGCGCGCGGTTGGCCTCCTTAACCTCGTCGTGCTCTGTGCGCTGGTGCTTGCGGTCTGCCTTGTTCCTGTCGTCAATGCCACCGCCGTCGTAGCCGTTAGCCCGCCCGCTCTGGGCCACTGCCCGGCCACGGGGCCGCTGATGGCGACGGTGTGCCTCGCCTACGGAGATTCCGCGCACCCCGGCGACGTGACCGCGCGCATCGACCCCAATGGCCACGTCAGCAGCGACACCTACGATGCGTCCGGCGACCTCGCCTCTACGGCGGACGCGCTCGGTCGCGCGACACTC
>JAABUX010004831.1_pt1 | contig 16857 bp, 33 predicted proteins | sample 5561851 | NCBI WGS metagenome assembly JAABUX01 (sample SAMN10711883, study PRJNA513361) | rock metagenome | isolation source: Antarctica rocks | place: Antarctica: Victoria Land, Richard Nunatak red sandstone | collected 2016-01-03 | reverse complement strand
ATGGATTGGGCAGCCGGGTCAGCTTCGAACTACGCGGGCACGCACCGTCGCGAACGCGTTCACGGCAAAGTCTAGGTCATCCCTCGAATGCCCGGCGGAAACCTGCGTCCTGATCCGAGCCTCGCTCATTGGAACCACCGGGTAGGCGAAGCCGGCCACATACACTCCGAGATCAAGCAGCTCGCGCGCCAAGTCGCCAGCGAGGCGTGCGTCGCCCGTCATCACGGGGATGATTGGGTGTTCGCCTGGCAGGAGCTCGAAACCTGTCACGGCCTGTTTCGGTAGGCCAGGATGAAGTGGCGCTCGCGCTGGTGGGGTGCCCCGACCTCGGCTGCGCTGAAACGATCCTACGAGATAGAGAACCTGAGATTGGCCAGGGACCCGAGAACTTCGTCCATCGCTCGCCGAAGAGGTCGCGTTGCAGGGTCATCCATTGGTCGCCCACAAGCTGGGCAATCACCGATGTATCCGCCATCGCCGGTCCGGTCCGGAGAAGAGATATGCTGCTTCGCCGCCTCCCACGCCTCGGACACCTTGGGCGTCCAGTTGATTCCCCGACCGTTCGCAGAGGGAGGCCAGGATCGTTCGAGCATCTTGATTAGTACCTCGGCCTGCGAACGCTTCACGTTCAGCCAGGGCAGCATTAGACGTAGTGGACAAAGCACGGAAGGACCCTGGATCGCCCATCTCAGAACCGCCGCCTCGCGAGGCCGCGTCCGATCGACCGGATGAATTCGACCCCCGAAGAGGCGAAGCATCACGTTCAAGGCGTGGGGATTCTTCATCGCTACCACCACGACCGTCTGGTAATTCGTTCTCGCTTTCCGCTGGTATGAGGAGATGATTAAGGTGCCCTTCCCATCGAGGATTCCAGCCGCAATGCGACGATCTCCGGGAGAAGCGACCGTGAGCAAACGGGTACGTTTTCGAGGAACACGTATTGAGGCCTGACTTCACCGATGATCCGCACGATGTCGGGCCAGAGCCAACGGTCGTCGGCAGTGCCTCGTCGCCGTCCGGCAAGGCTAGCCGGCTGGCAGGGAAACCCGGCAGTGACGAGATCCACTCGGCCACGCCACGGGCGGCCATCGAAGGTCGCGATGTCATCCCAGACAATCGCTGGGTCCAGGGCCTGGTCAGCCATCCGCGCCACTAGCGTGGCCGCTGCGTAGCTGTCCCGCTCAACGTAACAAACAGTCCGGGCTCCTGGGATGGCGAGTTTGAGTCCGAGTTCGAGCCCTCCGACTCCGGCGCAGAGGCTGAGGATGCGCGGTTCAGGCATTGCGGCGGCAGAAGGAGCCAAGCCATTCACGCCTCGTCCTTACCGGGTTTGTCCAATAACGCGTCGAGGGGGACACCCCGTGCCACGCCCGGCAGTAGGTCCGCGTGGCAGAGCTCGTCGAGCCGACACCAGCAGGCGAAGTTACGGCCAGCCAACTCCTCGCGATGGCACTGCATACACGCGGGTGCTGGCGCAGATGTTCGGCATAAAGCCTCAGCGCCTGGTTTCTGCCATACACCCTGACCGGATACGGATTGCCCCATCGGGAGGGACGGCTGACGATGATCGTGTGCTCCGGTTTGCGCCAGCCGCGCGCACGACGAAGCTGCACGCGCTCAGACATCGGCAGAAGCGTCCTTGAGAGCGGCCCGTAGGTCGGGCCAAGGGCAATTACGTTCATGATCGCCGTCGTCACGGCACCAAGGGCAGCGATCGAAGGACTCTTGTTCGCCAACCAGCTTTGCCGCCTCGTATACGCGCTCCAGCCGCTGCTGGCGGTGCTACAGCGGAGGGGATGGAGGCGGCGAGCGCATCAGGACCGCTGTAGGTTCCGTAATCCGTGACTAGGTAGGCGTGTAGAACCTCCAGGTTCTTGAGGTCACGCCCGCTCATGGGTCGGCCGCCTCAATTACCCGGACTCTAAGCCCGGATCTTTCGGCGTACGCCTTGGTCGCCACCAGCTCGGCCACTTGGGCGTCGTCGCGCCAGAGACCCGCCTCAGTAAGGGCGTCGATCGCGCCCCTGGCCAGCTTGTCGCAATCGGGACGGACCGCATGTCCGGCTGGCGCCGAGGGCAGCAGTCCACGCCGGCCGAAGTGCCCACGGGGTCGCGCGAACGAGAACCAGAGCTCGACGCGAACCGGCCCTGTCAAAGGGGGACGCTCCCCCAGCGCCTCTCGGGCGTGCCAGCAGACAGCATTACGCCACGGCCTCAAACGTGGGTTGTCACTGGTCACCCAGGCCCGGCCATTGCGCGTGTAGGCCTGATGACTTCCCTGCGGCTGCGGCTCACCGGGTACCTCAAACTCGATCACCGGCGATGGCAGCCCAGGCAACTGCAGCGCTCGCATGACCCCACTTTGGCGGTCACGCTGACGTACGGTGGCGCCGTTTAGCACGCGATCACCCCCGCCAGCGGCTCCGACATGCTCCAGTCACGAGCGGCCGCGCCCTCGACCTCGACCTCGACCGGCACCCGCCGGAGCCGAGAGCCCATGCCCTGCCGCATCGCGGATTCAAGCCACCCGCGAGCATTCCCGACGTCGCTCTCCTCACATTCAACGACGATCTCGTGGTGCACGGCGAGCATGGGGCGCGCCTTGGGCAAGTCGCCGCCCCGCCCGAACAGCAGGGCCAGCGCCAGCTTTAAGCCGTCTGCGCCCGTTCCCTGGATCGGCGTATTCAGCTTCTCCGTGAAGCGGTCAACGTCGAGTCGCCGACGCCTGGCCAGGGTTCGCGTCGCCACCGGATGATCGGGCTCAGGCTGATGCCATCGGCGCAGCCCGGCATACGTTTCAAAGAAGCGCTCGCGGTAGTCGTGCGCCTGCTCCTCGCTCAGCTCGACGCCATAGGCCGCTCGGGCGTAGCTGCGCAGGCGCGAGGCTCCCACGCCACATAGGAGGCCGAAGTTGGCCGATTTCGCCGCTTGTCGGTCGTCCTTGGTCACGTCTGCACGGCCGGCGGACTATGCTGACCTGAACGGTGCAGCTCACCGACTTCAAGTTTGGATCGATCCAGATCGACGGCGTCGTCTATGAGTACGACGTCGTGATCGACCGCGGCGAGGTCGCCAAGCGCAAGAAGAAGGCTTCCAAGCCCTACCGCGCCACGTACGACCACACGCCGCTCTCACTGGCTGAGAACATCCCCTGGAAGTGTCGGCGGCTGCTCGTGGGCACCGGCGCGCGGGGGCGCTGCCGGTGATGGCGGAGGTCCGCAAGGAGGCTGAGCGCCGGGGTGTGAAGCTGGAGGCCCTGCCGACCAAAGAGGCGATACGGGCACTGGGAAAGGACCCGCACCAGACGAACGCGGTCCTACACGTAACCTGCTAGTGCGTTCGGGTAAGCGGTCGCGGGTAGATGACTCGGCGCCGCTTGAGCAGCACAACTTCGTCACAGGCAGGGCAATGGAAGGAATCCGGGCAGCCAGATGTACGGCGCCCAGAGGGGTTAAGAACGACCAACATTACTTTCCCCGGCCGCCTTCTTGACAGCCCATGTCGGTTGGGTCGGGCGCGCAGTCAAGTACTGCCAGCCGCAACTGACGCAGCGCAGGGTTGCACCAGCCGGACCCATCTCGCCGGTGGTCGCCCGGCGACTTCCGCACCGCGGGCAGGCGGTCGCGACGATCACCGACGCTGAACTTGCAATCGCCCCGAGTTCCGGCCTCAGCGCTTCGACCCCCAGGTCAGTCGGGTCACCGGGATCAACCGATCCTCCCGCTCCCCAACGATTCCCGCATGCCCAGCAGCGCCTCCAGCCGTTCTCCAGTGGCAAGTAGTCGCAGCGAGCGCAGCTGGGGCAGCGGATGTCTGCGACCGGAGGCCGGCCTTGAATGGCGATTAGGTGAGTCAACTCAGCCTTGTGTTCGCGAATCGCCGCCCGAAGTTCAACCGGCACCGCTCCCGGCGGCGAGGTACGCAGGCGACCGTCAGGGCTGAGGGCGACCCTGATCCCGAGCGCGCCGAGCGTGTCGAGCAGCCGGGCGGTTCCGGTCACCACTCTTCCCACTCCTCAGCAGCAGGGTTGACGTGGCCTTGTTCCCGATGTTCCCGACCATCCTCGGCGACTCCTCCGGGCCGGGAACACCCCTCGCCGCTGATTTTGAGTTCAGATTGACCCTCTTCTTCTCTCATTGTTCCCGGTGTTCCCGGTGTTCCCGGTAGATAGATAGAGGACTTTAGTTTGCCGTTGCTGCGACCTTCAATAGAACGTGATGTCTTCGTGTATATATGTGTGTCTTCCCTATGTCTTGGGAACACCGGGACAACCGGGAACCCGGACCCGGTTTTGTATTCGAAATTTGCGCTTTTGGGTGTTCCCGGTCCTTCCCCTTCGGGCTGGAAACCGGGAACACCGGGAACACCTTCTGTAGCTGGTGGATGATGATCCTGTGGTGGGTCCGGGCCGTGTGGCCCGTCGTCGTCAGCCAGAACGCTCGACCGCAGGTGAAGAACCCGATGCAGCGCTCCCTCAGCCCGTTTGCGAAGCGTCAACCGACTCTCCTGCTCGCCGCTGATGCTCGCCAGTAAACCAGCGTCTCGCAACCTTCGAACTAAGGTCTCGCGCCGAACGCCAACCCCAGTGTCGACGTCCATCTCGTTGGCGGCTCGCAGGCTGGAGGCGGGGTCGAGGAAAAGGTCCTCGCCATCCAGCCATCCGACGCGGAGTCCTTGCGGTGCCCAGACCTTCTCGTCGGGGCCCGATGAACCCCCAAAGGAGCGCCAACCCCAGGCGGCGGGCTCTCCGGGCGGGTTGCCCTTGAGATCGGCGATGTGTCCACGGCCAGCGCTGATCGCGGAGGCGAGCAGCTCCAGGAACCGCCGCTCAGGTTGCATCTCCTGTTGCTGGCTCTGCTGGGCACCGCCTATCTCGCGGAGCACCTGCCAGCCACGAGCGAGCCAGTGGCGGCGTGAGCGTTCATCGAGTGCCCCTGTCTCGAGCGCGTACTCCGTGAGCAATTCCATACCCACGGCCAGCTCGGCGAGGTTGGACGACATTCGGGCGTGATCGCCTGCGAATTGTGGTCTCAGCTCGCGGGCGCGATTGCGAAGCCGGTCGCCCATTGTCTCCATGCGTGGAGCTAGCCAGCGGACGAAGCCGGCCATCGCCTGGGCGAGGATTCCTTCTCTTGCCGCCGCTTGAAGTGCGTCGAGGCGCGGGTGCTGAGCCTTGTAGCCAGGTTGGTCAGGGCGCAGTCCAAGGCCGTCGATCTCGCCCGCCCCGATCTCAATGATGAGCGACCGCGAGGCCGCCGAGAAGCCCTCGATGACCTCCTCGCCGGTGATGATCACTGAGCCCCGAGGCTCCTGGGGAGAGCGCGGGGCTCCCGTGATGTCCGCCCGGCCCCGACCGGCGTGATCACCGATCGCAGTGAGCAGCATGTTCGCCTCCATGTGCTTGTGCTGGCGGTCGAAGCGGGAGCCCTCGGGCTTGAAGTTGTCGATCGTGAGTAGGGCGTCCTTGGCATGGAAGGCGAGGCCGCGCAGGTAGTTGGCGGACGATCCCCAGTTGGCAGGCAAGTGCAGGCGGTCCATGGTCGGACCCCAGTGCTGCTGAGCGAGGGCGGCCACCTCGCTCTTGCCGTAGCCACTGCGGTTGAAGAGCTGCGGCGCAAAGTCGACAGGACCCAGAGCCGCGCGGTAGGCGAAGGCGAGGATCGGATAGGCAACGCGGGGAGCCAGTTCGACTATGGCCAGGCTCGACCGGACCGCATCACGCAGGGCGTCTCCCGCTGGCGGCTCGGGGAGCTGGTAGCGGTCCAGCGCGGCCGGCAGGGCGACCTCGACGTCCTTGACGATGCCCTCGGCCCCGATGGCGCCGCCGGCGTGGAGGTAGACCCAGCGTCCAGCGTCCAGGCGCCGCCAGCCGGTGTGGGCGTAGATGGTCTTGCGCTCGGCGTCCTTACTCGCCAGCTCGATTGCCGAGCGCGCGTGATCGCGGCTAGCAGGCCCGACCGTGATCCAGAGATCAAGGCTGACGACCCGCCTGAGCCAACGCATGGAGTCGAACTCATCGGCGGGAACCGAGATGGTGTCCTTCCGGTTCTCCTGCTGAAGCTCAAGGTCGTATCGGAGACGCTGCTGTTGGCCGTCGTCCTCGATCGCCTTGCGCCGGATGCGGCAGGCGAAGTCGGTGATCTGCCAGGTCTTCTCCGTACGCGGCTCGTAGCGGAAGATGCCGTCCGGGCTCATCGTGTAGTTCTCGGCGAGCGCCCACTTATGCTCGCCGGACTCCTGGTGTTCGGGGCGACGGAGGCCGGGATCGGCAAGGCGCAGGAGATCGTCTCGGCTGTGGCCCTGGGCCAGGTAATCGTCGAGTCCGACTTTGGCCCCGCCCTCGCCACTGGGCAGATAGATGACGCGCACGTCGGCCCCGCGGGCCGCTAGGAAACGACGCAGCCGGGCAAGCTGGATGTGAACCTGCTCCTTCGACATCACATCGGAGTCGAAGACGAGGTAGACGCGGCGCTCCTTAAGCGCCACCTGCTCCCAGTCGGCCAGGCTGACAGTGCCGCCGTCCCGGTTTCGGCCGCGCCAGGCTGTGACCCCGAGCAGGGCGATGCAGCAGAGGTCGAGGGTGGTTGCGGCATCGCCCTTCTTGATCCCCTCAGTGATCAGGAGTGGGCGCTCGGGGTCGCCGAGAAAGCCGCGCATCCGAGGATGCACGTCGAGCCGCATACGAGCGTCCTTCGGCGTCTCGTATTTGATCGCCTTGCCGTCGCGCGCTGCTCGGGGATTGTCCGGTCGAATCTGGTGGAAAGCGATCTCGCCGTCCGGCGTCCAGAGCGGTAACACCAGGGCTGGCACGAGCCGCTGGCTGGGCGCGAAGCCAAGTCGCTCTGCTTCTACCTTGTGGCTGATTGAGAAGTAGCCACGCTCGGCGGCCACAGCAAGGTTGACTCCCGACGAGATGAATTGGACCCGGTGCTGTGGGAGCAGGTTGAGGCCGGTGCGCTCGCGGTAACCGTCCCAGGTGATTCCCTCTCCTCCTTGAAAGAAGGTGGTTCGATCCGAGCTCATCTGAGCCCTCCAGGAGTTTCCCCCACGCCGCGCTGGCCACTTCCAGCCAGAGAACCCCCGAGGAGGAGGGGCAGGTTTCCGTTGGCGCGAAGCGCCTGCCCCCCCACCTCGACGGTTCTCGACCGGACGCCATACCTGCTTCGCGCCATGCGCTCGAACCTATGGGTCACGCGCCTGGTTGTGTGGCTCATGGCGCTCAGAAGCAGGTGTCGCAGCTACAGTGGACCCGGTGTCCGCCCGAGGCCAGAGAGCCGCATCGGCAAAGCGGACTGCCCTCGTGGCTAGGGCCGACGCCGCCTCCGATCTGTGAGCAAGCCGCGCAGGCAACTTCGACCACCGCGAGCGCGCCGGCCTGCTCGCCAGAGTGCTTGCCTCCACAAAGACCGGTCATTGGGTCGGCACGGACGAAGATGCCGCCCCCAGTCGAAGCGCCGCAGAAGCAGCAGTGCTCCCAATTCTCCCCGACGGTGACCGGTGACCGACTTCCCTCCCGTGCGACCCAGCAGGATTCGCAGATGGCGTGGGTCCAACGATCCTCCCGCTCATCCGTCGTCAAAGCAGTCTCCTGCGGTTGGCGATCCCCTCAACGAAGGCGGCCGCCGGATCGTCGAGGTCGGTCATGTTGCCGTCGGCGTCGGGACCACCGGTGAAGACAGCGGTGCCCGCGATGAAGTCGTAGTCGGGATAGCCAGCGGCCAACATGGCCTTGGTGGCGCCCCTGTTGAACGGTGCCTCCTTCAACTTGCCCTCCTCGTCGATCCACATATCGAGGTCGCCGCGGAGGGACACGCACTCAACCAGATCGCAACCGATGTTCCGATCCAGCGCCTCCAGGTGGGTGCCTCGGGCGTCCTCCTCCAGCGCGGTCGGCATGAGATTGCCGTCCGCATCAAGGCGCAGGGCCCGAATACTCTTCTTCATCAGGCGACCACCTCCCTACGCAGGCCGACCAGATCACTGAACGCCGCGCCCCGCGCCATTTCGTCTTCTCGGCAGCGATCGCGAAAGCCGCACCAGTCGCAGGCCGGCCCAGGTCGAGCCGACAGTCGTCCATCGCGGATGATCGCGTTGGCGTTCCGGACCGCAGCCAGTGCCCGGCGTTCGTCCTCGACATCGAACTCAAGGACGAGGGAGCGGAGCTTCGGTTCCTTGAGGCCAATGTGGGCGTGGAGCACATCGAAGCGGGCGCGCGGCACAACTGGAGCTGGCTGGGCGACTCCTCGACGCTCCTCAGCTCGCCGCGCCAGCCAGTAGAGGACGAGCTGATCGCGGTGTTCGGCGATCCAGGCCTCGTCCCACTCGCCGTCACGGTTCCAGCGGGCAAGCCCGGAGAGCTTGTTCTCGACGATGGTGCCGTCGGGCTCGATGTAGTCAGAGCGCCCGCGCACGCTGACGCTGGCGCCGTCGGCTGTGCGCACCGTGTAGGCGTGGTCACTCTGTAGCGCCACCGGCACCAGTGCAGGCAGTTCGCGGTGGAAGCAGGCGATGGCCGCCTCGACCATGACCGCGTAGCTATCGGCCTGCTCCTTCTCTAGCGGCTCCTGGAGGCCTTCTATCCCCTGGTCGAACGAGACCGCGGCCACCTTCCAGGCGGTGTTCAGTGCCTCCGGCGCCGAAAGTCCGGCCATGCGGGCACCGAGCAGGGCGTTGACGCCCTCGTCGTAGGCGCGGCCGGCGATCAAGCGAGCGTTCGGAGGTTCCCTGAGTTGAAGGATGCGGCTGTAGCCCCACTTGCGGCCGCAGGCGAACTTGTAGCTCGGTTCGACCATCGCGACCTGCGACCAGCTGAGGGAGGAACCCAAAGGACCGGACGGGCGAGAGTAGCGGGCCATCGTAACTTCCTCTCAGAACGGAATCGAGTCGTCGGAGTCCGACTCGACCTGACGCGGTGCCGCCGTGGCGACCGCCGTAGCCAGCCTTGCACCGCCTCTGGGCGGCGTAGCCGCGGCTGGCTCCTGGCTCGCTGATGCGGGTTCGAAGACCTCGACGCGGTACTTCAAGCCCTCCTCATTGGCGCGAGGTACGACCTTCCCGCGGACGGTGACTTCCTGTCCCGGTTTGAGCGAGAGGTAGGGCGTCCCGGTCTCGTCGTAGCCCCAACTCATCGGGTGCTCGCGGTTCTCGTCGCCTTCCTCGTCGTTGAACCAGGCGATCACCGTGGTTTCCGGCCGCTCGGCCAGGGCATTGAGGAAGGCGGTCATCTTGAGACCTGACCGGTCTTGGTGTTCAGTCCAAAGCGGGGGCTGAGCCAGGTCCGGGCGTTGCCAAGGGAGGCACCACGATGATCGACGAGCTCCAGATCGACGACCAGCTGTCGCTCGTTGCCGTACTCCGGCCGGCTTCGGGTCCAGTACAGGTCCGCAATCCGCGCCCGATATGCGTCGTAGTTCTTGACTCGATTGGGATCGACCGGATTCTCAAGTGCGGGAGCTGGCGGCGGGGGCGGGGTGTAGGTAGCCATTAAGAACCTCCATTTGGGGTTGCGGGCTCCGAGCCCAGGTAGACATCAAGCCGTTGTGCCAGCAGGCGATGAACGGCATCCAAATTGCGGGCGGACGAGAACGCGTGATCCGGTTGGAAGGTGGCCTCAACCGCTACCTCATAGGAGCCATTGGGCTGAGTAGTCCAGTACGACCGCTTGAGGTTCACGGTGAGCGTCTCCACGGTTGGTCGGGGACCTGAAGCCGTCTGGCTGTTCTGTGGGTCGCGCGCGGGCGCGAGGCCGTTCTGAGGGGACGGCGTGTCGGCTGCCGCAGCCGTGGGCGGTGCTATCTCAGGCTGGGGCAGCTCGTAGTCGGCGCTGACCGCGTTCGCAGTCATCGGGAAACCTCCTTGGGGGCTGGAATGGGAGGTCGCGCCTCCGCCACCGTTCGCCATTGCGGGCCGTCCATTGCCAGCACCGTTCCGCCCAGCGCCTCCAGCTCAGTCGCCCGCGTGTAGTCCGGCACGTCTTGGGAAGCGCGCGTCACAGCGTTGAGGACGCCGTACTGACTGAGATCGCCACCCTCGATCAGGTGGCGGAGAACCGAGTCCCGCTCGCCCTCGCTCAGTTGGAAGCGACGGCCCAGCTCCTCGACGCCGAGCTGCGGCCGTTCCAGCCGAGGTCCCTCACTGCTGAGGCGCAGCTGCTGAAGCAGAGCGCTGAAGCGGACCTCACTTACAGCCGCCCGGACAACATCCCGGACCTTGAGCCAGAAGGCCCGATCGTCGGCGATCAGCGTTTCGTCGCGATAGACGCCGAGCGCGTCGTCGCAGTCGATCTGGCGACCGACGTGATAGCGCCGGACGGAATCGCCGGCGATCATGCCGTTCAGACAGACCAAGCGGTAGACGAGGGGCTGTACGAGCAACGAGCCCTGCCCGACCTCGCTGTTGCTGATGAGGACGCCGGCTTGCACCTGATCGCCCTTCTTGACCTCGCCGACGACTCGCGCTGTGGTCGCCTTGAGGTAGAGCCGACTCTCCGTGATCTCGCAGCTGACGACCTCAAGGCCCGGGATATCTCCGAGCACCGGCAGCACCGCCTCGGCCAGCTCGTCGTTGTCCAGCCGTCGGTAGCGGTCGGAGAGATATGCGCGAGCCTGCCCGTCGAGGGTGCGCACCAGACGCCGACTCGAGATCGCCCGGAGCAGGCCGTTGACGTTGGCGTCCAACAGCCCCGGATGCCCGCTCCGCAGTCGCTCGTAGTAGCGGCGCGGGATCTCAAGGTGGTCGGCGATCTGGTCGTGAGCCAGGGGCCGCAGCGCGAACTCGCCCTGGCTCCCGACGTGCAGCTCGCTGCCGTTCAACAGCGTGAGCTCGCGGGTGTCGGCCAAGAAGTCGCGCTTGGTCTCCGCTTGACGGCGGATCTCGACTGCTAGCGCTTGAAGCGTGCGTCCGGCCTTCATCGGATCGACGCCTCGAAACCGGGATGCCGGGATGTCAAACTCATAGCTGAGCCTCCTGTGTGGTTCTGGCGGCCGCTGCCCGATTCCCCAATCCGAGCGGCCGTCTACGTCTGATTATAGCGGTACTTTGCGGCAAGTGCAAGCGGCAGACGCGGCGCTGGGCGGCAGATACTGGTATCCTGCGGCTGTGATGGCCATACTCATCGGGGTGCCGATCTGCCCGATCACCGAGGCTGCTGCCGATCTTGGTGTCAGCCGCGACACCATTGAGCGCCTGATCGACAAGAAGGTCGTGGCCAAATACCGCCGCACCGGCGACCGGCGAACCTTCGTTGATCTGGAGCAGGTGCGCGGTGCCCTCCGCTACCGCCGCGTCTCCGGCCCGGAGCCGGGCACGGAGAAGTCGGACACCCAGTGAGGTGTCAGTCACCTGACCCAATCCCTTACGGGGTAGTCGCGGTCCATCACCGAATCCCGCCAGGACTACTCCTCCTCCTGCTCGACATCAAAGGGCTCCCAAATCGGGCGCCGCGCCACTCCAGCGCTGCTAGTCGACCGGGAGTGGCGTTCCACGCACCGAGGTAGCAGTCGAAGTCAGCTTTCGAAACCTCGCCATCGCGGTAGAGCTCCTCGACTCTGGCGAGCGGCAGCCGACGCAGCGACTCCAAATCGCGGCTCACGTGCCCTTCTCCTGCGCCAGCACTTTCCGTCTGAGCGCGAGCCGGAGGCCGGTCAGGCGGGGGGATGCCACCGGCGGGAGGTCCTGAGCGCCAGTCGGCGACGCCCTTCCGAGCCCCCGGCTCACGCTGGGCGAGTGGAAACTGAACGACGCTCGGACCGGTCCCACTGTCGGCGAGAAGGATCATCGAAGTCGTCGCGAGCTTCCAGTGAGGGCCAACACAGGCGAGGGCTGGTGGAAACGTGAGCCTCCTGGTCGGTCCTCGCGCGTCATCTCTTGCAGCTCTCGGTGGAGCAGTCGCAGGGCCGCCTCCTCAAGCCTGTAGTCCTCGGTGACAGCCCGCCCGTGTTCGGCCAACGTGTAGGTACCGCCGTCGAAGGTCAGCTCCAGCCGCAATCTGCGCATCCCGCAGACCCGCAGAAGGGCACTCATTAACTGGTCAAGCGCCGGCCGGCGGTCGCCTTCATCGCCCCAAGCCTCACCTGCAGACAGCCAGGGGCGGATCAGCCTGTCTACTTCGGCCACCAACTGCCGGTGGTCACTGTCTGCGATGGCACTCCACGTGACGCCAGTGCTATTCACTGCTCTCTTCCTCCGCACGCACCGCGGACATGTCGGTTTCGTCGCCAGCGGGGTTCGGTTGCCGCTTGGACTCCGCGCGCAGCCAGACCGCGAAGTCCTGGATCTGCTGGCGATCCGCCTCGCTGAGAGAGTGGTCGGCCGTGAGTTCTTCGACCAAGGAGCGGCCGCGCGCCATCATTTCACGCCCAACGCGTGCCCCAGGGCGGGCCAGCTGGCTGCCATCTCCTGCTGAGCCTGAGCGAGGGGCAGACGACCTGCGCACACGGCTCGGTTGGCCGCGTTTTCAACCAGGTCCTTGCTGTTCAGCACTCCCGGGCGCGGGTTGTCGTCCGGTTCGGGCCAGAGGTTGCGCCGATCGTCTGGCGCCCCACCCAACTCGAGCGGGATCAGATGGTCGAACTCGAAGGTCCCGGCCGGGCCGCTGGCACCATACCGTCGCATCGACTCCAGCTTCTGGGGTTCGGTTACGGAGGCGGGAGGGCGGATCGTCTTCGTCCAGCCACGGACGCAGATGGTTGAGCCGATATTGGCTTGGCTCACCGTCGGGTTAGTCACTCCGGGGGTGCACGACGGGTCGGGAAGGGTCTGGCCGCTAGCCGCCTGACGGTAGTGGCAGCCGGCACCGGGCGCCGAGGATGCTTGAGCGAGTGGCCCACCGGGAGCCTCCCCGCCGCCATGCCGCTGAGCCGGCGAGCTTGAACCTCCGGTCCCGGCGCAGCCGACCAGAAGAAAGACTGCCGCCAAGCCTCCGACCAGTCGGGTCTTCATCACGCAGTCTTGCGGAGATGAGCGGCGCAGAGCCGGCGTCCATCGATCTCGGTGCGCGTTGCGATTCCGCAGACAGCGCAGGGGCCCGGCCAGGGCATCCTCGCCAGCTCATGGCGGTGCCAGCGCTCCACTTTGAGTGGCGCGCCGTACTCGCGCGACTTCGGATTCATGCGGCACCGTCGAAGTCATGGCCGGGGCAGTAGCCGATCCAGGGGCCGATGGGCAACCACCGTTTTTCCCTAAGCTGGCGACCGCAGCGGCAGCGCTCCTCGCTCAGGCGGAAGTCCGTATTGCCTTCGACCACGCGGAGGTCGTGAACGTAGGCGAGGTCGGTGACATGTTCGAAGGCGACCTCGGCTAGGTCGTCCGGAATCTCGAAGGTCAGTCGCGACACGGCTCGTCCTCCAGTTCGTACGTTGCGAAGAGGGCACCGCCGCGCCCTCCGCTGGCTTGGAATTGCTCGCGCCAGAAACCTCGCGGCGGCAAGGCGAAGTGTTGATGTCGGGGCGAGGCGTTCCCGCCCCGACCAGCTCTCTCCGCGACCCGGCCCACCGGATCGCTGTCGGATCTGCGAAGGACAGCGGCGTTGTCTAGGGCGCAGTCGCAGGCCCGACAGCGATAGGTAGGGTTCATCGGGGACGTTCCCGACAGGGATCGGGGAGCAGTCGGAGGGCAAGAGCAAGGCGATCGTCGGTGCGGACGGCCTCGTCGGCGGCGGCTTCGCAGCGCCAGACCTGGACGAGAAGCTCTTCCATCTGAGCACCGAGGCCGGCGTGCCACTCCGCGGGGGTGAGGGTGAGAGCGACGCGAGTGTCAACCTCGTTGAGACGCTCAGGCAGCATCGTCCCCGTCCCCGTATGGGAACAATCCGACGAGCTTCCCGCCGCGTTCGTCGTCGAGCTCGCCGACGCCGAGACTGGGCGGCAAGCCTTCGCGAAGTAGGCGGCGGGCCACGGCACCTCGATGCCAACAGGTCGGCTCGCCGTACGCCCCGGCCGGGCATGTGCAGGCCAGATCGCCGTCCGGCTCAAGCTCGACTTCGTATCTGTGGTCGGCCGCCCGCGACCAGACTTTGAAATGACTGTCGTCGATCCGCCAGGCCCGGCGGTGAGTCAGCATCTCATCGGCCGGAGTGCTGCGCTTGAAGGAGCTGCGCTTGCCCATTTACGCGCCCACCCCACTCGGGAAGTCCGCCAACCGCGCGCCACATTCAGAGCAGCGATCGTCCGCCGCCTGATCGCGGAAGATGACCTTGGGGAAGTCGCCGGAGTCGTAGCTCGACTCGTCGAAGCGGTCGATGCCGAGCGACACCGAAGTCCGCGAGAGCATTTCTTCGAGGTACTCGTTGCCGCCATCAGGAGGGGTCCAGAGACCCCGCCCGTCCATGGCTGTCACGAGGCAGTGCGGGCAGTAGGTGTCGGCCTTGTAGGCGTAGCCGACGACATCGGTGGTCGCGCTCAAGCCGCTACCCCACTCGCCCGATCGCGGTCGAATATGGCGGAGACGAGGGCAAGAAGCCCGTCATCATCGCTGATCCGATGACGCCGACGCGATGGCTGCTCGGGCGTCGGGTCGATCTGCTCAAACCCACAAAGCGAGCAGCACTCGGCACCGACCTGCATGGGGAGCCCGCAGGAGCAGTGCGCGTGGGCACGATCGCCGAGGAAGCAAAGGATGGGTCGGCAGCTGCCCGGCTCAGCGGGGCTACGGAGATCGATCTGGAGGCAGGCCGGATCAGGCACTGCCACCATCCCCATTGACCGCAGCGCCCACTGCAGAAGCCCGGCGCCGACTGGGTGGCCGCGCGGCGCCAGGCGCAGAGGTGGCACGGACGACGTTCGCGATCTGACTGAGGGCAGTCGGGTCCTTGACAGTGGGCGCAAGGCCCTGGTCTTCGCGGGAAGCGATCAGCCGCAGCACTGCTTCGTCGAAAGAAGTCGGGATCAATCTCGCTACCGCCACTAGAAGTCACACCCTCTGGCGCTGGACCGGGATCCACGCTCCCAGTCGTCGCCGGGCTCGTGGCCCCAAGGGACGGCCGACTCCTGATCGGCGAGGTCCGTGATTTCATCGCAACGAGCGCACGTGAACCACTGATCCCCGCGATAGCCAGCTACGACACCTTCCTGCTGGGAGTCGCAGTGCCGGCAGAACTCGACTCCCGTGCAGTCGAAGTCCGGGCCAGCGATCTCAAGCTCATTGCCGGTGACGCCGGGCGGGTAGTTGGAGAGCATCAGCGGGCGCTCCAATCGGTCTGCTCAAGGTCGTCGTCGCCAACCTGCCGCCGAGCCTCATCGACTCCCACTGACACGGCGTCATCGACGCTCAGTGGAGCTTGCCTGACGTCGATCAGATACCGCTCGCCGGCCTCGTCGCGAAGCTCGACTTCGAGGTCGACCCGGTTCTCGGCGTCAGATCCCTCGGACCAAAGGTCAACTGGCGAGAGCCTGATGGGAACGGGCATCAACCATCGCCCTCGGGCGCAGCGGCGGTCGCGCGGATGTCGGGGCGCCGGGTCCAAGCGACCTTGAAGCCCTTGCCCCTCGACCCCGGTTCTGGCTTTGGGTCGCGAAGGCGGCAAGGCCGCTGCGACGTTGCCATAGGAGCGACATGCGGGGCCGTCATAACGCTAATGTAGCTGTGATGACAACATCTGTCAAGCCTATCAATCGACAGCTGGGCTCGGGGTGGTCGCTATAGCGGCTACGGTTGTCGTGTGGAAGCGGAGGAGTTGGAGCGCCAGGTCTTGGCTGCTTTGGAGCGAGCCAGGAGCGAGGCGGGCCTCACTGTGGAGGAGATGTCGCGACGGCTTCGGCCAGCAGTGCGCATGGAGGACGTTGAGGGAGAGAAGCGAGCTCGCCATCTGTGGTACGCGTGGCGGCGGAGCCCACGCGCCATCCCGGCTACCGCTCTGCTTGCTGCTGCGGAAGCTGCTGGAACGAGCGTTGCGGACCTACTGATGGAACCCGACGCTGCCTCTGATCTCCAGCGTCAGATCGAGGACCTCCGACGCGAACTCATAGCCTCTATCGCCGACCTAAATGAGGAGCTGCTGAGAGTTCGACGAGAGGCGGGGCTCGCGCCCCACGCGGAGCCGCCCCGTCGCGCTTCTGGACAGAGCGCCTGAGATTCGGGAGAATGCAAGCAGCGGGATGCATTAAAGGTGTCGAAGATCCTCTATCTCGACGGTGCTGCGGGGCGGGTGTCCGACCGGCTCGCGCTTCAGATGCCCGATTCCGATCAAGCGTGGAGCACCCTGGTCGCCACAGCCTCCCGGAGCGTTGGCGGCAATCGCGCGCTCGCCGATCGTCTCACAGCAATGACAGGTGCCCTTACAACCGCCATCTTGGTCGAGGCGTACCAGTCTGGTCGTCCGATCGCCGCCCCCGGTCTCAAGTCAGCGTTGCTGGAGATCGTCGCCACTGGCGGTGGCGCCTCCACCTCGGCGCCGTCCCTGTCGTTCACGACCTCCGATTCCTTCGACCGGTTGCAAAGAGGCGACCATGGTGTACTGGCAGAGGGGATTGCTGAAAGCGAGGTACGCACAGTGAGGCCGCTCGATCGGCGACACTTTCTCCAGCTACTCGGTCTCTCCCTTGCCGCTCCGGACCCAGACCAATGGGAGCGTCTCGAGAAGGCGATCCGAAGGAGCGCTGCGGTCGACACCGTCCTGATTTCCGACCTGGAGGCTCAGACCTCCAGCCTCCACCAACTGGAGCGGCAGATACCCGCACGCCAGTTATCCGCCCGCGTTGAGCTGCACCTCGATCGCCTGACTGACTTACTTGAACGAGCGCCGGCTGGGCTCAAGCGGCGGCTGATCGCCACCGTCGGCGACACCGCCTCGCTCGGCGGTTGGATCGCCTGGGACATGGGTGATCGAGAATCGGTCGCCCGACTCTACAAGATCGCGACCCTG
>JAABUX010004830.1_pt1 | contig 16858 bp, 15 predicted proteins | sample 5561851 | NCBI WGS metagenome assembly JAABUX01 (sample SAMN10711883, study PRJNA513361) | rock metagenome | isolation source: Antarctica rocks | place: Antarctica: Victoria Land, Richard Nunatak red sandstone | collected 2016-01-03 | reverse complement strand
TCATCCCCAACATGCCCGCTACGCGACTGCGGCCACTCGTCAAACAGTTTGGCCAGATGTTGGCCGGGCAGCCTGTCTTTGCAGAGATGTTCGGTGCTATCTGAGAATGAGGGGAGTCTTGAGGGCGGGCCCAACTAATCTAGTATGAGATCTTTATAGTCCTCTCTGGACCCAACGTCAATATGTTTTGATACCGTTTCGAGAATCTCCTCGTTGATCCGCAAAAAAAAGCCCCACGTTTCCGTGGAGCCAGTTCGCCGAGTATGACCAAGTTATCTTCGGGTTCGACCCAGCCCGTCAAGCTCGATTGTCTAGAGGTCGTATCGAATTGCGCGTCTTGTCATGAACATCGTAATGCTCGGCAAGTTGTTCCAGCAGGAAGATCATCTGCGCTGCAACCTTTTTCCGCCCGTTTACGTCCTTCGGCATCAGCTTCTCCGCGATCGCCGAGAATGAAAGCTCATCGACCAGCAACAGCCGCAGTCTCACCTCGGTGCAGACGCCAAGCGCCTTGCGCACGTCTCGGTATCGCGTGCAGGCCGCGACGCGGGAGAGCATCCCTGCGTGAAAATCGCGTGCCTTGCCGCTGCGAACCGAGTCAGGATCACGCGCGCCTTCCACCCCAAGAACGTAGTCGCGATACCATCGCTCGGCTGCCGCGATGTGGCTGTCCTCGATATCGCCCGCGCGACGCAAAGCGGACAGCGGGCCGCACAGCCGCTGCACGCGATCCACGACATGGAAGTCGCTACCTTTGCGCAGCCGTTCCGGCGTTGCCCGGTGCTCAAGATAGTGCAGCACGCTACTTTCGGTCGATATGCCGGCCGACGCCGCCTGGAGCTCGCGCTTGCTGTCAATCTTCATCACGCATCCCTGTTGGCCTGCAGAGGCAACAACCCTCTGATTACGCATCATTTATCGAACTTGGCTGCTGTGCGGAGCCACCGGGACACGATTCAAGCCCTTACATCGGCATGATCTTGAACGGTATCTTGTCTTCGCAGATCGCGCTCCAGGTGATCGGGTGGCCGGCGGGAAGCGGTTCTGTTCCTGCGGCCTCCCGTGCCTGCGTACAGGCGCGCTGCCGGGAACGAGTGGAGAGCAGCTTGGCGCGGCGCTGTGCGAAGCTGCGGCTTACGCCGAGCCGTTCTGCAGCAGCACGGATTGTCACTCCTTGATAGTCCAGGAAACGGGTCAATTTTGCGTCGAGATCACCGGTCCAGTTGATCGAGCGGGGCATGATAATGGGGCATCCCTTCTGTTCAGCCCGAAGGCCTCAACCGAATGGTGTCAAAACGTTACTTCCAGTACAAGAAGGATCTGATGCGGAATAACAATAATTTGACTGGGCATTTAATGCTGATCTATGTCCGAAAAATTAAAGTAATAATGAATCGATCCTGGATAAAGGTGGCATGTGCTGATAGAAATCCGTAAATATAAATGGCCGGCAATGAACATCAACGTGATTTCTTCTCCTACTTGTCGCGAAGTGTTGCTGAAAGAAGTCAGTAAAACATGTCATGCTGACTTACTAGACGTTTTGTATTACAAATGAAGCCGTTGGATCAAAAACCCTGCACATTCTATGCTTGTAAAGTAGACGTGCCAGATGACAACGGAATGAGTGCGTGCAGGCTGCTCGGAACCGTATATGCCGTGCGGATTCAGCTTGGTCTGGGTCAATAGTGAAACTTCGTTGGTCCAGTCAGGCTTTCCGGGTGCTCGGTACGTGCTTATGCGGTCGTCTGTACGTGCCTTACAGACCTTATCGGGTGTGGCCAGTCTGCTGGAGGGTACCACAGCCTGCCCGCAGATCAGCGGCTCCGCCTGATGCCGCACATACCCGGCCGGCATCCGCTCCACAGATCTCCTTCGCATTCTCGTAATCCGTCTCAAGCACATCCTGGGCAAGTGCGATATCGGGGTTGTTTGCCTTGTTCTGCAGGATCTTCATCTGATCCTCCGTCTTGTGGACCTCGTGCAATGCATCCAGGCAGGACTGTCCTGCAGCAGCGGGCTGCAGTCTTAGTACTGCGATCACCCGGGCTAGCTGGTCACGTGCGAGGTCACCGGATGGTGCCGGGTCCTCCGCGTAGGCGCGGGTGCAAAGCAAGACGGCAAGACCGATGAAGATCCGTCTATTGTAAACCGAGCGCACGAGCTGTCTCCCTTGGCGCAACCGCCCAGGCCTCACCAATCACATGGGCGTCCGGCACACCGACGTCGGTGTACAGTGAGATGATGCAGGGATGGGACAGGCGGTTGTGCGCGAGCTGACAAGACGGTCGCTTCATGCATCTGTCTAATGGCAATCCTGTCGTCTTGACGGATGGATCACCGGCGATGGCCGTCATCCTGGCATTGATCATCGACAGGAAGCTTTGGCGGAGGGGATGGGATTCGAACCCACGGTACGGCTTGACACCGTACAACGGTTTAGCAAACCGCCGCCTTCAGCCACTCGGCCACCCCTCCGCCGAAGAGCGTGCTCATCACACGGCGTTTGCACAGCCAGTTCTAGTCGCCGCCGAGGGTCCCGTCAAACGTCATCGCGCATCCCCGTGAAGCCGACGGCTCAGCGCCTCGTTGACCAATGCCGGGTTGCCCTTGCCTGCCATGGCTTTCATCACCTGCCCCACGAAGAAGCCGAACAGCTTGTCCTTCCCCGACCGAAACTCGGCCAGTTTATCGCCGTTCGCGACCAGGACCGCTTCCACGGCCGCGTCGATCGCTCCGGTATCGGTAACCTGGCGCATCCCCTTTCGCTCGACGATCGACCCCGGCATCTCGCCGGCCCCCACCATCTCCTCGAAGACGTCCTTGGCAATGCGCCCGTTGATCGTCCCATCGGCCATCAGGTCAAGCAGAGCTCCCAGCGCTCCTGCCGAGACGGGACTGTCCGCGATCGTCCGTCCCGTCCTGTTCAGCGCCGCGAACAGATCGCCCGTTACCCAGTTCGCCGCCACGCGCGCATCGCGACCTCCCGCGACGCTTTCGTAGAATTCCGCGATGGCCTGCTCCGCCACGAGCACGCCGGCATCGTAGCGCGTGATGCCGTACTGGCTCACGAACCGGCTCCGCTTGGCATCCGGCAGCTCCGGCAACTCCTGCCTCAGGCCAGCTATCCAGGCCTCGTCCAGGACCAGCGGCAGCAGGTCCGGATCCGGGAAATAGCGATAATCGTGCGCATCCTCCTTGCTGCGCAGCGACCTCGTCTCGCCGCGCGCGGGGTCGAACAGCCGCGTCTCCTGATCCACGCTGCCACCGGCCTCCCAGACATCGATCTGCCGCCTCGCCTCGGCATCGATCGCCTGCATCACGTAGCGAACCGAGTTGACGTTCTTGATTTCGCACCGCGTCCGGAACGGCTCACCATGATGACGAACCGATACGTTCACGTCTGCACGCAGCGAACCTTCTTCCATGTTGCCGTCGCAGGTACCCAGGTAACGCAGGATCGTCCGCAGCTTGCGCAGGTAGGCGCCAGCCTCCTCCGGACTGCGTATGTCCGGTTCGCTGACGATCTCCATCAGCCCCACGCCGGCGCGGTTCAGGTCGATATAGGAGCGGGTCGGGCTCTGGTCGTGCAACGACTTGCCGGCATCCTGCTCCAGATGCAGCCGCGTTATGCCGATCTCCCGCGTGCTGCCGTCCGCCAACTCGATCTCGATCACTCCGCTGCCGACGATCGGATGCGCGAACTGGCTGATCTGGTAGCCAGCCGGGAGGTCCGCATAGAAATAGTTCTTCCGGTCGAACCGGCTCTCCAGGTTGACGCGAGCATTGAGCCCCAGGCCCGTCCGCACCGCCTGCGCCACGCATTCCCGGTTGATCACAGGCAACATGCCCGGAAAAGCTGCGTCCACCGGGCTCACGTGCGTATTTGGCTCTCCGCCATAGGTCGCGGACGCCCCCGAGAAGAGCTTGGATCGGCTGATGACCTGCGCATGCACCTCGAGCCCGATCACCAGCTCCCACGTACCCGTGCGTCCTTCAAGCGTATAGCTCATGTCGCCTGTCCTGCCCGCAGCCCAGGGCTCGCAGAAAACGCCGCTGCCTGTTCCAGTGCGGATCCGATCGAGAACAGGGCTTCCTCATCGAACGGCCGCCCGATCAGCTGCAAGCCAAGCGGCAGACCGCGCTCATCCAGCCCAGCCGGCACCGACAGGCCGGGAACACCGGCCATGCTCGCGGGCACGGTGAAGATGTCGTTGAGATACATCTTGATCGGATCGTCCATGTTCTCGCCCTGCGCGAATGCGGCCGACGGTGCCGTCGGCGTCAGCAACGCATCCACCCGGCCGAAAGCCTCCGTGAAGTCGCGCAGGATCAACGCACGTACCTTCTGCGCCCGCAGATAGTAGGCATCATAATATCCTGCCGACAGCACGTAGGTCCCGATCAGGATGCGCCGCTTCACCTCGGCGCCGAAGCCCGCCGCACGCGATTCCTCATAGAGGTCATCCAGGGTTTCCGCCTCGACACGTGCCCCAAACCGAACCCCGTCATAGCGGGCCAGGTTCGAGGAGCACTCTGCGGGCGCGACGATGTAGTAGGTCGCCAGCCCGTACTTGGTGTGCGGCAGCGAGACGTTGACGATCTTGCATCCGGCGTCCCGCAACCAGCTGATGCCGTCCTGCCAGAGCGTCTCGATCTCCGCCGGCATCCCAGCCACATGATACTCCTGCGGGATCCCGATCCGCAGCCCTCGCAGGCTGCGACCGCAGGCCGCGGCGTAGTCCGGCACCCCCCTGTCCACGCTGGTGCTGTCCTTCGGATCGTATCCTGCCATCGAGCGCAGCAGGATCGCGCAGTCCTCGACGCTGCGCGCCATCGGCCCAGGCTGATCGAGCGAACTCGCGAAGGCAATCACGCCCCAGCGACTGCAACGGCCGTAGGTGGGCTTGATCCCCGCGATGCCGCAGAACGCAGCCGGCTGACGGATCGAACCACCGGTATCGGTCCCGGTCGCCCCCATTGCCAGCCTGGCCGCGACTGCCGCGGCCGATCCTCCGGAAGATCCCCCAGGCACCAGCTTCGCCCCGTCTCCGCGGCGCTGCCACGGATTTTCCACCGGGCCGAACGCTGAGTTCATGTTGGAGGAGCCCATCGCGAACTCGTCGAGATTGGTCTTGCCCAGGAACACCGCGCCATCGCGCAGCAGCCGCTCCGTCACCGTGCTCTCGTACGGTGGCACGAACCCCTCCAGCATCCGGCTCGATGCCGTCGTCCGCACGCCCTTGGTGCAGAACAGGTCCTTGATCGCGAGCGGGATGCCGCCGAGCGCTGCCCGCTCGCCACGTCCGAGTGCGGCATCCGCTGCCGCGGCCGCCTGCATCGCCTGCCCGGCCGTGACCGTCACGTACGCGTTCAGCCGCGGGTTCAGCGCATCGATCGCATCGAGATGCGCCTGCGCCAACTCGACGGCGCTGAAGTCTCCATCATGCAGGCCGCGCAGTGCCGCCGCGATCGAGAGATCGGTGAGCATCACTCCACCACCTTCGGCACGGTGTAGAACGATCCTACCCGATCCGGCGCATTCGACAGCACCAGTTCGAGGCCGGCACTGTCGGTCACGATATCCTCGCGCAACCGCAGCGCCACCTGTTCGACGCCCACCATCGGTGCGACACCCTCGACATCGACCTCCGAAAGCTCCTCGATCCAGCCGAGGATGCTGTTCAGTTCGTCCTGCAGGCGGAGCATCTCATCATTCTTGACCCCGATCCGAGCCAGTCTTGCAATACGTCGGACGGTCGCGGCATCGAGCGACATGGGGCAGGACTTTCAACATGCCGGGAGAACACCCTGGCAACTGGGGGGCCTCCGGACCATAACCGTCGCCATGCCCCTCTTCAACATGCCGCAACTCCGGAGCGCACTACCCCGCGAAGCACGCCTGCTCGGCCTCGATCCAGGCTCGCGCACCATCGGACTCGCCTTGTCGGACGTCTCGCTCGTGCTGGCCTCGCCCTACGGCAGCCTCAGGCGGACCAGGTTGTCGGTGAACGCCCAGGAGATCGTGCGGATCGCCCGCAAGGAGGGTGCAGCCGGTCTGGTCTGCGGCCTTCCCCTGTCGATGGACGGGAGCTTCGGCCCGGCGGCGCAGCGCGCACGAGACTGGCTGCTCGCCCTGACCGAAGTCACCGGCCTGCCGGGCGCCCTGTGGGACGAGCGCCTGTCGTCCAGCGCCGTCAACCGCATGCTTATCTCGGACCTCGACATGACCCGGAACCGCCGCGCGGCGCTCGTCGACAAGCTCGCGGCCGCCTACATCCTACAAGCGGCGCTCGATGCCAGTTCCGCCCGATGACGCGCGGCCGTGCAACGATTGCAGCAGTCGGATGGTGGGCGCGACAGGGATTGAACCTGCGACCCCTGCCATGTCAAGGCAGTGCTCTACCGCTGAGCTACACGCCCATCCGCAGCACGGGCTTCTACAATCGCTCGACCGGATCCGCAAGCGGCGCACGACGGTCAGACCGTCATCGATGCGCGGAACAGCGCGTCCGCGACGCGACCGGCAAGTGACACTATGATGCCGGTCACGCACAATCCACACATGGCACAGACCGTCCTCTCGGAGCTTCAGGCAACGACCCTCGACCAGCCGTTCCACGTCATCGAGCCTGTGGTCCGGACGGTTCCGATGCTGGTCGCCTCGCCGCATTCCGGCCGCAACTATCCGCCCGACTTCATCGCTTCCTCACGGCTCGCCTTCAACGCCTTGCGCCGCAGCGAGGACAGCTTCGTCGACGAACTGCTGGCCGGAGCCGGCAGTGTCGGGATCCCGCTTCTACGGGCCGACTTCCCACGCGTCTACTGTGACGTGAACCGCGAACCGTGGGAACTCGACCCCGTCATGTTCGCCGACAAGCTGCCACCATGGTGCAACACCGGAAGTGCCCGCGTCCTGGCCGGCTTCGGAACCATTGCCCGCCTCGTCTCGTCGGGCGAGCCGATCTACCGCACCAAGCTGACCTTCGCGGAGGCTGAGGAGCGCATCCGCGCCTGCTGGCAGCCCTATCACGAGATCCTGGCTCATCGGATCGGCGACACCGTCGCGAAACACGGCGTGTGCCTGCTGCTCGACGCCCACTCCATGCCGAGCCTCCCCGAGATGCCGAGGGGGACGGATCCCGACTTCGTCCTGGGCGATGCGTTCGGCACGTCCTGCGCCCCGTCCATTACCCAGTTCACCGAACAGTTCCTGCGTGAGCGCGGCTTCCGCGTCCGCCGCAACGACCCCTACGCCGGCGGCTACGTGACGCGGCATTACGGCCGTCCGTCGAACCAGGTCCACGTCCTGCAGGTCGAGGTCTGCCGCAGTCTCTACATGAACGAGGCACGTTTCGAGAAACTCGCACATTTCGTGCAGATCCAGGACGTCTTCAGCGCGTTGCTGGCCGCGCTCGCCGAACTGGTCCCCACCATACAGCCGAAACCATAAAAAAAGGCGGTGCCGAAGCACCGCCAAGTTTAGGGAGGAAACGTCCAAGATGCGGCGCGCAAAAGCAGCACCACAAGCCTGTAAGTACACGGACCACCCAACTGGGTCAAGAATTCTTTTGCGTCGCACAATCGTCATGACCGTGCGGACGGCCACCCGATTGACGTTTTCCTAACCAGTCGCCGCCATAATGACGGTATGCGACGTCCCCCGAACACCACTCTGGCCATGCTCGGCGCCCTGATCTGGAGCCTCCTCGCCGCCGACCGGGCGCGAGCCAATGAGGCGACGGACTTCGCGCTCTGCCACCAGGCCGCAGCCGCCGCCGAACACGCGTCCGGGGTGCCGGATCAGCTTCTGGACGCCATCAGCCGGGTCGAGACCGGCCGCTACGACAGGAGCCAGGGATCCGTCCGCGCCTGGCCCTGGACGATCAACGCCGAGGGACAAGGCCACTTCTACGCGTCCAAACAGGAGGCTGTCGAGGCGGCGATGCAGCTTCGTGCACGCGGCGTTCGGTCGATGGACGTAGGCTGCACCCAGATCAACCTGATGTTCCATCCCGACGCCTTCGGATCGCTGGAAGATGCCTTCGATCCGAGCCGCAACGCAGCCTACGCCGCCCGATTCCTCACCGATCTCTTCCATCAGGCGGGGAGCTGGCCGCACGCCGCCGCCGCCTATCATTCGCAGACTCCCGAGCTAGGTACGGATTATCAGCACAAGGTCCTCGAAGCCTGGTCCGACCCTCTGTTCGGCACTGCCGCCGGCCAGCCAGACCGGGCCGCCGGCCAGCCGGACCGGGCGCCCTCGCCGCACGGGGCGCAGGCCCGCCATCAGCTCGCAGCACTCGCCGCCCGCGGCCAAGGCAGCACCAACACGAGCTTCCTCGGCTCCAGCCGTCCCTTCGGCCGCAGTCTCACCGCCTCGCCAGTCGGCTCCGGCCACATGCCCCACGGCGGCAGCTTCGCCGGCGTCAACGGTCGCGCACTGTCCGCCTACCGCGCGATGCCCGTCGCCATGCTGACGACGCTGCGCCACTCCGTTCGTTACTAGCAGAGGCCACGCGCGTCGGCCTGCTCACTGTCCATCCGGGTGATCGAGCCACCGCCGCCAGCATCATGCATGCATCGTCGAGCGGAGCACGTCGGGCACCGCACGGCGGTGTCGCAAAATCCTCCGGACGCGATCACGAAGCAATTCCCATCGAGCCGATGCTGCTCTAGACATCCAGCCGAAGCCCAGGCCGTGCCGTCATGCGACGCGGCCGCCGGTCAAGCCAGGCATGACGTCCACGCTCAGGCGCGGCGCAGTGCTGGTTCAACGGCCTGAACAACTGCCTCGGAGACCCCATCGATGAGTGACCAGAACGCCCCGCAGGACACCGGCCCGACTGCCGACCAGCCGGAACGCCACGAGTTCACCGCGGAAGTCGGCCGTCTGCTCGACCTCGTCGTCCACTCGCTCTATTCGGACCGTGAGATCTTCCTGCGAGAGCTGGTCGCCAATGCCGCCGACGCCACCGATCGCCGGCGTTTCGAGGCGCTCACCGATCCGGCTGCGGCACTTCCGGATGGCGCCAAGATCCGCATCGATCCTGACAAGGCTACCCGTCAGATCACCATCAGCGACGACGGCACCGGCATGAGCCGCACCGAGCTGACCGAGAATCTCGGCACCATCGCGCGCTCCGGCACCCGTGCCTTTGGCCGCAACCTCGCCGAGGCCAAGCCGGAGGATCGACCCAGCCTGATCGGCCAGTTCGGCGTTGGCTTCTACGCCGCCTTCATGGTCGCCGACCGCGTCGAGGTCACCTCCCGCCGCATCGGGACGACCGAGGCCTGGTGCTGGGCCTCGGAGGGCGGTGGCAGCTTCACCCTCACGCCCGCGACCCGCGACACCCCGGGCACCGATATCGTCCTGCACATCAAGCCGGACGCCGACGAGTTCCTTGAGAGCTATCGCCTGGAGAACATCGTTCGCAAGTGGGCCGATCACATCACCTGGCCGATCACCATCAAGCGCGACGGGCAGGAGGTCGCCGCCAACGAGGGCACCGCCCTGTGGCGCAAGCCCAAGAGCGAGATCACCGAGGAACAGCTCACCGAGTTCTACCAGCATCTCGGTCACGCCTTCGACAAGCCCTGGGCCACCCTGCACTGGCGCGCCGAAGGCACGCTGGAATTTACGGCCATGCTGTTCATCCCCTCGATGCGTCCGTTCGAGCCGGTCGAGTCTGTGCGTGAGAGCAAGGTTCGCCTGCATGTGCGGCGCATGTTCATCACCGACCAGGCCGAGCTGCTGCCGCCGTGGCTGCGCTTCGTCCAGGGTGTCGTCGACACCGAGGACCTGCCGCTCAACGTCTCGCGCGAGATGCTGCAGGCAACGCCGGTCCTCGCCCGTATCCGCAAGGCCGTCACCAACCGTGTCATCACCGAGCTGCGCAACCGGGCCAAGGATGCGGACACCTATGCGGGCTTTTGGGATAACTTCGGCACGGTCCTGAAGGAAGGCCTCTGGGAGGATGCCGAGCATCGCACCGAGCTCGCCGCGCTGGCGCGCTTCCACACCACCCACGAGGACGATAGCTGGACCTCGCTGCCCGATTACGTCACCCGCATGAAGCCGGACCAGGACGCGATCTACTACCTGATCGGCGACACCCAGGACGCACTGAAGGGCTCACCGCAGCTCGAGGGCTTCAGGGCGCGAGGCATCGAGGTGCTGCTGCTCTCCGACCCGGTCGATGCGTTCTGGCCCGACCGCCTGGACACCTTCCAGGAGAAGCCGCTCCGCAGCGTCACCCAGGGCCTCGCCGACCTGTCCAAGCACGCCTCCGACGCCGCCCCCGAGACCGAGGCCGCCGACGTCCAGGCCCTGCTGCCGGCCCTCAAGAGCGCGCTCGGCGACGACATCGCGGAGGCACGCGCGACCGACCGTCTGGTGCACAGCGCCGTCGTCCTCGCCGCCTCCCACTCCGGTCCGGACCTGCAGATGCAGCGGCTGATGCGTCGTTCGGGTCAGAAGATGCCGACCTCCGCCCCCGTGCTGGAGATAAACCCGCATCACCCGCTGATCCGGTCCCTCGCCGCCAGGCTCGCACGCGACGAGCCGATCGAAGAGGCAGCCCGCACCCTCTTCGACCTCGCCCGCGTCCAGGACGGCGAACTGCCCCGCGATCCCGCCGCCTTCGCGCGCCGGGTGTCCGAGGCTCTGGTCTCCACCCTGTCGCTGCCGACGCAGGACATCTAGACCGTGCTGCACATCGATCCGCGGGTGGACATGCTCGCTGTAATTGATGTGCAGCCCACCTTCATGCCGGGCGGCGAGCTGCCGGTGCCCGGTGGCGACGAGGTCGTCCCGGCCATCAACCATCTCCTGGAGCGCCACTTCCAGAAAGCCTTCGCCACCCAGGACTGGCACCCACCCGGCCACGCTTCCTTCGCGAGCGCGCATCCCGGCGCAGTACCTTATGATACTGTATCGATGTCCTACGGCCTGCAGATCCTGTGGCCCGACCATGCCGTGCAAGGCAGCGCGAATGCCGCCCTGCATCCTGCCCTCGCTCAGGACCGTCTTCAGATGATCCTGCGCAAGGGGACCGATCCCGCGGTCGACAGCTATTCCGCGTTCCTCGAGAACGACCGCGTCACCACGACCGGCCTCGCCGGCTGGCTGCGCGACCGCGCCGTGCGCCGGCTGTTCTTCTGCGGCCTGGCTGCCGATTTCTGTGTCGCCTGGTCAGCCCAGCACGCGGTGGACCATGGCTTCGAGGCCGTCGTGATCGAGGATGCCTGCCGCGGCATCGGCATCATCGATGCGGATGGCCAAAACGGCGCCGACCTGGCCAGGCGCCGGCTGAGCGAAGGCGGCATCATCCTGACGCGATCCTCCGCGCTCGGTTGACACCTGCCACGACAACCATGGATGCCACCGCTGTCAGGCGCCCTTGCGCACGCCGAAACAATGTTCGGGTCCGGGAAAACGGCGAGCCCGGACATCCTCCGCATACGAGGCCGCCGCCGGCCCGATCTGGTTGCCAAGCTCCGCATAGCGCTTGACGAAGCGCGGCGTGAAGTCGCTGAACAGGCCCAGCACGTCGTCAGCCACCAGCACCTGTCCATCGCAGTGCGGCGATGCACCGATGCCGATCGTCGGCAGCGCCACCTCGCGCGTGATCAGTGCCGCCAGCGGCTCCACGACACCTTCCAGGACCACGGCGAACGCGCCTGCCTCGTCCACCGCCCGCGCGTCCGCGCGCAGCTTCTCCGCCTCGTCGTCCTTGCGCCCGGTCGCGCGGAAGCCGCCGGCGACCTGCACCGACTGCGGCATCAACCCGATATGACCGCATACCGGCACCCCACGCTGGACCAGGAACCGGATCGTGTCCGCCATCTCGATGCCACCCTCTAGCTTCACCGCCGAGCATCCGGTCTCCGCCAGCACCCGGGACGCTGCCCGGAAGGCCTGCTGCGGGCTCTCCTGGTAGGAGCCGAACGGCAGGTCGACCATGACGCACGCGCGCTCGGCGCCACGCATCACCGCCTGCCCGTGCGCGATCATCATCTCCAACGTGACCGGCAGCGTCGTATTCATGCCGTAGAGCACCATGCCGACCGAGTCGCCCACCAGCAGCAGGTCGACGTGCGCATCGAACGCACGCGCCACCGGCGTGGTGTACGCGGTCAGCGAAACGATCGGTATCCCACCCTTGTGCGCCGTTATCTCAGGCACACCGATACGCTTGACCTTGTCCACCATGCGCGATCCTCTCCTTGCCGGCGCCCGCGCCAGACCGGGCGGACGGCCTGGGCGAAGGGCTTGCACCCTACCCGGAAAACCCCTAGAAACCCGCCCACCGCACGGACCAATGCCCGGATGGGTGCGTAGCTCAGCGGTAGAGCATCGCCTTCACACGGCGGGGGTCACAGGTTCAATCCCTGTCGCACCCACCATCCGCCTGTCTCAGAACCCAAACATGTGGTCAAGCGAGAACGCCCCGGCTTCATCCATCAGGCCATGATAGCCGAACAGCCGGCAGGTCGTGTCGCGTATCAGGACGTAGCCGCGCGGCCCTGCCTGCTCCAGCAGCGCCCCATCGAAGATCCGGTGCGGCCAGACCATCATCGACCCCGAGCAGTCTATCTCGATCGGCTGCTCCGCCAGCATCTCCCCGTCCCCGTCATGCAGCACCAGCCGGGTGCGCGAAGTCTCGCGCCAGGGCGCGGATGCAGCGTAGATCAGCGAACAGAAGCTGCGGCGCTGCCCGTCTCCCAGCTTCAGGAACAACCGCGTCGATAGTCCGGGCGGTGGCCCGGAGTATGATTGCGGCTCGTCGTGATACACCATCGCCGTGTTGAAGATGTGCGCTCCGAAGCTCGTCTCGGCGACGTGGCCGCTGCGGACATTCTCGTAGCGCACCAGCGCATGCATCCAGCCATCGGCATCGCCGCCGTCGCGAAAGTCATAGACCAGTTCTGCATGGCCTTCCGGCGCCTCGAGTTCGGCCATGTCGACGGCGACACCGTGGCTGCGCGGCAGGCAGCCGAGGAAGCGCTCGCCCGCCTTACGGCCGTCCGCGCCGAAGAAATCGATCCGTAACGGCAACGTCCCTTGCCGCTGCGCCATCGGCGTCGGCTGCACGATGCTGCGGAACAAGGAAGGGTCGAGCACCGGAAAAGGCAATATGTAGCCGCGCCCGAGGTTCTCCGGCAGCGTCTTGATGCCCGGATCGCTGTGCAAATCGGCACGCTCGACGTTCATGTGCGCGATCCGTGTCCGCCCCGCGCGCTGCACCTCGTAGCGGGGCCGCACCATGTGCCGTCCGCAACGCACCTCGATCTGCGCGGGCCAGTGCAGGTCAGGCAGCACACCGGCAACGTCGACCGCGACGCTGGCGTATGGCGCAATGGCGAACGGCAGCGCGACCGGAGCTTCCGTTCCCATCCGATCGAGGCTGACCGCACCTGCAGGGATCGCCAGGGCGTGACTGTTCTGCACCCAGAGCATCACCTTCTCGCCCGCCGCTGGCGCGGGCAGGTTCGCGTATCGATCCGAAGGCCAGGCATTCGCATCATGCGTTACCGAAAGGCTTGCATTGCCGCCGCGGCCATAGGTATCGAGCGCGTACTTGACGACATCGTGCCCTGCCACGCCGATCGCGTGCATGAAGAGCTGCCCGGTGAATTCTCCCAGGCCGAACCGCTCCCGAACCTCACGACTGTCGATGGCGATGCCGCCCGGTCCCGCGGCCACGCCCTGTTCCCAGCTCGCCAGCACCTGTCCGGCATGGTCATACAGACGCAGCCACAGCCGAACGTCCTGCGCACCGTAGGCCTGCCAGTAGTTCGCCGTCACCAGCCGCGTCGAGAACATCGCGGTGTCCCGGAAGAACGCGAAGTTGGTCGCGAAATTGAGCCGGCTCAGATAGGTGCGCGGCTGCGTCAGCATCGTATCCGGCAGCCGGACCTCGTCCAGCGTCACCACCGTGAGGTGCGGTGGAACCATATGCGCGATCCGCGCCAGGATGCGGTCGGCATCGAATGCTGCCACCAGGAGCACGCCGGCGGCCGACCCGCCGATCTCAGTCAGGGCACGAGCCCGCACCCCGACCGCCGGCCGCCCGACGGCGGTCACGTCATGCACATAGAGTTCCGTGATCGCCGGCAAGCCGTCATGCAGCGCGAACAGCATGGCCGCGGCACCGTTCGGGTCATAGACCGCGAGCGGCCCCGCCTGCTGCAGTCGCTCCCGCAGCGCCGTGACGGCTTCCGCCGCGAGCGGATGCGCGAGTGCCTTGTAGAGAAGATTACCGCCCTGACGGGCATCGTAGGTCTGGATGTCCAGCATGTCGCCTTACCCGGTTCCTGCGCGGAAGCCATCGTCCGCATCCGCCTGTCGGCGCATTCCCAGCCGCCGCCGCATCTCCTGCGCCACCGCCGGGGTATCATCCAGCGGCTGCGTCTGCCACTGCTCCAGCCGTCCACCATAACGGCGCACGCGGCCGGCCTGCCGCATCGTCCGCACGAACAACTCGATCCGCCGCGAACGTCCCGGCAGGGCGGCGACCATCACCGGCACCGAGGTCGCCGCCGCCTCCGAGATCATCGACACGCTGTCGGTGGTCACGATGATCGCGTCCGCGCAGGCCAGCATGCCCAGATACGGGTTCTCCCCCTGCAGGTCCCAGATCCAGCCGCCGAGCGGCGCCACCGCCGTCTCCAGCGCCCGCGTCACCGCCGCGCCGGTGCGCCGCGACGGCGTCACCATCAACCCCACGCGGTCCATGCTCATCATGCCGGCGAGCTGAGCCGCCAGCTTCGCGGCGACCGGCCCGTCCAGACGGTAGCGCCCGTTCGAACCACCGACCAGCACCGCCACCAGCGGCCGCGGCAAGTCCGCGAAGCGCGGCGACCACAGCGCACGGGCATCGCGCAGACGGCCCGCTCCCACACGATGCAGCGCGTTGCGCGACACCAGCACGTTGGGTCCGTGCAGCTCGTCATGCGTGTTGGCGACCACCAAGTCGAAGCGGTCCAGCCGCATGCGCGGGTTCTGGATCTGCACCACCTGCCGCCCGCGTCGGCGCAACGCCGCCCCGACCGCGGCACCTACCCCGCCGACGCTCATCACCAGTCCGTCCGGCAAGACGCCGAGCCGTTCGACCGCCGCGAGCGGTGCCGGCCAGCAGGCCGCGGGCACCCAGCGCCAGGGCCGCAACGGCACCAACGAATGCACCGAGCGCTCGAGCCCGGCCCGTTCCGCCAGTCCCAGCGCCTGCGCCTGCAGCCCGGCATAGGCCTGCGCCAGGATCACCACATGTTCGCGCTCCATGGGGCTGCTTGTGGGAGCCGTGTTCGCCTACGTCAACATCGAGCCGGCCGCAAAGGTCAGGAAGTTCTTGACTTGTCCACCTCAGCCTGCGATCAGAACGCGCGCCTTTCGACGTGATCTGCGCCGCCTGTCGGGTCGCGCGCAGCGGTCCACTGGCCCAGAGTCACCATGAAGTCCTGGGGTCTCCCCTGCCCATCCCTTGCTGCGCCGGTTCGTGATCCCGTCGATCACCGCCACCGCCGGAAAGGCGCATCGCCAGCATGACCACCCATTTCGACACGCTCGGCCTCGCGCCGTCCATCCTCGACGCTGTTCGCCAGGAAGGCTACACCGCGTCCACCCCGATCCAGGCGCAGGCGATCCCCGCCATCCTGCAGGGACGCGACGTGCAGGGTATCGCCCAGACGGGTACCGGCAAGACCGCGGCATTCGCTCTGCCCATCCTGCAGCGCCTGCTCGATGGTCCTGCCCGTGCGCCCCGGAACGGCTGCCGCGCGCTGATCCTGTCACCGACGCGCGAGCTGGCCAGCCAGATCGCGCAGAGCTTCCGTGCCTATGGCCGCCATACCGGGCTCCGGGTCAATCTCGTTTATGGCGGCGTTCCCAAGCATCCCCAGGCACGCGCGCTGGCCAACGGCACCGACATCCTTGTCGCGACCCCGGGCCGCCTGCTCGATCACCTGTCCGACCGCACGATCCGCCTGGAAGCGACCGAGATCTTGGTCCTCGACGAGGCCGATCACATGCTCGATCTTGGCTTCATCCTGCCGATCCGCAAGATCGCGGCACTGCTCCCCACCGAGCATCAGAGCCTGTTCTTCTCGGCGACGATGCCGCGCGAGATCGCGAGCCTCGCCGGCCAGCTCCTGCGTGATCCAGTGCATGTCGCGGTCGCACCCGTCGCCACCACCGTCGAGCGCGTCGAGCAGCGCGTCATCTTCGTCGAGACCGCACGCAAGCGGCAGCTTCTCAGCGACTTCCTGCGCAAGACCCGTGCCGGCCGCACCCTCGTCTTCACCCGCACCAAGAGCGGCGCCGACCGCGTGGTGGCGTTCCTCGACAAGGCCGGCCTCTCCGCCGCCGCCATTCATGGCGACAAGAGCCAAGCCCAGCGCGCGCGTTCCCTCGCCGCCTTCCGCAAGGGCCAGGTCAGCGTCCTCGTCGCCACCGACATCGCCGCCCGCGGCATCGACATCGACGGCGTCACCCACGTGATCAACTTCGACCTCCCGAACGTACCGGAAAGCTACGTGCACCGCATCGGCCGCACCGCGCGCGCAGGTCACGCCGGCATGGCGATCTCGTTCTGCGACGCGTCCGAGCGCGCGCATCTGCGTGGCATCGAGAAGCTGATCCGTGCCCGCCTGACCGTCTCCGAGCCCAGCCAGCTCGCGGCTTAGAGCATGATCACTTCGATCATGCTCTGCTTGACTGAGGAGAGAGCCGCTTTATCAGCTGCCTGGGATCGCGAAGCGATTCCAGTCAGACTGACGCTGCTCTAGTACCTCTCGTCATTGACAGAGACCGCTTTCTTTGAATCGATGGCTGGTCGGTTGTGTGGAGGTCGATTCG
>JAABUX010004829.1_pt1 | contig 16860 bp, 16 predicted proteins | sample 5561851 | NCBI WGS metagenome assembly JAABUX01 (sample SAMN10711883, study PRJNA513361) | rock metagenome | isolation source: Antarctica rocks | place: Antarctica: Victoria Land, Richard Nunatak red sandstone | collected 2016-01-03 | reverse complement strand
TCATGAGCCCGGCGCTGCTGCTGCGCTCCGGCATCGGCGACGGGCAGGCGCTGCAAAACCTCGGCATCCCGGTCGCGCTGCACCGGCCCGCGGTCGGGCGCAACCTACAGGACCACCTCGTCGTCCGCTCGAGCTTCCGCACCCGGCCGGCCGGCACGCTCAACGAACTCACCGCGACCCGGCTGCGGATGGCCCGCATGGGGCTCGGCTACCTCCTCCGGCGGCGCGGTCCGATGGCGGTCGGCGCGACCGAGGCGACGCTGTTCGCGCGCGTGACGCCCGGCGCCGAAGAGGCCGAGATCCAGATGCAATTCATCAATTTCAGCCTGCAGCCCGGCCGCGGCTACACGCTGGAGACCGAGCCCGGCTTCATGTTCAATTTCGGCCAGTGCCGCCCCGAAAGCCGCGGCCAGATCACGCTCCGCTCGCCCGACCCCGACGACAAGCCGCGCATCCAGCCGCGCTACCTCACACACCCGACCGACCAGCGCGCGATGCTCGAGGGCGCCCGCTTCGGTCAACGCCTGGCCCGCACCCCCCCGTTCGCCGACCTCGTCCTGCGCCAACTCGCTCCCGATCCGGACGCCGCCTCCGACGCCGACTTGCTGGCCTACATCCGCGAGGCCGCCTCCACCGTCTATCACCCCTGTGGCACCTGCCGGATGGGGGCGGACGAGCACGCCGTGACCGACAACCGGCTGCGGCTGCGCGGGCTCGCCGGGCTGCGGATCGCGGACGCCTCGGTGATGCCGCTGGTGCCGAGCTCGAATATCCAGCCGACGGTCATGATGATCGCCGAGCGCGCGGCGGATTTTCTCAGCGCGGCCTGAGCCGGCGCTTCTGCGCCGACCCGTCGGCGAGAGACGAATTTCTCTGCTTCAACTAAGGGCCTTAGCACCGAGTTCTCTTTTGCCCCTGCGCTCTTGCAGTGCGGGAGAATACTGTCCTCCTTAACCTCCACCATGACCCTAATTGACGACGCCGCCGCTCTCGACACCGCCTTTCGCTCGCTCGACGCCGGGGAGCGGCTGCGGCTGTTGCGCAGCCGGGTCGAAGGCGCGCTGGTGTTCACGACCAGCCTCGGGCTCGAGGACCAGGTGCTGCTGCACTTGATCGCCGAAGCCGGCATCGCGGCGCGGATCGTGACCCTCGATACCGGGCGGCTGTTCGCCGAAACCTACACGCTCTGGGCGGAAACCGAGGCGCGCTACGGGCTCAAGATCGAGCCGGTGTTCCCCGAAGCGCGCGGCGTCGAGACGTTCGTCGGCGCGTTCGGGATCAACGGGTTCTACGACAGCAAGGCGGCGCGGCTGGCGTGCTGCGGGGTGCGCAAGGTCGATCCGTTGGCGCGTGCGCTCGAAGGCGCGGCGGGCTGGATCACCGGGCTGCGGGCGGACCAGTCGGATGGGCGCAGCCAGATGCCGTTCGTGGCGTGGGACGAGGCGCGCGGGCTGATCAAGGCGAGCCCGATCCTGGACTGGACGCGCGGCCGGGCGGCGGCGTTCGCGGCGGCCGAGGGCATCCCGACCAACACGCTGCACGAGCGCGGCTTCCTCTCCATCGGCTGCGCGCCCTGCACCCGCGCGGTCGCTCCCGGCGAGTCGGAACGCGCCGGGCGCTGGTGGTGGGAGCAGGCGGGCAGCGGGGAGTGCGGGCTGCACGTCGTCGATGGCCGCCTCGCGCGCGCGGGAGCCGGCCGATGAAGACCCTCTCCCGCCTCGACCGGCTCGAAGCCGAGAGCATCTTCATCTTCCGCGAGGTCGTGGCCACCTGCGAGAACCCGGTGATGCTCTACTCGATCGGCAAGGACAGCTCCGTCCTGCTGCACCTGGCGCGCAAGGCGTTCTTCCCCGGCCCGCTGCCGTTCCCGCTGCTGCACGTCGATACGACGTGGAAGTTTCGCGAGATGATCGAGTTTCGCGACCGGGTCGGCCGCGAGCCCGGCACGAAGCTGCTTGTCCACATCAACGAGGAGGGCGTCCGCGCCGGCATTTCCCCGTTTGCTTCCGGCTCGCGCGTGCATACCGACGTGATGAAGACGCAGGCGCTGAAGCAGGCGCTGGACCACTACAAGTTCGACGCGGCGTTCGGCGGCGCCCGGCGCGACGAGGAGAAGTCGCGCGCCAAGGAGCGCGTGTTCTCGCTGCGCTCCGCGGGCCATCGCTGGGACCCGCGCAACCAGCGGCCGGAGCCGTGGAACCTGTTCAACACCAGCAAGGCGAAGGGCGAGTCGTTCCGCGTCTTCCCGCTGTCCAATTGGACCGAGGCGGACGTGTGGGACTACATCGCGCGCGAAAAGCTCGACGTCGTGCCGCTGTATTTCGCCAAGCCGCGCCCGGTCGTGCGCCGCGACGGCATGCTGATCATGCAGGACGACGACCGCATGGTGCTCGCGCCGGGCGAGCGGGTCGAGATGCTGAACATCCGCTTCCGCAGCCTCGGCTGTTATCCGCTGACCGGCGCGGTGGAGAGCGAGGCCGAGACGCTGGCCGAGGTGATCGAGGAGATGCGCGGCGCGAAAGTGTCCGAGCGGAGCACGCGGGCGATCGATCACGACGGCGCCGGCTCGATGGAACAGAAGAAGATGGAAGGCTATTTCTGATGGCGACCCTCGAAGCCGCGCGCAAGCAGATCGCCCCCGTCTCGTTCGACGACGCGCCGCAATTGCGCGTGCTGACCTGCGGCTCGGTCGACGACGGCAAGTCCACCCTGCTCGGCCGCCTGCTGTTCGATATCCACGCCGTGCTCGAGGACCAGCTCCAAGCGCTCGACAGCGAATCCCGCCGCTGGGGCACGCAGGGCGCGGGCCGCGACTACGCGCTGTTGCTCGACGGCCTGTCCGCCGAGCGCGAGCAGGGCATCACGATCGACGTCGCCTACCGCTATTTCAGCACCCGCCGCCGCTCCTTCATCATGGCCGACACGCCCGGCCACGAGCAATACACCCGCAACATGGCCACCGGCGCCTCGCAGGCCGACCTCGCGATCATCCTGATCGACGCCCGCCGCGGCGTGCTGCCGCAGACCCGCCGCCACGCCTTCATCGCCGCCACGCTCGGCGTCCGCCACGCCGTGCTCGCGATCAACAAGATGGACCTCGCGGGATTCTCCGAGGCGCGTTTCGATGAAATCGTGGCGCAATTCGCGAGCGCGGCGCAGGCGCTCGGCTTGCGCTCCGTCGTCGCCGTGCCGCTCTGCGCCCGCGACGGCGACAACGTCGCCACCCGCTCCGACCGCATGGGCTGGTATGCCGGCCCGACCCTGCTCGAGCACCTCGAGACCGTCGACGTCGCCGCCGACGCGCAGGATATCAGCGGTTTCCGCCTGCCCGTGCAGCTCGTCGCGCGTCCGGACGCCGAATTCCGCGGCTATGCCGGCACCATCGCCGGCGGCGCCGTCCGGCCCGGTGACGAGATCGTCGCCCTGCCCAGCGCCAAGCGCGCCCGCATCGCCCGCATCGTCACCGCCGACGGCGACCGGCCCGAAGCCGGCGAAGGCGACGCCGTCACCCTGACGCTCGACCGCGAGATCGACATCGCCCGCGGCGACGTGCTGGCCGCCGCCGCCTCGGCGCCCGAGCCGGTCGCGAAACTGACCGCGACCCTGCTCTGGATGGCCGACGAGAGCCTGCTGATCGGCCGCGACTACGCGCTCCATCTCGGCCCGGCCACCGCCAGCGCCCGCATCGAAAGCATCCACCACGCCGTCGACGTCGAGACCTACGCGCCGCGCCCGGCCACCTGGCTCGCGCTCAACGAGCTGGGCTCGGTGACCATCGCGCTCGATCGTAAGCTGGTCGCCGCCCCCTATCGCGACGTCCGCGCGCTCGGCGCCTTCATCCTCGTCGACCGCGTGACCAGGCAGACGGTCGCCCTCGGCGTGGTGGACGCGCTCCCCCTCGCGGCCACCGCGCCCACTGCGACGTCAGTCCGGCCGACCCAAATCCTGCGTCCCGCGCGCTGGGCGCTCCCGCTCGCCGCCGGGGCCGCCATGGCCGCCCTCGCCGGGCTGCTCACCCACGACCCGGCGACGACGGCGACTCTCGGCCTCGCCAATGTGCTAGTGTTCGCCGTTGCAAGACGCATCGAGAACCTGCTCGCATGATGATGCCGTTCGATATCGATCCCCGCTTCGCGCTCTCCGGCCTCTTCGTCGGCCTGCTCGTCGGGCAGACCGGCGTCGGCGGCGGCTCGCTCATGACCCCGCTGCTCGTGATGGCGTTCGGCATCCATCCCGCCACCGCCGTCGGCACCGACCTGATCTACGCCTCGGCCACCAAGAGCGTCGGCACGCTGGTGCATGGCATCAACCACACCGTCGATTGGCGCATCGTCCGCCGTCTCGCCTGTGGCAGCCTGCCGGGCACGTTGCTGACGCTGCTGCTGTTGTCGCACCTGAACTTAGACGGCCCGGCGCAGACCCGGATGATCACGTTCCTGCTGGGCATCATGCTGATCCTGACCGCGATCGCGCTGCTGCTGCGCGCGCAGATCCTCGCGCGCGCCGGGCCCACGCTCGACCGGCTGACGCCGCACCAGCAGACGATGTTGACGATCTTGACCGGCCTGCTGCTCGGCACGCTGGTGACCATGTCGTCGGTCGGCGCCGGCGCGCTGGGGGTGACGGCGCTGCTGCTGCTCTATCCGCGGGCGCCGATGGCGGTGATCGTCGGCACCGACATCGCCCACGCCGTGCCGCTCACGCTGTTGGCCGGCGTCGGGCACTGGTGGCTCGGCTCGGTCGATGTTGGCCTGCTGACGTCGCTGCTGACCGGCTCGATCCCCGGCATCATCGTCGGTTCCTGGCTCGCCGCCCGCATGCCCGAGATCGTGCTCCGCCCCGTCCTCGCGGTGACGCTCGCCGTCGTCGGAGTGCGTATCGTCCTCTGACTCAACGACCCCTTAGTCGCGCTCGGTCATTCCTGAAGTAGGTCCTCGCGGCGGGGTAGATCGCGCAGCGCGTTGAGGCCGAATTGGGTCAAAAAGGCTGGCGTCGTGCCCCAGAGCGTGGGCCGGCCGGGAACCTCCTTGCGGCCGCGCGGCTCGATCAGGCCGGCGTCCAGCAGCGTCTCGACCACGCCCTGGCCCAGGCTCGCGCCCCGGATCGTCTCGACCTCGGTTCGCGTCACCGGCTGGTGGTAGGCGATTACCGCGAGCGTCTCCATCGCCGCGCGCGGCAGCCGTCGTTTCTGCGCGATCGTGCGCGTCAGCAGCGGCGCGAGGTCGGGGGCGGTGCGGAATTGCCAACCGCCGCCGACCGCGACCAGTTCGACGCCGCGGCCGGCATAGTGCGCCTGCAATGCGGCCAGGACGGCGTCGGCGTCGGCGCCGTCGGGCAGCGCGCGGACGAGTGCCGCCGGGCCGACCGGCTCGGCGCTGGCGAAGATGAGCGCTTCGGCCAGGCGCACCTGCCCAGCCAGGTCGGGGCTCTCGCTCACGACGCGGCCCGGACCAGGATCGGGCCGAAACTCGCCTCCTGCCGCAAATCCGCCTCCCCCAGCCGCGCCAGTTCGAGCCCGGCCAGCAACGTGCTCGCCAGCGCCGCCCGCAACGTGACCGCGTCCCCGGCCAAAGGCGGCAGGAAATCCGCCAGCGCCGTCCATTGCCGCGAGCGGCCGAGCAGGCGTCCGAGCCGGGTCAACGCGTCGGCGAACGACCAGAACGGCGGCCGCCGCGGCGTATAGGCGATCGCGGCCGTCGCCCGACGCCGGGCGGAGGCATAGGCGCGGACCAGGCCGGGCAGGTCCGCCGACAACCCCGAGCGGTCGATCGCGACCAGCGTCTCCGGCGCACCACGCGCGTAGACGTCGATCCCGAGCGCGACCCGGCCGCCGAGCCAGGCCGCCAATTCGCGCACCGACTGCAGCGAGGCGAGCCGGTCGGCCAGCACCTCGGCCGCCTCCTCGCCCTCCTCCGCATCGTCGGTGCCCGCCGGCAGCAGCAGCCGCGACTTCAGCCAGGCGAGCCACGCCGCCATGACCAGCCAATCCGCCGCGAGATCGATCCGCACCCGCCGCGCGCCCTCGATGATGGCCAGATACTGCTCGACCAACTGCAGGATCGAGATCCGATGCAGGTCGAGCTTCTGCCCCCGCGCCAACTCGAGCAACAAGTCCATCGGGCCCTCGAACCCGTCCAGATGGAGCAGCAGGACGGGGTCGCCTGACCCGTCGACGCTTTGCTCAGACATCCCACCCTGCCGCGCGGAACACGAGGTCGCTGGCCCATGGCAGCACGGTGCGCAGCCCATGGCCGACCGGGTCGAACTGGATGCCGAGTTGCGCGAGCAGCCGGGGCAACAGGAACACTCCCAACAGGACGATCAGAATACCTCCCCGTTCGAGTCGTCCCCAAGCCACCGCCGCGCGCGCCGGCAGCACGCCGACCGCGATCCGCCCGCCGTCCAGCGGCGGCACCGGCAGCAGGTTGAACAGGCCGAGCACCAGGTTGGACAGGATGAACAGCTCCATGCCCTGTTCCAGCGTCTCGCCCGCCGCGCCGTGCAGCCGGTCGGTCAGATGCATCGACAGCGCCGCCAGCCACGCGAGCGCGAAATTCATCGCGGGCCCGGCCGCCGCCACCAGCGCCATCCCCTGCCGCGGATGCCGGAACCGCCACGCCGAAACCGGCACCGGCTTGGCCCAGCCGAACATGAACAGCACCCGCCCGAACGTCACCGCCTGCACGATCAACAGGATGCCGGGCAGGATCAGCGTGCCGAACCGGTCCACGTGGCGCAGCGGATTGAGCGAGAGCCGACCGGCCTGGCGCGCGGTGTCGTCGCCGAGCGCCCAGGCCGCGTAGCCATGCGCCGCCTCGTGCAGCGTGATCGCCATGATCACCGGCACGGCGGCCAGCGCGAGCGTGCCGAACGCGCTCAGCATGCGAGCAGACGATCCCGCTCCGCCGTCATCGCCGCCGGGTCGAGCGTGGTGCGGCGCACACGGGCCAACTCCCGCGCCGCGGCCCATCGCGCCCGGGCCCGGCCGGCGAGCGGCGGCACCGCGCGCAGCACGGCCTCGCTCTCGGCCAGCGCGCCGGTGCAGTGCAGCGCCACGTCGCAGCCCGCCGCCACCGCCGCCGTAGCAAGCGGGCCCGCACCCGCTCCGGCCAGCGCCCGCATCGCCAGATCGTCCGACACCAACACCCCCTCGAACCCGATCCGCCCCCGGATCACCCGCTCGATCACCAGCGGCGACAGCGTGCCCGGGAGCGTCGCATCGAGGCCCTCATATAGGAGATGCGCCGTCATCATCCATGGTAGCCCCCGGCACGCGGCGAACACGGCGATGTCGGGCCCGAGATCGGCCGCCGCCGGCGCCGTCGGCAGCGCCAAATGGCTGTCCACCAGCGCCTGCCCGTGACCTGGCGCGTGCTTGCCCACCGGCAATACCCCCGCCGCCAACAAGCCGTCCGCCATCGCCATCGCCAGCGCAGCAACCGCTGCCGGATCGGTCCCGAACGAGCGGTCGCCGATGACGTCGCTCGCGCCCGCGATACGCAGGTCCAGCACCGGCGCGCACACGAGGTCGAACCCCTCGGCCGCGCACAGGGCGCCGATCAACGCGCCAGTGAGATACGCAGCCCGCCGCCCGCGCGCCGGGTCGAGCGCGCCCAGCGCCCCGGCCGCGGGATGCGCCGGCCAGTGCGGCGGCCGCAGCCGGGCCACGCGCCCGCCCTCCTGGTCGACCGCGATCACCGCGTTTACTGGCAGAACCGCGCGCAAAGACGCTGTCAGCGCGCGAAGCTGCTCGGGCGTCTGCACGTTGCGTCCGAACAGGATTACGCCCGCGGGCGGATGGGCGGCCAGCAGCGCCGCCTCGGCCCCGGTCAGCGCCGGGCCAGCGATCCCCACGATGCCGGCGAGCAAACGCTCAGAAGCTCGCGAGCGTGCAGCCGACGCCCTTTTCGCGCACCCGCTTGCAGAATTGGGCCGCGTCCGCCGCGTCGCTGAACCCGCCCGTGCGCACGCGCCAGATCGGCTTGCCGCCCTGCTCGGCGCGCTGCATCACCGGCTGGCGGCTGCCGAGCATGTCGGGCAACCGGTGCGCGAGCCGCTGCCATTCCGTCGCCGCCCCCGTCTCGCTCGCCACCGCGGCGAGCTGCACCAAGACCGTGCTCACGGGCTTCGGCTTGGCGGCCGGCACCATCGCCGGCCCGGCCGCCGGCCCGACCGCCGGAATAGCCGCGACCGGCGCGGCATCGGCGACGGCTTGGGTCATGATCGGCGGCGCGACCCCGGCCTGGCGTTGCGCCAGCAGGGCTTGCGGGTCCGGCTGCTCGGCGGCGGGAGCGAGGTCGCTCGCAGCCGGGTGGCCGGCGGCGTCGGGGAAGCTCGCCGACACGTCGCCGAACATCGTGAGATTCATGCCGCCGGGATTGTCGGGCTTGATCCGCAGCGGCCGGCTGTCGGCCTCGATCGTCGGCACGCCCACCGCTTGATGGTGCCCGCCCAGCGACCACGCCGCCATTCCGCCCACCAGCACCAACCCCAGCCCGGCTGCCGCGATCAGCAGGACCCGCGTCCCGGCATCGAACCCGCCGCCGCTATGGCGCGATCGATAGGAGCGGGAGTAGGCGGTCCGCGCCCCGCCGGCGCTGGGAATGCTGATCTCGTCGGACATTCGGGCCCCTCCCCAATCAGCGCATCTCTTCCACCGGCGCGACCCCGAGCACGTCCAGCCCGGACCGGATCGTGATCGCCGTCGCGGCGACCAAAGCCAGCCGCGCCTGGGTCTCCGCCCGCCGGTCCGCTTGCAGGAATCGCAGCGTCGAATCGTCCCGCCCGCGGTTCCACAGCATATGAAAGTCGCCCGCTAAATCATAGAGGTAAAACGCGATTCGGTGCGGCTCCTGGGCCAGCGCCGCCGCCTCCACGGTCCGCGGCCAGCTCGCCAGCCGGCGCACCAAGCCCAACTCCGCCGCCGCCGCCAAGCTCGCCAGGTCCACCTCCGCCAGCGCCTCCGGCCGCAGGTCGTAGCCCTCCGCTTCGGCCAGTCGCAGCACCGAACGGCACCGCGCATGCGCGTATTGCACGTAGAACACCGGGTTCTCCCGCGTCTGCGCCACCACCGCGTCGAGGTCGAACTCCATCTGCGCGTCCGACTTGCGGGTCAGCATGGTGAACCGCACCGCATCGCGCCCGACCCACTCGAGCAGATCGGACAGCGTGACATAGGTCCCCGCCCGCTTGCTCATCCGCACCGGCTCGCCGCCCCGCAGCACGTGCACGATCTGGCACAGCACGACCTCGAGCCGCTGGCTGCCGTTCCCGGCCAGCGCCTTCACCCCCGCCTTCATGCGCGACACGTAGCCGCCGTGGTCGGCGCCCAGCACGTCGATCATCAGCTCCGCGCCGCGATCCATCTTGTCGAGGTGATTGCCGAGGTCGTTGGCGAAATACGTGTTCGACCCGTCCGACTTGCGCAGCGGCCGGTCCACATCGTCGCCGAACTGCGTCGAGCGGAACAGGGTCTGCTCGCGCGGCTCCCAATCCTCCGGCGTCTTGCCCTTCGGCGGCTCGAGCACGCCCTCGTAGACCAGCCCGCCCGCCTGCAGCCGCTCGATCGCGCGATCCGCCTCGCCCCGCTCGAGCAGCGCGCGCTCGCTCGTAAAAACGTCGAAGCTGACGCCGAGCGCCGCGAGATCGGCCCGGATACTCGCCATCATCGCGCCCACCGCGAACTCGCGCACCGTGTCGAACCAGCGCGAGGGCTCGGCCACGCTCACGCCCGGCCCGGCCAGCGCGTCGCCGTGCGCCGCCATCAACGCCTCGCCGACCGGAACCAGGTAGTCGCCCTTATATTGCAGCCCGGTGGGCGTGGCGGCGGCGAACGCGGCCTCGGTGAGCGCCGTCCCGAGCGCCTGCAGATATCGCCAGTAGGCCGCCCAGGCCAACGCCGCCACCTGCGCGCCGGCGTCGTTGATGTAATACTCCTTCGTCACCGCGAAGCCGGCCTTGGCCATTAGGTTGGCCAGCGCGTCGCCCACGACCGCGCCGCGGCAATGCCCGATATGCATCGGCCCGGTCGGGTTGGCCGACACGTATTCCACGTTCACCCGCAGCCCGGCGCCCACGCCGCTGGCGCCGAACGCCTCGCCCTCGCGCAACACCGCCGGCACGGTCGCGATCAACGCCGAGGGCCGCAGCGTCAGGTTGACGAAGCCGGGCCCGGCAGGCTCGGCCGCCAGCACGTCCGGCCCCTCGGCCAGGGCCGCCGCCAACTGCTCGGCCAGCGCCCGCGGCGGCTGCCGCGCCACCTTGGCCGCCACCATCGCCGCATTCGTCGCCATGTCGCCATGCGCCGCCTCGCGCGCCGGCGTCACCTCGACGCGCGCCAGCACCTCCTCGGGCAAGTCCGGCACGATCCGACGCATCGCCACCAGCGCGGCCTGGCGCACGCGCGCAAAGATGTTCTCTGTCATGCCCGCGCTTTAGGCCAGTTCGCGCGCCAGCGGAACCTCACCCCTGGTATCGACCCGCCGCATCCGGCACAGTTCGGTCTTCCGCCATGGAGCGACCGCTTGCCGCGCGCCCTCGTCGCTCTCGCCATGGCCGCGCCGCTCGCCGCCTGCGCCGCCGCCAACACCCCGCAAGCCTGCCGCCTCGTCCCGGCCGCCGAAACCGCCCTGACCCTGCAAGGCGGCCGCGCCATCGTCGCCGTCACGCTCGACGGCCAGCCGGCCCGGCTGATGCTCGACACCGGCTCCAATGTCATGCTGCTCAGCGAGGCGGCGGTGCGCCGGCTCGGCCTGCGCTACGACCTGCGCTTCACCGTCAACATCGCCACGATCGGCGCCCACGGCCTGAGCCGCGCGACCGAGCCGGTCACGATCGGGATCGGCGCCGCCCAGCTCGAGCCGGTGAACATGCTCGTCGCCGGGCCGGAAACCGGCATCTCCATGAGCCAGGGCGTCGACGGGCTGCTGGGCACCGGGGCACTCGCGGCCTACGACCTCGACATCGACTTGCCGCACGGCCGCCTCGGCCTCTACCAGCCCCGCCGCTGCCCCGCGACCTCCCCGCTCGACGGCGCCGCGGTGACGTTCCAGGTCAGCCCCAACCCCGGCCGCCGGATGCACGTCCCGGTCCAGGTCGACGGGCGCGAGCTGTCGCTGCTGGTCGATACCGGAGCCACCGCGACCTACCTCAACGAGCAGCGCACCGGCCTCGACCCGGCCGCGCTCGCGACCGACCGGGAACTGCCGATCCACTCGGCCGGGCCCGACGGCACCCGCGTCCACGCCCACCGCTTCGCCCGCTTTGCGCTCGGCCATCACCGCGTCGATCACCCAACGCTGCTGGTCGGCCCGTTGCAGACCGGCGAGGACGGCCTGCTCGGCATCGACTACCTGCGCCATCGCCGCCTGTGGCTCTCGTTCGCGGGCTGGGCGGTGACGCTGCAGCAGCCGCCCTGACCGCGCATGCCCGGCCGGAACCCGGCCGCCAATCCTCACGTTCCTGCCCGACACGTCAGCCGGGTCAACCGTCGATGCCCACGTCCAGAATGTTCGCACTGCGCGGTCGCACCGCCATCATCACCGGCGCCGGCAGCGGCATCGGCCGCGCGCTGGCGCACTCGCTCGCGCGCCGCGGCTGCAACCTCGCGCTGGCCGACATCGACGAAGCCGGGCTGCACGGCACCGTCGACGCGCTCGACGCGGCCGGCCTGCGCGTGACGTCGCACCGGCTCGACGTCGCCGACGCCGAAGCGGTGGCCGCCTTCCCCACCATCGTGCAGGAGGCGCACGGCCCGGCGCAGGTCCTGATCAACAACGCCGGCGTGGCGCTGGGCGGCACCTTCCAGCAAGTGTCGGCGGCCGATTTCGATTGGCTGATGTCGATCAATTTCTATGGCGTCGTCCGCACGACGCGGGCGTTCCTGCCGATGCTGCTCGGCTCGCCGGAATCGCGGCTGGTGAACCTGTCGAGCTTGTTCGGCCTGATCGCGCCGCCGGGTCAGACGGCGTACTGCTCGAGCAAGTTCGCCGTGCGCGGCTTTTCGGAATCGCTGCGCCAGGAACTGCGCGCGAGCCCGGTCGGGATCACGGTGATCCACCCGGGCGGCGTCGCTACGTCGATCTCCGACAACGCCCGCGTCGGCGAAGGCGTCTCGGCCGCCGGCCGCGAGCGCCTGGCCAAGTTCAAATCGATGCTGACCCTGCCGCCCGCCAGCGCCGCCGAGCAGATCGTCCGCGGCATCGAGCGCCGCAAGCCCCGCGTGATCGTCGGCCGTGACGCCAAGCTCGCGCTCCTCGTCGAGCGCCTGCGCCCGACGAGCTACTGGCCGATCCTCGAACGCGTCTCCGCCCGCAAGGCGGCCTACTGATGCGCCGCGTGCTCGGCTATCTGCTCGGCGCGACCGCGCTTTCCGGCGCCGGCCTGGTCGGCTTCGCCTGGTGGACCACGCGGCAAATCGAGGCCGCCGTGCCGCCCACGGGCCGCTTCATCGACATCGCCGGCCAGTCGATCCATTACACAGATCAAGGCAGCGGGCCGGCGATCCTGTTCATCCACGGCCTCGGCGGCCAGACCCGCAACTTCCCGCCGGCCGTGATCGAGCCGCTCGCCCGCAGCTACCGGGTCGTGGTGTTCGACCGGCCCGGCAGCGGCTTCTCGACGCGCCCCTACAACGCGGCGGCCAATCTGCGCGCCCAGGCCGCGACCGTCGCCGCCCTGATCGAGCGCCTCGGCCTGCATCGCCCGGTGCTCGTCGGTCACTCGCTCGGCGGCGCGCTCGCGTTGACGCTGGCGCTCGAGCATCCCGATTGCGTCGGCGCCCTGGCGTTGATCGCGCCGCTCACCCAATCGGTCGACGCGTCCCCCGAACCGTTCCGCGGCCTCGTCGTCCAATCGCCGCTCAAGCGCCTGCTGATCGCCTGGACGCTCGCCGTGCCGGCCGCCATGGCCCGCGGCGCCGAGACGCTGAAGGAAGTGTTCGCCCCCGATACGATCCCCGCCGACTACGGCACCACTTACGGCGGCCTGCTCGGCCTGCGCCCGAAGGCGTTCTACAGCGCGTCCACCGACCTCGTCGCGGCCCCCGCCGACCTGGTCGGGCTGGTGCCGCGCTATCCCACCATCGCCGTTCCCGTCGGCATCCTCTACGGCAGCGGCGACCACATCCTCGACCCGGCGCTGCACGGCCGCCGCCTCGCCGACGCCATCCCCGGCGCCGAACTCGAACTCGTGGACGGCGGCGGCCACATGACCCCGATCGCGCAACCCGCCCGCACCGTCGCCTTCATCGAGCGCGTCGCCGCCAAGCTGGCCCCGCTGCAACGGCTGTCCGCATGAGCGCCACCATCCTCGCCCACCCCAGTGAACGCCCCAGTGAACGCCCCACTGAACGCCCCGCCGATGCCGCGACCGAGTACGCCGACGTGGTCGTCATCGGCGCCGGGCTGTCCGGCATCGGCGCCGCCTATCACCTGCAGACCCGCTGCAAGGACAAAAGCTTCCTCATCCTCGAGGCACGCGCGACCCTCGGCGGGACCTGGGACCTGTTCCGTTATCCGGGCGTCCGGTCCGACTCCGACATGAACACGCTCGGCTTCGCGTTCCATCCGTGGAAAGACCCGAAGGTCATCGCCGATGGCCCGGCGATCCTGAAATACCTGCACGAGATCGTCGCCGCCCACGCTCTCGAACGTCACATCCGCTTCGGTCACAAGGTGCTCCGCGCCGACTGGTTCAGGGCTACTTCGAAATGGACTGTCGAGGTCGAGCATGACGGCGCAACCCGCGTCTTCACCTGCGGCTTTCTCTTCACCTGCAGCGGCTATTACGATTATGACGGCGGCTACACCCCCGACTTCCCCGGCCGGCAATCGTTCCGGGGCCAGGTCGTGCACCCGCAGGCCTGGCCCGAGCACATCGAGGTCGCCGGCAAGCGCGTCGTCGTCATCGGCAGCGGCGCGACCGCGGTGACGCTGGTGCCGGCGCTGGCCAAGCTCGGCGCGCAGGCCACCATGCTGCAGCGCTCTCCCACCTACGTCGTCTCGCTGCCCTCGACCGACCGCCTCGCCGAGCGCCTGCGCCCGCATCTGCCGCCGGGGCTGCACTACAAGCTGGTGCGTTGGCGCAACATCCTGCTCGGCATCTTCCTGTTCAAGATGGCCCGCTCGCGGCCGGCCCAAACCAAGGCCAAGATCCAGGGCGCGATCCAGAAATACCTCGGCCCCGACTACGACGTCGCGACCCATTTCTCCCCCACTTACAACCCCTGGGACCAGCGCCTCTGCCTCGTCCCGGACGGCGATCTGTTTCGCGCGCTGAAGGCGGGCACGGCCGAGATCGTCACCGACCGGATCGACCATTTCACCGAAACCGGCCTCGCGCTCACCTCCGGCCGCACGCTCGATGCCGACATCGTCGTCACCGCGACCGGGCTGCAACTCAAGCTGCTCGGCGGCATGAAGATCGCCGTCGACGGCACGCCGGTCGATTTCGGCAAGACCATGTCCACCGCGGCCTCATGTATAGCGGTGTCCCGAATCTTGCGACATCGTTCGGCTACACCAACGCTTCCTGGACGCTCAAGAGCGAACTCACCTGCGTCTACGTCTGTCGCATCCTGAACTACATGACGCGGCATCGGTACGCCTCCGTCACCCCCAACCCCGACGCCGCCATCGCCTCCCAACCGCTGCTCGATTTCTCCTCCGGCTACGTCCAGCGCAGCCTCGACCAACTGCCCCGCCAAGGCGCCAAACGCCCCTGGCGCATCTACCAGAACTACCTGCTCGACCTGATCAGCTACCGCCTGTCCCCGCTCAAGGAAGGCACCCTAAAATTCAGCCGCCAGAGCTGACCCACTTGGAGGAACCCATGTCCGAAACGAACACCCACACCGGCGCCTGCTTCTGCGGCGCCGTCGAGATCCGCACCACCGGCCAACCCAACGTCATGGGCTACTGCCATTGCCGCTCCTGCCGCTCCTGGTCCGGCGGCCCGGTCAACGCTTTCAGCCTCTGGAGCCCCGACGCCGTCGAGATCACCAAGGGCGCCGAACACCTCGCAACCTTTGCCAAGACGCCGATGAGCGAGCGCCAATTCTGCACCAAGTGCGGCGGCCACGTCATGGCCAAACACCCCCCGCTCAACATGACCGACGTCTTCGCCGCCACCCTCCCCACCATGCCCTTCGCCGCCGCCGTGCACGTCAACTACGCCGAAACCGTCCTCCCCATGAAAGACGGCCTGCCCAAACTAAAAGACTTCCCCAAGGAGTTCGGCGGCTCCGGCGACACGCTCCCCGACTAGAGCATTTGCGGTGCCACTTGGCGCAGAAGTGGTGCTGTAACTGCTTGTTTCGGCTAACAGTATTCCCGACCAGGTTGCACTCGGTCGGGAAATGCTAAAGGTACAATGTTAGTCGGTCGGTTTGAACGTCGGCTTTCGACCCCAAGCGGTCGTTCGCAGCTCACCACCCATGACCCGAAAAGAACATGAGTGATTCTCCGGCGGATCGGAAACTAAGTCGCACTTATGCTGTGTGCGAACTCCTTATAGCTATCTGTGTTTGAAACGGCTGTTACAGCCACAAGAGACTTGAATTTCGCGATCGAGGCCGCAACGTTACCGGTGTTTTTCAACCCATCCGCAAGAGCATCGCTTAGTTGGTTACAAAGCGGAACTATGGTCTTAACTACAGGTGTCCAAGCCAAAATTGCTATGTCTGGCGATAAGTTTTTCTTAAACTTGACTAAAAAACAAAATTGGATATCCTTTTATCTAGAAATGTTTCCATGCAGGCTGCAACTGCCGAGACAAATAGGTATATTGATCCACGTTCCCGAAAGAATTTGAGTTAGTTTTCCTCAAGCGAAGTGAGAGAGTTTGTCGTTCGAGATTTTTGAACAATATCGAGTTTGATGGTCTCGATGCTCTTAAGGAGTGAGTATGCTAGGACAATGTGCCTTGCGGTCGTGTCGTCCTGAAAATACTTACCGTAGAGCCGATCGTTTATCCATATGTCCGACTTTTGATTATAGGCAACTACGGAGTCACCATGAAAGGCCGCGAGCGCCTGACCTACCGTAAAGGACGCGAGTAGGTTAGGTCGTCGTTTGATAGCATCACCGTAACCGCCCCGTCGGCCTCCCTCATATTCTGCATTAGGCACATCCGCCATCTCTGTCTTTAAACGTTTTTGGATTTCGTCAGTGCTCCTGAAATCTGACGCCGAGATCTTGTTCTGACTATTATTGAATCGAATTATGTTTTGAATAATCGCGGAACTGCCAGTTTCCACAAACCGTACAAGGACCTTGGCGCTAATTGGAGGCATGAGCTCTAGGGAGCCCAAAGCTCCGGTGGTCTGTGCCCCGTTAACTATTGACATACCCTTAATCTGTAGAGCTGTACCGTTCTTCCGAGTTTTTACCGTAACGTTATGACATAATATCGTCACACCATTATTGAAAACCCAGAAGTTCTCGGCTTCTACCATTGCTGTGTTTTTGATGCCGTTATTGATATTGCTATCACTCTGCCTAGATCCAAGATAATCTCGGATATTTAGCTGAGAATATATTTGTCTTGTATGTCCTATAAACCTTCCGGAGGAATCGTGCTGAAATAGGAGCTACGACAGCCTTCCATTCCGGGCCACTTATCTCGAATGCATTCTTTGTGTTTATCAGAAAAATCATCATTAACTAATATTGGCGAAAGGCTTTCATTATACCACTTCTCGAAAACGCCAGAGCCCACTTCAAGAACGCTAACCCCTCTCAATCATCCCCTCATTTCGGCAACGGCGAAAATTCCGTTGAACTCGTTTGCCTGTGACACGGCTTTTGCAAACCGCTCGATGAGCGGGAGAAGCCTGTGTTCGGGCATGTTCGGGATCAGTTC
>JAABUX010004828.1_pt1 | contig 16860 bp, 16 predicted proteins | sample 5561851 | NCBI WGS metagenome assembly JAABUX01 (sample SAMN10711883, study PRJNA513361) | rock metagenome | isolation source: Antarctica rocks | place: Antarctica: Victoria Land, Richard Nunatak red sandstone | collected 2016-01-03 | reverse complement strand
CGGCATCAAGTCGTATGGGCAGGTCGCGCGCATCAAAAGAGATGACGTCATGGCGGAAGGGCTGCGCGCGCTGCGTATCACGACCGTCGGCGGCACGCAGGTCATGCAGTGCCTCCATCTGGAGAGCATCCCCTTATGGCTGGCAGGACTTGAGCCAAGCCGCGTACGGGAGGATGTGCGTGATCGGTTGCGCGTGTATAAGCGTTGGGTGCGCCAGCGCGTGTGGGAGGCGTTCGCGGCGGAGACCGGCGTCGGACAAGGGATGGTCTCGACCACCGGACCCGTGGCAACAACGCTCGACCCCAACACCCTCTCCCTGGAGCAAGTTGAACAATTCGGTCTTGCCCTCGTAACGCTCGCACGCCAGCAGCTAGCTTTTCAGGAACAGCATGCGCACGAGATGATCGAGGTCCGTGGTTCTTTGGCGCTCCAAGAGCAACGCCTCGACGTGCATGGCGAGCGCCTCACCGCCCAGGATGAGCGGCTGAACAGGGCTGCGGAGGTTGTGGGCGCGACCGTACGAGAGGTCAAGGCGCTCAAGGCCCGTCTCGATCCAGGCAATGTTATCACCGACGAGCAGGCGGCCGAGCTGCAGAACCTGGTCAAGACGGTCGCGCACGAGCTGACGCGCCAGAGCACAGCGGGCGGTCAAGCACAGACCAATTATTACGCCTCCCTCTTCGGCGAGCTTCATCGGCGCTTCCGCGTGTCGAGCTACAAGAACCTGAGGATCGAGCAGTATGAGGCGGCGTTAGCATGGTTGCAGGAGTATGGCCGTACACTGGAACAGGCGGAAGTGCCTAACTCGTCCAGTAAATAACTATTTACACGCAGGCACGTACACACGCAGGCACGTGTCACTTTGGCAGCTTGTTTGCCGCGATCTTTGGGAGCTAACTTGCACCCACGCGCGGGTTGCGGTACCCTTCCGTGAAGTGTCTCGGTGGCGATCCGGGGCCGTGATCGACCGCATCTGGCTGCACCCTGGCCCCATTCACTTCCCAGAAGGGCTGTTCTGTCTAGTGAAACGGCCGTGCTAGGGTGCAAATTATCATCCCAAGAACTGTGCAAGGAAGCGAACCAAGTGACAGCCTACTGTCAAACCGCTATAATTATGTTAAAGCCGACCCTCCCCTACCTGAAGGAAGGACGCAGGGCTAATGCTGCAGAAGTTTGACGAATTTGAGCAAGGCCGTGTCACTCTTGCCGAGATTGAGCTTCACTTTCGGCATGGGGGCTCTGGGCCGCCTTTAGTCCTCTTGCACGGTTGGCCACAGCATTCCCTCATGTGGCATTCTATCGCGCCGCGTCTGGCCGAGCGCTTCACAGTGATCTGCCCGGATTTGCGCGGTGCCGGAGCGTCCTCGATCGCGCGCGGCGGCTACGATAAATCAACGATGGCGCGCGATGTGCGTGGCCTCGTCGATCATCTCAAACTCGGACCGGTCGACCTTGCCGGATACGACCTCGGAGCCGGCGTTGCGGGTGCCTACGCGCGTCAGTTTCGCGACGGCGTACGGCGGCTCGCGGTGATGGAGTTCGCGCTCGCGGGCTTCGGCTTCGAGGAGCAGATGGTGCCGAAAGCGGAGTGGACGCTCGCCAGCAACTGGCATCTGGCGCTTTTCTCGGTGCCGGAGGCAGCCGAATGGCTGTGCAACGGGCGCGAACGCGAACTTCTAAGTTGGTTCTTCTGGCACCTGTCCTACGCTGGCGGTCAGGTCGGGTCCGATCACTTCGAGGATTACGTGCGCCAGTTGAGCAAGCCGGGCGCCCTGCGTGCCGGCATCGAATACTATGCCGCGGTGTTCCAGGACGCCAAGGACAACGCCGAACTGAAGGAACGCCCCCTGACCGTGCCGACGCTGGCGCTGGGTGGGGAAGCGTCAAGCGGCCCGGCGCTTGAGCAGATCTGGTCGGCAGTGGCGAGCGATCTTCGCACTCAAGTGATCCCGCGCGCTGGACACTGGCTGGGCGACGAAAACCCGGCGGCCGTCGTGGATGCCCTGATCGCTTTCTTCGAAGACGCCTGAGCGAAAGGACCGGCGATGCAGTTTTCAGATTTCACCCGCGAACCGATCGCGACCAACGGCGTGACGCTCAGCTTGCTGCGGGGCGGCGCGGGTCCTGCCGCGGTGCTGCTGCACGGTTGGTGCGGCTCGTCGTGGTCGTGGCGCAAGCTTGGGCCCCTGCTGGCCGGCGATTTCACCGTGCTCGCGCCCGACCTGCGCGGTTATGGCGATTCCGACAAGCCCGAAGGCGGCTATGACGCCGAGAGCGAGGCGGCCGACGTGCTAGGTATGCTCGACCATTTCGGGATCGAGCGGGCCCACCTCGTGGGTCACGATATGGGCGCGCCGGTGGCGCTCGCCTTTTCGGGTCTATATCCGGAGCGGGCACTGAGTGTCGCCTGGGTCGACGAACCGCTGCTTGGGTTCGACACCGAGCGCTACACCGCATTCACCGACTGGAATCACGGCGGCTATTGGCAATTCGGTTTCAACGCCACGCCGGGTCTGGCGGAGCTTATGTATGCCGGGCACGAGGAGGCGTTCCTCGCGCTCATCTACAGCCACATGGTGCAGGTCAAGGACGCAGTGACGCCCGACGACGTACGCGAGCAGGCGTGCGGCATGAAGCAGCCGGGCGGAATCGCAGGGTGGGTCGGCTGGTATCGCGCCGCGCTCGAAACCGGATCGCAGCTTCGCCGGCTTGCCGACCGCAACGCCTTCCAGCGCCCGGTGCTGGCGGTGGCCGGCGCCGGCGGCGTCGCGGGAATTGTCGAGGAGATCAAGCAGGCTGTCCCGCACGCAAAAGGCGCCGTGATAGCGAACTGCGGCCATCTCGTCGCCGAGGAGCAGCCCGAAAAACTGGCGCGGCTGCTGCGCGATCACTTCGCCCGAGCCGCCTGAGCCGTTCCAGTGGAGGAGCTTGCGTCATGACCGATCAAACTGCCATCCTTCATCGCTTCGTGGAAGTGCTGAACACCGGCCGGGCCGACGGCCTCGCCGATCTGCTGACCGAAGACTATGTCCAGCACCATGCGGGCGGTCCGGCCGGGCGCGACGGCGTGATCCGCTATTTCCAGGCCATCTTCGACGGCTTTCCCGGCGGACGCACCACCCTCGACGACTTTATCACCGACGGCGTGAGCCTGGTCGGCCGCTTCAGCATGAAGGGCCGCCACGACGGGCCGTTCATGGGCGTCGAGCCCACCGGCCGCGACGTCGAGGTCCGCACCCTCGACATCTGGCGCACCCGCGATAGCAAGCTCGCCGAACACTGGGGCGAGACCAACATCGCCGAAGTCGTCGCCAGCCTGCGCAAGCCGGAGGAACGCTGATGGCGGCCTCCCGCTCGGTGCTGTGGGCGGCCAACGTGCGCTCGAAGTCGCTCGGCGAGCGGCTGGAGGCGGCGAGCGCAGGAGGCTTTGCCCACATGTCGATATTCCCGATCGACTACCGACATTGGACCGAAGCCGGCATCACGCCGGCCGAAGTCGCCCGACGAGCCGCCGACGCAGGCGTCCGTTTCGCGATCGTCGATCCTTACACACAATGGGTTCCCAACTGGCGGCTGCCCGCTGGCTATCCGGAGGAGAACAAGCCGTTCGTCGAATTCAGCGAAGACGAGGTGCTGCGCATCGCCGCCGAGCTTGGTGCCGACACGATCAACTGCGTCGAGCCCTTCGGCGTTCACTATGAGACCGCCGCGCTCGTTGACGCGCTGGGCGCGTTCGGCGAGCGCGCCAAGGCGCATGGCCTGAGAATCGGCCTGGAGTTCATGCCGACCTCGGGCATCGTCGACCTGGCGCAGGGCTGGGCGGTGGTTCGCGGGGTCGACGCCGAGCACGTACGGCTGGTCTTCGACACCTGGCACTTCGTCCGCAGCGGTTCGTCGCTCGATCTTGTCGACGCCGCGGTGGGCGCGAAGATCGGCGAGGTTCAGTTGGTCGATGGCGCTCGCGACCCAGTCGGCGATCTCGGCAACGATCTCCTGCATTTCCGCCGCCTGCCCGGCGAGGGAGACTTCGCCCTTGCGCCCATCGTGGCCCGCCTGCGCGAAATGGGCGCGCTCAATTCGGTCGGGCCGGAAGTGTTCGCCGACGCGATGGATGCGCTTTCGGCGGTCGAGGCAGGGCGGCGATGCCGCGAAAGCCTGGAGGGCCTCATCAATCTCAGCCGCTGACGTGGTCGCTGCTCCGCCACGTCGTTTTGCATCCTCCAAATCGGGGTAGTAAGCCCAAACCGCCGAAATTTTTGTCACTCGCCTACGGCTTCGGGTGCAAGGGAGCGGACAATGGGGTCTCAACATTTAAGCCGGGATAATCCCCGCTAACAAGCGTCATTTTCGTCAAATTAAGGTCCAACAACCGCCGGCAGCGTCGACTCGTCGTAGAACACTCGTCGTGGAATCATGGTTCTACGACAAGAAGATTACTAGACAGGGTCGGTAAAGGCCTCTGAGGGCTAGAACCATGGCAAGTTCGGCTCCCAAACTTGTCGCGGAACAACCTATCGACCCACGTTAGGCTGCGTTCCAGTGCTCAACATGCCGCTTAGCGGGGATTTTCCCGGTTTTGTTGTAGCGATGCCAAAGTGGGCGCTGGTGACGATAGTGATGGTGTCGTGCAACATGATGAGATGTCCTCCAACTGGACCTATTCTTGCCCGGCGGGAGACCGGGCCTGTTGTTTGGCTGGTGTGTCGGACGGGGGCCTGGGTGCGCGGCCGGCTGGTGGAACGGTGCGGCCGCGCCCTTGATCGCGGAGAGGAACACGGGCAAGCCTGCCTGCTGTCGCCTCCCCGAGCACCGGGGGACCGCGCCCGGGCACGAATCGGATGGAGCGCGCTGTGGTGATGACGATGGTCAGAGCGCTGGCCGCCCGGTATCGGGATGTGTTACCAGCCTCCATAATTGCTCACCTCCTCCCAGGCAACGAATTGCTCAGTGGTCACGATGGGAAGGCTAAGACAAGCCTTCTCATTGTCCGAAACATGGTTTGCCACGTCGTGTGCAACCGGCAAACGCAGGATGTTTGATGTGATAGGTAGCTTTGGGGAAGGGGTAGGAGTCTCGGCTCGTGCGCACGACGGGCGTCGCACTGTCCATTTGGTTAGCAATGACACTTCTTACTTTTCTTGGTCGCGATGGGTAGAACAAAGTGTGGACTGTATGGTAGGCTCCGCGTCTGTCGTTGATGGATAGAGCCGTTGCAGGAGGGCTACCGCGAACTGGTGCAGATCGTTGGCTTGTATACCGGCGACGAGACTAGCCTGCTGATCGTTCAGACCACAGGCAAGCGCCGTCGCCTGTGGTTCGTGTAAGAGCGCAATGCGCAACACGGCGTCGATGGTTGCGGCGCCGATAAGACGCTCATAGGCCGCTACCGGATAGAGGGGACGGGCGCGGTGATAGCTATGGGTGTCCTCGTCGTCAAAAATCATGGTGGCACCGTGGTGTTGAGCGACGCCGGGCGAGTGCCGGCCCTTCCACGCGGACTCATTCAGACCGCATAGCCCATCGTACATTTCCAATCCTTCGTCAGTCCTGAGCTTGTTTTGGCAGGCTCCCCGCTCGTTCCAGGCCATTTCTGCCCATCCTTCGTCAGTCCCGGACTCGTTTTGGCAGGCTCGCGGCTCGTTCCAGACCGGTTTTGGCAGGCTCGCAGCCATTTTTGGCAGGCTGTTAGCGATCTGTAGGTTCGTCTGGCAGCACGTCGGTTAGATTGGAGGTCACTTCTGTTATCTGTTGTCCCGCAGGAGATGGGGCGTATAGGCCGCATAGGTGGCAGTAGCCTTACTCGTGTGGTAGCGCGCTCACTGCTTGAGCAGAGCGGTAACTATTACGGCGCCTCCCCTTGGACAATGGACTCACTATATGGGAGGGCGACATCAGTTGTGACCACACGGCGTACCCCGGTGAACCAATCAGTCCAGCACTCCACACTGAACCACTCAGGGTTCTGCACATCCTGGATGATTAGCTCGTAGGTGCCAGACAACTGTTTGGATCGACAGGTGCGGACCAGGTAGCCAGGCGTGCGATTGACAATTGTCTGGAGGCGCGTCGCGGCCGCAGCATCTAGATAGTTTCGGGCTAGCATCATGCAGCACCACTCGCGCGGCGTCATTCCCTCCTCCTTGTCCTTCCATATGCAGTGCGATCTCCTAACGATCACGCGGACAACTTCATCGTCGCTGGAAGGGGGAGGAACTAGAAAGGAAAAAGGGAGGAAAAATAGCGGAAATACTGGATTTTTCCGCTCGCTATCTTTGCGCTTTTTGATCGTCGTCGAGTAAACGCCCTTTGGGGCACTACATGTTGTGGTTCAACAGCTTGCATAACCGCCAGCTCGTTCCAGACCATTTCTGGCAGGCTCGCGACTCGTTTTGGCAGGTTGTTAGGAGGGTCATAGGCTCGTTTGGCAGCGCGTCGGTCATTTCTGGCAGGAGTGGAAGCACCCCTGTTGTCGCGCATGAGATAGGTGGTATAGGCCGCGTGGGTGGTGGTTATGTCACCTGCCACCTGTTACCATTAGTGGAAAGAGTGTTGCGCTATGCGCTATCGTGCAAAGGTTAGGAGCTGAGGGAGGGGAGGGTTCTTGCCGTGAGTAGCACACGTCTCACCAGCGGCTGGCCCGAAGCGAAGGTTAGCGTGCCCGCGCGCAATCGCGCGCTCGTGTCGCGCCACCGCGTGCAGACGCAGCTTGAGCGCGTTGCCAAGCGTGGCCAGATTCTCCTGATCGTCGCTCTGGGAGGATCGGGTAAAACCTCGGCCGTTGCCCATTGGGCGCTGCATACTCAACGCACCGTGGCCTGGTATTCCTGCGACCCGGTCGATCGCGATCTGCGCTACTTCGTCACGGGCCTGTGCGCCGCGGTGGATCGGGTTATGCCGGGCTGCGCGCGAGGCGCTCAATAGGCTGAACGAGGGGGCCACGGAGTTGGCCGCGCTGAGCGCCCTGCTCGCGAACCAGGAGCACAACCCCTTCGTGCTCGTCATCGACGATGTTCATCACCTCGACGAGGCGCCTGACGCGGCGGCGCTGTGGGATCAACTCGTCCGTCAACGTTCTCGCGATTGCGCAATCGTCATCGTCTCCCGCTCAGTCCCCGTTCTCCGGCATCTCGCGCTGGTAGCGGCGGACGAATTAGAGGGGATGGAGGACGGCGCGCTACGTTTTGAGGTCGACGAAGCCGCGGAGCTGCTCACGGCCCACGGCTTGGATGTCGCGGCCCAGCCGATTGTCAGGCGGATGGGCGGGTGGGCTGCGGGCATTCTCTTGGCTGCGCGCGACAAGGGCAACGTGCAGTTCCTGAAACCGGGCCTTGAAGCAGCAACCCAGTACCTGGTCGATGAACTCCTGCAGTCGATGCCGGACGCCACACAGACCTTCGCGCGTGAGAGCGCCGCCATTGGCCCTGCGTCGGTGGCCGAGGTCGATGCGATCCTCGGTCGATGCGATAGCGCGTCCCGGTACGCGGAGGTGGGTCTGTCCGGCTTGATGATCGACCACGATCAGGCAAGCGGTGTTTATCGGTATCACGACCTGATCGCCGAACGGCTGGTGGCCGATCTTGTTGCCGTCGCCCCGGATCGCTGGCGGGACATCCAGCGGTCTGCCGCCGCCCACTGGGCCGATCGCGGCGACCTCACGCGCGCCCTCAACGTGCTCAGCGGTGCGCGCGCCTGGCCGGAGTTGCGAGATCTGCTGGAACGGACGTCCCGCACACTGTCCGCGGACGGCTATTGGTCGACCACGTTGGAGTGTGTCGCTTCCTTGCCACCGGAGTACCAGAGCGCGTCGCTCCTGGTGGTGGACTCCTATATCCACATCCAGAGGCTGGAGCCCAAGGCCGGTTTGCGCTCGGCGGAACGGGCATTCACGGTGGCGCGGGACGATGTCGAGCGGGTGTTGAGCTTGCGCCAGCAGTCGTCGACCCTACTCGTGCTTGAGCGGTACGACGAGGCGCTGCGCGTAGCTGATAGTAGCCTGACGTTGGCCAACGGGCTGGCCGATGAGCGGCAGGTCAACATCGTGCGCCAGAACCGAGCGAGCATCCTGTACCAGATCGGCGATCTCAGAGGCGCTCGCGACGAGTTTAGTGCGGTCGTGGCTGTGCTCGAGTCTGCGGGCGATCCGCAGTGCGCTTGGGGGTATAACAGCTTGATGGTTCTGGCCGGGGAGGCTGGCGACGTTGGTGCCGCTCGCGAGTACAGGGAGGCGTGGATGCGAGCGGCTAAGCGTCATGCCGTTCCATCGAGATCGGATGCCTGTGTGATGCACTCGCACCTCGCCAGCGAGGAGTTGCTCCTCGGCAATCCCGAGGGGGCGCGACAACAGGCCGAGCTTTCCGTCTCCGTCATCAGTGATCTTGGCCAATCTATTTACCTCGCGTACGCGACCGCGACGCTGGCGGAAATGTGTGCCAACGCGGGAGATTGGAACGCCGCCGAAGATCACGGCAAAGCGGTGCTGGACATGGCGGCCAGCCAATCGTCGCGCAAAGCGCAGCGAGATGCGCTGTACGCCCGGCTATGGGGCGCGCTGCTTCGTCCATCGCTGTCCAGCGCGGCTGCTGTGGCCACTGGTGCGCTGTTAGAGGCAACAGTCGACCTGTCTCGCACGCGTCGGGAAGACGCTATGCTGACCCTATTCAACGGATTCCTTGCATACCGGCAGGGGCAGCATGTGCAAGCCGCCGATTTGCTTCGCGTGGCGGACGAACTGGAAGCGATGGGCTATATTCCTCTCGCGGCGCGTGCGCTGCTTCTGTACGCGGCAAGCCTCCATGACGCGGCCAACACGCACCGTCGTCGCGTCGCGGACCAACTGAACAGGCTGGCTGATCTAGTCCTGCCGTTGGGCTGCAGCGGCTACCTGCGGCCGCTCGCGCGGGTGGTTGGCGATCTCCTATCCGCTCGCCACGAGATCGGGCGCTTGCGCAAGGATGCGGCCGAATTGCTAGATAACCTCGCCGGGATGCTGCCCCCGTTATCCGTGCTGCGCGATTCTCCTCCGACCCTCCCTGGACCGGACCTGATATTGTCACCTTTCGGCCGCGGCAGCATTGTCATCCGCGGTCGAGAGATCGCCGCGCAGTCGCTACCCGGCGCGGCAGCCATGGTGCTGTTCGCGGCCGCCGATCTTGCCCATCGGGGGGAGGAGATCAGTCGCGATAAGATCTTCGACCGCGTCTGGGACGGTGCGATAGACACAGCACGAGAGGACGCGCTATGGCAGGCTAACACCAGCATCCGCCAGTGCCTGGGCCAGACAGCGTGGCGTGCCGACCGCCGCGGCAGTTACAAGCTCGACTGTACGGTTCGCTTCGAGGGCACGGTCTTCGAGGACTTATGCGCCGTCGCATTGGGCGGCGCATCCGTGCCAAAGCGCCTGTCCGCGGCCGAGCAGGCCTTGGCGCTGTACGGCGACGGCGGGTATCTGGAGTGGTGCGGCAGCGAGTGGGCGCTGAACGGTCGGGAGCACGCGGCGCGTCTGGGCCGCTTAACAACTGCCGTGTTATGCCATTTATATGCGAAGGTAGGACGGCGGGAGGATGCTATCGACCTTGGCTGGCGCGCGCTGTACTGCGGCAACTCCGATGAAGGATTGATGCATGTCCTGATGCACTGTCTGATCGACGCCGGGCGCGTAGGCGATGCCGTCTCGGCATATGGAGAGTACGCCAGGGTGCTCCGCGACGAATACGAGGCAGAACCGCCTCCACAACTTCAACGGCTGATCACACGGATACGTTCCGAGGGACAATAGGCAGTTAGGCTGATCGGCGCCTGCCGAGGGTGTGCGCTCGGGATGTCACTATGATCGGCAACTTGGTACGTGCGACATCAGGAAGTCGTTCCGAATAGTCACCAGTTCCAGCATCATTAGAGCGCGTCGTAGACGATGCTGAGGTGGAGTCAGACCCCCTCCGAGTCCGGGATGGAGGTGGTCGAGGAAGCTCTAGAAATCAACGTCGTATTTGACCAGGGAGGGGAGAAGGTCCAGCAACGCCGGGTCGAACTGCCGCCCCGCAGCGCATGTCAGTTCCCAGATAGCCTCGTCGCGGCTAAAGGCGCTGCGGTAGGGCCGCCCCGCGCGCATCGTCTCATAGGCGTCGACGATGCCGACCAGGCGGGATGTGAGGGGGATGGCATCGCTGGCCAGGCGGTCGGGGTAGCCGGTACCGTCCCAGCGCTCATGATGGTGCCGGACGGCGAGGGCCACCGCCGCGAGGCCCGGCATGGAGCGCACGATCTTCTCCCCGATGGTGGGATGCTGGCGCATCAACGCCCACTCGGTCGCGGTCAGCGGACCAACTTTGTGCAGGATGGGCAGTGTCACCGCGACTTTGCCGATGTCGTGCAGGGCCGCAGTCCACTCCAGTTCCAGCAACTCGTGCGACGAGAGCTGAGCGGCGCGCCCAATGATGGAGGCGAGGCGACGGACAGCGTTGCTGTGCCGGGCGGTATCGGGATCGTACGCCGTGAGCATCTGAACCAGTCCGTCGACGCATCCATTGATCGACGATAGGCGCTCCGTTGATGCCGCGAGATCCGTCTCGATACGAGCCGCGAAAGCGCAGGCCAAAGCGTCGCTGTCCGCCAACTCGCTAGCCGGATGGTGGTAGAGCAGCAAAACCCCGCGGGTATCTTGCGATCCAAGCACGGGTGCGGCCACGACACCTGGTTGGATCACCACCGTGGTCTGTGTGAGCACCATATCGACCAATGAACGCCAGGGGTAGCGGAGGCCGACGGGGCTTGCCAAGGCGAATTGACGTCCGCGGCCGTCCCGTAGGAAGAGGCGCGCCCCACGGCCAATACGCGCGGCGTCAGAGACGACGGTCCGCAGGCGGGGCACCAATGTGGGATCGCTTTCCCACATTGTCTGCCCGTCCCGCGGACTGCGCTCAGCTGGCGATAGAGCGGAATCGTGTAGCATGCGCACTCGGGCCGTAGAGGCGAGGGAGAAGGGCTTGAGCGAAGGTTCGTAAATCCGGGGCGCGGATGTCGGCGACGATAGCCGCGTCGGTGGTGGGCAATCCGAACTCAAGCGCGGCTTGCTGCGGGTCGTGGAGCAGCAAGCCGCGCACCGTGGCGTCGACAAGCGCTGTTCCCATTAGCCGTTCGATGCCCGCATGGAGCTGGTAAGGTGAGCGCATCTATTATCCTCCCTAGTATTGCGAGGGAATATGTATCTGCTACGATAAAGGCGGTGTCGCGAGGCTGGGACGCGGGCAATCTCGATTCATGACTGTACCGTCACTGCCCTATGAGCGACCAACGATGATCAGGGAACAAACAGAGGGCCTGGCCCCTGAAACCCTCCAGCAGCGAGTCGCTTATGTCCTGTGTGTGTGTGAATCTGAGCGAGGTGCGACGCGTGTGGCCCGCCAACGAGCAACGGTCCCGGTCCCTGAAACCCACCGCCCGCGAGGAGAACGGTATGCGTGCCGGCGCTTGTAGCAGCGGCGAAACCTAGGGTAATTGCTCCAGCAACGATCAGACGACGGCGAAACGAGCTGTGTAGGGTGGTCATGATCTTCCCTCCTCGGCTGCGTTATGGCTTTTCCCCAGCCGATATTTCTAGCATAGCGGTTCGCCACTGGGACGAGCCTGGGACGAGCCACACAGGAGTAGGGCAGGTTTGATGTGACAGCTCCTGATCGGCCTGTTTGGGCCGCGACGAAAATTAGGCCGCCCCACCCAACCGCGATTACCACACGGGCGCGGTTAGTAGATCTGCTCAACACCGCCACGCGCACCGGGCAGGTGATGTTCGTGATGGCACCAGGCGGGTCTGGGAAGACGACACTGCTGGCCGATTGGGCGCGGCAGGCTCCAGTACCAGTCGCATGGTACGCGGTGGACGTTGCGGATCGCGACACGCGTCGTCTGGTGACGGGCCTATGCGCGTCTGTCGAGCGGGTAGCACCGGATGCGGCCGCCGAAGCTCTCACCATGTTAGAGAACGGCGGCGCCGATATCGCCGCCCTCGGCATCCTCGTTGGTGCGCTGGCTGATCGTCCGCTGGCCCTGGTGCTAGATGACTTCCATCATCTCGATAACCTGCCTGCGGCCGTGGCCCTCTTGGACCATATCCTGCGCTTGCGCCCGCCGACTCTGACCCTGATTATCCTCTCGCGCTCGATCCCCCTGTTTGGCTTCGCTGCCCTTGCAGCGTTCGATAACGCGGCCGGCATCGGACGCGAGGATTTGCAGTTCAACGCCGACGAAGCGGCGAGTCTCCTGATGGCGCACGGCCTTGAGGCGACCGCGGTAGCTCCAATGATGCAACGTAGCGGGGGATGGGCTGCTGGCCTCCTCCTCTTGGCGCGGACGGCTCCCACCGGTCCGCGCCTCCTCCGCGCGCGCGCTGACGCGCTGATGGAGCACCTCGGCGATGAGATGGTAGAGGCCCTACCGGATGATGTGCGCGCGTTTCTCCTGCAAAGCGCCGCCCTCGGGCAGGCCACAGCGGAGCAAGCCGATGTCATCCTCGGTCGTTCTAACAGCGCGAACCTTTACGCTGACATCGCGGCGCGCGGCTTGTTCCTGGATAGAACCGAGGATGGCTATCGCTATCACGATCTCTTCGCCGACTATCTCACCGACGCGCTAAAAGCGGCACAGCCAACGCGCTTGTATGAGATACGACGCGCGATGGCCGCGTGGTGGGCGGCGCGGGGAGACGTGGCGCGCGGGCTGGCCCTATTGGCGCAAATCGAGGATTGGGACGGGCTCGTCGCGATGCTGGAGCGCGAACGGAGAGAGTTGTGGGAGCGGGGCTTGGGCGGCACCATCATGGCTCATGTGGAGATGCTGCCGCCAACGTATCATACTCCCGGACTGTTGGTCCTCTCCGGCCATGCGCGCATTCAGCGGGCTGAGTACGTCGAGGCGCTCGACCTCGCTGATAGGGCAATGGCGGCGGGCGACGACGCTGAATGGCTGAGTGCTGCGGTGCTGCGGGTGCAGGCTTTGGTGTACACGGTCCGTGACGAGGAGGCTATCCGGTCCGCTGATGCCGCGTTGGTGGTTGCCGAGAGGATGGGGCAGGAGACAGCAATCAACTATCTGCTTGAGATGAGGGGCACAGTCCACCTGCGGCGTGGCCATCTGTTCGATGGCCGTGTGGACTTGGTGGCGGCGCTCGCGTTCCATGAACAGACGGGCAATGAGGCGGGCCAGGCGCGCGTGCTCTTCAACTGGGCCACGCAGCTCATTGGAGTTGGCCAAACCCGCAACGCCGCCGATCTCCTAGAACGCGCGCACGCGCTGCATCATTCGGTCGAGGGAAACATACCATTGGTTGCCAACATCCATAACAGTCGAGCACTGCTGGGCTTGCTGACGGGAGAGCTGGCCGCGGCCCGAGACGAGGCCGAGCGAGCATGTGACCTTGCCCGTGGTCGGTATCCGCATCTCGAATGCTGGGCGACGTCGACACTGGCTATCGTTTGCCTCGACTTGGGCGATATCGCCGCAGCCGAACGGCTCGCCGAGGACGCGCGGGCGCTGGCAGAGCGTTTGGACAGTATCGACACGCTGAACGAGACCCTGCGCACGCGCATCGCGATCTCGCTCTGGCGACGGGACCGCGCTGGCGCGCGCCGCCGGCTCGACGAGGCCGAGTCGCTTGCGGTCACGCCGACCGACAAGGCTCTACTCCTATTCCTCGATGGGATGCTGGCACTGCGGTCTAACGCCAGCGCGCGGGCCGCGCAGCTCCTCGAACAGGCATACAAAGCCCTGAGCGACCTCAATTATCCCCACCACGCGGCGCGCGCATGCTTCTTGCGCGCCGAAGCTTTGGCAACCGTCGGTCCTGTCCGCGACCTCGAGGAAATACTCAATCGCATGACCGATCTCGTGCTCCCTCCCGGCACCGAGGGATACCTACGACCGATGGAACGGTTTGCACGGCGCGTCCTCGCGCAACATCGCACGTTACGGCGCTTGCGGCGCGATACCCGCGAGCTGTTGGAGCGGCTAAACGGTGGGCTGAAGGCTAAACCAACGCTACGTCTGCTGAGCCCCTCTCGCCCAAGCGTTTCATCGCCCACGCCCACGTTGCCGACACTATCGCTGTCGCCGTTCGGTCAGGGTCGATTGCGCCTCAACGATGACAACATCGATCCGAGCATTCTCCCCCCAAAGGCGCGCGAACTCCTGTTCTGGGTTGCCCATGTCGGTGGCCCTGTCACTCGCTCCGAGATCTTTGACGCGCTGTGGGATGGTGAAACATCGGTATCATCATTCTGGGATGCGGGCCGCCATCTGCGCAGGGTGTTTGGCGCCGACGCCTGGGGACCTAATGGGGGAAAGTACGCCTTGCGCTGTACGATCAACGATGCTGGTCAGCAGTTCGATAGAGCCAGTAAAGTGGCGCTCGGCACGGCATCCGTGCCCCTGCGCTTGGCTGCGGCCGAGCAGGCCTTGGCGCTGTACGGCAACGGCGGATACCTGGAGTGGTGCGATAGTCTGTGGTGCACGATCGAGCGCGAACGCAGCGCACGGCAAGCCCTGCGGGTTGTTTTCGTCCTGGCCGAGCTCTATCGCGAGTCGGGCCGTGGCGAGGATGCTGTCACCGTTGTGCGCGCCGCACTCGTTCATAATCCGACGGAAGACTCTTTGTGTGCGGCACTCATGCAATACCTGATCGACATGGGTAAGAGCGAGGACGCGGTTGAAGAGTACCAGCACTACCAGTCGCGTCTCTTCGCTGACTACGCAGTTAAGCCGTCGGACGACTTGCTGCGGCTAGCGGCGTTGGCCGCCGCCTCATGTCAGAGGGAATCGGGCGAACTTGAGGCGTCCGGGTCAGCGTTGGCCACGTCGGCGTATCGATGATGGTAATGGGTAACGTAATCGGCGCCATACAAGCGTTCACACAACATGCGAGCAAACGTGCGTAAATCCTCAACCTGGATATTCTCGACGAGGCGTGTGTCCTCGTCGCTGATCCCGAACTCACGCGCGGTGCGCCCTGGGTTGCGCAGCAGAGCGGTGCGTAGGCGCAGATCGATGGCGGCCGCGCCGACGAGACGTTCGTAGCTATCGTGTAAGATAGGCGTCGGAATCATGCGGATTGCCCTCACTAGGTCAATAGCCTCTCCGTTTATCCCTAATAGAATCCCTTGTCGTAGTATAAGTAAATGATTGTCTGAGGGCAACCAAGCGTCACACTATTGCTATGTCAACCCGTAAAAGCCTCTGATTGATCCGGCACGGTCGTTTACGGCCGATCATGGAGCGTGAGCGCGACGACACCCGACGCGGTGGAGGCCCCAGTGATGGTGTTCTGGTACGGCACGTTCTGCGCGCGGGAGATCGTGATCGTCGAGCCGTCCTGGGCGAGGGTGAGGTATTTCACGGTGGACCCGGACAGGGGGGTGATATCGTCGCTGAAGCTCGCGCCGGGCGCGACGACGGCGAGCGCGTGGCCGTCGCGGGTGGAGCGCAGGACCAGATCGTTGGCGGAGTCCAGGCCGATGAGCCGATCCGTGGCGGCCGTGGCCAGGGCGAGGACTCCCCCATCGGGGGTGAGGATCGTGCGCGTGTGGCGCGCCGGGTCGATGACGTCGATGGCGGTATGGGTGCTGGAGTAATCGGCGCCGCCCGTCCATGAGGTGTACCCCAGTCCGGTGCGCGGGTCCACCACCAGGTCGTTGTTCCCATCCCATACAGCGGGCTTGCTGTAGTTGGGATCGCACGTGGCCGCGGTCTGGCCAGAGCGGATGTCGGCGATGGTCGCGCGTCCGCCGGGCGCCAGGAGCCAGAGGCGGCCGCGCGCTGGATCGACCACCGTGGCGGCCGGTTTGTAGGGGAGGGCGGTGCTCCAGGTCGGGGTTAGCGTGCGCAGGTTGTACGCCGTGACGGTGGCCGTGTCGATCCCCGTGACCGAGAGCAGGACAAGGCCGGCCGGCGCGTCGAGGGTGAGGGAGCCTTCGGTGCTGACATCGCCGAGCAGGCGCGTGCGGCGCACGGACCCGTCGGACGCGAGGCGGATCAACCGGGCCGGACTCTCACCGGAGATGCTGTAGACGTGTTCCAACTCGACCAGGAGGTCTCCAATGGGTGGGACGGTGACCGCCGCGTAGATGTTCGCCAAGGGGAGCTGGCGCAGGATGCGGTGCCGCAGGATGCGGGCGCTGTCGAGGTCGATGGTGGTCAGCGTCGCGGTGGTGACGTTTTCGCCGTCGATCAGCACGTCCGCGCGCGCGTGGGCGTCGTCTGCGAGCAGCGCGACGTTGGTCGAGCCCTGGTTGTTGGTATCGAGGGTGTCAGTCGTGACCGTGATCGGCCCCTGGACCGTCCCACTTGTTGTATCGACCAGGCGCATGGCGCTCCCCAGGAGCGTGGCCACATGATGATGGACGGCGCTGGCCACGGTGAGGCCGGCGGTGCCACCACTCCCTTCGTCAACGAAGGGCACGGTATGGGTCACGACATCGAGCGGGACAGGGGTGACGGTGGGGGTGGGCGTGGGGGTGTTCGTGGGCGCAGGGATGGGCGTGTCTGTGGGTGGTTGCGGCGGTGTCGTGTTCGTGGGCACGACCGTGGGCACAGGAGCGGCCGTGACGGTCGCAGGGACGGGCGTGGCCGTGACGGTGACGGTGACGGTGACGGTGACGGGCGTGGCCGTGGGCGGCGCGGGGGCCGCGGCGGGTTCACCGCAGCCGGCCAGCAGTAGACCCAGTAGACCCAGTAGCAGACCCAGCAGGGGTGGACTTGCTTGTATATTGGGAGAGTCGGTTCGACGACGGCGGTGAGGACGCTGGACTTGCCGCGGAGGCAACCGCGCTTCTGAGATTGTTCCCCGCCGTCGTGGGCTGGCGACACGTCTGAACC
>JAABUX010004827.1_pt1 | contig 16861 bp, 20 predicted proteins | sample 5561851 | NCBI WGS metagenome assembly JAABUX01 (sample SAMN10711883, study PRJNA513361) | rock metagenome | isolation source: Antarctica rocks | place: Antarctica: Victoria Land, Richard Nunatak red sandstone | collected 2016-01-03 | reverse complement strand
ATATCGAAGGGAAGACCGTGCCAGAAGGGAAGCGAATCGCTATCCCGATTCTAAACACCCCGCCGCGTCGCGTTAAGTCCGACAGGCTGCTAGAGCAGCTGATAAAGCTGCTCTTTCCTCAGTCAAGCAGAGCATGATCGAAGTGATCATGCTCTAGGAAGGCCGCATAGTCCTCGTCGGTCTGCGCGGCGTAGGCTTCCGCGAAGTCGGCCACCGCCTCGTCGAACGTCTCGCCGCCGCCCAGGTAGCCTGCCAGCATCGCGCCATCGCCCGAGCGCAGGTGGGCGCGCGCCAGCGCCCGGCCGCAGAGCCGGGCAGTGAACGGCAGCGCATCCTCCATGATGTCGGTGCCGATCGAAGCCAGGCGGTTGTCCTTCAGGCGCCGGACATAGAGCTGGCGCCCATCGACACGCGCCCGGGTCCAGCCGAGGAAAGGGTCCGACACCGCCTGCATGATCCGCTGCCCGGTGACCACCCGCCGCCCCTGGTTGACGCCGCCGGGCGCCGCCGGCGACGCCGCCGCCGGGGCTGCGCCGCCGAACTGCTCCAGCACGCTCGCCTGCGCCTCCTTGATCTGCAGCAGCAGCGGCGCGCCATCCGCGGTGGTGAACAGGGCAATGGCGCACAGCGTGCCGACGCTGCCGATGCCGACCACCTTGAGCGCCACGTCGCGCAGCCGGTAGCGCTCGTAGAGGACGCGCTGCTCGTCGCGCAGCGTCTCGCCGTAGCGGCTGAAGGCAGCCTCGGCGTGCAGCTCGCGATGCGAGAGCGGTCGCACCAGGGGTGGCCGCTCGGGGATGTGCCAGTTGCCGTCCTTCTGCTGCTGGACCAGCCCGAACCCAAGGCGTGCCTCATCGAGCACCTGCTCGAGCCGCTTCTCCGCCTGATGACGTGCCGGCTTCGCGTCGATCTCCGCGATCGCCTGGCGCAGGTCGATCCGGCTGCTCCAGGCCTCCAGCGGCGTCAGGCTGGCCAGCAGGCGGACATGCTCGCGGTAGGCCCTAGCACTCTGCCGCGCCAGCGCGTGGCACGCCGACTTCCTCATCCCGGCCTCTCGCGCCGCGATCAGGATGCTGGTCGCCAGGCGCTTGACGTCCCACTCGAACGGCGCCTGCAGGGTCTCGTCGAAATCGTTGATGTCGAACACCGGGATGCCTTCCGGCGAGGCGAAGGTGCCGAAATTCATCAGGTGCGCGTCGCCGCAGCTCTGCAGGCGGATACCGGTCACCGGCAGGGCGGAGAGATCCTGCGCCATGATCGCGGCGGCGCCGCGATAGAAGGTGAAGGCCGACCGGCGCATCCGGCGGTAGCGTTCCGGCAGCAGCTCCTGCAATCGGGAGCGGCCCTGCTCGACCAAAATCCCGACCGGGTCGGGCCGTCCGGCGGGACGGCTCCAGCGCGCCTGCTCGCTGCGGGCGAGTTCATGGCGCAGGGCAACGCCGGCGGCGTGACGCTCGTCACGCGTCAGGTCGGGACGCCGCACCGAAGCTGCCGTCAACCGTCGAGCCGGTCCATGACGCGCGCCGGCGCGGCGGCCAGGCGCTTCAGCTCGTCCGGCGTGAAGGTGCGGCCGCGGGTCAGGAAGCGCTGCTCGCTGCCGTTCTCCAGCGAGAACATGCCGCCGCGGCCGGGCACCACGTCGATGATCAGCTGGGTATGGCGCCACACCGCGAACTGCGACGCGCTGATATAGACCGGCGCCTCGCCGATCTCTCCGAGGCAGACATCATGGTCGCCCACGATGAAGTCGTTCTGCGGGTAGCACATCGGCGACGAGCCGTCGCAGCAGCCGCCGGACTGATGGAACAGCACCGGCCCGTGCTCCGACCGCAGGCTGTCGATCAGGGCGAGGGCCTTGGCGGTCGCGGTCACGCGCGGCGGATCGTCGGTCATGCTGTCCTGTCCGGAAGGGGAGGGGCATGGCCGCACCGACCATGCCCCGGGGCGTCAGAAGAAGCCGAGCTTCTTGGTGCTGTAGCTGACCAGCATGTTCTTGGTCTGCTGGTAGTGGTCGAGCATCATCTTGTGGTTCTCGCGGCCGATGCCGGAGTGCTTGTAGCCGCCGAACGCGGCATGCGCCGGATAGGCGTGGTAGCAGTTGGTCCAGACCCGGCCTGCCTTGATCGCGCGGCCGAAGCGGTAGCAGCGGTTGGCGTCGCGGCTCCACACCCCGGAACCGAGGCCGTACAGCGTGTCGTTGGCGATCTCCAGCGCCTCGTCGTCGTCCTTGAAGGTGGTGACCGACACCACCGGGCCGAAGATCTCCTCCTGGAACACGCGCATCTTGTTGTTGCCGCGGAACACCGTCGGCTTGACGTAGTAGCCGCCTTCGAGTTCGCCCCCCATGTAGTTGCGCTCGCCGCCGATCAGCACCTCCGCACCCTCCTGGCGGCCGATGTCGAAGTAGCTGAGGATCTTCTCCATCTGCTCGCTGGAGGCCTGCGCGCCGATCATCGTGCTGGGATCGAGCGGGTCGCCCTGCTTGATGGCGGCGACGCGGTTCAGCGCGCGCTCCATGAAGCGGTCGTAGATGCTCTCGTGGATCAGCGCGCGGCTCGGGCAGGTGCAGACCTCGCCCTGGTTCAGCGCGAACATCACGAAGGCCTCGATCGCCTTGTCGAGATAGTCGTCGTCCTCGCGCATGACGTCGGCAAAGAAGATGTTCGGCGACTTGCCGCCCAGCTCCAGCGTCACCGGGATCAGGTTCTGGCTGGCGTACTGCATGATCAGCCGGCCGGTGGTGGTCTCGCCGGTGAAGGCGATCTTGGCGATGCGCGGGCTGGAGGCCAGCGGCTTGCCGCATTCCAGGCCGAAGCCGTTGACGATGTTGATCACGCCCGGCGGCAGCAGGTCGGCGATCAACTCGGCCCAGACCAGCAGCGAGGCCGGGGTCTGCTCGGCAGGCTTGATCACCACGCAATTGCCTGCGGCAATGGCGGGGGCCAGCTTCCAGCACGCCATCAGCAGCGGGAAGTTCCAGGGGATGATCTGGCCAACGACGCCGAGCGGCTCGTGGAAGTGATAGGCCACGGTGTCGCCGTCGATCTCCGAGATGCCGCCTTCCTGGGCGCGTATGCAGCCGGCGAAGTAGCGGAAATGGTCGATCGCCAGCGGCACGTCGGCGGCGGTGCTCTCCCGGATCGGCTTGCCGTTGTCCCAGCTCTCGGCCTCGGCCAGCACGGAAAGGTTGGCCTGCATGCGGTCGGCGATCGCGCTCAGGATCAACGCGCGCTCGGCGGCGCTGGTGCTGCCCCAGGCATCCTTGGCGGCGTGGGCGGCATCGAGCGCCCGGTCCACGTCGGCGGCGTCGGAACGCGCGATCTCGCACAGTACCTGGCCGTTCACCGGCGAGGTGTTCTCGAAGTAGCGGCCGCGCCCCGGCTCGACCCACTCGCCGCCGATGAAGTTGCCGTAGCGTGCCTTGAAGTTCGGCTTGCCCATTGTTTTCCTCCGGTTTCCTTGCGGGTTGATCCTACAGTCCGGCCGATTGGAACGTCCGTGCCACGATCGCCTTCGCTTCCTGCTGGATCTGCGCGAGATGGTCCGGGCCGAGGAAGCTCTCCGCGTAGATCTTGTAGACGTTCTCGGTGCCGGATGGCCTGGCCGCGAACCATCCGTTCTCGCTGACGATCTTCAGCCCACCGAAAGGCTGCTGGTTGCCCGGCGCCTCGGTCAGGCGCTGCAGGATCGGCTCGCCGGCCAGCGTGTCGGCCGCGACCTGCTCCGGCTTGAGGTTCTTCAGAAGCTTCTTCTGTTCGGGCGTCGCCGGCGCGTCGATGCGCGCGTACGAGGGCACGCCGATCGTCTCGGTCAGACCCGCATACAGTTCCGCCGGATCGCGTCCGGTGACCGCCATCATCTCGGCGGCGAGCAGGCCGAGGATGAGCCCGTCCTTGTCGGTCGACCAGACCGAGCCGTCGCGCCTGAGGAACGAGGCGCCCGCGCTCTCCTCGCCGCCGAAGCCGAGCGAGCCGTCCTGCAGGCCCTCCACGAAATACTTGAAGCCGACCGGCACCTCGACCAGGCGACGGCCGAGCCTTCCGGCGATCCGGTCGATGCTGCTGCTGGAGACGATCGTCTTGCCGATCCCGGATTGCTGGCTCCAGCCGGGCCGGTGGGTGAACAAATAGTCGATCGCCGCCGTCAGGTAGTGGTTCGGGTTCATCAGGCCGGCCGATCGGGTCACGATGCCGTGCCGGTCGGCGTCCGGATCGTTGGCGAAGGCGAGGTCGAAGCGGTCGCGCATGCCGATCAGTCCGGCCATGGCGAACGGCGAGGAGCAATCCATGCGGATCTTGCCGTCCCAGTCCGCGGTCATGAAGCGGAAGGTCGGATCGACGTCGTCGTTCACCAGGATCGCCCGCAGGCCGTAGCGGGCGATGATCGGCTCCCAGTAGCGCACCGCAGCGCCCCCCAGCGGATCGATGCCGATATTGAGGCCGCTCGCCCGGATGGCTTCCATGTCGAGCACGCTGTCGAGGTCATCGACGTAGCCGGTGATGTAGTCGTGCCGGTGCACGTTGCCGGAACGCAGCGCCGCCGCGTAGGTCATCCGGTGCACCTCCTGCTTCTCGGAGAGGATGCGATTCGCCGTCTGCTCGATCCAGTCGGTGACGTCCGAGCCGGCCGGTCCGCCATGCGGCGGATTGTACTTGAAGCCGCCATCCTCCGGCGGGTTGTGCGAAGGCGTGATCACCACCCCGTCCGACAGGCGTTCGCCGCGCCCGCGGTTGTAGGCGAGGATGGCGTGGCTGATCACCGGCGTCGGCGTGTAGCCGTCCTCGGCATCGATCATCACCTGCACGCCGTGGGCTGCGAATACCTCGACCGCGTTGACGAACGCGGGCTCGGACAGCGCGTGCGTGTCCTTTCCGAGAAAGAGCGGGCCGTCGATGCCGGCTCGCCGGCGATACAGACAGATCGCCTGGCTGATCGCGAGGATGTGCGGCGCGTTGAAGCTGTTCTGCGAGGCCTTGCCGCGATGGCCCGAGGTGCCGAACGCGACGCGCTCGGTCGCGACCGACGGGTCCGGGTCGCCCGAGAAATAGTCCGTGATGAGACGGGGCACGTTGACCAGCCTCGACAGCTCGATCGGCTGTCCCGGCTGGTTGCCCCCCGCCCGGATGCTGGTGTCGGACATATCGTTTCTCCCTGCAGGCTCTTACGGCCGCCTTCCTGGACCGAACCGGCCGCGCACCATATTGACCCAACGCCGTCTCCTGTCGAGGGAGCGGCGCTTCCGGCACGGCCAGGCTAGCTGCACATGATCAAGACAGGAATTTTCTGCAGCGCCTTGCGGACCGGAAACCGGCTGTACGATGGGCAAAGGATTGCACTGTCACCCCGACTGGACGACGCAGGATGCCGACCCGGCACTGAACTCGTTCCTTAAAGGCGATCGCCGAGACCGATGGCCGCGATGCCTTCCACCTGCGATCAGCGCCTGACGAGGTGGCGATACGGCAGACGCGCGAAGTGGCTCCGGGCGTGATGCTCGACGTCGACGAGAACGGCGACATGATCGGCATCGAGGTAACCAGCGTCCGCCGTCGAATGCAGACGCGCCTGGCTGATGCAGCCTGGTGCAACGGTTCACGATACAAGCACGATGCCGGCAGAGGCGTCCGCGATTGCTCAGTGATGCTGCTCGGACTGCGCGATGCGCTGCTCGGCCAGCAGGCGCCAGGGCGCGTCCTTGGGTGCTGCGTCGAGCGCGCGGCGGAACATCCCGGCGCTCTCGGCGCTGACGCCACCCTCGGCCCGTACCTGCGCCTCCGCGGTCTGCGCGGTCAGCGTCGCGTCGAAGCCGTCATCCAGCGCGCGACGCCAGGCCAGCGCCGCCTGGCCCCAGTCGTTGCGCGCCGCCTCGACCTGACCGAGCAGGATGTAGCCTTCGTGCGCCTGCGGGGAGCCTGCCGGCAGGCCGGCCAGCCGCTCCTTCAGCGTCTGCATCATGCGCTCGTCGTCCTGGCCGCGCGCGTCGGCCTGCTGCAGACGCAGGGCGAACGGCTGCGCCGGCAGATCGGGGTGTCCCCCGACCAGGTAGAGCCCGACCGCCATCGCGGGCACCAGTCCGAGCATCAACAGCACCGAAAGCCGCGAGCCGGTCCGGCCGGCATCGGGCATGCGATCCGCCTCGGCGAGCAGGCGGCGCTGGATCTCGAGCCGCGCGGAAGCGTGCTCGTTCTCCGCGATCAGCCCATCCGCCCGGTCGCGTTCGAGCTCGACGAGCTGGGCGCGATGCAGCGCCATCGCCGCCTCGTGCCGGTCGCGGGCGCCGAGCCCGCGGCGCAGCACCAGCGCGCACGGCAGCAGCGCGAGCGCGCTGAGGAGTGCGATCGCCAGCCAGACCATGCTATCGGCTGGGTTCGAGCAGCTCGGCCAGACGGCGTTGCTCGCTCTCGCTCAGCGGCGGGGGGACCACCCTGCGCGTGCGCCAGGCGAAACCGGCTGCCATCGCACCGAGGACCAGGGCCAGCAGCGGCATCGCCCAGAGCAGCAGGGTGGCGGCGTTCAGCGGCGGCCGCAGCCGGATGAAGTTGCCGTAGCGCTCGACCATCCAGGCGATGATCTGCCGGTTGCTCTCGCCTCGAGAGACGTGCACGCGCACCACGCGGCGCAGGTCGCGTGCGAGGTCGGCGCCGCTATCCTCGATGCTCTCGTTCTGGCAGACCAGGCAGCGCAACTGGGCGCCGATCGCCTCGGCCCGCGTCTCCTGCGCCGGGTTCGGCAGCATCTCGGCCGGATCGCTCACCGCCAGCCCGGCGACCGGCACCAGCAGCAGGGTCAGCAGCAGCCCCAGGAGAGGCCCCGGGAGACGCCCGACACGGCACCGGTATCCGCGGATCATCGTGCGATCCCGTCCAGCGCCGGACGCAGCCCGGTGCGGATCGCATCGTCGGTCAGCGGCCCGGCCAGGTGCCAGCGTATGACGCCGCCCGGTGCCACCAGGAAGCTCTCCGGCACGCCCGAGACGCCCCAGTCGATCGCGGCCAGCCCCGCGCGATCCGAGGCGATGCGCGCGTATGGACTGCCGGTGCGGTTGACGAAGCCCTGCGCGTTGTCCGGGACATCCTTGTAAGCGATGCCCCAGATCGGCAGCCTCCCGGCCAGCTGCGACAGGTTCTGCGCCTCCAGCACGCAGGGGATGCACCAGGAGGCGAAGAAGTTCACCAGCACCGGTCGCGTCTGCGCGGCCAGGAGCGTCGAGGAGAAGCCCTGCCGTGGCGCCTGCGACGGCAGGTCGAATGCGGGCACGGTACGGCCCGCCGACGGCACATGAATATCGTGCGGGTCGAACTGCCCGCTGCCCATGCCGTCCAGCATGGCCCAGAAACCGACGCCGGCCGCCGCCGCGACGCCGAACGGCGCCAGCATCAGCGCCTGCCGGCGCGAGAGGCGCGCCTCAGCCAAGCGGGTGCGCCGCAGCACCGGCCGGAAGTCGGGCGCGTCGCGGCGCGCCCACCCGGACGCGACGGTCGCTGAGCGACAGGGCGCCGCCGAGCGCCATCACCAGCGCGCCCAGCCACATCCAAGGCGCCAGCGGATTGTCGTGCAGGCGCAGCACGGCGGTGCTGCTCCCGTCTGCGCCCTGATGCTCGTCGCCCAGCACCACGTAGAGGTCGCGGATCAGGTTGGTCTGGATGGCGACCTCGCTGGTGCTCTGGTTCTGGCTGGCGAAACGGCGCTTGGACGGATGCAGCACGGTCACGACGTGGCCGTGGCGGGTCACCGTGATGGTGGCGGCACGGGCGACGTAGTTCGGTCCGGTCTCGTCGTGGATGCTGTCCAGGGTCCAGCGATAGCCGGCCATGTCGACCGCCTGGCCGGCACGGATCTCGACGATCTTGTGCTCCGCCTGCGACATGCCGGCCAGCCCAAGCACGGTGACGCCGGCGCCGGCATGCGCCAGGGCTGCTCCCAGGGCGGCGCGCGGCAGCAGCCGGGCACGGCGCCAGCTCTGCGCCGGCGGCACCCGGAACAGCTGGATCTTCTGGGTGATGTCGGCGACCGCGCCCGCGATCACCCAGACCGCGAAGCCGAACGCCAGCACCGGCAGCACGCCCTTCAGGCTGAAGGCGGCGATCAGCCCGGCGAACAGCCCGATCAGGGCGGCCCACCACAACCGCATCAGCACCGGACCCATCTGCGCGCGCTTCCATGGCATCATGTGTCCGATCGACATCGCCGCGAGCAGCGGGATCGCCATCGGCACTGCGGTGGCATCGAAGAACGGCTTGCCGACCGAGATGGTGGCGCCGAACAGCAGGCTCGCGAACGGCGGATACATCGTTCCGGTCAGCACGACCGCGCAGATCGAGCAGAGCAGGACGTTGTTCAGCACCAGCGCGCCCTCGCGCGAGAGCGGCGCGAAGATGCCGCCGGAGGTCAGCTTCGGCGCCCGCAGCGCGAACAGCAGCAGCGAGCCGCCGATCACCAGCCCGAGCAGGCCGAGGATGAAGATGCCGCGCGCCGGATCGTTGGCGAAGGCGTGCACCGAGTTGAGGATGCCGGAGCGGACCAGGAAGGTGCCCGATAGCGACAGCGAGAAGGTGCCGATCGCCAGCAGCACGGTCCAGATCTTCAACGCCTCGCGCTTCTCGACCACGATGGCGGAGTGCACCAGTGCGGTGCCGGTCAGCCAGGGCAGCAGCGAGGCGTTCTCGACCGGGTCCCAGAACCAGTAGCCGCCCCAGCCGAGCACGTAGTACGACCACCAGGAGCCGAGCGCGATGCCGCAGGTCAGGAAACACCAGGCGGCGACCGCCCACGGACGCACCCAGCGTCCCCAGGCCGCATCGACACGGCCTTCGAGCAGCGCGGCGACGGCGAAGGCGAACGGCACCGCGAAGCCGACATAGCCGGTGTAGAGGATGGGCGGGTGGAAGGCGAGGCCGGGGTCCTGCAGCAGCGGGTTCATGCCCTGACCGTCGGCTGGTGCCGGCCAGACCCGGTTGAACGGGTTCGAGGTGAGCAGGCAGAACAGCTCGAAGCCGGCCGCGACGCCGCCCAGCACCGCGATCACGCGTGCCCGCAGCGCCGCCGGCAGGTTGCGTCCGAAACCGGCGACGGCGGCGCCGCAAAGGCCCAGGATCAGCGCCCAGAGCAGGATCGAACCCTCGTGGTTGCCCCAGATCCCGGTGATCTTGTAGAGCAGCGGCTTCGCCAGCGCGCTGTTCTCGGCAATGTTCTGCACCGAGAAGTCGTCGGTGATGGCGGCATTGGCGAGGCAGGCGAACGAGACCACGAGCGCTGCCAATTGCCCGAGCGCCAGCGCCGGCGCGGTCGCCATCAGCCTGATGTCGCGTCGGCCGGCGCCGATCATCGGCAGCACCATCTGCGCCACCGCGAGGCAGCAGGCCAGGGCGAGTGCGAACCGGCCAAGCTCGGGACTCAACATCTGCTCAGCTTCCCCGGGCGATTGCCGCAACCGGCGCCACGGGCGCCGCGACGGGCGTCTCGCCGATCATGCGGTTCCATAGCGCCGCCGACGGCGCGGGCCCGAATTTCGGGTCCCACTTGCCGGACTTGCGCAGGGCGGCGGCGACTTCCTTCGGCATATAGGTCTCGTCATGCTTGGCCAGCACCTCGGAGGCGCTGAAGCTGCCGTCCGCGCTCATCGCACCCAGCGCCACCACGCTCTGACCTTCGCGGAACAGGTCAGGCAGGATGCCGGCGTAGCGCACCAGGACCGCGCTCTGGCCGTCGGTGACCGAGAAGCGCGCCACCGGCTCGCCGTCGCGATGCTCCTCGTGTAGCGAGCCCGCCACCACCATGCCGCCCAGACGAACGGTGCGTCCGGCACTCACCGAGTGCGCGAGCAGTTGCGACGGCGCCATGAAGAACACGATGTTGGCGCTGAACGCATCGAGCGCCAGCGCGGTCGCGGAGCCGAGGCCGAGCCCGCAGGTCAGCAACAGCCACAGCCTGCGCGACTTGCGAGTCATGTCGGCTCCCCCGTGCCGCGTCCGTCGCGGCGTCTGGTGCCGGCCTGCGCCTCGTAGGCGATCAGCCGGCGCTTCGCCCGCGACAGGCGCAGTGTCGCCGACGCGCCGAGCCAGACCGCGAGGGCTACGGTGAGGCCGTAGGCTGCGGCGATGAAGGGCAGGTGGGTCATCAGCCGGCGCTCCGGACGCTGCGCGCCAGCAGCAGGGCGCGCAGCCGCTGTTCCATCACCGAGGCCCGCAGGCGCGCCATCACGATGGCAGCGAAGCCGAACGAGAAGCCGAGCGTCGAGACCAGCAGCGGCCACAGCATGGACATCGACATGGTCGGCGCGCCGGTCAAGGTGATGCTGGCCGGCTGGTGCAGCGTGTTCCACCATTGCACGCTGAACTTGATGATCGGCAGGTCCACCGCCCCTACCAGCGCCAGGATCGCGGCCGCGCGGTAGCCGCGCTGCGGCTCGTCGAACGCGCGCAGCAGCGCCACGTGGCCGAGATAGAGGAAGAACAGCACCAGGACCGAGGTCAGCCTGGCGTCCCACACCCACCAGGCGCCCCACATCGGCTTGCCCCACAGCGAGCCGGAGGCGAGGCAGATGGCGGTGACGGAGGCCCCGACGGGACCGATCTCCGCCGCCGCGAGGTCCGCCAGCGGATGCCGCCAGACCAGGGAGAGCACCGAGCAGACCGCCAGCGCTACGTAGCCGGCGGAGGCCAACCAGGCCGCCGGCACGTGCACGTACATGATGCGCACCGCGTCGCCCTGCTGCCAGTCCGCCGGAGAGAAGAACAGTCCCCAGGTCAGGCCGCACACCGTCAGGATCAGCGCGGCGGCGGTCAGCCAGGGCTGCAACCGTGCCGAAAGTCGCAGGAAGCGGCCCGGATTGGCGAAGCGGTGCAGGAAACTGCCGCCTCTGCCGGAGCGTGGTCTCGCATATGTCGACGTAGCATCCAAGGCAGCGGACCTTAGCGTGAACGGGCAAGAAATATCGCGGGCCGCGTCCTGGTGCGAGGCCTGAATACGACACTATCATCAATGGAAACGGTCATGGCTCAAAATGGGCTGAAATCCTCTCGTTCCAAGGCATGATCCGGTCGATCAGGAACCTTCGGCCGCTCCCTTCCGGCAAGACAACGGAGTCCGCATGCTGTTCGCCATCATCTGCACCGACAAGCCCGACCGCCTGGAGACCCGACTCGCCGCACGCGACAGCCATCTGTCCTATCTCGAACGCTACATCGAGAAGGTCGTCCATGCCGGCCCGTTGCTGGACATGGACGGGCGCCTGTGCGGCAGCCTGCTGGTGATCGACGTCGCCGACCGCGCCGCGGCCGAGGGTTTTGCCGCCAGCGATCCCTACGCCAAGGTCGAGCTGTTCGAGAGCACGGTGATACGCGGCTTCCGCACGGTGTTTCGCGACGGTGCCGTCGCCGAATGACGGTGGCCGGAGAGGGTCGGCGATGGCTGGTGAAGACCGAGCCGGATGCCTTCTCCTGGACGCAGCAGGTGGAATGCGGGATCGAGCCCTGGACCGGGGTGCGCAGCCACGAGGCCAGGAACAACCTTGCGGCGATGCGCGAGGGCGACCTTGCCTTCTTCTACCACTCCAACGTCGGCAAGCAGATCGTGGGCGTGGTCGAGGTTGCCCGCGAGGCGTATCCGGATCCGACCGCGGGGCCGGGCACTAAGCTGGGCCAATGGATCTGCGTCGACATGCTTGCCCGTGCGCCATTCGCCCGCCCGGTCACCCTGGACGAGCTGAAAGCCGCGCCTGAACTCGCGGACCTCGCCCTGATCCGCAAGTCACGCCTGTCGGTGGTGCCGGTCTCGCTCCCGCACTGGAACCATATCGTCCGGATGGGCGGCTGGAGCGGCTGACGCCGGCGTCCTACGGCGCGCCGTCGATGCTCTGCTGCAGCACCGCGTCCTTGCCGTTCGCCGGCTGGCCGGCGAACGTGTTCATGGTCGCCGACGAATCGTACGGCGCCGTGACCGGAGCCGCGATGCGCAGCGGCAGGCCCAGAACACTGAACCGGGAGCCCGACCCGGTTCCGGTCGAGGTGCTCTGACGCGCGGCCACGCCGGGCAGCCCGGTGGTGTTGGGGGTGGGGACCGAGTTGCGCTCGGCGGTCGGGCCGGCGGCGACCGAGTTGGACGACGGCGCGCGAAAGGCCTGCGCGGACGCCGGCGAGATCGTGGATGCCGCGAGCAGGGCGCCCCCTGCGAAAGCGAGGCCGGACATGACGAGGCGGGTCGAATGGGTGGCCATGAGCCGGGACTCCAAGGGGTTCAAGCGCGATGAGATGCGATCCATGCTGTAACGAACGAGCTGCAGCAGGACGCCCGCGAAGGTCATCACTAATTCGCGATCTCTTCCAATAAATGGCCGGTCGGCTCCTGATTTTCCATCGCGTTCATGATAACTCTGCCAATAACTCTGCTCAAGATGTTGTGAAGGCAGGCAGATCACAGGGACAGGCTATGTGGCTGTAACCCGGAACGACATGATCGGTAATCATCTATGCACGCTCCAGGCTACATCTACGACAAGACCCTCGTCAGCAAGCGTGAGATCATCGCCGATCGCGTCGGCAATCACGGGCCGGGTCACGCGCTCGCACAGGCTCCGATTTGCGGCATGAGCGCTGCCACCGACGACAACAGCCCGGCGCTCACCATCGGCAGCCGGATCCGCACGCTTCGGCGTGCCCGCGGTCTCACCCAGGACACGCTCGCGGTATCCACCGGGGTGTCGCGCAGCGCCGTTGCGCAATGGGAGACCGGCCGCGCCGGCCAGATGGGCGGCAAGCTGCGACGCATCGCCGAGGCGCTGGGCGTTTCCGTCAGCATGCTCAAGGAGGGCTGGGAAGGCCTCGCGACCGACAGCGTGCTGTCCGCGGAGGAGATGTCGCTGCTGCGCCTGTTCCGGCGCTGCCCGCCCGAGGACCGCACCGTGCTAATGCACGTCGCGCAGAAGCTCGCCGCCAACCCGGCAGCCGAAGTCGAGGCGGCCACCTGAGCGCACGCCGCCGGGCCGCGGGGTTCATCGTCCTGGCTGGTGTCGATCAGTCGCATCGTGACACGCCCGATCGCGATGCCCGGGGAGCCGGATCCATCCTGACGCGTTGTCGGGTCGGCAGAAGGAGATCCCGATGAGTGCCGCCAGAGGCAGTGAATTAACCCCGCTCGCACCCGACATGCAGACGCTGAGTGCCGCATCCCTCGGGGCGCTGGAACGCGCACTCGCGCAGGTGGAGACCGGCCGCGGCTTGCTCGTGCGCCTCGCCGACCTCATGGGCGGCGCGGTAGGCCAGGTGACGCGGCTCGGCATGCGCGGGCTGGGCCTGGCGCCGGCCTTGCAACTCAAGCTCCAGGGTGTCGGCGAGACCGCGATCCAGCGGGCGTTCGACATCGCGTTGATCGGCCTGAAGAGCCCGGCGTCGATGCTGGTGTCGGACGATCTGGCGTTGCCGGACCGGCGCTGGCGAGACAACGCCGTCCAGGCCGCGGTAGCCGCCTCGGGCGCGATCGGCGGCTTCGCCGGCCTGTCCGGCCTGCTCCCCGACATCGGCTTCACCACGCTGACCATCATGCGCGAGATCGCCCGCATCGCCCGCGAGGAGGGCGAGGACCTTTCCCTTCCGGAGGGGCGGGCCGCCTGCCTGGAGGTGTTCGCCTTCCGCTCCTTCGATGCGAACGAGGAGCAGAGCGAGATCGGCTATTTCTCGGCGCGCGCCGTCCTGCGCGGCCGGCCGGTGGTGATGCTGCTCTCGGAGGTGTCCTCGCATTACGGGCTGGCACTGTCGCGAAAGGTGTCGCTGCAGATGATGCCGGTGGCCGGCGCGCTGTGCGGCGCGTCTCTGAACGCCGCATTCCTGGCGCACTACCGGGCGCTAGCGCGGGCGCACTTCACCATCCGCCGGCTCGAGCGCACCCATGGCGGACGCTCCGTGCGCGAAGCGGTCGAGACCATCCGCGCCACCCTCGCGCAGAAGTCGGCCGCGGCCTGACAGGGACCCGGCGGGCAACCGTCGGCAGATCAGCGCTGCTTTAGAGCAGCGTCAGTCTGACTGGAATCGCTTCGCGATCCCAGGCAGCTGATAAAGCTGCTCTTTCCTCAGTCAAGCAGAGCATGATCGAAGTGATCATGCTCTAGTCGTCGCGCCTGGGAGGCGAGCGGCTGATCAGCGCGATCAAGGCGGACAGCACAGCCAGCGCCAGGTAGGCGAGCATCATGTCGATGCCCAGTCCGGGTGCCAGGTGCCACAAGAACTGCGACGCGAGCCACGACACGACCGCGAAGGCAAGGAATACCAGGGTCATGCGCATCAGCGGACGCCCTATCGGCCCTGGTCATCGGCAATCCGGGCCGACTGGAACGGGTCGACGGAGCGAGCTCGGCAGCCCGCATCCTGGCTCGTGGTCCGGATCCTCGGCGGCGGCGTGATCGTCGAAAGATCGAGATGCATGGAGCGACCCCACCCGGCCGCGCGCCGGGTGGCCGCAGGCATGCCCCGCCTTTCCGGCGCAGCGGAACCTGCCGTCGCAGAACCGCCCTTGCTTGTCCAGCGCGCACTGCCGGAGCAGGATGGACCGGGCAGGCTCCGCCCATGGTCCTGTACCGTGGCATCTGACGATCGCCGCCTTTCGATTGCGTCCCGACCGGCCGCCAAGCAACCTGGGGTCCATGTTCAGACGCCGCGTCGAGGTCAGCACCAAGGTCATGCTCCAGCGCTATCGCGTCGGGCTGTTCCCGATGGCAGAGACGCGGGACAGCCGCGACCTGTTCTGGCTCGATCCGGAACAGCGCGGCATCCTGCCGCTGGAGAGCTTCCACCTGCCGCGCCGGCTGCGCCGCACCGCGTTGTCGGACGAGTACGAGGTGGTCGTCGATGACAGTTTCGAGGCGGTGATCGACAGCTGCGCGGCACCGGCCCCGGGTCGCGAGGAGAGCTGGATCAACCACGAGATCCGCTCCCTGTTCCTGGCGCTGCATCGGCAGGGACACGCGCACAGCGTCGAGTGCCTGCATGAGGGCGTGCTCTGCGGGGGTCTCTACGGGCTCGCGATCGGCGGCGCGTTTTTCGGCGAGAGCATGTTCAGCCGGCGGCGGGATGCGTCCAAGGTCGCCCTCGCACACTTGGTCGCGCGCCTCAGGCTGGGCGGCTTCGCCCTGCTGGACACGCAGTTCATCACCACGCACCTGTCGCAGTTCGGCACCGTCGAGATCCCGCGCACGCGCTACCTGACCCTGCTGGAGGCAGCGACGGCGAAGGCAGGCGTCTGGACCTGCGGCGCTGCCGCGATCCAGGACGAGATCCGGCGCATGGGTCGTGGCGGCGCCTGAGCGGAGATCACCCGATGCCGGGACGCCGGGTGGTTGACAGTGCAGGGGCACCGGCTCCACTTCCGGGGCACAGCATCCCGAGGCTCCTACAATGCGCCACTCCATACGTCGCCCGGCCGTCATTGCCGGTCTGGCGCTGTCGCCGCTCGCCATCCTCGCGCCGGTGCGCGCGCAGCAGCCCAGCCATCCCCCCTTCATGCCGACGCACGATGTCAGCGTGACCTACGACGTGCAGCCGGACGGCGTGCCGACCGCGCAGCGGATCACGGTCCTGTTCAGCGGCGCCGGCCGGCTGATGCGCGTGAACGGTCCGGACGGGCAGAGCGCCACCGTGCTCGATCGCGACCGGCGCCTGATGACGATCATCATCGACTCCGCGAAGGTCTACATGCAGGCGCCCGAACGCGACGAGGTGCGCAGCCCGTTCCTGCTCGATGCCAGCATGAAGTTCGTCCGGACCGGAAGCGGCCGGGTAGCCGGGCTCGACTGCGTGAAATGGTCGATCACGACCGGATCCGGCAGCGCGACCGCCTGCGTCACTCCGGACGGCGTCGTGCTCAGCCAGGCGGGCGTCGACTCCCAGGGCGTGCGCGGCCACCTGACGGCACAGAGCGTCGCCTACGGTCCGGTTCCGGCAGCCTCGTTCCAGCCGCCGTCCGGCTATACCCGGGTGGCGCATCCGGAAGGCCCGGCTTCCTACGAGCGCGGCGGGCAGGCGGGCCCCATGACCGGTCCCAAGGGGGCCGGTCCCCAGGGAGTGGCACCCGGGGGACCTGTTCCCCAATAGGCTGTTCCCCAGGAAGCCGATCCTCTCCGCCGCGGACGGCCACGCCCTCGCGCTGACGTGACGCGCGGTTACCCGATGCATTGTTTCCGCCATCTCCCTGCCCACAAATCGCCACGGACCGGACCTCCTATGAAGCCGTGGGACCGATCACGATATCGGTCAGGGACGATGTCCACCGGCGGCCAAGGCAGCCAGGGGGTATCGTCGAACAGGAAAGTTCGTTTGGTCATGCGCGACAGGATGCAACTTCTACTGGCAGTGCCGATGTTGGCCACCGGCCTCGTCGCGGCCGGTGCACCAGCGGCGCAGGCGCAGTGGCACCGAGGCTATCATGGCGGCCACTATGGTGGGCACGGTTACGGCGGCTACCGGCCGTACGGCTACCATCGCGGCCCCGGCTTCGGCGGTGCCCTGGTGGGCGGCCTGGCGGCCGGTGCGTTGATCGGAGCGCTCGCCGGCGGCTTCGCCGCACCACCCCCGCCGGTGGTCTACGCGCAGCCCCCCGTCGTCTACGCTTTGCCGCCGCCGGTGGTCTATGCGGCCCCGCCACCACCTGGCGCCTACTATCCAGGTTACGGCGACAGCGACCGCTACGGCTACGGCTACGGCTACGGCTACGGCTACGACGAGGATGACCACTAACCGCACCGTGTCCGCGCTAGTACCTCTCGTCATTGACAGAGACCGCTTTCTTTGAATCGATGGCTGGTCGGTTGTGTGGAGGTCGATTCGGTGTCTTCGAGACAGGTTGTGGTGAAGAGGTATGTTGTCACGCTGAGCAG
>JAABUX010004826.1_pt1 | contig 16861 bp, 16 predicted proteins | sample 5561851 | NCBI WGS metagenome assembly JAABUX01 (sample SAMN10711883, study PRJNA513361) | rock metagenome | isolation source: Antarctica rocks | place: Antarctica: Victoria Land, Richard Nunatak red sandstone | collected 2016-01-03 | reverse complement strand
TCGCATGGTCCGCTGTGGTCGTCGTAAATCTCAGCATGCCATACTCCGCAGTAGGAGTCATCCCTTCATGTTTTCCCTAACTACACCGTATTGGGCCTACAACGCCTTCGCCGCCTTCGAGGACGCCCGCGCCGTGATCGACGAGGGCAAGGCCCCGACCCGGCGCGACGTCCTCTTCGCCATGTACCAGTCGCTCTACGCCGAGAGCGCCCTGCCCGACCCTGCGCACGGCGCGGTCGGGGGCGCGGGCGGCGCGGTCGGCGCGGTCGGGGGCGCGGGCGGCGCGGCGGGCCGCCTGTTCGAGCGATACCCGCGCGACTTCTTCGACCTCGTGATCGTCGACGAGGCGCACCGCTCCGGCTTCGGCACGTGGAACGCCGTCCTCAAGCACTTCGACGCGGCCACGCACCTGGGCATGACCGCCACGCCCAAGCGCGCGGACAACATCGACACCTACGCCTACTTCGGCGACCCCGTCTACTCGTACTCGCTCTCGCAGGGCATCCGCGACGGCTTCCTCGCGACCTACAAAGTGCACCGCGTGCAGACCAACATAGACAAGACCGGCGTCACCCTGACCGACGCCAAGGAGCAGGGCGCCGAGGTGTTCGTGCCGCCCGACGCCGAGCCGCGCGACGCCTACAACCAGGGCCAGTTCGAGCGCGAGATCACCCTGCCCGACCGCACGCGCCTCATCTGCGCCCACCTGGCCAACCTGCTCGAGGCCGGCGACCCCCTGCAGAAAACGATCGTGTTCTGCGTCAACCAGGACCACGCGGCCGAGGTAGCCAAACACCTGCAGAACCGCTTCGGCCCGGCGCTGGGCCTGCCCGACTACGCCGTGCGCATCGTGGCCGACGAGCACGACGCCCAGGAGCTGATCGAGCAGTTCGCGGACGGCGACAGGCGCTCGCCCGTCGTGGCCACCACGGTGGACCTGCTCTCGACCGGCGTAGACATCCCGAGCCTGCGCAACGTCGTCTTCCTGCGCCCCATCGCCTCGCCCGTCGTGTTCAAGCAGATCGTCGGCCGCGGCACGCGCGTCGACGAGGGCGCGGACAAGCTGTGGTTCCGCGTCGTCGACTACACGAACGCCACGCGCCTGTTCGACAAGTAGGAAGCGGTCGCCGAGGATGCGCCCGCCGCGCCCGACGGACCGGCCGACCACTACCTGACGGGCCTGGCGCTCGACCAAGAGACCGAGCGGCCGATCGCCGGCGCGAGCGTGCTCGTGGAGAGCGGGCCCAACACCACCGAGCAGAAACGCACGAGCAGGAGCGGCGCGTTCGGCTGCGCGGGGCTGCCGCGTACGAGTGTCATGGTCATCGTCACGGCCCCGGGCTATCGCCGCCGCCAGCTCACCTGTCCCACCAGCGCCGCGCCGGACCGCGTCGTCGCCATCACGCTCGTGCCGAGCGAGGCGGGCGGCAAGAGGACCATCACGGTCAGGGGCCTGACCGTCACCGTGGAGGACGAGACCTACCTCGAGCTCGACGCCGGGGGCCAGCGGCTGACCGTGCAGGAATACATCAACCGCGCCAAGGCCGAGCTGTTCCAGTACGCCCCGGACGAAGGGGCGCTGCGCCGGCTGTGGCTCGACCCGGCGAAACGCAAAGAGCTGCTCGGGGCCCTGCTGCAGCTCAACGCCTCGCCCGAGATGATCGCGGCGCTGCTCTCGCTGCCCGACGCCGACGCCTACGACGTGCTGGCCTCGATCGCCTTCGGGCGCGAGCCGCTCAGCCGCGACGACAGGGCCAGGGCCTTCGCCGCGCGCAACGGGGACTTCATGGGCAGCTTCCCGCCGGCCGCGCGCGAGGTGTTGATCGCCCTGCTCGACAAATACCGGCTCGGCGGGGTCGACGAGTTGGAGCAATCCGAGGTGCTGCGCACGCCGCCGTTCGACCGCATGGGCTTTGCGCCCGGCGTCGCGCGCCGCTTCGGCGACCCCGCGCGCTTCCGCGCCGCGGTGCAGAGCCTGACCAGGCGGCTGTTATGAGGCGTAGGGGGACCCGCACCCCCACGGCCCTCACCCCCAACCCCTCTCCCGTGCGCGGGAGAGGGGGGGCCGGCCTGACGTGTTGTGCGGCCTGCCCCCGCGCGGCCTGCCCTTGAAAGGTCATGGCAGGGGACGGACCTTGAAAGGTCGGTGCGGGCGCCGCGTGAGGCACTTTCGCCGGGTCGCGCCGGGCGAGGGATGGTCGGGGAGCTGGTCGAGCAGGACGCCCGTCCATACCCCGCCGTAGCTCGTCCATACCGCGTGCATCGCCGTCCATCGCGGCACATCGTCGTCCATCCATCCCCATCCATCGCTCCCCCGTCGCGGCCCGTCGCGGCCCGTCGCGGCCCGTCGCGGCCCAGTGTCGTCCGCGCCGGCGGCCCGATTGCCCGTCCCCCTCTCGCGCGACGCGCCCTCATATTCTAGAACAGAAATACTAATAGTCAAGGAACACACCGGGGTAGGGCTCGTGAAAAGGCGACGACGCCCCTCTCGCCCCCTCCGCCCCTGGCTGACTAGTCCCCCGGACCCTAGCCGCGGGTTCTCCTCCTCGCCCCCCCGCCCATGGCTGACTAGTCCCCCGGACCCTAGCCGCGGGTCCGCCGGCCTAGTACCACACGACAGAGATTTCTCCGCATATTCAGCACGATGTCCCGCGTGTCAAACACCCGCTTCACGCTTGTGGAACGTGCGGAATGTTTTCAAGCGAGCGGTACTAGCGCGCCTCCGGGGGAGCCCGGGGAGATGCCTCCCCCCGGACCCCCGCCAACCAAGGCGCGCACGGGTAGACAAGGGTGGTCCCCCCGACAATGCACAGACCCTGCCGTACACCCCAGGGCAATCGCATCTACATCAGCTGGCGAGGACCTGGAGCACGTAGCGGTGATCCCAGCCGGCCTTGAGGCGTTTGGCTTTGATCCCGCACCGGGCCGTGGACTCGTGCTGCAGGAGCGTCAGCGCACTGCGCCGCCGCAGGGCCAGGTTGTGGGCCGCGTGGCCCGTGCGCACCAGCAGCAGCCCAACGTGTTGCGCGTGAGCGGCGCTCATGCGCTTCGGGATGAGTCTAGCTCACGGCGTCCGCTCGACGCGCTTGTTGGGCAGTGCCGACATGCACTCAGGCCTATCAGCAGTCGAACACCGACCAGCAGATGTCGTTTCGCAACCGCTGATCATCCAGGATCAGCGCGCGGATCGCGTCAGGGAGCTGTTCGCGCTGCCATCGGCACTCGAGCCGCCCGGAGCTCTCACCCGCGCCTTCAGGAGCGGCTGCACGCGCCGCCTTGATCGCGTAGGCCGCCGCTCCGAGCTCGTGCGCGGCGACGTGCGCCACCGCCGCGGCTTGACCGGCCGCATGTGCGGCGTGGCGGGCCGCGCCTGTCAACTCCCGAGCAGCCGCGTTGGCGGCGCCTGCAGCCTCACGCGCTTGAGACATCGTGATCTCGCCGCGCACCCATGCCCGAGCCTGCGCGATCGCCTGGCGAGGCCGCGGGTCTGAAGGTTGCGCCGACTCGAACAGGTGCAGGACGTGTTCCGCACACGTTGCGGCCCACAGGGCGAGCAGCTGATGGTCGGAGTCTGTGAGCGTCCCCCCGCGGCGGATGGTGATGAAGCGAGGGTCGCGGTCTTTCGGGAGGATCACGGCTGTACCCTTCTGCGTGCATCTGCCCAACGGCCAGGGTTCAGCCGCCGGCTGGGAGTACAGGTTCGATAGGTCGGCACGGCCGTCAGCATACCGTAACCTGTAAAATCGCAATGATCCAGCCGGTCGGCTGTCACCCAGTGTTGGGCTTGTTTGTGCAAAATATGTCTTTTATGTCTTTGTGATGTTTTAATTGTGTTTCGAAGATGAGAATAGACTTACGTTGGTTTTGGCATTGTTTCAATGAGCGCCCGCAGAACCCATGCTCATTTACTTGCTCCAGGTCCTCGCCAGCTGATGTAGATGCGATTGCCCTACCGTACACCCCTCCGTCGATAATCATGCGTTCGCCTCGTAGTATAATGTAACGACGCCATCGCACCGAAACACGTCTCACGCATGGCTAACGGGAACAACGATTGGGTGCCCGCGCCACCAGGTGTTCAAAGACAGGCGCAAACATCGGGTGCATGCATACGCCCTGCCATCACGGCAGGACTGCTGACGCAGCCCCTGTTGCCAGGTCAACCGCTGTTGCCAGGTCAACCGCTGTTGCCAGGTCAACCGCTGTTGCCTCCACGGCATGTGTTTGGCGGGGGTCCGGGGGGAGGCATCTCCCCGGGCTCCCCCGGAGGGGGCGGGGGGGGCGAGGAGACCAGTTAGCCATGGGCGGCGGGGGGCGAGGAGTGTAACATGCCAGATCGTGGCCGGCGCTGTTCGCCCCCCGATCAAGGGTGAAGGGTAATGAGTAGGGAACGGACAGCGATAGGATGAACCGCGCGAGCCTAGCCAACGACATCTGGCGCGCCTGCGACATCATGCGCCGCGACGACGGCACCACCGGCAGCCTCGAATACATGGAGCAGCTCTCCTGGCTGCTCTTCCTCAAAGTGTTCGAGGCCATCGAGGACCGCCTCGAGGTCGAGGCCGAGCTCGACACTCCGCCGCGCCGCTACGCGCGCATCATCGACGGCCCCTACCGCTGGAGCGCCTGGGCGCACCGGGACTTCCCGGCCGAGAAGCTCGTGACCTTCATCGACAGCGAGCTCTTCCCCCACCTGCGCGGGCTCTCCGCCGCGGGCGACCTCGAGCGACGCACCATCGCCGGCATCTTCGCCGACATCCCCGGCAACCGCATGAAGAGCCCCTACAACCTGCGCGACGTCATCGCCATCGTCGACGAGGTCGACTTCCAGAACAGGGACGACATCTACACCGTCTCGCACATCTACGAGGACCTCTTGCGGCGCATGGGCAGCGAGAGCGGCATCACAGGCGAGTTCTACACGCCGCGCCCTCTCGTGCGCTTCATGGTCGAGCGCGTCGACCCGCGTATCGGCGAGACCGTCTACGACCCCGCCTGCGGCTCGGCCGGCTTCCTCGTCGAGGCCTACCTGCACATGAGCCGCGTGGGCACGGCGACCGGGAGCGAGGCCCGGGGGCTGACCTCGGAGGACATGGAGACGCTGCAGCGCCACACTTCCACGGCAAGGAGAAGAAAGCCTTGCCGTGCCTGCTCGGCCGCATGAACATGATCCTGCACGGCGTCAGCACGCCCGACATCCGGCGCGCCAACACGCTGGAGGAAGATGTGCGGCGGATCGGGACCGAGGAGCGGCGCGACGTGATCCTGACCAACCCGCCCTTCGGCGGCAAAGAAAACAAGCAGGTGCAGCGCAACTTCCCCGTGCAGACGCAGGCGACCGAGCTCCTGTTCATGCAGCACATCATGCGCTCGCTGGGGGCGAGGGGGCGCTGCGCCGTGATCGTGCCCGAGGGGGTGCTGTTCCGCGGCGACGCCTTCGCCGGCGTCAAGCGCGACCTGCTGGAGAACTACGACACGCACACCGTGGTCAGCCTGCCGGGCGGAGTGTTCCAGCCCTACTCGGGCGTCAAGACCAACCTCTTGTTCTTCGAGCGCGGCGGGCCCACGCGCGAGGTCTGGTACTACGAGGTGCAACCGGCGAACGGCGGGCGCTTCACCAAGGGCGCCCCCATCCGTGACGCCGACCTCGACGACCTCCGCGCGCTGTGGGCGGACCGGCCGGCGACCGAACGGTCGTGGCGCGTCCCCGTCGCCGACATCGTCGCGCGCGGCTACGACATGACGGCCAGGAACCCCAACCGCCCCGCCGACGTGACGCAATTGTCGCCCGAGGAACTCATCGCCTCCGCGCTCGACAAAGAGCGTCAGATCGCCGCGCTGCTGGAAGAGCTGCAGGTACTGCTCGCCGGAGGCGTCGATGGAGATGAGTGAGCTGCCCGACGGCTGGCGATCGTGCCGGCTGGCCGATATCACCCTGCCTTACAAAACGCGCGACCCTCTCAAGCAGCCGGAGGATAGCTTTACTTACATCGACCTCTCATCCGTCGATAACGAGGTAGGCCGCATCGTCAGCCCCAAGATACTCCCGGGTGTCGCTGATCACGATATCTGGGTCTCCGGCACTTCTGGTGATGCGGAAAGGGCCGAAAAACCGGTTGCTCAAGCGCATCTTGTCGCTCTGGTGACCCGCATTTCTAAGTCTCGGCTATATGCGGAATGAGGTGTTGAGAACGGGGCGGCTGCATTACCATATCTTGTAGTGCAGAGACAAATACGCACAACAGGTAGCGATTGATAGTGCCGACCAGTCCTCACCAGAAGTGCCGGAGACCCAATTCCCGTGATCATTGACACCGGGCAAGGATGCGCCGAGCCGTGCGCGTAAAGTCGTCAAGGCGAGAGATGTTATTTTCGCGACGACGCGCCCATATCTCAAAGGGATAGCTTTAGTCCCGGCTGAGTACGACGAGCAAATTTGCTCCACCGGCTTCAGTGTCTTACGCGCGCAGCCCGATGTGCTGCTGCCGCGGTGGCTGTACTACGCATGTCGATCGAATCTCGTCCTCGATCAGGTGCTGCCACATATGAGGGGCGCAAGCTACCCCGCCGTGACCGATCGGGATGTTCTGGCAGCAACTATACCAATCCCGCCTCTGGCCGAGCAACAGCGCATCGTCGCGCGCATTAAGAAGCTAACCGCCAGGATCGAGCAGGCGCACCTGCTGCGACGGGAGGCAACAACGGAGATAAATGCGCTTGATGCGTCTGCTAGCAACGTCCTCTTTGATGAGGACATGCGTTGTGATTGGCCTAGAAGGAGCCTTGGCACCGTCGCGGACATCCGTGCTGGCGTGACTTTGGGCAGAAAACTGACGGGCTCAACAATCATGCTGCCTTATCTGCGAGTGGCAAATGTGCAGGATGGGCATCTGGACCTGGGTGTGCAAGACTTGGCACGACTCGTTGAGCTTTTTCCATTTCGCTCGATATCTCCACATTCTTTGCGCAAGTTGTTCGATAGCCGTACCCCAGAAGATAGTGCTGGGTTCGTGCGAGAATTGGAGAAGAGCCAACTGCCACTGACACCACCTGTAGAGGAAGTGCTTCGGATAATTCTGCAGTTCGGTGAACGCAAGAATCCGGTTACCATTGAGACACTCACCTCTATTGTGTACGAGCGTCTCAAAAGAGATATCCAAACGGAGGAAATGACTGCGTTAGTACGCGGCTTGGCTGCACTAGCCCCACGCAGCCTATACTTTGATGGAACACAAGTCGCACTTAATGCTTCAAAAGAGTCTTTACGTGACGAACTGCATTTAGCCTTGGACCCACTACCAGATGATATCGTTGGTGTCTATCGAACTCTACTAAAGATTGGGTAGCGAGCGTACGCCCGTGTATTGTCATTAACTTACCTCTGATATACAGCGATGGTCCCACGGCGACCAGATATCTTTGTAGAGATCTTGTGCGTCGGCTTCCTGTAGCCCCCGGCGAGAAGATCGCTCGCATCGAGCACGGCGCGGATCGCGCCACGTTTCGGCTCTTAGCATCTCGCCCTCCTCGCTCTCAGAAGAGGGCACCGAGCCGAGTTTGGCGGAGCAGTTCCATCTCCTCCTCCTCGCTCAACCCGTCGTCCGAGCCAAGTCCTCCGGTACGGTCGTGCAACTCATCGAGCGCCCGGATCATTCGCACTTGATCGCTTTCCTAGATGCGCGCTACCTCCAAGAATGGTACCATCGTCCGGCCGCCACGTTTGACCCCTTGAATGTAACCGGCCCTGCACCACCCAAGGAAAATATTGGGCGAGCGCACGCCGAGCATCCGCACGGCCTCCGTTGTAGTTAGAAAACGGTCAGGTTGGATGTGTGCGAGGGCTTTGTCTAGTTGATGCACCGTTTCCGCCAGGTCGCCGCTCTCCGCCGCCTGTCGCGCCTACGCCAGCTCGCCGCGTAGACCGCCAATCGTCAACGTCACCCCCTTGCTATCGCATGACACGCCTACTATGTCGCCTTTCATCACCCGGGTCGTCATCGAGAACTATAAGAGCATCGCCGCGTGCGATGTGCGCCTCGGGCCGCTCAACGTCCTGGTCGGGCTCAACGGCTCGGGCAAGAGCAACTTCGCCGGCAGCAGGGCTCGTGAAAAGTCGACTGCTGCTGCCCCGGGAGCGCGGGCGTCTCGCCCGTCCCGGTATTCGCAGGCGTGCGGGCTGCCATCCCCGCGGGGCCGCGGCCTCGCTCCCCGTCGCAGCCCTACCCGCTATGCGCGTGGGGACGGGCGAGACGCCCGCGCTCCCAGGACAATTCACAGACCGTGTCGCCGGCAGCGATTGCGTTGAAGCGATTGCAGGGCGGGAGCGTCGCGCCGCTTGACGTGTGACTTAGGACTCGGCCAGCTATATATAGTGGGAGCCCCGGCGACTTGAGGGGGAACGCATTTGCTCATTCGCATTGACGTGGGAGCTTTGTATTCATCATGGAGAAGCAATTCGGCGCCGATGTGGAGGCGATTGTCGACCGCCTCGATCCTGCGCAACGCGATCAGGTTCGGCGCGACATCAAGGGGATTCGGCAGGCGGGGGGGTACCTCCTATAGCCGCTTGCTAGCCATGTTGCGCGACGGCCACCACACCCCCGACCTTCGCGCCGCCGTCTGTTGGGTCCTGGCGCAGCCTGGTAGCCATGGCAGAAGAGCTGCGCCTGCTTTACTTGAAGCCCTTGCAGACGCTAGCGCCGCTGTGCGGATAGCAGCTGCGCAGGCCCTGGGCCAATTGGGCGCCCCCAGAGCAGTGCCCCACCTCATCACGGCCCTTGTGACGGATGACGATGGCGAGGTGCGGCGGGCGGCGGCCTATGCGCTTGGCCTAATAGGCGACGAAGGCGCGACACGGGCCCTGGTGTGGACGTTGAATAGCAAGGACGGAGCCCCCGCCGTACGAGGGATGGCGGCGGAATCGCTGACCAATGTAGGGGCGAAAAGCGCCGTCCCCGCTCTCCTTGCCACGCTGGATGATCCGAGCGCCGAGGTGCGGTTCTGGAGCGCCTTTGCGTTAGGTGAGCTGGGTGGGCCGGAGTCTCTACCAGAGCTAGGGCGCGTCGCGGCGCGTGATATGACCGACGTGCCGGGATGGGGAACGGTCAGCCACGAAGCGGCGGAGGCAATCGAGCGCATCCAAGGCAAGGTAGCGACCGCGGGCGCTACGGGTAGAGTCTCTCGTTGGCCGCTAGCATGGCGATGAACTTGTCGATGCGCGCCCGGCGCGTCTCCGGCTTCCTGGCGGTCTCGACCCTGTGGCAGATGGCGTAGCGGTTAGCCTTGTTGAGCGTGTCGAAGAACGCCCTGGCTCCCGGATGGCTGTCGAGCGCGGCGCGCAGGTCGTCGGGGAGCGTGAGGGCGCCCTGCGACTGGTACGCCCTGCCCCACCGCCCGTCCCCCTTGGCCGCGTCGACCTCCCGCTGCCCGGTTGGCCTCATCCTGCCGGACGCGATGAGCTGCTCGGCCTTCGCCGTATTGACCCTGGACCAGACGCTCCTGGGGCGGCGCGGCGTGAACTTCTGCAGCCAGAACGTGTCGTCGTAGGACTTCTTCTGCCCGTCGATCCACCCGTAGCAGAGCGCGGCGTCGAGGGCGTCGGCATACGACACCGAGGAGGCGTCCGCGCCCTTCTTGGCGATCTTGAGCCACACCCCCTGCGTCTGCGCGTGGCGCTCGGCGAGCCACTGTTCCCAGGCGTGGGGCGAGTCGAAGAGCATGATCGGTACGTCCGCTAACGTCTCCATATCCCCACTATCGCTATCGCCACGTCGTCGTCAATGTCAGGATACGACAAACCGAGCAGCGCGCCCACCGTCATCCCCCGATCCTCTCTCGATAGGTAGGCCGTGAGGGGGGCGGCGTCGCGCGCCACGTCGGCGATCGGGCGGCGCTGGCGCAGCAGCGGCGAGAGGATTAGGTCGATGCGGTCCGCGTCCGTGAACGGCTCATCACGCGTCATATTCAAAAGAAATGCCTCCTGTTACAATAAGAAGGCGGCGCAAGCCGTCTTATTGAGCGCCACTAACATAAGCGAGATGGGAAATGTTGTATTGGGCAAAGACATGTTGCACAGCTATCCTCCCGTCTACGTGCTACCCACAGGGACTGCTGAACGCGGCGCGTGTGTGCCTCGCGGATAGACGTGAGGCCCACGCGCTCCAGCTCGTGTGCAACAACCTCTTGCCTAATACACGAGATGGGAAATGTCCCTTAATCCACGAGTGGGCCGGCTCGTAAGCGTCCGCATCTACGGGGCAGGTCAGAGGGGCAAGTACAGCACTTGTTGGCGCAGGTCTTTGGGCTCTCCCACCGCGGCGACGAGCGCGAAATCGTCGATACACGCGCCGATCGAGACGCGCAACTGGTGCGCATAGATGACGCCGTCGAAGGGGATGCCCGCCGCCTGCCGGCGCGCGGCTTCGGCGAGCAGATCGTCGTCGTGCGAGAAGAGTACGCGTCCCAGCGCCGAGGCCTGGTCCAGCAACTCCGGGTCACTGAAATCGCTGGCCCCATCCTCGAAGGCCGTCAGCACATCGACGCCGCGCAGCCGCAGCCCGAGCGTGATCGCCCGCGGTACGTTCTGGTCCATGTAGCATCAGCGCCCGCCCCGCGCCCGTAAGCGGGCGCGCAGGGGCGCGGCGAGCGATTGCTCCCGCTGGCGATCCGCCGCCGCGCGGCGGCGGACAATGTCCCCGTCGAGCCCGGCTTGGTGGTCCCAGTAAGTGACGTTGTAGTACTAGTGAAGGCAGACGAGTCCATCACGGCCAGGGCCGCAGGCGTCACGATCGGGCCGAAAACGCCGGGAACCGCGTACCCGCGGCGCGCAGATAGGCGCGCACTTTCTCGTCATCGCCGGGGACGGTGGCCGAGCCGCCGTAGCGGGTCAGCACCGCGTCGAAGCCGCCGGGTATGTGGAAGACGAGCAGGCGCGCGCCGCCGGCTCCGGCGCGCCACGTCACCGCCGTACCCGCTGGGACGTAGCTAAATGCTCCCACGCCGATCTCGCGCGCCTCCCCGTCCAGGCTTAGGTCGATCGCGCCCTCTAGGACGTAGACCGCCTCGTCCTGAGCGGATATCCGTGGCGCCAGCGCCCCTCCCGCTGGCGCCGTCACGTCGAAGAGATCGTAGGTCCCGGCCGTGTCCGTGGAGCCGGCCAGGAGCCGCCACTCCAGTCCGAGAGCATGGAACACCGGCGCCGCTGCGGCCGTGGCGATGTGGGGCGCGGACGGGCTCCACGCCGGCGGCGCGGTCGCCATCAAGGCATCCGTGGATGGCACGGTGAAGGGGAGCGCGGGCGCCCCCTCCTGCCCGAATAGCCGCGACAGGATGCCGACCTGATCGGCGGAGGAGGGTGGGGTCGACTCCTCCAGCGACGGCCGGCGGCGCTCGTCCGCCGGCCGGCCGCAGCTCATCACGACGAGCTCGAAGCCCGCGGGTGTGTAGAAGTTGACGACGCGCGCCTCGGCGCTCTCAACTGAGAAGCTGTGCGGCGTCAGGCGCGGTAGGTAGATGGCAGTCCCGGGCCCCGCCCTGTACGTGCGCCCCTCGGCGTTGAAGGCGCACTCGCCGTCGAGCACATAGAAGCCCTCGTCGGCGTCGGGGTGGCGGTGCGTCGGCGGCCCCAGGCCCGATGGCATCACCTGCTCGATGAAGGAGAAGCGATTGCCGGTCTGGGCGCCGGTCGCCAGGGGGAGCCACAGCGTAGCGACGAGCCAGAAAGCGGGCGCGGTGTCGCGGTCCAGGACATAGGGCTTAGGGCGATAGGGGTCAGCGATACCGATCATGCTTTGCTCCTCATGGGAAAACTATACAGACATATGGCACAGACGCCCACGCGGGTTAGCGGGGCATCGTTAACGACCGTGCTGGGGATGAGCGCCCCCAGTGTGTCACAACGGTCAAGCTCGGATAAGGAGGTTGCAAGCTCTGGACAGGGCGCCTGGGCTATGAGCCCGTGTCGCCGTTCGGCCGGTTCTCTGCCCGTGGGCGGAGCAGATCCGGGGTGTCGGCGAATTTCTGCGTGTAGTGCTCCAGCACCTGGGCGGAGAGCCGCTTTGAGCCGCGCCGGGTCGTCACACGCCTGCGGCAACGAGGCCTGCGGCAACGAGGCCTGCGGCCGGCTCCCCAGCACCGTCGCCACTTCCACCACCCGCGCGCGGCGGCGGCGGTCGCCCACGTCCGCCGCGCCGACTTCCTCCACCGCCCAGTCGGCCTCTTCGCTCATAGCCACCCTGCCCCGCCCCCTGCGCACACCTCGCCCCACCCATTACCTCTCATCCTACCAACCCCTGACGCGCTTTCCGCGTTGTGGGTAAGGATTAGATCCACGCGGGGGAGAGTGCGAAAAGTGAATACGTTGTTCATCTGGCGTGTCCAGTCGGCGACGGCGACGAAGAGGCCGCAGGGAGCGCCCGAGACGGGCGCCCTGATCAAGCGGGTGGCGGCGGAGAACCGGCTGTGGGGCGCCGAGCGCATCATCGGTCTTGGGTGGCCTGCATCACCAGCACCTTGCTGACCCTGGTGGTCATCCCCGTCATCTACAGCCTGCTCGGCGGCCTGCGCCGCGCCACCGGCGGCGTCGGAACGGCCCTACCGGCGGCCGGGCGCGCGCCGTCCCCGCGCGCCGGCAACCTCACCCCTGAGCGCGTCGCCTTAACGTGCAAACACAGTCTATGGGTCTGACCCCCGCGCCCGTGGGACTAGCGGTCCGGCTCCGCGGCGGCGAGGCAACCGAGCGCGATGGCCAGCAGCGTGACGCGCGCCAGGACGACGCGATCCCAGCGCCGTTGCAGCGCGCGCGCGTCATCGGGCGTCTGGCCCTCTCGGGCAGCCGCCGTGAGCCGCTTGTTGCTCGGCGCCGAGAGGGTCGTGTACAGCCTCAGGAACCCACCTGCGCCGCCAGGGCCGCGAGCCCAAGGTACCGTCCCGTGCTTGGACCGGCGACGACGGCCACGGCGGCGGTCGCGATCATGCCCGCGGCGCCGACGACCGGCATGCGCACGTCCGCCGTTTCGTGCAGGCGTCCCATCACCTCGGCCATGCTTCCCGCCGCGCTCCGCCCCAGGGCGCGCGGCCCGACGAGGGCAAAAAAGGCGTCCGTCCCGTAGGCGACGCCCACGCCCAGGGTTGCCGCGACGCGCAGCGCGACAAACGTGCGGCTCGTATGTATAGTCCTGTGTATAGTCCTGCCCATTGATTGGTCCTCCCTCATGCTCCTACTGATGCCTCTACTGGCCGACCTGGCCCGCGCCTATAGCCTGACGACCACGTCGGCGATGCCGGCGGGCGCGCTGGACAGGGCGCGTCGGCGCGCCGTCCTTTATCCGAGCGGCGGGATGACGCCCAACTAGGCGCGGTTCACCCGTCCCCGCTCGTGCGCCACGCCAGCGCAAGGTCGCGCACCGCGCGCCTCAGGAGCCCCGTCGCTCGCCGCTGCCCCCCGGCGATCCGTCCGGCCATGGCGAGCGCGACCAGCCCGTGGAGCGCGCCCCAGAGCAGGTCGACGTCGTCGTCGAGATCCGTCGCGTCCCCGGCGAGGGGACGCACCGCGTCGCGCAGGGCGGCGAACGCCGCGCGGGCCTCGGGGGGGGTGTCGGCGACTCCGAAGGGGACGCCGCCGAGCCCGTGCATGACCTGGTACAGCTCGGGGCGCTCCCAGGCGAAGGCCCAGTACGCCTCGGCCACGCGGAGTAGAGACTCCTCGGGGGGCGTGGCCCCCGCGTGCGCCGCGCGCAGCCGCGCCGTCAACTCGGCGAACCCCTCGCGCAGGAGGGCCAGCAGGAGATCGTCCTTTCTCGCGAAGTACTGGTAGATCATAGGGGGGCTATACTCGATGCGCTCCGCGACTTTGCGGATGGTAACCGCGTGCCAGCCCTCGCGCGCGGCAATCTCGCGCGCCGCCACCAGGATCGACCGGCGCAACTCCTGCCGTTCGCGCTCTCGCCGCTGCCTGATGCCTGTTTGTCCCATCCAGCCTCACCTCCCTCGCCTTTTTTTAACTATGTACGTAAATATAACATTGTTAAAAAAGGACTGTCAAGAGACCGAGGCCGCGCCACCTCAACCTCAAACTCGGGGTCGGCTCCCGCCTGGAAACGTGGACGGCCGTGGTAGACTGGTGTCAAAAGCAACGGTAGGGAGGCGCGGGAGCGATGACGGGACGACAGGGTATCACGATGCCGCCCGAGCCGGTGGCGGCCTGGCCCCCGGACGACACCGAGGAGAGCGTTTTGGGAACCAATCTCCACCAGGCGACGATCACGAACCTGCGCGTCGGCCTGAATGAGGCTGCCGCCGCCCTTACCCCGCTGGATCAAACCCTGCCGTGGCAGGCGTTGAGCCAGACGATTATCACGGGGTTCAGGCGCCGCGACGGCACGCGCTACAAGACCCTCCCCGACGTCTTCGTCTATCGACAGGCCATCGACGAAAACCGCAAGTCCCTCCTGGTCGAGACCGACGGCCCACCGGCGCTCATCGTCGAGGCGCTCAGCGAATCGACCTATGAAAACGACCTCGACCTCACCGACGGCAAGGGCTTCAGTTACGCGCAGGCCGGTGTGCGCGAGTATCTGGTCCTCGACCCGGCCGGCGAGTTCGTGTCGCCGCGCGGGCAGGGGTGGCGTTTGCACGACGGCGTCTATCGCCCCTGGCTCCCCGACGACGACGGCCGCTGGCACAGCCAGGAGATCGAGGCCGCGATAGGCCTGGAAGGGGTCCATGCCACGGTGTATACCGCGGACGGGCGACGGCAGCTACGCGAGGGCGAGATCGCGCGCGAGATCGCGCGCCGGGATGCCGAATTGGCGCGCCGGGATGCCGAATTGGCGTGCCGAGATGCCGAATTGGCCGCGTTACGTCGCCTGGTGGAGCGACTCTCGCAGAACAACCAACAGCAACACGACTAGCCCGGCGGACAAGTACTTCCTCTACAAGCTCATAGCGGTAACCATCCTCGCCCGGATAGGCGAAAAACTCGTCGAGCGCCATGACGTTCTATGTGTCGCGGTCTGTGCATTGTCGGGTGTCCAAGCCCGTTTGCCCGCGCGCCGCGTGGTTGGCGGGGGTCTGAGGGGGAGGCGCCTCCCGGGGTTCCCCCGGAGGCGCGCCCCAACGACGGACCCGCGGCTAGGGTCCGAGGGACTAGTCAGCCAGGGGCGGAGGGGGCGAGAAGGGGCTTGGGCGACTTTTCACAGACCCTGCTCTGTGTGTCGCGTCGTTGGCGGGCGCGGTGGCCGAAACAGTACACTGTTGGGCATGGACAGGCCCACAGTCGTCGATAGCCACCAGCACTTCTGGGACCCCGCGCGCGCGGACTATCCCTGGATGACCGACGAGGTCGCCGCGATCCGGCGCCCCTTCACGCCCGGCGACCTGCGGCCCGCGCTGGAGACTGCGGGCGTCGACTATACCGTACTCGTGCAGACGCGCTCCAGCGAGGACGAGACGCGCGCATTCATGGCCACCGCCGCCGCGACGCCGTTCGTGGCCGGCGTCGTGGGCTGGGTCGACCTCACCGCCCCCGATGTCGCGGACCGCATCGCCGCTCTCCAGGCAAGGCCGGACGGCGCGACGCTCGTGGGCATCCGCCACCAGGCGCACGACGAGCCCGACCCGCGGTGGCTGCTACGCGAGGACGTGCGGCGCGGGCTACGCGCGGTGCGGGACGCCGGTCTCGCCTACGATCTGCTCGTGCGCACGCGCGAGCTCCCCGCCGCGCTCGAGACAGCGCGCGCCTTCCCCGACCTGCACTTCGTGATCGACCACATCGCCAAGCCCCCGATAAAGGACGGCGAGACCGAGGGATGGGCCGCGGCACTGTCCCCGTTCCGGGAGCACGAGCGCGTCTGCTGCAAGCTCTCCGGCATGGTCACGGAGGCCGATTGGGGCGCCTGGACGCCGGCCGATCTCCAGCCCTACATCGACCGCGTCGGCGATATCTTCGGCGAGGACCGCCTGATGTTCGGCTCGGACTGGCCGGTCTGCCTGCTCGCCGCGCCGTATGCAACCGTCTACGATACGCTGCGCGAGGCGCTACGCGCTCTGTCTAGCCCGGATCAGGACAAGATATTTGGCGCCAACGCTATGCGATTCTATCGGCTCCATCATAAAAACGCTCCCTTTGATCTCACGGCCCAGGAACAGGCTGGCGGCCACGTCGAGGTTGGGCGCCAGGGCCAGATCCTGGTAGACCGTTTAGATGCCCGCGACACGCGCGTCATGCGGGTTGGGCCGGTAGCGATCACCCCCGCGACCCGCGACCCCAGCCGCTCCGGCGTTGATGTCGGCGACGGCTACGAGGCGCGCGACCCCAACCGCGCCACGTTCTCCGCGTGGCGCCGGTCGAGGACGCCGGCGCCGACCACCCCAACCCCCAACCCCCAACCCCCAACCCCCAACCCCCAACCCCCAACGTCATGCGTTAACGCCTGCCTTTCGTCACGCGCAGACCCTGCCTGTTTCGGGCCGCGCCTTGACATAGGGGCATAGCGTGCGGGTATGATGAGGCAACCTCCCATGCCGTTCCGAGCCTGTCCTATCGCGGGGACGCGCGGGTAGACTGACGCGGGAGCCGACGGCGGAGGTACAGTGAGGTACTGCCTCGGTAGGAGGAGCGAGGAGAGCATCGCTACGACTGGAGGGGACAACGGATCGACGTCGACCGGCGACTTGGTCAAAGCCGCCAGCATCGACGGCACGCCGCTTGCCGAGAAAATCCGCGCCCGGCTCGACGGGTCCGGCATCACCGCCACCTTGTAGGCCGGCCACGACGCCGCGACGGGCGCCGCCCTCAGGGGCGTCATGAGCACGGTCGACATCATGGTCCCGACGGGGGACCTGGAGCGGACGCGGGGCATCA
>JAABUX010004825.1_pt1 | contig 16862 bp, 17 predicted proteins | sample 5561851 | NCBI WGS metagenome assembly JAABUX01 (sample SAMN10711883, study PRJNA513361) | rock metagenome | isolation source: Antarctica rocks | place: Antarctica: Victoria Land, Richard Nunatak red sandstone | collected 2016-01-03 | reverse complement strand
CCGGAGCTCCAGGGCATCCTCGACGCTGTCTGCTACGCGCCGTGATCGCGGTCATGCCTGACCCAGCTCACCCAAAATGGGCAAATCGAGGACCTCACGGACCGGTGATATGGGCAAAGTCGAGTGACACCGCCAACCCAACAATGTTCTTGTTCCGTTCATGTCTGCTCAGCCAGCCCCAGCCAACCTCCACACCGAACCCGGCCCGCGCGCCCTCGGCCTGCACGCGGCGGACGCGCACTACTACCGCCAGGTCCTGCACGAGCTGATCGACATGGGTACCGGCCTCGCCCGCCTCCTGCACCAGCAGGCCAACGCCCAGGCCCAAGCCGCGCCGCAGGACCCCAGCGTGCAGCCCGCACCGGCTCCCGCGCCAGACGCCCTCGTCAGCATCGCAGCCGCTTTCGACCGCATCTCCCGCGCCGTCCGCCGCAGCATCGCCCTCGCGCGCAGCCTCGACCAACCCGTCCCGCCCGCCAGGGACCCAGCCCAGCTCCGCGCCGCTGCCCGCAAGCGCATCCTGCGCGAGGTCGAGGACATCATCCAGCGCACTGCCCCCGCCTCGGGTCATGCCGCCTCCGATAGTGCTGCCTCCGATGGGTCCAGCGCCGATGCTGCCGATCTCGATGACGCCAGCGCCGAGGCCCTGATCGCCGAGCTGCACGATCGCCTCGACGCCCCCGACCTCGACGACGACATTAGCTACCACTCGGTCGCCGACATCATCACCGAAATCTGCCGCGACCTTGGCCTTGCCGCCCTGTCCGGCACCCATCCCTGGAAGCGCCGCACTCCCCAGGACCTCGAACAGCTCTGCTCCCGCGCCGCCGCACTAAGCCGTGCCTGCCAGCCCGGCGCCGGACTGCTCGTGCCCATCACCCTCCAGCACGCCGCAACCAACCCCGTCCCACCAGGGCCGGCCGCTATCCCCCGCGCGGCCGGCCCCACCTACGTCGGCAGCAATCCGCCGGACGGCCCGGCTGAACCGCCGGCTGGGATCGCCACGATCCCGCGCCACCCCATGCCACTCCCCAGCCAATGGCGCCCGCCGCCCGAGCCTAAGCAAATCCCCGGAGACCCGCACAGATGAGAGCCAGACCGGCTCGGAGTGCATCTCAGTTTGAGACTGACGGTCGGCGAGGAACGGCGCCTACAAGGCCCGCACGCCGAAAGAGGCAGGACTGTCAAACTAGGACACTACCGGCTGATTGCATGCCTTTGCGTAGGGGCCAAAGCAGAGGGCGGTTGCCATGACGCCGCTACCGCACTCGCCGCCATTGCTCGAAGTCGCCGGCGTGTCCCGCAGCTTCGGCGGGGTCCGGGCGGTGCGCGGCGTGAGCCTGCGAATGCAGGACGGCGAGCTGCTGTCGATCATCGGCCCGAACGGCGCCGGCAAGACCACGCTGTTCAACCTGATCGCCGGCCAGGACCGCCCCGACGCTGGCCGCATCGCGCTGGCCGGCACGCCCACCGCCGGGCTGCCGCCAGAGCGCATCGCCGAGCTGGGCCTAGCCCGCACGTTCCAGCACGGCCGGGTATTCGCCACCCTCTCCGTCCGCGACAACGTGCTGATCGGCGCCCACCACCGCCTCCGCGCCGCCAAGCCCCGCCTCCCATTGCTCGACGCCCTGCGCCTAGGCGGCCTAGCCGAGCTGGCGATGGCCCTGCTACGCCCCCCCGCCGTCCAGCGCGAAGAAGCGGCGCTGCGGGCCGAAGCAGAGACCATTATCGTCACCTTCGGCGACCGCCTAACCCCACGCTTAGACCAGCCAGCCTACTCCCTATCCTACGCCAACCGCCGCCGGGTAGAGATCGCCCGCGCCCTAGCCGCCCGCCCCCGCCTGCTGCTGCTCGACGAGCCGACCGCCGGCATGAACGAGACCGAGACCCGCGAGATGGCCGCCATCATCGCCGCGCTAAAAGCAAATGGCCAATCGATCCTGCTGATCGAGCACAAGCTGGACCTGGTAATGCGCCTATCCGACCGCGTGGTGGCGATGGACGACGGCGCCGTAATCGCCGAGGGCCTGCCCGCCGCCGTCCGCGCCGACCCCGCCGTGATCGAGGCCTACCTGGGCCACAGCGCCCTAGGCGAGGCCGCCGAGTGACGCCCCTGCTAGCCCTGGAGGCCGTGGACACCTTCTACGGCCCCGTGCAGGTGCATTTCGGCCTAACCCTGCAGGTGCGCCCCGGCCAGGTGGTATGCCTGCTCGGCGGCAACGCCAGCGGCAAGTCCACGACGCTAAAGGTGATCCTAGGCCTGCACCGCCCGCGCGCCGGCCGGGTGCTGCTGGACGGCCAGGACATCACCGGCCTGCCCACCCCCGCGGTGATCCGCCGCGGCGTCGGCAGCGTCCCCGAGGCCCGGCGGCTGTTCGGCGCCATGACGGTGCGGGAGAACCTGCTGATGGGCGCCTACGCCCGCACCGACCGCCCCGCCATCGCCGCCGACCTAGACCGCATGCTGGAGCTGTTCCCCCGCGTGCGTGAGCGCCTGGCCAGCCGCGCCGGCACCCTATCGGGCGGCGAGCAGCAGATGGTCGCCATGGCCCGGGCGCTGATGGGCCGCCCACGCCTCCTGTGCATGGACGAGCCGACGATGGGCCTATCCCCCCTCTATGTGGACCGAGTGCTGGATCTGGTCCGCACCGTCGCCGCCACCGGCGTCACCGTGTTCATGGTCGAGCAGAACGCCAGCCTGGCGCTGCGCATCGCGCAATACGCCTACGTGCTGCAGGCCGGCCGCATCATCCTGCATGGCCCGGCGGACGCCCTGGCGCGCGACCCGCGCATCCGCGATGCCTACCTGGGCGGCGAGACGGAGCTGGCGTCATGATGGGCGTTGGCAAAGGGGAAGCATGGCGCCCAATGAAGCCTGGAACGCCGGGATGGATTCAAGGTGGAGGGCCACTGCCGGCGCCACGCGATCGCTCTGCTGGAGGGGGGTGGTTGACATCGTGGTTGCTCGCGGCATCCCCTTAGCACCGCCCATGCAGCCCGGGGCCAATGGCTACCGTGCGCCGGCCGGGCCAGGCCGAGGCTGCCGCGCAGAGTGCCATCACCCGAGTGCTCCGCCTGAAGCAGCCCTTGGCGCTGCAGCTTGGGCGCCAGCCAGGCGAAGGCCTCCATCGCCGGTTCCGGCATGAAGGCGGGCATGATGTCGAACCCGTCGCCGCCCCGGGGCGGTGAACCAGTCCTCCATCACGTCGGCCACCTCGGCGGCGGTCCCACGAGGCTTCATCTGCCGCCGTGGAGCCAACCGCCATCCCCTGCGCCGCACCATGCCAGGGGCGGGGCTTGCGGGGCGTCACGTATCCGGACCCGGCGCGAACGGCTCCCACCGGCTCAGAGCGGCGGGCAGGCCGAGGTTCTCCCGCAGGGTCGCGCCCTCGTACTCCATGCGGAACCGCCCGCGCCGCTACCGCTCCGGCACCACCAGCTCCACGAAGTCGTCGATGCCACCGGGCAGGTGCGTCGGCGGGATGCTGAAGCCGTCCGCCGCGCCGGCGTCCATCCACGCCTCCATCACGTCGGCGATCCCACCAGGCGTGCCGATGGCGCGGAAGCCCTCGCCGACAGCGTACTCGCCATACATCTGCCGGATGGTCAGGCCCTCCCGCTTGGACCGCTCCCACCAGCCATAGGCGATGCTGCGGACCCGGGCGCCCACCGGCTCCGGCACGGGTCCATCGAGGTCATGGCCGGACAGGTCGCCCATCAGCCCATAGATGCGGGCCAGCCCGGCCAGGGAGTCGATCAGCGCCTGCAACCCGTCGAGCCTGGCCTGCGCCTCGGCCGCCGTGCGCCCGACGACGGGGATCAGCGCCGGCATGACCTTGAGGTCGTCCGGATGCCGCCCGTGCTTGGCCATGCGGCCCTTGACCTCCGCGTAGTAGCCCCGGGCCTGCTCCAGCCCGTGATGGACGCATACACCACGTCGGCGCCCGCGGCGGCGATCTCCTGCCCCAGCGGGTTGGCGCCCGCCTGCACCAGGATGGGGCGGCCCTGCGGCGTGCGCTTCACGCTCAGCGGGCCGCGCACCTGGACTGGCCCCGGTGGTGTAGCGTATGCAGCCGCGCCGGGTCGTAGAACTGCCCCGTCGCCTTGTCGTGGACGAAGGCGTCGGGCGCCCAACTGTCCCACAGGCCCGTCACCACCGCCACGAACTCCCGCACCCGGTCGTAGCGCGTGCCGTAGTCCAAGTGCGTGCCACGGCTGAAGTCCCACGCCTCCTGCTCCGACCCGGAGGTAACGAAGTTCCACCCGGCCCGGCCGCCGCTGATGTGGTCGAGCGAGGCGAACTTCCGCGCGATATGATAGGGCTCGTTGTAGGTGGTGCTGGCGGTTCACACGAGACCGATGCGCCGGGTCATCGGCGCCAGGGCGGAGAGCAGGGTTAGCGGCTCCAGCTCGACGTTGCGGTTGAAGTGGCTGAGCGAGCCCGGCGGGTCGTCGTTGGCGCGCACGCCGATGCCGTCGGCGAAGAACACTATGTCGAACAGGCCCTCCTCGGCGCGGCGGGCGCAGCGGAGGAAGTGACGGTAATCGGACGACCCGCCGGGCGGCACCTCCGGGTGGCGCCAGGCGGCGTCGTGGTAACCGAGATAGCGCATCGACAGGCCCAGCTTCATCAGGCGCTTCACCACAGCCTTCTCCGGCGCATCATCGTCCCACCCCGTCCCTCCGAGCCTTCGGTAGCCGCAACGCGAGGCATGATGCCGGCCGTCTGGTCCCAGACGCCGTGCCTGACCGATGGGGCGCTGCCAGTTCGATCAGGGAGCAGCTTTGTTCTGCGGACTTCGTGCAAGGCGCGAGGCCGCATGAAAGCAGGCCCGACTGGCGGCGGATGGCCACCGCGCGCGCCTCCCGCATCACCCCGCTTCGGCCGCGGCAGCCTCGTCCGGCGCCCTTCCGCTAGAAGCTCCCAGCCGGTGCATGGCGCTGCGCAGCGCAGGATACAGGTCCTTGTAGATTGCGAACGAATGGCCGTAGGCCGCCTCTGCCTTCGCACGCGGCTGGGCACGGTCCACCAGCGTGACCCAGCCCCGCGCCGCGTCCGCCGCCGTCACCAATCCAGTCCCCAACCCGGCCAGCAACGCCGCACCCATCGCCGCCTCCACGTCCTCCCCGATGGTCCGCACCGGGTAGCCCGTCACGTCGGCGATCACCTGCATCCACAAGTCGGACTTCGCGGCGCCGCCGACCACGATCAGCCGGTCCGCCAGCGCCTGCATCCCCAATCGGCCGGCCTCGATGTTGTGCTGCAGGGCGTAGGTCACGCCCTCCAGCACCGCCCGGTACAGGTGCGCCCGGGTGTGCGGCAGACCCAGCCCCACGAAGGCGCCGCTGGCCCGGTCGTCCCAGACCGGGCTGCGCTCGCCCATCAAGTAGGGCAGGAACACCAGGCCGTCGCTGCCCGGCGGCACCCCCGCAGCCTCCGCATCCAGCGCAGGCAGCGACGCGCCATCGCGGCAGAACTCCCGCTGGAACCACGAGACGCTCGCGCCGGCGGTGATGGCGCCGCCGAACACGTACAGGTCGTGCAGGCCGTTGAACACATGCGGCATGGCGATCAGCCCGTTCCGCGCATCGGTGGTCCCGGCGATGCTGCCCCAGCACATGCTGGTGCCGATCATCGCCACATGCTGCCCGGCCTGCGTCGCCCCGGCGGCGAACGTCGCCACAGCCGCGTCCACCCCGCCCGCCACCACCGGCGTCCCCGCCCGCAGCCCGGTGCGCGACGCCCACTCCGGCAGCAGCGTGCCAACGACGGCGCTGCTCTCCACCAGCCGCTCCGGCATCATCGACCGCGGGATGCCCAGCGCGTCCAGCATCTCCCCCGACCATGTCCGCGCCGCCAGGTCGTAAACGCCGCCGATGTTGCCGGCCGAGGAGTGGTCCACCGCCAGCGCGCCCGTGAGCTGCTGGATCACCCAGGCGTTGGGCGGCAGCAGATGCCGGGTCCGCGCCCAGACCTCCGGCCGGTTCTCGCGCAGCCACAGCATCTTGGTGAAGCCGTAGTAGCTGTCCACGCCGTTGCCGGTGATGTCGAACAGCCGGTCCAGGTCCTGCGTGGCGCGCACCTGCGCCACCTCCGCCCCGGCCCGGCGGTCCATCCAGATCAGGCACGGGTGCAGCGGCTGCATCCCGGCATCGACGGGGATGCCCGACCCGCCATACAGGCTGCTGATGCACAGCCCCGCGACCTCCCCGGCCGGCGCCTCCGCCTTTGCCATGCACCCAGCGATGCAGGCGACGACCGCCTCCAGCCAGACGCCCGCCTCCTGCTCCGCCCACAGCGCCCGGGGCGTGTCCGGCTGGTAGGCGTGGCTGTGCCGGGCAAGGATGCGCCCGGAGCCGTCCACCAGCAGCGCCTTCGTGCTCTGCGTGCCGATATCGACGCCGAGGACGCACGCCGAGGCGGCGGCCGAAGCGGGGGCCATCGCGCTAGGCCGCCGGCTTCAGCAGGGTCGCCCTCGGTCCACGGTGCGTCATGGTGTCCCTCCTTGCCGCGTCGTCGCAGCCATCGAGCAGGTCAGGTGCTGCCCGCGGTAGGCCGAGGGCGGCATCCGCTTATGCGCCAGGAACTGCCGGTTGAAGTTCGACAGGTTGTTGAACCCCACGGCAAAGCAGATGTCCGCAACCCGCCCGCGCCCGGCGATCAGCATGTCGCAGGCGCGGTTGACGCGCAGGCTGTTGACGTAGGCGACGAAGCCCATCCCGGTGTGCCGCTTGAACGCCCGGCTGAACGCGCCGACGCTGTAGCCGCTCAGTGCCGCCAGGTCGGTCTCGCGCAGGTCGCTGCCGAGGTTGCGGCTGATGTGGGCCAGGACGTGGTTCAGGGGCCGGGCCATGTACTCGTCCGGCGTGGGCTGGTAACCAACGCTGGCCAACGGACGCCGCTCCCCGTCCTGGTGCAGCAGGTCGAGCAGGCGGAAGAACAGCTCGATCCGCCGGGGGCCGGGAGCCTGCAGCAGCTCGGTCAGGATGGGTTCTGCGGCGGCGCTGGTGGCGGGGGCGAACTCCAGGCCCCGTCCGGCCTCGCGCAGCAGGGCGTCCATGAAGCGCATCTCGGGGAACAGCGCGGGGATGCCGGATGCCGTGGCCGCGGTAAACTGCAGCACCAGGCCGCGCTGCGCCACCTCGGCGCCGTCCGGCACGTCGCTGATCCAATTATGCGGCAGGTTCGGCCCGACCAGCACCAGGTTGCCGGGGGCGAAGGCGCCGATGTAGTCGCCGACGAAGGCGCGCCCGACCGTGGCCGTCACCAAGTGCAGCTCGTATTCGGGGTGGAAGTGCCAGCGCACGGTGCGGAACGGGTAGCCGTGCGACCAAACCTTGAACGTGTCCGTGCTGGGGACGCCGACAAGCTCAAGCGCCGCACGGCTCCGTTCATGGGGCTGGGTCGCGCCGGCCAACGGCTCAGCCCGGCACGGCGCAGGACGGTGCAGGCGGCAGGCAGCCCGCAGCGGTCTTGGTGATCATGACGTCCTCCGTGCCGCCGTCAGCCGGTACTGGCTGGAACCGGGCGGTCGATGTTCTTGGGGCGGACACTATGGTCAGCCAGGGGGCATCCGCTACATCGTTTGGCGGCCAGGAGCGATACTTATTTGCCCGCCAGCACGGCCTCGGCAGGTCCAGCCGGGGCGGTCACTGGCGCACAGGCCCGTGGTGCGCAGCCTCCAGCAAGGGCGGACGCGAGCCGTCCGCTGCCCGCTGACCCGCAAGGGCCGGCGCCTGCGGGGTCCGCACCAGGTGCCGCGACAGCCCGCGTTCCCACCAGTTCCACAGCCGGCTGACCGCCTCGGTCATCGCGAGATAGATCAGCGCCGCATACAGGTAGATCGTGAAGTCGAACGTGCGGGCGAAGATGAACCGCGTCTGACCCATCAGGTCCAGCAGCGTCACGATGGCCGCCAGCGCGCTGGCCTTGATGATGCTCACCAGCTCGTTGCCTAGCGGGCGCAGCGCGATCAGCAGCGCCTGCGGCCCCACGACGTGCCGCAGCATCCGGTAGGGCGACAGCCCCAGTGCCCGCGCCGCCTCGACCTGGCCCTTCGGCACGCTCAGGATCGCGCCGCGCAGGATCTCGGCCTGGTATGCGGCGGTGTTGAGCGTGAAGGCGAACAGGCAGCAGAAGAAGCTGTCGCGGAAGAGCCACCACAGCCCCGCCTGGGTCAGGAACGGCCGCACCTCGCCCGCGCCATAGTACACGATGTAGAGCTGGCACAGCAGCGGCGTGCTGCGGAAGTAGGCGATGTAGGCCAGTGCGGGCCAGGCGATGATCACACGCCGCGCCATCCGCGCCCGCGCCAGAGGGTATGCCAGCACGAACCCCAGCCCGCACGAGACCGCGACCACGATCACGGTGATCCGCAGCCCCGACACCAGCCGCATGCCCCAGGTCTGCAGCAGGTCGAGGTCGAGCACGCTGCCCAGGATGTCCAGCATCAGGTGAAGCCCTGGTTGGCCCGCCGCTCCAGCGCTGCCTGGGCGATGCCCGAGAGCACGCCGAACACCATGTAAACCCCCGCCGCGGCGGTGTAGAACAGCAGCGGTCGGGTGGTCGCCCGGCTCGCCTCCGACGCCGCGCGCAACAGGTCCATCACCGCCAAGGTCGAGATCAGCGACGTGTCCTTCACCAGGATCGTCCAGATGTTGCCCAGGCCCGGCAGCGCCACCCGCCCCAGCAGCGGCAGCACCACCAGCCCGAACACCTGCACCCGGTTCAGCCCCAGGGACCGTGCTGCCTCCGCCTGCGCCGGCGGCACAGCGTTCAGCGATGCCACCCAGACCTCGCTGCTGTAGGCCGCCACCACGACCGACAGCGCGATCACCCCGGCGACGAAAGCGTTGACCTCGATCCGCCAGCCGTCGCCCAGCCGCTGCGCCAGCCAGTTCAGCATCGATTGCAGGCCGAAGTACACGATGAACAGCGACAGCAGGTCCGGGATGCCGCGGAAGAACGTGGTGTAGGCCGCACAGAACCCGCGCACGACCCGGCTGCGCGACAGCTTCAGCAGCGCCAGCAGCAGTCCGCCGCCGAACCCGAACGGGACGGTCGCCAGGCTCAGCAGCACCGTAACGACGGTGCCGCGCAGCAGCAGGGGCGCCCAGCCATCGGTGCCGAACAGCAGCTCGAAGGCCGGCAACGCCCGGCCCCCCTTGCGCCGCTACTTCCTGCGCCCGCTACTTTCCGCGGATGTCGATCTTGAAGTACCTGGCGGCGATGGTCTTGAAAGTGCCATCGGCGTCGGCCTCGGCAATGGCCTTGTTGAACATCGCGGCCAGGTCCTTGTCGTCAGTGCGGAAGGCGGCGCCGACGCCGGGGCCGAAGATGTCCGGTGTTCGCTGGATCTCCTTCACGATGCGGCAGCAGCCGGGGTTCTTTTCGAGGAGCTTCTGCGCCACCAGGATGTCGCTCACGACGTAGTCGAGCCGGCCGTTGGCGAGGTCGAGGAACGGCTCGTCGCCGCCGGGGTACAGCTTCACCTCGACGCCGGGGTAGTCCTTGTCGAGGTAGTTGGCGAAGACGGTGGAGGACTGCGCGCCGACCGTCTTGCCCTTCATCGCCACGGGGGAGGTGTCGTCGCTCTTGGTCGCGGCCTGCGTCACCCAGACCGGGGCGGTGGCGTAGTACATGTCGGAGAACAGCACCCGCTGCGCCCGCGCCGGGGTCATGTTCATGCTGGAGAAGATCACGTCGAACTTGCCGGACTGCAGCGCGGGGATCACGCCGTCCCAGTCCTGGTTCTGGAACGTGCAGGTCACCTTCATCTTGGCGCACAGCGCGTTGGCGTAATCGACCTCGAAGCCGACGATCTTGCCGCCGGGCTCGACGCTTTCGAACGGCGGGTAGGTCGCGTCCATGCCGAACCGCACGGTCGTCCAGTCCCTCGCCTGCGCCGGGGTGAGTCCGGCCGCGAGCAGCGCAGCCGCACCCAGCAGCGACATGATCCCTTTGCGGCTCATCGGCATCTCCTGTTGTTCGCGGGCGGCGGCCCGGGGAGTCGAGCGTCCCGCGGGACGGGCAACGAAATCAAGCAATCAATGTGCCATCCCCGGCAACCCCGGCCCCCGCAGCCCCGGCCATGGCGTCCGCGAACACCTTGGCCGCCGCGGCAACCAGGGCGGCATTCCCGGGGGCGGTCGTGCCGTCCGCCAGCCGGCTGCCATCCTCCAGCCCGATGCGGGTGGACCAGCGCCGCCGGGCGGCAAGGGTGATGAACTCCCACACTATGGCGTCAATGCCATGCAGCAGCAGGGGCCGCCGCACCCCGGCACGGCGCAGCACCGCCTGGATGCCGTCAGCGACGGCGCGGGCCTGGCCGGCTTCCTGCTCGCCGATTTCGATGAGGATGCGCAGCGCATGCCCGCCCCGGTCCAGGCTCACCAGGCGCTCGGCATCGGTGATCGAGGCAAGCCCGGCCTCGATGCCGACGCCGCGTTGCCGCAGGAGATGCATCACCTCCGCGGCGCCGGGCTCCTCCAGGTTGACCGAGGCGTAGTCGGGCAGCTCGCGCCACTCGCTGATCGCCGCAAGGGTGCGGCGCTCGTCACCTTCGATCCAGGCGCCGGTGGAGACGCCGATCAGGGTTCCGGGGCAGGCCTGGCGCACGGCGGCCACGGTCGTGTCTATTGCAGCGCCGGCCAGGCTCTCGCGCCCGTTGGGTCCGCGGGCATGCAGATGCAGTTCGGCCGCTCCGGCGGCAATGCAGGCCGCGCCGTCGAGGGCCATCGCGTCCGCCGTGAGCGGCAGGGCCGGATGGAAGCTGGCTGGACGCGCGCCATTGATGCAGGCCTGGATAATCATCGAGTCATACCTCCGGCCGAGGGCGGGCGCGTGCGATGCAAGAGCAGCAGTCAGCACTGTCTCATGCAATTGCCGAGCCCTCGGCCCATCGCATCCGGAGAGCGCCGCTTGCGCCCGAGCAGCACCGTCCGCATGTCCTTGGCATCCTGCAACAGCTAGGGCAGCCTGGCGCCATCGACGCAAAGGGACCGCGCCATGATCCGCACCGGCAGCGACTACCGCGACAGCATCCGCGACAACCGCGAAATCTACATCAACGGCGAGCGGGTGCGCGACGTCACGACCCAATCCGATGTTCAAGCCGCTGGTGGACATCCGCGCCGACATCTACGACATGGCGCACGCCCCGGCGACGCGCGACATCATGACAACCCTGGACGGCGGCCAGCGCAACGCCATCGGCAACAAGCTGCCCCGCGTGCAGCAGGACTGGTGGGACAAGCGCCGCGCCACCGACACCGTGCTGGAGCGCATCGGCGGCGTCGTCACCCGCGTCGGCGACGAAACGGTGGGCGAGATGTGGTCCCTGTTCGACGGCCGCGACGTGCTGAACGAGGTCGACCCGCAGTTCGCCCGCAACATCGAGACGCACATTAACAGCGTCTTGACGCATGACCCCTTCCACGTGTCGGCCAACACCGATCCCAAGGGCGACCGGTCGAAGCCGCCGCAGGACCAGGATCCCGACATGCTGCTGCATGTGGTCCGGGAGACCGACGCCGGCCTTATTGTCCGCGGCGCCAAGTATGAGACCGCCGCCGCCTACGCCAACCAGGCGTTCACCAAGCCCACCATTGCCAACTGGGGCGACAGCGCCCTGTCCGACTACGCCGTCGGCTTCATCTGCGACCTCGGCTCGCCAAACATGAAGTTCATCTGCCGCACCGGGTTCGCCGGCCGGGCTAGCGCGGCGGATTACCCGTTGTCCAACCGGTTCGACGAGGTGGACACCCTGGTAATCTTCGACGACGTACTGGTGCCGTGGGAGAACGTGCTGTTCTACCGCCATACCAAGGCAGCGACGTTCATCCGGGCGACGCTGCACCGCTACTCCGCATTCGCCTTCGTGCAGCGCACCCTGAAGTTCGCCGACATGATGATCGGCGCCGCGCTGTTCAACGTGCGGCAGACCGGCCTCGACAAGCAGCAGGCCGTGCAGGAGAAGCTGTCGCAGCTTGCTGTCTATCGCGAGGGCATCAACGCGCACCTGACCGCGTCCATCGCCCTCGCCGAACCCAGCCCGGGCGGGCTGCTGATGCCCAACCAGTCGCTGCTCTACACCGGGCGCGTGCTGGCGTGCTCGCAACTCCACCACATGATGCACCTGGCGCGCGAGTTGTGCGGCGGACAGATTTGCGTCACCCCGGACAAGGCGGCGTTCGATGCGCCGGAGACCAAGCCGTGGCTGGAGAAGTTCTACACCGTCAACGACGGCTGGGTGGCGGATGACCGGCGCAGGCTGCTGGCGTTTGCGCGGGACCTGCTCAACTCCGATTATGCCGGGCACCGGTTGACGTTCCAGTTGTTCGCGCAGTCCGCGCCGTTCGCGCACCTGGCGGCGGTGTACCGCAACTTCGGCTGGGACGGGCCGCTCGCCTTCGTCAAGCACGCTGCCGGGCTGTCCGACCAGGTCAGCAGCGGCCCGGCGACGGCGGGCGGCGACAGCGCCGTGAAGCAGTGGTTCAGCCACTCGCCGGACCTCCGCCATGCCGCCGAGTAGCCGGGCCGGGTAGCAGGGCCAGGCCGCGCGATGGCCCACCAGCGCATCCGCCCGTTCAACACGCGGGACAGCTCCGCCAGCGTCGGCGTCGGCGATCCCGTGCAGCAGGCGCACCAGGTGCTGCGGAACATCCGCCAACTGGTGGAGGAGGCCGGCGGGCGGATGGAGCACCTGACCAAACTGGTGGTGTACCTGACGGATGTCCGCCACCGCGAGCCGGTGTACCGCGTTCTCGGCGAGTACATCCGGGGCGTGCATCCCGTCTGCACCGGGCTGGTGGTGGTGGTGGCGCTGGCGCGGCCGGAGTGGCTGGTGAAGATCGACGCGACGGCAGTGATTTCCGATGGAGATGCGGCTTGACGATCCCCAAGGGCTTGTTTGACGGCAGGATCAGTTCTGCCCAAAGGATAGGCTATTGATCTCTGAACGTCACGGTTTGCAGCGCATCCCGCTCCGCTCGTCCCGGTTATGGCGCAGAACAAGGCATATTTGTTTGACCCCGCCGGCTGCCTGCCCTTAGCGTTCCCTGGGCAAGGACCAGGACCAAACGCGGGTGCCGCCTACAGGACGGCTCCTCCGTTCAGGGAGACTCGATGCCGGACCGTGTGCAACCCCGTCCCACCGCGCCACAGGCACCGGCGGCGCTGGCATGCCATGGCACGTCCGGTCCTGCCGCCGGGGACCCGGCCCACCCGTTCAGCCTCCGCTAAAGGACCCTCCAATGCAGCTTGGCGTCTTCATCCCCATCGGCAACAACGGCTGGCTGATCTCCACGACGTCCCCGCAGTACATGCCGAGCTTCGATCTCAACAAGACCATCGTCGAGAAGGCCGAGCGGTTCGGCTTCGACTTCGCGCTGTCGATGATCAAGCTGCGCGGGTTCGGCGGGCCTTCAGAGTTCTGGGACCATAACCTGGAGTCGTTCACCCTGATGGCCGGGCTGGCTGCGGTAACGACGCGCATCAAGCTGTTCGCCACCATCGGCGTGCTGACGATGCCGCCGCCCATCGTCGCCCGCATGGCGGTCACCATCGACAGCATCAGCCACGGCCGGTTCGGCGTGAACATCATCTCCGGCTGGCAGGAGAAGGAATACTCGCAGATGGGCATCTGGCCCGGCGACGAGCACTACCGGCGCCGGTACGAGTACTGCGAGGAGTACATCACCATCATGCAGGAGCTGTGGGCCACTGGGGTGTCCAACCACAAGGGCGAGTTCTTCCAGATGGACGACTGCCGGTGCAGCCCGCGCCCGACCGCGCCGATCACCGTCGTCTGCGCCGGGCAGAGTGACCGCGGCGTGCGGTTCGCGTCCGAGTACGCCGACTACAACTTCGTCGCCAGCAGCGGCTTCAATGCGCCCGCCTCGGTCGGCCCGGTGGTGGCCCGCCTCGTGAAGGAGAACGCGCGCACCGGGCGGACCTGCGGCGCGCTGATCCTGATCATGATCATCGCCGACGAGACCGACGCGGCGGCGGAGGCCAAGTGGGAGCACTACAAGGCCGGCACCGACCTTGAGGCGTTGGCGTGGCGCGACGGCCAGGCCAGCAACGACACCGTGAAGGACCCGCAATCGGTGGCCGGCCGCTTCGTCCCCACGACCGAGAAGCGCCTGCCCACCAACCAGGGCGTGCTGTGCGGCTCCTACGCCCACGTGGCCGCGATGCTGGACGAGCTGGCGGAGGTGCCCGGCGTGCAAGGGGCGATGATGACGTTCGACGACTTCGTCATCGGCATGGAGCAGTTCGGCACCCGCATCCAGCCGCTGATGAAAAGCCGCGGCAATCTCAGCATCGCCGCGTAGGAACAGCAGCATGACCAGCAAAGCGGCCCCGAAAGGCATCAGCAGGCGGGGCGTCCTGGCGGCAGCCGTGGGGACGGCGGCCGGGTCCGGCGCAATCACCGGCTTCCCGACGATCTGGGCGCAGAACATCAAGGACGTGGAGATACGCCACGCCGGCCAGCCCGTGACGGTGCTGACCCAGATTGGCGAGCAGGCGACCAAGGACCTGGGCTTCAAGGTGACGATGCAGGCGGCGGAGAACGCGGACCTCATTAACCGGTACCTCACGCAGTCGGCCAACATCGACGTGGGCGACGTGAGCCTGGCCTACATGAAATACCTGATCGGCCGGAACATCCTGCAGACGATCCCGCAGGCCAAGTTCAAGAACTGGGACGCGACGCTGCCGCTGTTCACGCAAAGCGTCTATCCCGATGGGCGCAAGGCCTCGACGCAGGGCATCTCTCCCTATGTCGTGCTGTATGCGACCGACGCCAGCGGGTCGAAGGCGGCGCCGGGTCCGACCGAGTTCCTGAACGGCGTGCCAACCATCACCAACGCCGACACGCTGGGCATCCGGCCGGACCTGACGGGGCGGCCGATCGGCAGTTGGGCCGACCTGCTCAGCCCGGACTTCAAGGGCAAGGCGGCGCTGCAGGACAACCCGACCATCGGGGTGATCGATGTTGCCATGGCGGTGGAGGCGCGGGGCGACATCAAGTACGTCAACAAGGGCAACATGACCCGCGACGAGATCGACAAGACGGTCGCGCTGATGATCGACACCAAGCGGTCCGGGCAGTTCCGCTCGTTCTGGGGGTCGTTCGACCAGTCGGTGAACCTGATGGCGTCGGGCGAGGTGGTGATCCAGTCGATGTGGTCGCCCGCGGTGACGGCGGTGCGCAGCCGCGGCATCCCCTGCGTGTTCCAGCCGCTGAAGGAGGGCTATCGGGGGTGGGGCTACATGATGGGCTTCATGAAGCACCTGTCGGGGCTGAAGCTGGATTGCGCATATGAGTATCTCAACTGGTACACGGCGGGGTTCCCGGGATCGGTCATCGCGCGGGAGGGTTATTACTCGGCGCAGCCCGACACCGCGCGGAAGTTCATGACCGCGGCGGAATGGGACTACTGGTACGGCGGCAAGCCGGCGGCCGAGGACATGAAGGACCCATTCGGTCGGCTCATGGAAAAGGCTGGGCGGTCACGCGACGGCGGGTCGTTCGACGAACGCATGGGCAACATCGCAGTGTGGAACTCCGTCATGGACGAGGACCGCTACCTGACGCGGCGCTGGAACGAATTCATCAGCGTATGACGCAGGCCACCGCTCCAAGTACGTCCGCGCCGGCCCGCGACGGCGTGCCGCAGTCGCGTGCGGCTACAGCGCCGCTCCGCAGGCCGCGGCGGCGTCCCTGGCTGGTGTCGTGGCTGCAGGTCGCCCCGCTTGCCGCCATCCTGCTGGTGCTGTTCGCGGCGCCGACGATCCTGTTCGTGGTCATCAGCTTCTGGGACTACGACCGGGTCGGCATCTACCCGGCCTTCATGCTGGACAACTACAGGGACCTGTTCACCACGCCGGCGACCTGGCGCATCTACGCCAGCTCGCTCAAGTTCGCCGCCATCGTCTGGGCGGTCACCTTGTTCCTCGGGTTCAACATCGCCCAGTTCCTGGTGTTCCACGTCCGCAGCGGCACCACGCGCATGCTGCTGTTCCTCGCCTGCGCCATCCCGTTCTGGACTTCGGGCATCATCCGCACCATCGCCTGGATTCCCTTCCTGGGCCGCAATGGCGCGTTCAACACCCTGCTGATGGACCTTCATCTCACCACGCAGCCCCTAGAGTTCCTGCTGTTCTCCGACTTCTCGGTGATCATCACCTACGTCCACCTCAACACGCTGCTGATGATCGGGCCGATTGCCAACTCGATGTCCAAGATCGACCGGGCGCTGATCGAGGCGGCGCGCGACGCCGGGGCCAGCCGGTTCCAGACCTTGCGCCATATCATCGTCCCGCTGTCGCGCACCGGCATCGCGCTCGGCTCGATCCTGGTGTTCACCCAGGTGATCGGCGACTACTTCGTGGTGAAGCGCATGAGCGGCGGGCAAAGCGCGTCCATCGTCTCGGCGCTCTCGACGGAGATCCAGGCGATGCAGTTCCCGCCGGCCTCCGCCAGCGCGGTCGTGCTGGTGTTGTTCGTAGCGGTGGTGGTTGGGCTGATGATGCGGGTGGTGGACGTGCGGAAGGAGCTGGTGAATTGAGGGCGGTCCCTCGCGAACCTCGGCCGCCGACGTTCTACCTGCTGGCCGCCTTGATGGGCTTGTTCCTGGTGTTCCTGTACGGCCCCATGCTCATCATCTACCTGCTGTCGTTCCAGGGGCCGACGGGAGGCGTCACCTTCCCCATGGTCGGGGTGTCCACTAAAAGCCCGTTTCGAAAGGGGTTGTGGGCCAGGTCTGACGGTGTGACTGGGACGGCTGTTGCGGCGTTCCAGGTTGTTTGCCTGTCATGGAGCTTGGCATGTGGACGCCTGAGGATCGCGCGC
>JAABUX010004824.1_pt1 | contig 16863 bp, 17 predicted proteins | sample 5561851 | NCBI WGS metagenome assembly JAABUX01 (sample SAMN10711883, study PRJNA513361) | rock metagenome | isolation source: Antarctica rocks | place: Antarctica: Victoria Land, Richard Nunatak red sandstone | collected 2016-01-03 | reverse complement strand
GCAACCGAAATTGCGGCAAAACTTAAAAATCTTGCATAGTGGCTCAAATTTGCATCGGTCGCCTCAGGCAGGCGATGGGTAAAGCGTACCGGTGGTGGCGACAAACCGGCTGTGCCGCGCCTCGAGACCGGTGACGGGCGGCAGGTCGGCGATCTTGCGGGCCAGAATCATGGCATGGCCGTAGCCCGGATGGATCGGCATCTCGAAATACGGGAAGTCGCGGCGGGGATGGTGGATCACCATGGGCTCGATCATGGCGGTGTCGATGATCTCGAAGCCGAACTCTGGGCCGAACAGGATGGCGAGGGCCGCGGCCGAGTAGCGCCAGTAATCGGCCGGGAGCTCGTGCATCGGCCAGGTCTGGGGGGCGACGTGGAAGACGAGGCCGCCCGGCCGCAGCGCCCGGTTCATCTCGGCCGCGGCGAGCCACGGCAGCCGGAGGTGCTCGATCACGTCGTAGGACCAGATGGCGTCGAGGCTGTGGGGACGGACGAGGCGCGTGAGGTGGTGGGCGTCGCCGACGAGGGTGATGTTGGGGGCGGGGTGGATGTCGAGGGTGGTGTAGGAGGCGGCGCCGGGCATCTCGCGGCGCCAGTCGATGGCGCCCGGGGAGACGATGCGGGCGCCGAGCTCGAGCACGTCGAGCTGGTCCGCGTTGACCCGGTCGATGAAGCGTTGTTGCAGCGGCGGGATGGCGGGCTCGGGATCGGGCAGGCGGAGCAGGCGATCGGGAATGGCCGCATCGATCGTGCGCGTGCCGGAATCCGTGTGGATGCGGAGCTGGAGCTTGGGGCCGATCGGGCCGGAAACGTAGCCGCTCCAGCGGACGGGGATGGTGTCGCCGCCCTCGGGATAGCCACGGGCGGCGTCCGGGAAGGGGATGAGGGTCACGTCGGCGGCGCTGTCCCCCAGCACCAGCTCGACCCGGCGCACCGCCAGCGTGAGGCAGTTGGTCCAGCCGGACAGATGCGCGCCGTGCTGGTCGCGCCAATAGCTGCCGTACTCGCAGATGACGCGGAAAGCGGGCGAGGCGCGGTTGAGGGGAGCGGGGGCATCGTCCTCGATCAGGAAAATGGCGCGGGCGGGAGTCGCCGGAAGCGGGACGCCGAGGGCCGGCATGTCGAGCGTGAAGGTCGGGTCACCCGCGGGCAGGCCGGTCGGCATAGGCTCGCCTGGGCGGGTCCATGCGAGGTGAAAGGGGGCGCCCTCCTCGCAGGCAAAGGCGGGGAAGGCGAGGAGCGCCGGGCCGGTGGCGGCGATCACGCCGTGGCGCCATTCGCCCGCGGCGTCGATGATCCAGAGGGCGGTCGCCTCGCCGCCGAGCAGGCCGTCGGGCAGGCGGAGCGCGTGGAGCTGGGCGGCGGCGGTGAAACGCTCGGCCCGCATCAGGGCGTGGCGGCGGCGAGGTGGCCGGTGATGGCTTCGAGGCGGCGGAGGCGTTCCTCGGTGGTCTCGGGGGAGCGGGCCGCGAGGCCGACGGGCTCGGCCAGGACTTCGTACTGGTCGATGATGCCGAGCTTGGCGAGGGTAAGTCGGTCGTAGGGGCAGCCGGAGCCCTGGCGGGAGAGGCTGATATAGAACTCGATGCCGGGCGCCTCGGCGTAGGCGCGTTCCCGCAGGCCGAGCTCGCCCAGGGCGTTGAGGTCGCTGATGACCAGGCGGAAGCTCGACCCGGTGAAGCACCAGGCGTGCACGTCCATGTACTCCTGGGATTTGCGGGCTTCCTCGTAGCGCTGGCGGGCGGTCTCGAGGTCGTACTCGAAGGTGAGCTCGCCATCGTGGCCCGCGGCCCAGGCGATGACGCCGTCGCGGAGCGCGTAATGGGCGTAGTAGTCGAACACCTCGCCGGGCGTGTGCCGGGCGCGGCGCTCGAGATGGGCCTGCAGCACGTCCCCGGTGCTGGAGCGCGGGCGGAACACGTCGAAGCAGCGGCGCTTATCGGGGATGGCGAGGACGAGCGCGCCGTCGGGCTTGAGCAGGGTCTCGCAATCCCGGAGGAAGCCGAGGATGTCGGTGGTGTGCTCGATGACGTGCGACGCGATGAGGTAGTCGTAATGACCGGGCTTGCCCACGGCGTCGGCGATCGAGCCGCCGCGGGAGATATAGTCGACCTCCTCGACCTTGGTGATGTCGACGCGGGAATCGTCCTTCCACTTCTCCCGCAGCTCGGCAGCGCTCGCGTGGTCGACGGTCTCGATCGGCAGCCCGCTCGATTTCGGGATCAGCGGGTTGTAGCCGGGGCCGATCTCGAGGCCGAGGCCGGCGGGGTCGAACATCGACATCAGCATCTCGCGGCGGTCCATGGTCCCCTATCCTTCCAGCAAAGCCGCGGCGATTGCCGGCGGCTGCGCGGTCCAGGCGTAGCGGGCGACGCTGTCCGCGTAAGCCTGCCCGGCGATCGGTGCCACGTCGCCGATGCCCTCGATCAGCCCGGCCAGCTTGTGCTCCCATTCATGGGCGCGGGCCAGGTAGCCGTTCTGGCCGTCGGTGATGGCGGCGCGGTAGGTGAAGGTCGGCGAGGCGACGGTCACGGTGCCGACGGCGCCGGCTTCGAAGTATTTGAGCTCGGATTTGCAGTTGGTGAAGGCGTTGTCCTGCAGCGGCACGAGGTTGATCTCGGTGGCGCCGATCGCGCGCTGGAGGTTGACGAAATCCATCAGCGGCAGGCGCTCGATGCGCGCCAGATGCCGGGCGAGGCAGGGCGGCGGCTCGAGGAAACCGACCAGGCGCAGCGCCATCTCGGGGAAGCGGTCGAGCAGGCGGGCGAGGGCGGGGGCAATCAGCTCGAAATCGCGGGCATGGGTGGGGGTGCCGCTGAAATAGCCGATATGGACCCGGTCGGTGCGCGCGTAGCCGCGCTCCCGCTTGGCGCCGGCGATGCGGTCCGAGAGCTCGAGCTGCTCGCGGTTGAGGAAGTTCGGGACCACCCTCGTGTCGCGATCCGCGTAGGCGCGGACGCGATCGGCGAGGTAGTCGTTGGTGACGACGACGCGGTCGCACAGCTTGAGCGAGGCGCCGAGCCGGGCCTGGTGCGCGAACCAGTGCTCCCAGGCCTCGTCCGTCGCGTCCTGGCCGAGCGTGCTGAGCAGCAGGTGCGCGTAGTCGGGGTCGAATACCAAATCGTCCACGTCGAAGGCGACGCGGCGGCCGAGGCCTTTGGCGCGATGCACGAGGCGGTTCAGCCGGTCCGTGTAGCGGGCGCGGCAGACGACCAGGATGTCGGCGGCGTCCACCACGCGGTCGAGGTCGGGCTCGTCATACATCGAGAAATGCGCCGCCGAGACGCCCGGCATGGCGGCGTTCACTACCTGCGCCATATTGTAACAGCGATAGCGGAAGGTGCTGTTGTCCGGGCGGTGGTAGTAGTAGGCGATCCGCGTCCCGCCCCGGCGCAACTGCGCGTAGCGGTCGGGGAAGGGGATTTCCCACGGGTCGGCATACGCCGCCTCCGGGACGCCGTGCAGGTACATCTAGCGGCTCGCGAGACGGTCGAGCACGGGCTTCAGCGCGATGTCCCAGCTACGGTTGATCCGGGCGGCTTCGTAGTTTTGCCGGCGCGCGGGCCAGTCCGCGGCGAGGCGCGTAGCCTGGCCGATGGCGCGGGCGAGCGAGGCTGGGTCGGGCTCGGCGATGAGGATGTTGTCGCAGTATTGGGCGAGCGAGCGCTTGGTGCCGTAACTATTGGTGACGACCACCGCGCCGCTCGCGGCGAGGTCGAGCGGCGGGTAGCTCGGGTGCGGGGTGTCGATCAAGGCGAGGCCCGCATCCATGCTGCGGACGAGCGCGGCATACTCCGTCCACGGCATGGGCGGCACCAGGATGGGCTGCGCATCGCGGGGCAGGCGCACCGCGCCGCCGCCGCCCACGAAGTGGATGGCCCAGCCGGTGGGATCGAGCCGCTCGTCCTCGATGGCCGCGGCGAGCGCCTCGACGCCACGGAGGTAAAGGTTGCGGCTATGGTGGCCGAGGTGACGGGCATAGAAGAAGAAGTTCCGCCGCCCGTCCCGGGGCGCCATGGCCATGTTGTAGAACTTGACCGGGAAAGCGGGCTCGAACCAGGTGGCGCGGCCCGCCAGGTCGATGCCGGTCGCGATCAGGTGGTCGTAGAGCAGGCGCGAGTTGACGACGATTTCGATGGCCGGGTCGGCCAGCACCTCGGCACAGCGCAGCCGCTCGTCGCCGTGCGGATAGAACATGCGCTCGTCCTCCTGGAGCAGGTAGACGAGGCGCGCCGGGCCCACGGACTGCGCCATCGCGCGGGTGGTCCACCAGGATGTCGTGAGGAAGAGCTCGCCCTCATGCGTCTCGACCTGGCGGTTCGGGTCGCCGGGCGGCGCGAACACGAACTCGATCTCGCCCGAATCGCCCAGGCTCAGCGTATCGAGCAGCGGCCGGATATGGGCGGGTTCGGCGAGCTCGTCGCGGGTCAGGATGCGGAGGCGCGCGTGCAGGCGCCGGGCGAGCAGCGCGGCCAGCACGAGCGCGGTGCCGACGCCGCCGTACAGCGTGCCCTCGTTGACGCTGTTCGTCACCATCGTGACCCGGCGTGTCCCGCCGCCGGGCGAGGTGAACACCGGCACGGGCCGGGTGGCGGGAAAGGTGCGTAGCGCGAGCTCGGCCGCGTTCGGCGCGGGCGGCGGCGGGCTTTCGGCGACGATTCCGGAGGCGGGCGGCGGCGCCGGCAGGTCAGGGATCGCCGGCGGCTCCGCGAGGGCGGCGGGATCGTGATAGGCGCGGCCCTCCGCCGCACCCCGCCGCAAATAGTGGACCAGCGGATTGAGGCCGGCCGCCGCCACGTCCGGGTGCGCGCCGAGATAGCCGCTCGTGCTGAAGCGAGGCCCGGGATCGCGGCCTTCGCGAGCGCCATGGCGGAGGTAATGCTGCGCCGGGTCGAGCCCCTCGGTCGCGACGTCGCCGTAGCGCTGCCGGTACCAGGCCGCGTCAAAGAGTTGGCTGCCGGCGATCAGGCGCGCATCCCGCTGCAGCCGTGCCCGGCCGCGCACCCCGGCATAGTCGGCCTCTCCCGCCCCGAGCGCCGGGGCGACGCCCCGGAGCGGCGCCGTCACGCGCCAGGCCGGCGAGGCGAGCACCCGCGCCCGCTCGCCATGCACGGTCTCGACCTCGCGGCGAGCGGCCTCAAGCGCCGCGCCGAGCTCGAAGAGGGCCGCCTCCGTCGCCTGCGAGCGCGCCGACCAGGCATCCCGCTCGGCCACCACCGCCGCGACCCGGCGCATCCCCGCCGCCTCGGCCGCGCCGATCTCGGCCTGCAAGCGCGTGCGGTCCCGGCGCTGCGTGTCGGCTTGCCGGGCCGCCTCGGCCGCGAGCCGGTCCTGCTCGGCGGCGAGCGCGGCCATCTGCCCGGCGGTGTCGGCGGCGAGGCGGCGATGCGCTTCCACGGCGGCCCGGGCCACCTCTTGCTCGCGCGCAACGGCGGCTTCTGCAACAGCGAGCTGGTCCTTCAGGGCCGCCGCTTGCTCGCGCTGGGCGGTCGCGTCCAGGTATTGCATGACGGCGTCCTGCCGCTGCGCCATGGTCGCGAAGCGCTCGGATTCGAGCTCCGCCGTCACGGATAGGAGCGTGTGCTCCGCCTCCCACCGGCCCTGCGCCGCCGCGGCCGCCGCCCCCCGGGACGCTTCGAGCTCGGCCTTCTGCTGCGCGCCGGCGATCAGCGCGCGCCCGGCTTCCGACTTCGCCGCTACCAGCTCGGCGCGGAGCCGGCGCACCCGGTCCGCCTCGGACGCGCGCTCGCCCTGCTCCCGGCGGGAAGCCGCGTCCGCCTCGGCGCGCATCCGTTCGAGCGTCTCGGCGAGCCGGATCGTCTTCTCCGCACCGTACTGCGCCGAGATGCCCGCACCGAGGCGCGCATAGGCCCGTTGCACCTCCGGGACCACCTCCGGCGCCGCCTCGAACAGCGCGAGCAGCGGCGGCGCCAGCTCCGTGCCTATGCCGAGGACGCCGAGGCCATGGCCATGCGGGAACTCGAACGCCTTGTGCTGGGACCGCATGTCCGCCCAGAACCGGTCGACGCCGAAATCCTCGCGGCGGACGTTGATGTCGTGCAGCAATACGACGGCGCGGGGCGACAGCTTGGGCCGCCACGTCTCGAAATCGTGGCGAACGTCGCCGTAGCCGTGGCGCCCGTCGATGTGGAGCAGGTCGATCGTGCCGTCCTCGATATGGGCGAGGGCGGCGTCGAAGGTGGACGGGATCAGCGCCGAGAAGGCGCCGTAGCGCGGGTTGTGCCAGGCTTCGAGGCCGGCCAGCACCTCCGGGCCATAATGGCCGGCATGGTCGTCGCCGGCCCAGCTATCGACGCCGTAGCAGCGCGTGGACAGGCCGAGGCGCTGGACCGCCTGGCAGAGGGCGAGATAGGCGAAGCCGTGATGCACGCCGAGTTCGACGGCGACGCCGGGCCGGTGGGCGGCGACAAGCCAGAAGGCGAAGGGCGCGTGCTCGTGCCAGGCGGAGGCAACGAGGCGCTCGGGCGTCCAGAACGAGGGCGCCGCAAGCAAGGCGCCGAGGGCTTGGTCAGGGTTCGCCATGGCGCGGCAGCAAACATACTCGGCTTGCCCGCGCAAGGTGCCGCGCTATGGTCGCGGAGCGCGCCCCGGAGGTCCTACGTCATCAGGCGGAGCCGATGCTCGCGATAGAGTCCAGTTCGCGGGCGGCATCGTCCGGCAGCGCGCACCCGGCCGCCGCGAGGTTCTCCTGCAAGTGCGCGACCGACGAGGTGCCGGGGATCAGCAGGATGTTGGGCGCGCGGCGAAGCAGCCAGGCGAGCGCCACCTGCATCGGCGTGGCGCCGAGGCGCGCCGCGACGTCGGACAAGGTGGACGACTGCAGCGGGTTGAACCCGCCGAGCGGAAAATACGGCACGTAGGCGATGCCGTCGCGGGCAAGCTCGTCCACCAGGGCATCGTCGGCCCGCTGCGCCAGGTTGTAGTAGTTCTGCACGCAGACGATCTCGCAGATACGCCGTCCTTCCGCGATCTGCGTAGGCGTGACGTGGCTCAGCCCGATGTGACGCACCAAGCCCTGCCGCTGGAGCCCGGCCAAGACGGTGAGCGGCGCCTCAAGCGACCCCTCAGCGGGATGATGCGCGTCGAACATGGCCCGGAGATTGACCAATTCGAGCACGTCCAGGCCCAAATTGCGGAGGTTGTCGTGGACCGCCTGGGTCAGCTCCTCGGGCGAGAAGGCCGGCAGCCACGACCCATCCCCGCCACGGCGCGCACCGATCTTGGTGACCAGGACGAGATCGCCGGGATAGGGATGGAGCGCCTCGCGGATGAGCCGGTTGGTGACGTGCGGGCCGTAAAAGTCGCTGGTGTCGATGTGGTTCACGCCGCTCGCGACGGCCTCGCGCAGCACCGCCAGGGCCGCGCCGTGATCCTTGGGCGGGCCGAACACGCCGGGGCCTGCGAGCTGCATGGCGCCATAGCCGAGCCGCTTCACGGTGCGGTCGCCGAGCTTGAACGTGCCGGACTGGTCTATGCTGGACATGAGCGATCTCCTCTGAGGACGGCGCAGAGTTAGGGGTTGCCTGCTTGCGCGATAACAGGGAGAAATCCGCACAGGCTGTGCGGAGCGGCGGACAGTGAAGGTCGATCTGAGTGATCTGAACGCCTTCGTGGCGGTGTCCCGCGCCAAAGGTTTTCGCGATGGGGCGCGCGTGAGCGGCAACAGCGCGTCCGGGCTCAGCGAGGCGGTGCGCCGGCTGGAGGCGCAGCTTGGCGTCAGGCTGCTCAACCGGACGACGCGCAGCGTCGTGCCCACGGCGGCGGGCGTGCGCCTGCTTGACCGGCTTGGCCCGGCCTTGACCGAGGTGGAGGCCGCCCTCGACGCGCTGAACAGCTTTCGCGACCGCCCGGCGGGCACGCTCCGCCTCAACGTGCCGGTCAGCGCGTCGCGGCTGGTGCTGCCCAGCATCGTCCCGCCATTCCTCGCCGCCTATCCCGAGATTCGGCTGGAGGTGATCGCCGAGGAGAGCTTTGTCGATGTGCTGGCGGCCGGGTGCGACGCTGGCATACGCTACGACGAGCGCCTGGAGCAGGACATGATCGCGGTGCCGATCGGGCCGCGCGTGCAGCGCTTCGCCACCGCCGCCGCGCCTGCCTACCTCGATCGCCGTGGCCGGCCCGGGCACCCGCGCGAGCTACTCGGTCATGCATGCATGCGCGGCCGCTTTTCCAGCGGAGCGATGATGGCGCCATGGGAGTTCGAGCGGGATGGCGAGGTGGTGCGGGTCGATCCTGCAGGGCCGCTGCTCGTGAGCGCCGGCGGGGGCACCGACCTCGCCGTGGATGCCGCAGTCGCCGGGACCGGCATCATCTACCTCTTCGAGGACTGGCTGCGGCCGCACCTCGACAGCGGCGCGCTCGAACCGGTCCTCGAAACATGGTGGCAGGACTTCTCGGGGCCGTTCCTCTACTACCCCGGGCGGCGCCTCGTGCCGGCGCCGTTGCGAGCCTTCGTCGAGTTCATCAAGGCTTGCTAGCTCGCTTCGATCGCCTGGGCCGCCTGGTCCAGCGTCGCCGTGATCGCCGCGACCTGCACCTCGGTCAGGCCGCCGCGGTTGACGCGCAGCTTGAGCGCGGTACGGAGATTGACGGCCGCGCGCAGGATCGAGGGCGCCGGGCCCTCTCCGGTGGCGGCGGAGATCGCGGCCATGCGGGCGAAGATGGCGTCGACCGCCGGGCGGTTCTGGGCGAGGCTCGCGCCGCCCTCTTCGGTGATGGAGTAGAGCTTCTTGGTGCCGGGACCGTCCGCGACGGTCACGAGGCCGAGCTCGTCGAGCAGCGTGAGCGTAGGGTAGACGAGGCCGGGGCTCGGGCTATAGGCGCCCGCGACGCGGTCCTCGATGGCCTTGATGATCTCGTAGCCGTAGCTGGGCTTCTCGGCGATGAGGGCGATGATGACGAAGCGGAGGTCGCCCTGGTCGAACATGCGGCGGCGCCGGCCGGAATGGCGTTCGGGACCGTCGCCCGAGGCCTGGAGGTTGCAGTCGGGGCGGTGATGCTTACGATCGTGATGGTGATGGTGGAACATGGTCCTATTCCTATGTAGCACCCCGAAGATATATCGGGCTTGCGACTAAGATATGTCGGACTTGGGACCTATCAAGAGTGTATTTTGATATATCGATGAGGAGGTAGAGCATGGAAATCACCGTACTTGGCGCGGTCCCGACCCGGCGTGGCCCAGCGGACTGGTTCACCGGCACAGTCTGGCAGGACCCGGTGATCGAGGCGCCCGCCCCGGCCCGGCTGCGCGCCGCCCGCGTCGGCTTCGAGCCCGGCGCCCGCACGGCGTGGCACACCCACCCGCTCGGGCAGACGCTGCACGTCCTCTCGGGCGTGGGCCGCGTCCAAGCCTGGGGCAAGGCCGTGCAGGCAATCCGGCCCGGCGATACAGTATGGATCCCGCCCGGCGAAAAGCATTGGCACGGCGCCTCGCCGCAGCACGGGATGGTGCATCTGGCGATGCAGGAGGCGAACGATGGGACGGTTGTGACGTGGCTGGAGCAGGTCTCGGACGCGGATTACGGCGCCGAACCGCAGGCGTGACGGCCTTAATCGTCCCGGTGCACCCGCTCCATCCGCTCGTGCCGCTCCTGGGCCTCAATGCTCATCGTCGCGATCGGCCGCGCCTCGAGCCGCTTCAGGCTGATCGGCTCACCCGTCTCGTCGCAATACCCGTAGGACCCGGCCTCGACCCGTTGCAGCGCTTGGTCGATCTTGCTGATCAGCTTGCGCGCCCGGTCCCGGGTCCGCAGCTCGAGCGCCCGGTCGGTCTCGACGCTGGCCCGGTCGGTGATGTCCGCCTCGTGGATGCCGCCCTCGGACAGGCTCGCCAAGGTTCCGTCCGCCTCGCGCAGCAGCTCGGTGCGCCACCGTAAAAGCTTGTTCCGGAAATACTCGATCTGCAGGGGGTTCATAAACTCTTCGCCGTCGCTCGGACGGTAATCGGGAGGCAAGGTGAGCATCATCGGCGCCGGTCCTCGCTGCGTGTTTCGCCGCTCCGGCCCCGTCGCGTTAGCTTGCGCGGCTGCCAAAAAACTTGGCGTTGCGGGCCTTATAGCCAGGTCGAGAGAGTTCGCAACCCCGTGATCGCCGATGTCAAACGGCTGACATAGTTTGCGTTTCCCCTGTGTTACGAAGGTCGCAGCCCGGCCACCTTGAGCCGCGCCAGCTCCACCCGTGCCCGCACGGCCACCGCGCCGAGCGTCGCCCGGAGCGCCGGGTCGGCCGCGTCGAGCGATCCCATGGCGAGATCGGCCAGCTCCTGCGACGCCGCCGGGTCGGCCGGGCCGCCCAGCATCGCCCGCTGCAACCGCGCCAGCGCGTCCACCATGCGCCGCGCCCGCTGCCGCGCCGCCCAGTCCCGCACGATCCCGGACTCCGCCTCCTGCACCGCGAGCAGGCCGCCAAGCGCCGCCGGCGCCGCTGCCGTCGTCGGCGCCCGCGCCGATTTCGAACCGCTCGCCGCTCCGCCGCGGCCCGCCCAGGCTCATCCCCACCGTCCCGAACCCACCGATACCCTGCACCATCTGCCCGGTCCTTTCCGCCTACCTGTCCCGCCAGCCCGGCACCGTTTGCCGGGTAAGACCGCCGCCAAGCCCGCCGAACCGGGCTTTTGCCCTGGCACGGCACTTGCGACCCCTGCCAGACTACCCGCGAAGTGTTACCAAATCGGAAAGGCCGTCCCCGATGCGCGTCCCCCTCGCCCCGGCTCTCTTATTGCTGCTGAGCCTCGCCGCGCCCGCCCTCGCCCAGGTCCGCATCAAGGACATCACCGACGTGGAGGGCATCCGCGACAACCAGCTCGTCGGCTACGGCCTCGTCGTCGGCCTCAACGGCACCGGCGACAAGCTCAACAACTCCGTCTTCACCCGCGAATCCCTCGTCGGCATGCTCGAGCGCCTCGGCGTCAACACCCGCGACCAGCTCGCCCAGTTGCAGACTAAGAACGTCGCCGCCGTCATGGTCACCGGCAGCCTGCCCGCCTTCGCCCGCAGCGGCAGCCGCATGGACATCGCCGTTTCCGCCTTGGGGGACGCGCGGGACCTCACCGGCGGCACCCTCCTCGTCACCCCGCTGCTCGGCGCCGACGGCGAGGTCTACGCCGTCGGCCAGGGCGCCGTCACCACCGGCGCCATCTCCGCCCGCGGCGCGGCGGCCTCGGTCACCCGCAACGTCCCCACCTCCGCCAAAATCGCCAACGGCGCCATCGTCGAGCGCGCCGTCCCCTACCGCTTCGCCGCCCAGCGCGTGCTCCGCCTCGGCCTGCGCAACGCCGACCTCACCACCGCCGAGCGCATCGCCACCGTCATCAACCGCGCCATGGGCGAGCCGATGGCCCGCGTCTCCGACCTCCGCACCGTCCGCCTCGACCTGCGGGGACGCAGCCCCGTCGACGTGCTCGCCCGCATCGAGGACCTCGACGTGCGGCCCGACACCCCCGCCACCGTCGTCGTCGACGAGGCGAGCGGCACCGTCGTCATGGGCGCCGACGTGCGCGTCAGCACCGTCGCCATCGCCCAGGGCAACCTCACCATCCAGGTCACCGAGACGCCCCAGGTCAGCCAGCCCGGACAGCTCTCCGGCGGCCAGACCGCCATCGTCCCCCGCACCTCCGTTCGCGTCGACACGCAATCCGGCCGCCAGCTCGGCATCCTGCCCGGCAACGTCACCCTGCGCGACCTCGTGGCCAGCCTCAACGCCATGGGCATCAGCCCGCGCGACCTCATCAGCATCCTCCAGAGCATCAAGGCCGCCGGCGCGCTGCAGGCCGACCTGGTGGTGCGATGATCGCCCCGAGCGCCCCCGCGCTGCCGCCCCAGCGCCTCGCCGAGCTGACCAAGGCCGCCCGGAACTTCGAGACCATGGCGCTCGGCCAGCTCCTCACCCCCATCTTCGCAACCGTCGACAACTCGGCCGGCCCGTTCGGGGGCGGCGATGGCGAGAAGCAATGGCAATCCTTCTTCGTCGCCGAGATCGCCAAGAAGATCACCGCCGCAGGCGGCCTCGGCATCGCCCAGCCCGTGCTCGCCGCCATGATCCGCATGCAGGAAGCAAAGGACAAGCCATGAAACCCGGCCTGATCGCCGCCGCCATCCGCCTCGCCGACGTGCTGCAAACCGAGAACGCCGCGCTCACCGCGCTGAACATGCCCGCCGCAGCCCGCCTGCTCGGCGAGAAGATCGCCGCCGCCGACGCCTTCGAGGCCGCCCGCGCCGGCGGCGTGGCACCGGCCCAGCAAGGCGAGCTCGACCAGCTCGGGCGGCAACTCATGCAGCTTGGCCTCGAGAACCGCCGCTTGCTCGAGCGCGCCATGGCCGTCCAGAGCCGCGTCATCGCCACCGTCGCCCGCGCCGCCCGCGCCACCGCCGGGCGCGCCGCACCCGGCTACGGCCGTGCCACCAGGCCACCCGCCTGCGCCGTCATCACCCAGGCCTGACCCCCGTGACCGGGCGAGCCCCCCCATGCTAGCCTGCCGCAACAGCCTCTGGAGCGCCCGTGACCGAGCAGGATCAGCCCGCATGCGCCGTACTGGCCGTGGCGCCGCTCACCCCGGAGATGGGCCACGACATCCTCCTCCAGGCCTTCGCCGGTCTCGCCGACCTCGACTGGACGCTGACGATCGCCGGTAACGGCCCGGCCGGCGAGCTAACCCGGCAGGCGGACGGCCTCGGCCTCGGCGGCCGTACCCGGATCGTCCCCGACCCCGAACCCGCGGCGCTCGACGCGCTCTGGGCAACGGCCGACCTGTTCGCCCTCGCCGCGCGCGCGCCCTCACCCGCCGCCCTCGCCGCCCTGGAGCGCGGCCTGCCCGTCGCCGTCAGCGAAGCCGTGGGCCTCGACGTGCCGGTCGACGCCGGGGTCATCTGCGCCACCGAGGATGCCGCCGCCCTTGGCCGCGCCCTGCGGCGGCTCATCTACGACCGCCCGCTCCGCCAGTCTCTCGCCGAGGGCGCCCGGCGCGCCGGCCGGGAGCCCTAGCCCATGCCGCTCCTCGGCTGCATCGCCGACGACTTCACCGGCGCCACCGACCTCGCCTCCACCCTCGTCCAAGGCGGCATGCGCACCGTCCAGGTGATCGGCGTGCCGAGCGGCGCCATTCCCGACGCCGACGCCATCGTCGTCGCCCTCAAGATACGCACCGCGCCGCCGGCAGCCGCCGTCGCCCAGGCCCGCGCCGCGCTCGCCTGGCTGCAAGGCGCGGGCTGCCAACAATTCTACTGGAAATACTGCTCGACCTTCGACAGCACGGACGAAGGCAATATCGGCCCCGTCGCCGACGCGCTCATAGCCGCCCTCGGCTGCGGCTTCGCGACGGTCTGCCCGGCCTTTCCCGCCAACGGCCGCACCGTCTACCAGGGCAATCTGTTCGTCGGCGACAAGCTGCTGAACGAAAGCGGCATGGAGCACCATCCGCTCACCCCGATGCGCGACGCGAACCTCGTCCGCGTGCTCTCGCCCCAGACGAGCGGCACGGTCGGCCTCGTGCCGTTCGCGACCGTCGACGCGGGCGAGGCGGCAATCCGCCGGGCGCTCACCGCGCTGCGCGAGGGCGGCCGGCGCTACGCCGTGATCGACGCCGTGACCGAGGCTCACCTGCTCGCCTTGGGTGCGGCCGCCTCGGGCCACGCCCTCGTCACCGGCGGGTCGGGCGCGGCCATGGGACTGCCCGGGAACTTCCGCCAAAGCGGCCGCCTACCCGCCCGCCCTGAAGCGGGGCGCCTGCCCGGCGTCACCGGCCCAGCCGCCGTGCTCGCCGGCTCCTGCTCCCGCGCCACCCTGCTCCAGGTCGCGACCGCCCGGGACGCCCTGCCGACCCTCACCCTCGACCCTCTGGCCGAGCCCGACGCGCCCGCGCTTGCGGCTCGCGCCCTCGACTGGGCGCGCCCGCTGCTCGGCGACACACCCATCGTGATCGCGGCCTCCGCACCGCCCGCCCAAGTCGCCGCGTTACAGGCCCGGCTCGGCCGCGAGGCGGCCGGCGCGCTTGTCGAGAATGCTCTCGCGCGTATCGCCGAGGGCCTCGCCGCCGCCGGGCTCCGCCGCCTCGTCGTCGCCGGCGGCGAGACCAGCGGCGCCATCGTCACCCGTCTCGGCGTGCGATCCTTGCGCATCGGCGCCGAGATCGCGCCGGGAATCCCCTGGACCTATGCCGAGCGCGGCGACGCGGCGCCGATGCTGCTCGCGCTCAAGAGCGGCAATTTTGGCGGCCCCCGTTTCTTCCTCGACGCCTTCGAGGCCGCCGCATGACCGAAGCCGAGACCCGCATCCTCCTCGTCGAGCTCGGCCGCAGCCTATTCGCCCGCGGCTACTCCGTCGGCAGCGCCGGCAATATCAGCGCGCGCGTCGACGGCGGCTTCCTCATGACCCCCACCAATTCGTCGCTGGGACGCCTGGACGCGGACCGGCTGTCCAAGCTCGATTCCGGCTTCACTCATGTCGGCGGCGACCGCCCGAGCAAGGAGGTGTTTATGCACCGGGCCATGTACGCGGCCCGCCCGGACGCGGGCGCCGTCGTCCACCTGCACTCGACCATGGCGACCGCCATCGCCTGCCTTGCCGCGCCGGGCGAGCAGCATCCGATCCCGCCGCTCACCCCCTATTTCGTCATGCGCGCCGGCGGCTCCATGCCGGTCATCCCCTATTACCGCCCCGGCGACCCGGCCATGGAACCCGCGATCCAAGCGGCCGCCACGACCGCGCGCGCCGTCCTGCTGGCCAACCATGGCCCGGTCGTTGCCGCGGCGACCCTTACCGACGCCGTTTACGCCGCCGAAGAGATCGAGGAAGCCGCCCGCCTCGCCCTGCTCCTGCGCGGCGCCAACCCCCGCCTGCTCACCCCGGCGCAAGTGGACGACCTGCTGCAAAGCTTCGGCTAGCCCGTGCCCGCTTTGGCCAGATCGATCCGGCCAGAGCGGAGCACCCAGCAGGACCGTGCTAGTTGATGGTATCGGGCGTGTTGCTCACGGTCGGCTCCGGGGCCTTTCTCCGGCCGCGCTTCGTCGCGGGGCTCGCTTCGGACAGCTTCTTCGCCGCCGCACTGCGCGCCGCCGGCGCCTTCGCCGTCCGCATCTGCTTCGCCGCTTCCGACTTTGTCGCCGGCGCTGCCGCCTCGGTCTTGGTGGCGCGCGCTGCCCGCTTCGGGGCCGGTGCCGGCGCCGCCGCCTTGCTCGCGGCCTTCGCAGGCGCTTTCGCCGCCTTCGACGCCTTCGGCGCGGCCTTGGCCGTCGCCTTGGCAGCACTCGTCTTCGGCGCCGCCTTCACGGGGGGCGGCTTGCTCGCGGCCGCCTTGGCCGGCGCAGCCTTTGCCGGAGCAGCTTTCGCCGGAGCAGCTTTCGCCGCTGCAGCCTTCGCCGGCGCCTTGCTGGCTGCCGCCTTCGCGGCGGGCTTCGGTGCCGCCTTGGCCGCCTTCGCCGGAGCCGCTTTCTTCGCAGCCGGCTTCGCCGCCGTCTTGGTTGGCGCACGCATCGCGAGCGCCGCGGCGCGCGGCGTCATCGGGTCGTCAGTCATAGCTTGGAGCTCCTATGGTTTGGATTTCTCGCTTGGCAGACAGGCGCAGCGCCGCCGCGTCCCAATGGCAACGAGAGGGGGCCGGCGAGTTGGCGGCAGTCTTGATACACGAGCCGTCCTCCCCTGTTGAGCGTAGCGGCTGCCCGGTGCATTTCGCGAATCGTGCGAGCTTGCGCGTTTCCGCCTATCCGCGTGCCGGAAAGCGCTGTCAATAAAAACTCGTCGTTACTTGCAAACGAAGCTCAGCGAGGGCGTTCCGCCAGCGGCACGAACGGCCGGCTCTCCGGACCCGTATAGTTGGCGCTCGGCCGGATGATCTTCCCATCCACCCGCTGTTCCATGACATGCGCACTCCAACCGGAGGTCCGCGCAATAACGAAAATCGGCGTGAACATCGCCGTCGGAATGCGCATCGTCGCGTACGCCACCGCGCTGAACCAGTCGAGGTTCGCGAACATCCGCTTCGTCTCGGCCATCACCGCCTCGATTCGCTCGGCGATCTCGAACCGCGTCGTGCTGCCAGCCGCCTCCGCAAGCCGCCGCGCCACGTCCTTGATCACCACGTTGCGCGGATCGCTCACCGTATAGACCGGGTGCCCGAACCCGATCACCACCTCCCGCGCCTCGACCCGGCGCCGGATATCCGCCTCCGCCTCGTCCGCATTCTGGTACCGGCTCTGAATCTCGAGCGCGACCTCGTTCGCCCCGCCATGCTTCGGCCCGCGCAGCGCCCCGATCCCGCCGGTAATCGCCGAATACAGGTCGCTCCCGGTTCCCGCGATCACCCGCGCCGTGAACGTCGAAGCGTTGAACTCATGCTCCGCGTAGAGCGTGAGCGACGTGTGCATCGCCCGCACCCACGCCTCCGGCGCCGGCCGCCCATGCAGCAGATGCAGGAAATGCCCGCCGATGCTGTCGTCGTCCGTTTCGACCGCGATCCGCCGCCCGTTCTGCGTCCAGTGCCACCAATAGAGCAGCATCGAACCGAAGCTCGCCATCAGCCGGTCCGCAATGTCCCGCGCGCCGGGCTCGGCGTGCTCGTCCTTTTCCGGCAATGCGCAGCCCAGCGCCGAGCAGCCCGTCCGCATCACGTCCATCGGATGCGCCGCCGCCGGCAGCGCCTCGAGCGCCGACCGCACCGCGCCCGGCAGCCCCCGCAAGCTGCGCAGCTTCGCCTTATACGCGGCAAGCTCCGCCGTGTTCGGCAGCGACCCATGCACGAGCAGATGCGCGATCTCCTCGAACTCGCACGCCTCCGCCACGTCGAGGATGTCGTACCCCCGGTAGTGCAGATCGTTGCCCGTTCGCCCCACCGTGCAGAGCGCAGTATTGC
>JAABUX010004822.1_pt1 | contig 16865 bp, 15 predicted proteins | sample 5561851 | NCBI WGS metagenome assembly JAABUX01 (sample SAMN10711883, study PRJNA513361) | rock metagenome | isolation source: Antarctica rocks | place: Antarctica: Victoria Land, Richard Nunatak red sandstone | collected 2016-01-03 | reverse complement strand
TGCCAGAGCGGCCAAATGGACACCATAGCTACGGCTATGGCGGGATGGCTGAAATAGCCGATCGCTGGTTCGAATCCAGCCCCTTCCCTCTACGCCATAAACCTACCTCGCCAGCGGCCTACCCTACCCATTTACCAGCAGACCGCGCTGACCCGCAAGACCGTCTACTACGAGCGTGCCCCAAGCGGTCGTCTACTCGCGCTGACGGACGGCACGACGGTCTACTACTACGGCCTCGACGGGCACGGCAACGTCGCCAACCTGACCGACCGCAGCGGCAACGTCGTCAACTCGTACCTCTACGACCCCTACGGCAACAGCCTGGGCAAGACGGAGACCGCGAGCATCGTCAACCCGTGGCAGTACGAGGGCGCGTTCTACGAGCCCGAGAGCGGCATCTACCTGATGGGCGCGCGCTACTACGCGCCGCAGTTGGGCCGTTTCTTGCAGCAGGACCCGCTTGGCGGAGGTTATGCCTATGCCGGGAGTGACCCGTGCAATAACAATGACTCCACTGGCTTCACGACATGCTATCATTACGTTAGTGGTCCACAAGTCAGCGCGGCAATGACCAAAATCAACAATGATATATTAGCGCTCATAATCATTGGAGCAGCCGAGGCTCTATCAATCGAGGTGTTTGCCGCTGTTACCGGCAATGTGATAGCTGTGATTACGGGTGCAGTCGTAGGCGTTGAGTATACAGTAGCGGTAGCTGTTTTGAGCCATGAGTACAACGTTCTGTCTCAAGGCCAAAACGGCACGTCATACGCGGCAATCGGCGTGGAAGTAAAATATGATACGGACAAATCGTACAACCGTGAGCCATGCCCTCAAGGCGATGGAAGGAACCCCGAATTTAGTGTAGGGGTGGCTGATGGAAGAGATGTTCCAGCTCTTGTTCCCCCTCATTAGTTGCGTATCTGTTGGAGGAAGTGCGCGTCCCGTCGCGTGCAGTGCAGGTCCTAGTGGCGGTTCCTTGGCGCTGGTACGCCACGACAGAGGTTAGGGGGCATGTATCGGGCGCATTGGTGACGGATAGAAACACTCCCAAAGCGTGTGATAGCGCGCCATCCATTGGCCTTCCACAGGCGACCTGATCGCTGCTAGCATCGCTGGCGCGTATCTTCATCCGTCAAAACCCTGGTCGCCATATGCCCTCTCCCTTGATGCAGTGTGGTCCGTGGCGACCACTATCTCCATCTGATAGCGATGCGATCAGCGAATAGATGGAGACGTGGAAAGGGACGTGCGTGATAACCCGAAGGAGACGTGCATGATAACCCGTCGGCACTGGGTCGCCATCCGCATCGCGATTAGCATCGTCGGGGCGGTGGCCGTCGTCGTATGGGCCTTCGTGTTCCCCCGGCAACAACGGAGCTATGCTTTCATTGCGTATGTAGCCCTGCTGACGCTAATTGCATGGCTCGATGTGTGGCAAGGCGGACCTCATGGGCGCGTAGCACGTTTCTGGGCCGCCGGTATCGGAACGCTCGTCACGCTGTTGGGTGCTGTTGTGGTGTATAGCCTCAGGTGACAGGTGTAAGCCGTTCTGGCGCTGCCGGGTCGAGAGCAACGGCAACCCGACGGGTATATCCGAGAGCAGACTGCTATACGTTGTCTAAGTAGGTGTCGCTACGTTCATGCATGCCAAAGCGCCTGTGAAAATGCTCGGCCAAGTGTGCGGGTCGTGCAAGAACTTCCCAACTTATACTTAGCGTGGATTATTCACGAAAACATTCATCGAATTGGATTGGCTGCTAATGGCGGCCTTGCAGGCTCCCGGAGTGCACTTTGGACGCCAAAATCGGCTCTACAGGCGCTTCAGCCGGTCTACAGAGGTGGGTGTTCAGCCAGATACGGCCAATCCAGTTAGACCAGAATGCTCATGAATAATCCAGGCTAGGCAAGCAACGTCATCCAGGGAAGCTAGATGACTCCGGACGACCCGTCCGCGCACCCGGACCTGCGTATCGATCCGTTCACCTGGCGCGTCGCCGTACCGCGATAACCATCCGGCGATCACGCAGCGATCACAGCCATGCATCTTCGCCCCACTGGCTGTCGAGGGAGAGAGGCCTGCTAGCCTTGGCGATGTTGGTCTCGGTTGCCATCCGGTCGTGCCCCCTCCCCGTGCGCGGGCCGCGCGCCTGTCCCATCTCTGCCGTCCTCCGCCGTTCGTGAACAATGCGAGTGTGGACTCAGGCCGAGCCGGAGCCGGAGGCCACCCACGCCACGGTCCTGGCGGTCAGCGCGGCGAAGGCGCGGACGGCCAGTTCCAGGTGGTCGATGGGCGTATCCTCGGCTGGGCTGTGGCTGATCCCATCGAGGCTGGTGACGAACATCATCGCGGTCGGCGCCCGCCGCGCCATCTCCGCCGCGTCGTGCAGCGGGCCGCTGGGCAGGCGGAGCGCGGCACCCGCCACCGCGCGGCCCGCCTCCTCGGCGAAGCCAACCAGCGTGGGGTGGAACGGGATCGGCGCGATCTGGAAGAGGGGCTCCCACGCCACCGTCGTGCCTTCCTCGGCGGCGATGCGCTCGGCCGAGTCCCGCGCCTCCGCGAGCATGGCGGCGAGCACGTCCGCGTCCAGGGCGCGCTGGTCCAGCGAGACGGTGCAGGCGCCGGCGATCGCGGTGACGATGCCCGGCTCGGCGCTCACGGCGCCGCACGTGGCCACGGCGCCGTGGCGGCGGGCGCCCTCGCGCGCCTCCAGGGCGAAGCGGGCCGCGCTGAGGAAGGCATCGCGGCGCAGATGCATGGGCGTCGAGCCGGCGTGGCTGGCGCGGCCGCGGAAGGTGACGGCGTGCCGCTCCACGCCCACGGTGCCCAGCACCGCCGCCAGGGGCACGCCCTGCTCCTCCAGGATCGGACCCTGCTCGATGTGTAACTCCAGGTAGGCGGCGACATCGGTCAGACGGGCGCCGGCCTCGTGCATGCGGTCCAGGCGCACCCCACAGGCCGCCAGAGCGTCGGGCAGCGTCACGCCGTCACGGTCCGTCAGGCCGCGCACCTGCTTCAGGTCCAGGGTCCCCGCCGCCGCGCTCGAGCCGAGCAGGCTGCGGCCGAAGCGCGCTCCTTCCTCGTCGGCCCAGTCGACCAGGCGCAGCGTCACGGGCGGCGCGGTCCCGGCCTCGGCGTAGGCGCGCAGCATTTCAAGCGCGGCGGTGACGCCCAGGGCGCCGTCGAGCCAGCCGCCCTGGGGGACCGAGTCGATATGCGAGCCGACGACGACTACGCGCGCCGCGCCGCCGGATAGCTCCGCCCACAGGTTCCCCGCCTCGTCGGTCTCGACCTGACAGGGCAACTCGGCCAGCTTCCCCTTCAGCCACGCGCGCGCCGCCAGCCAGTCGGGTGTCCAGCAGACCCGACGGGCGCCTCCCGGCCCCCCCGTGAGCCGCGCAAGCTCTTGCAAGTCGGCGATGACCCGCTCCGGCCTCGCCACGAGCGGACCGAGTTGCTCCGCTGACTCGTTCGACCCGTTCATGTTTCCCTCCTCATCTACCGCCACGAGCTTTGTTGCCAGGGTGCGCCCTACGATTGTGAGAGTGAGCCTACGACGGCAGTCGCGGCGCAAACCACGGCCACGACAGTCGCTCGAAAGCCTCATGCGCTGTCCGACGCGTCACCGGTCAGACGCGCGCGACGGCCAGGAAAGACACGTCAGTGTCCGTCGTTTGCCATGCGATGTCAATCGCAGGCTCTCGCGACCCGTGACCACAATCTCGGGGCGCACCCTTGTTGCTATGCTACCGCGGCTGCTACGCTGCTACGCTGCTACGCTGCTACGCTACCATAGGTACTGGCGGTTACCACTCGTACTCGGCGCCGTCGTTGGCGGGGCCGCGCACGGACGCTTGCTCCAGGGCATGGTCTTCGGCGCTCTGCAGGCGCACGATGAGCGCGGTGACCAATTCGTCATCCTTGCCCTTGCCCTGACTCTCCTTGAGTAGGTCTGTGAGCAGACTGGCCTCTTCGATTGTCAGCTCGCACCGCACAGGCCGTGACTCGTTCATGATCGTTCCTTCCGCTCAGCAGGGGTCGATGGCGTGCCGCGCCCGGCTTGGTGGCACGGTCTATCATAAAGGGTGCGATGCCGGACGACAGGACGGTCCGCGCATCGGGGCGCACTCCGTATGATAGCGCGCCAGGCGCGCCGCGTCTATGCGCACGCGCCCTCAATTCGGCGACATAGAGCCCACTGTAGTACCCTTCAGTATGCGAATGGGATGTGCGTCCATCCACCCCATCATCATAAAGAATCCGCCACTGGCGGTGAGGCGTAGCACGCAATGACTACAGACAAGATATTCTGCCTGGTGAGCGCGGTATGAGCGCCTCGACTCGGGCCATGCCGCGGGTGCAGCCGGCCCCTCGACGGCGCGGACGCGTCCTGCTGCCGGTCCTGCTTGTCCTTCTGGCGATCGTGGCCGTGGCGACGCCGGGTACGGTCAACCTGCTTGTTTCCTATTGGTGGTTCCAGGAACTCGGCTACGGCTCGGTCTTCACCACCCAGCTCGGGGCCGGTATCGCGCTTGGTGTGGCGGGCGCGGTGGCGGCCTTTGTCGTGCTCAAGGCCCTCTCATTTTTCGTGACCCGCGTGGCTCGCACGCAGGGGCGCGGCCAGGCCTACCGTGGCCTGGTGCGCCTGGGTGTGAACGCGGCCATCCTGGCGCTGGCCATCATCGCCGGGCTGATTCTCTCGGGCGACTGGCAGCGCGTGCTCTTTGCCCTGCACCAGGTCCCCTTCGGCGTTTCCGACCCCGTCTTCCATCACGATGTCTCCTTCTACGTCTTTACCCTGCCCCTGCTACAGGATCTGTTGGGCTGGCTGGGCGGCGTGATGGTCGTGGGCTTGCTGCTGGGGTTGGCGCTGCTCTACGCGCTCGACCTCGGCGGGCGCATCAACGCCATGCTGGAGCCGTACGTGCGCACGGGTCAGGTCGTGGGCGGCCCCGACTTTGACCTACGTTGGCTGCGCCCCTACCTGACCGTGGTCTCGTTCTGGCTGGCGCTGCTGGCGCTGGTGGTGGCGGCCTCGAACTGGCTGATCCGCTACGTCTCGGTCGTCACCCCCGGCAACGGCTTCCAGGGCGCCAGCTACGTCGATCTCAATGCAGGCATCCCTGGCTGGACGATCTTGACCGTGCTGGGCGTGCTGGGCGCGCTCGTGCTGCTGGTCAACGCCTTTATCTGGCGGCGTTGGGCCGTCGTCGGTGGGGCCATTGTAGCCTGGTTGGTGGCTTGGGTGGCGCTGGTGCTGCTGTACCCCGGACTGCTCCAGGGGCTCAAGGTCAACCCGGCGCCGCTCGCCGCGGAGACGCCGCAGATCACGCACAACATCGACGCCACGCGCGCCGCCTTTGACCTCAGCGGTGTCACCACGGCGCAGTTTCCCGTCAACCCCATCACCCCGGCGCAGGTGCAGGCCGGCCGCGCGGGCATCGACTCTTTGCTGGTCGAGAACCCCCAGCCGTTCAAGGACGCGGCCCTGCAGCAGCAGGCCATCCGTACCTTCTACGACTTCCCCAGGATCGGAGTCGACCGCTACCGTATCGGCGGTCAGGTGCGTCAGGTCTTGATCGCCCCGCGCGAGTTGCAGCAGAGCCAACTCCCCGATACCGCGCAGACCTGGCAGAACCTCAACTTTACCTACACGCACGGCTATGGGCTGATCGTCGCGCCGGTCAACGACACCACGTCCACCGGGAACCCCTTGTACCTGATCAAGGACATCCCGCCGCGGCGCGATACCAGCATCCCCGGCGCGAGCGACCTGCCGGCGGTGACGCGCCCGCAGATCTACTATGGCCTGGATACGACCACGCCCGTCTACGTGCGTGCGGGCGCGGGCGCCAACGAGTTCGACTACGGCGCCGGCGACCAATCCTACACCTATACGGGGACGGGCGGCATCTCCATCGGCGGATTCTTCAAGCGCCTGGTGTGGGTCGTCTACTTCGCCTCGCCGATCCAGGTGGGCACCACGGGCTACCTCACCCCCACCTCGCGCGTGCTGTTGCACCGCGATATCCGCGACCGCCTGACCACGCTGGCGCCCTTCTTCACCTACGACTCCGATCCATATATGGTGCTCGACCACGCCGGCCGCCCCATATGGATCGTCGACGGCTATACGACCAGCACTGACTATCCGTACGCCGAGCCCTACGGCGGCGCCACCGTGGCCGGTCTGGGCGGCGTCAACTACATCCGCAACGCCGTCAAGGCCACCATCGATCCCTACAACGGCACGGTACGCCTCTACGTCTCCGATCCCGGAGACCCGCTGGCGCGCACGGTCGGCCAATCCTTCCCCGGCCTGCTGCAGCCCCTCTCGGCGATGCCCGCCGACCTGCGCGCGCACGTTCGCTACCCCGAAGACCTGTTTAGCGTGCAGAGCGATGTCTACGCGCGCTACCATCAGACCGACGCGCAGACCTGGTACAACAACAACGACCAGTGGGCCATCCCCACGGTCCACGATGCCACCGCCAATCAAGACAACACGACGTTACCGTACTACGCCGTGACACGTCTGCCTGGCTCAGCGACGAACACCGACGAGTTTGTGCTGGCGCGCTCCTACGACCCGCTCAACAAGAACAACCTGGTGTCGCTGCTGGTCGGGCGCTCGGACGCGCCGCACTACGGGCAGTTGGTGTCCTATCAATTTCCGCTAGGCCAACAGGTGCTGGGCCCGCAACAGTTGCAGGCCAATGTGCAGCAGCAGCCTACGTTCAGCGGACAGATCTCGTTGTGGGACCAGACAGGTTCCTCGGTGCAGTACGGCGCTATCATCATCGTACCCGTGGGTCAGGGCTTGCTCTACCTGGAACCGCTCTACTTGCAAGCGGCGAACTCCAAGATTCCGCAGTTGACCAAGGTCATCGCCTACGCCAATGGCAAGCTAGTGTGGGGCAACAGCATTGAGGACGCGCTGAGCCAGATCTTCGGCAACGCCGTGCCCCCGCCCATCGCGAAGGGACCTACACCCGCGTCGGGGCCGCCTCCTGGTAGCGGTGGTGGGGCGCCCGCGCTCACCGGAGCGGCGCGCCAGGTGATTGGGCAGATTCAGGCGCACCTGCAGGCGGCGCAGGCTGACTTCGGCCGTGGCGACTACACTGGCTACGCGCGCGAGCAGGCCACCGTGCAGCAGCTTATCAAGTCCGCCCTGGGGCAGAGCCAGAGCCGCTGACCGTGGAGTCACAGGGACCGCGGGCCCAGCTATTACCCGGCATGTCCATCGGGCACTGGCACGACCCCATCGGCGTCACGGGCTGCACCGTGCTCTTGCCCATAGCGGGGGCGATGCGCGCTGGCGTCGCCGTGGCCGGCGGCGCGCCGGGTACGCGCGAGACCGACCTGCTGGCGCCGACCGCGACGGCGTCGGAGGTCCATGCCCGGCTGCTGACGGGGGGCAGCGCCTTTGGGCTCGACGCGGCGGGCGGCGTGATGACGTATCTGCGCGAACGCGGCATTGGCTTCGAGACGGGCGTGGCGCGCGTGCCCATCGTGCCCGCCGCCGTGATCTTCGACCTGGACAACGGTGACACCATCTTTGCCCTCTCCACGGGTGAACGGACCGCTTCTCTTGATGTGTTGGGCGTCGTGGCCGTGGAGGTCGTGGCGGCGGCGATCCGCCGCGCCGTGGTGACCGCGACGGGCCTCGCCGGGGTCCCTGCCGCGTCCGAACTGGACCAACAAGCCGCAAATGAACGCACATAGGTACGGATAAAAACGGAGGCAGGATGATGGTGGAGCACGAGCAGCGGTGTTTGTTGGCAGTATTTGCCCACCCGGACGACGAGGCCTTTGGTGTTGGCGGGTCGCTGCGCACGTATGCCGATCAGGGCGTGAGGACGGCCCTGATCTGCGCCACGCGCGGCGAGGAGGGTGAGATCAGCGATCCCGCCCTGGCCACAAAAGAGAACCTTGGGCAGGTGCGCGAGGCCGAGTTGCGCGAGTCCTGTCGCATCCTGGGCGTGTCCGACCTGAGCTTCCTGGACTACCGTGACGCCGCGCTGAACCGGGCCGACCCGACGGAGGCCGTCGGGCGCATCGTCGGCCATATCCGTCGCCTGCGGCCCCAGGTGGTGACCACCTTCGACCCCAGCGGCGTCTACGGTCACCCCGACCACATTGCTATCCACCACCTCACCCTGGAGGCCTTCCACCGAGCCGGCGACCCGGCCGCCTATCCCGAGCAGCTACGGCGCAGGGAGGAGGGAGGGGACGGGCTCACGCCCTATGCCCCCCAAAAGCTCTATGTTGGGGCCAACCCGGTCAGCGCGATGCGCACACTGCGCCAGGAGATGGAGGCGCTGGGGGTTGCGTACCGCCCCGGCGGGAATGCCGCTACCATCCCCATCGAGCGGATGGGCACGCCGGACGAGGACGTCACGACCGTGATCACCCTCGACGACCGCGAGTTCGAGGCCAAGCTCGCCGCCCTACACGCGCACCGCACCCAGCTGAACCCCGACTCATTCGTCAACCGCCTCTCGCCCGCGGACCTGCGACGCTGGCGCGGCTCCGAATACTTTGTGCTGATCTATCCCGAAGGCGCGCCCGGCGGAGGACAGGAGCACGACCTGTTCGCGGGAGTTCATGTGTGAGCGACGCCGACCTGGAAGCGGCCGTCGGCATCGAGTTCCACGGCGACCTCGGCCGGCAGATCCTGGCCGAGCACAAAAGGACGACGGTGGACTATCACTACTGCCTCTACCATCACCGCTACTGAGCTGGAATCGGTGTCACGTCAACATGGCGGCGTGCATGTACAATGAGGGCACGCGTATCGTTCGAGCCATTATGCCGGCCCAGAATCCTGGGACGGCAACATCGACAGGACTGTCGCCGGCGCTATTAATTGAGGAGATTAGGAGGCGAGACGATGCTAAAAGAATATCCAGTGCGGCGTTTGACCAACGCCGAGGTGTACGTCCTGACCCTCCGGAGTGACACCGAGGAGGCCCCCTGGATGGTGATGACCGACTTCCAATGGAACGTGGTGGCCTTGCTGATGTCGATCCTGGACCGGCACGCGCAACGGCAGGGACTCGGCTGGTACCTCTCGGCCGAACTCAAGGTGACCATGCCGCTGCCTGTGGGGGTCTCGCTGCCCGTGGGCCTCACCGTCGGCGCCTCTCAAACGTCGCTCGATGCGGCCCCCGATTTCATGATGGCCGTCGCCGAGAACCGGGAACACTCCTCGTGGAAGGTGGCCGATGAGGGACCACCGCTATTCGTCCTGGAGGTGGTCAGCGAGGAAAGCTTGAAGCGTGATTTGGTGGAGAAGCCAGTCATCTACCAGGTGATGGGCGTGCAGGAGTACGCCATCTACGCTCCCCACCGCAAGGACGGTGGCCCGCCGTTACTGGGTTATCGGCGAGACGACGAGGGCCATTTCGTCGCCTGGACAGTTGACGCGCAAGGGGTACTGTGGAGCGACACGTTAAGCCTGGGGCTCTGTCGTGTGGCCAACGACCGGCTGCGCGTCCGCGACCGCGGTGGAGTCCTGCTACTATCTCCGACGGAAGAAGCTGTCGCGGAGGCGGCGCGAGCCGAGCAGGAGGCGGCGCGAGCCGAGCAGGAGGCGGCATTGCGGCAGGCCGCCGAGGCCGAGGTGGCGCGCCTACGGGCGATGCTCGAACGACGAGACGAGGACGGGAACGGAGTATAGCCTCTCGTGCGGGCCACCTTTTATTGACATAACTGATATTGGGGAGAAGAATGGCGATGGAGCGACTGGGGCGCTGCGATCCGCACACGCACACGACCTACAGTGACGGGCTGGGCAGCCCGCGCCAGGTCGTGGAGACGGCGCTGGCGCGCGGGCTGGATGTGATCGCCATCACGGATCACGACAGCATCGACGGGGCGCTGGAGGCGCGCGAGCTTGCCCGCAAGGATGGCTACCCCATCGAGGTCATCGTCGGCAGTGAGGTGACCACGGCGCGTGGCGTCCATATGCTGGCCCTCTTTGTGGAGGAGCGGCTACCCATGTTCAGGTCCGCCGCCTGTACCGTCGAGCACATTGCGCGGCTGGGCGGCGTGGCGCTGGCCCCGCACCCGCTCAGCGCTCTAACGCCAAGTATGGGCCGGCGCATGATCGAGGGATTGGTGGCCGATGGATTGCCCCTGACCGGCGTGGAAACGATCAACCCCAGCCCGGCTGGCTGGCCGCGCGCGCGGGTCGTTGCGCTCAACAGACACTGGGGACTGGCCGAGTTCGGCGGCAGCGACGCGCACTTCCCGCCGCACATTGCCGCCGCCTACACCGAGTTCCCTGGACGCGCCGCCGCCGACTTCCGGCGCGCTCTGGAAGAACGTACCACGCGCGCCCACCGTAGCGAGGAGCCGCTGGCGCGCATCCCCCTGCGCGACTACGCGCGGCAGAGCAGTCGCTCCATGATCCTCAATCCCGCGCAGAAAGTGATGCGCCGCTTGCGTCCTTCATCGTAACGCTCTAACACTCAATGCGCGGCCCTGTTCTTGCGCTGTTTTCATCGCGATTGTCCTATCATGAAGGTAGACGCTGCGCTACATAGGAGCGTCGTCGCGCGGCGAACCATCGCGGGACCGCCGCGAACGGAACAAAGATCAGCCGTAAGAGAGCGGAGATCGAAGGGCAGAGAATGATGAAAAGAGATACAACCAGGGGGGCAACACGGTCGTGGCTGCCGCCCTTGGGCGCGCTGCTGGTCCTCGTCGTGCTGGCGCTCAACCTATCCGGCGGCGTCGTGGTCCGCGCCGCCGGCTACAACTGGGCGACCTTCACCGACAACGCGAAGCTCTTCACGCAGACTGGCAAGAACGACATCGCGACGACCGCGCGGCAGGCCAACCTGCGCGTGTACATCGTCACTACCGGGCAAAGCTTCAGTACGCGTGGCGCCTGGCACACCTGGCTCACAAATCAGGCCCGTCAAGAAGGTGACCGCGGCGCCGTGACCATCGGCTTCCTGGACGCAGGCGGGAAGCAGCACGACATCTACGCGGTGCATGGTCCTGACACCGGCCTCACGAACGCGCAGACCGGGCAGGGCGTAAATAGCGCCCAGGCGACCTTCAAGAGCTCGGGTGTGACGGCGGGCGTGATCCAGATGATCCACAACTACCAGAGTTACGGAGCCTCGTCGCCGGGCGCAAGCAGCGCCCCGGCTAATAACAATACCGGACAGGGCACGGGCAGCGCCGCGCCCGCGAACAGCGGTTCACAAGGTTTCGGTTTTGGCTGGTTGATCCCCGTGATCATCGTGCTGGCGATTGCTTTCGTGGCCTTCCGTCTGCTGCGCCCACGCCGTCCAGTTGTCCCGCCGTACAATCCGAATCTGAGCGGCGGCCCGTACGGCAATCCCAATAATCAGGTCGGTCCTAATTACGGCAATCAGGTTGGGCCCGGCTATGGTAACCAAGTTGGACCCGGGGGCTACGTCAATCAGCCCGGAGGCTACGTCGGGCCTAACTACGGCAACAACCGGGGTGGCGGCCTCGGGAGTGGCCTCGCGGGCGGCCTCGCGGGCGGCGTTGTCGGCGGCGTGGTGGGCTCGGCCATCGGCAACGAGTTGTTTGACCACGACCGCGGCGGCAACGACGACAACAATAGCGGTGGCGGCAACTATGGTGGAGACCCCAACGCCACCAATCCTGGTGTGACCGACACACAAAATGCGCAGGATGCGCAGGGCAGTTGGGACACCAGCGGCGGCGGCAGTTGGGGCGGCGATTCCGGTGGCGGAGGCGGTGACTCCGGCGGCAGTTGGGGTGGCGACTCTGGCGGCGGAGGCGGCGATGGCGGTGGTGGTGGAGACGGGGGCAGTTGGTAGACACCATCCGCGACCGGAGTACAGGAGAGGGGATACGGCTCACCGTGTCCCCTCTCCTTTATTTTCTACGTGCGCCAGTTGTCGAGTGGCAGGGTGTATCCCCATGCTTGCAGAGGCAGGAGGGATGCGGTTGGAATCATGAGACGCGTAAACGTGTCGTGTCTCGTGCAGCTACCACCTCATCGATGGCGTCGGCCAGACCCGGATCGTCGGCACGCATACCGAAGGCGGGATCACGGGGACATCGATCCGTCGTAGTCTCTTGCTTGATAATCTCCCGCAGCCATTCCTCGACACTGAGCCCCTGCGCTTGCGCCTGCGTGGCTGCCTGGGCAAGCTCTTGTTCATTGAGCGACATCGTTACCTGTACCACAGCTATCCTCCTCGAATGGGTAGGTCGTGCTTCTGGCGCACTCGGCTATACTGAAAGTAATGGCAGGTGATCCCACGCGGGACGCACGACGCCGCGCGGATGCGACGCGCAGGGCCTGTAGACGTGCGCATAACCTCCATCGTTACTTTACACCAGGGCGTGCGCCGGTCCCACGCCGGGTCCTCACTTTTCATACCCTTTGCACGAGCCGGCCGCTTTGGGTCCGTCGCTACACATAGCAGGAGTACTTCAGGATGATAGCAGCACGACCGACAACCATCGGAGAGCTACGGCGCGGCGAGTACCGCGTCCTCCCGATTAAGGAGGAGATGCGCAAGAACCTCGTGGCCAAGCTGCGCCGCGACGAGCCGCTGTTCCCCGGCATCGTGGGCTACGAGGAGACGGTGATCCCACAGGTCGAGAACGCTATCCTCTCGGGCCAGGACATCGTGTTGCTGGGCGAGCGCGGCCAGGCCAAGACGCGCCTGGCGCGCTCCCTGGTCACGTTGCTGGACGAGGAAACGCCGGTCATCGCCGGATGCGAGATCAACGATAACCCTTATGAGCCGGCCTGCGCCGTGTGCAAGGCCAAGGTCGCGGAGCGCGGCGACGACGTGGAGATCGCCTGGCTGCGCCGCGAGGACCGCTACGGCGAGAAGCTGGCCACGCCGGACATCACCATCGCCGACCTGATCGGTGAGATCGACCCCGTCAAGGTGGCTGAGGGCCGCTACCTCTCCGACGAGGAGACCATCGCTTATGGGCTGATTCCGCGCACCAACCGTGGCATCTTCTGCCTCAACGAGCTGCCCGACCTCGCCGAGCGCATCCAGGTCGGCCTGCTCAACATCATGGAAGAACGCGACGTGCAGATCCGCGGCTACAAGGTGCGCCTGCCGCTCGATGTCTACGTGGTGGCCAGCGCCAACCCGGAGGATTACACCAACCGCGGCCGCATCATCACGCCCCTCAAGGACCGCATTGGGTCGGAAATCCGCACGCACTACCCGCGCACCATCGAGGGCGAGATCTCGATCATGGAGCAGGAGGCCGCCACCTTTGGGGCCAACGGCTACCAGGTGACCTACCCGCAGTACATGAAGGAGATCATCGCCGAGATCACGCACCTGGCGCGCAAGAACCCCGACATCTCCAAGCGCTCGGGCGTGAGCGTGCGCGTCTCCATCTGTAACTACGAGAACGTGCTCTCCAACGCCGTGCGCCGCGCCGTGCGCCTCGACGAGAAGGCCGTCGCGCCGCGCATCTCCGACCTCTCGGCCGTGCTGGCCTCGACCTCGGGCAAGATCGAACTGGAGTCGGTCGGCGACGTCAGCGAGGACCGCCTGATCGAGCGCGTGGTGCAGGGCGCCATCGTCGCCGTGTGGAACCGCTACTTCCTGCTGGCCGATTTCGAGGGCCTTTTGGGCCGCTTCGACCGCGGCTTTGGGGTCGACGCGGCCGACGACCTGCCGTCGAGCCACTACCTCAAGGGCGTGGAGGACATCAAAGGCCTCAAGGAAGCCGTGGCCAAGATCGGGGGACAGGGCAGCCCCGCCACCATCGCCTCGGCGGTGGAGTTCATCATGGAGGGCCTGCACCTCAACCGCAAGCTCAACAAGGACCGCGCCTCCGGCTCGGGCAAGGCGCGCTATCGACGATAGGCGGGACAGAGCCTGCGACTGCGGTCGCATGGCACACCAACGCCGACCGCGGTCGGTTGAGTCCGTAGGGGCGTATTGAATACGCCCTGATCGTGGGATACAGGGTGTTTTCAATACGCCTGTACCCTCGTCCTGACACCGCAGTGTCCGTGGGCTGCCATGCGACCGCAGTCGCAGGCCTGGGTAATAGGGGAACGTGCAATGTTTGACCGCTACTCGTACCGCTACGCACAATGGGACGACACCCAGCAGGTCGATCCCTTCAACGCCGACGACCTGATGAATGCCATGGCCGATAAGCTGATCGAGGATGGCGACTTGCAGCGCGCGCTGCGCGATATGTATCGCCGGGGCGACCAGGGCGCCCTCGACAATCGTATGAAGGGCCTGCGCGAGATGATGGAGCGGCTGCGCCAGATGCGCGAACAGCAGATGCAGCGCCATGATCTCAACGGCGTCATGGACGACATCAACCAGCGCCTCGATGACATCGTACAGACCGAGCAGTCTGGCATCGACCGTCGCCTCGAAGATGCGGCCAACCCTCCCGCCGCCGACCGTGAGAACACCACGGCGGAGGAGAACGAGTCGCTGCGCAAGATGCTGGAGGGCATGGCCAACCGCAAGCGTGAGCAGCTTCAGCAACTGCCCGAGGACGTGCCCGGCCGCCTCAAGGGCCTGTCCGAGTACGACTTCATGGACCCGGACGCGCGCCAGAAGTATCAGGAGTTGCTGGAGATGCTCCAGCAGCAGGTGATGCAGAGCTACTTCCAGGGCATGCAGCAGGCTCTCCAGAGCATGACGCCCGAGGATTTGGCCCGCACGCGCGACATGGTGCGCGACCTCAACCAGATGCTGGAAGACCGCATCCAGGGACGTGAGCCCAAGTTCAACGAGTTCATGGACAAGTACGGGGATATGTTTCCTGGCGTGCAGAACCTCGACGAGTTGCTGGAGCAGATGGCCGCGCGCATGCAGGCTATGAGTTCCCTCATGCAGAGCATGTCGCCCGAGATGCGCCAGCAGTTGCAGGACATGATGGAGGGTCTCATCGGCGACGACCGTCTGCGCGTCGATATGATGCGCCTGGGGGCCAATCTGGCGCAACTGATGCCCATGCAGACCGAAGGGCAGCGCTACCCCTTCAGCGGCGACCAGCCGCTCTCTCTCATGGAGGCCATGGCCATGATGGAGCGCATGGAGGCCATGAACCAACTGGAGGCGCAGATGCAGGCCGCGCAGAGCGGTCAGGGCATCGAGGAGATCGATCCCGATAAGGTACGTGAGCTGATGGACGCCGAGGCCGCTGCCCAATTGGAGCAACTGCAGAACATCACCAAGCTGCTCGAAGAGGCCGGCTACATCCAGCGCAAAGGCGACAAGTGGGAGTTGACACCCGCCGCCATGCGCAAGATTGGCCAGAAGGCGCTCAAAGACGTGTTTAGCAATCTCAAGCGCGACGGCTTTGGCAAGCACGAGACGGAGCAGCGCGGCGCCGGCGGTGAGCGCACGGACGAGACCAAGCCCTACGAGTTTGGCGACCCTTTCCTGATGGACATCAAGGGTACCATGATGAACGCGGTGGGGCGCAATGGGACCGGCACTCCGGTGCGCATCGTTCCCAACGACTTCGAGGTCTACCGCACCGAGTTGCTGACTGAGTCCTCGACCGTACTGATGCTCGACAAGAGCCGCTCCATGTTCCTTAACGGCTGCTGGCTGTCCGCCAAGAAGGTCGCCATGGCGCTGGACTCGCTGATCCGCGGGCAGTTTCCGCGTGACAACCTCTACGTGGTGGAGTTTGCATTCATGGCCAAGCAGATCCAGCCGCGGGACCTGCCGCTAGAGACGTGGGACGAGTACACCTACGGGACGAACTTTCAGCACGGCATCATGCTGGCGCGGCAACTGCTGGCCCGCACCAAGGCGCGGAACAAGCAGATCCTGATCATCACGGACGGTGAGCCAACGGCGCACCTGGAGGACGGTATCCCCGATTTCAACTACCCGCCGACGCCGCGCTGCATCATGGAGACGCTGCGCGAGGTGGGCCGCGCCACGCGCGACAACGTCGTGATCAACACGTTCATGCTCGAGACCACCCCGTGGCTCTCCAGCTTCGTGGATCAGATGACCGCCATCAACAAGGGCCGCGCCTTCTACGCCTCCCCCGACCGGCTCGGCGAGTACATCCTGGTCGACTACGTGCGCAACAAGCGCAAGAAGGTCGGCTAGCACATTCTATTGTCTCCGACGGTCGAAGGCCGGCGCCGCAAGCGCCGGTCCCCGACCGTCGGAGACATGTATGACGGCGCATGCTCCGACACACCTGGTCAGATGGCAATGGGGAAGCGTTCGTCGCCGAACACGGCCATGACCTCGATCCTGCCGCCCAACGCTTCCACGTAGCCGCGCAACGTTGACAGATGGGGGTCATCGCCGTGCTCGATACCGGAAACGCTCGATTGGCGCACGCTGAGGGCATCCGCGAGTTCTGTTCGGGTCACGTCGCGAATCCTACGAAGCTCGGCCAGGTTATAGGCGAGTGTCTCGGCCCGATGTCGCTCCAGGTTGGCGCGCCGCTCTGGATCGGCTTTTATCGGCGCCATCAATTCTTGAAAGTTGCGGGTGTTCACGGGATCAGTCCTTCCTTACGGATATGCTCAAGGTATGCGTCGTAGAGCTCATTAGCGGCCGGGATAGCTTCGTGATACCATTGCTCCCACTGACCGGTCTTGTCTCCGCCAACCAGCAGTACGGCTCTGCGAATTGGATCAAAGATAAAGAGAATGCGCAGGGCACCGTCTTTGCTTGCGCGAAGCTCTTTCATGTTTTTGTGCTCAGATCCCTTGATACTGTCGACCACGGGTCTACCAATGTAGATTCTAGTTGTCAAATCAGCATAATTCCAGCTTAAAAAACGGCAGGGTTGGGGGCATGGTCTATGTCTCGTGGGAAACGCGACAGGCACGGGTTCTCGACACAGCTCCTGCTCCGCAGGG
>JAABUX010004821.1_pt1 | contig 16868 bp, 11 predicted proteins | sample 5561851 | NCBI WGS metagenome assembly JAABUX01 (sample SAMN10711883, study PRJNA513361) | rock metagenome | isolation source: Antarctica rocks | place: Antarctica: Victoria Land, Richard Nunatak red sandstone | collected 2016-01-03 | reverse complement strand
TACCGGGCGATGGATCGGGACCGGGGCGTCGCGATCCCCCGCGGGCCGCTCGACCGGCGCTACTCCTGGGACCACGTCGCCCGCGTCCTCCTCGACGCCGCCGAGGGCGTCGCGAGCCCGGCCCGGCCCTCGATCGCGGCGGCCTGAGCGAGCCACCCGGTTCGAAAGCACGAGGGGCGGGGCGAGTCGAGCCGACTCGCCCCGCCCCGCCCCGATTGGTCTCGCCTCGTCCGGTCGCCATCGAGGTCAGTTGCGGATGCCGGCGGACCGGAGGATGCCCTTGTAATAGGTCACCCGGTGCTGATAATCGGCCGTGTTCAGGAGCAGGGCGATGAGCTGCTCGTCGGACTGGCCGGCGAACGACTGGTTGACCAGGTAGTTGACCTGGTTGGGGTCGGGGTTGATCGGCTGGCCCGCCGCGCCGGGGGGGAGGTTGCCCGAGCGGAGCACGCCCAACGACTCGTCGGGGAGGTACTGCGACAGCTCGTTGACGGCGAGGTTGTTGAAGTAGAGCGTCCCGCCGTAGATGAGCGTCTGCGCCAGGTTGACGCGGGGCGTCCCGGAGTTGAAGCGGTTGACCCAGTCGTTGATCACGTTCTGGGGCGTGGGGCTGAAACTGGCGAGGTCGCGGAACACGGCCGAGACGTAGGCGGCGTTGGTCCCGCCGTTCCGGTTGAAGTATTCCGCGCTGCCGACGATCGTGAGGATGACGTTCTCGCGGTTGCTGTAGTTGGCGAACGACGCCGCGCCGGAGGGGTCGGCGAATCGGCCGAGGAGGGCGGCGAACTCCTGCTGGACGTAGTCGACCCGGGCCTCGGTGCTGTTGACCACGGCGAAGGCGATCTGGTTCTTGGCGACGCCGCCCTGGTCGACGGCCTGGACCCAGTTGGCGACCTCGCCCGCCGAGGGCTGCCGCTTGAGGACGTCGCGGTAGACGTCGCGGACGTAGTTGGCCAGGTCGTTGGCGGCGGCGTACTGGCCGTTCGAGGCGAGGATGGCGGCGTCGACGACCTCCTCGCGGGCGCCGCGGCGGATGTCGTAGGCGTAGGCCGCCAGGGCGTCGGCGGGGATGTTGTTCTGGGCCCCCGCGCCGAAGACCAGGGGATAATAGGAGGCGAGGTCGCCGGCGTAGGCCGCGGGGACGTTGAGGAAGATGTTGGCGAGCTGGCCGGGGGGCAGGTTGGTGGACGACCAGTAGTTCAGCTCGGCCGCCGAGGGGGCCCGGTTGAAGATGGCCTGGTAGAGGGCGGAGACCTCTCCGGAGGGGGTGTTGCCCGATCGCCGGGCGAAGTCGGGGCCCGAGGCGATCAGGACCTCCATGTTCCGGTAGGTGTTGCTCGCCAGGTAGCCCGTCCAGTAGTTGAGCGACCCCGAATCGGGGGCGATCCCGAGGAACTTCCCGAAGATCCGCTGGACCTCGGCCTGGCGGGCCGGGGTGCTCGCGTTGACGAACTGCGCGGTCTGGAGCAGCGTGATCGTGTCGGCGTCGAGGGTGTTCTCGAAGTTCGCGAGGGTCGCGGGGTCGGGCAGGTGGCCCATCGCGGCGTTGAAGGCGTCGACGACGAAGGCGTGGTCGAACGTCGGCGACCGCATGACGGCGTCGCCGGCCACGGTCCGCCGCATCGTCGGCCAAGGCGGGACGAGGCCGGTCTGCGGGAGCGAGAAGACCTGGACCTGGTCGGGCCGGCTCCCGAGGGCGGCGTTGTAGGTGACCAGCGCCAGGGTCAGGTTCGGCCCGCCGTCGAAGTTGCCCACGGCCGCCGCGGCGTCGATCCCCTCGGGGGTCTTCGAGGGGAAGATGACGTTGGTCGTGGCGATCGTGGTCACGACGCCCTGGGCGCTGATGGCGGCGAGGAACGGCCCGAACGGGGCGACGATCTCGGGGCGATAGCTGCCGGTGACGTCGGCGATGATCGGCGAGCCGAAGTTGTCGGGGAGCGTCCCGGGGGCGAACTGCGGGGCGATGGGCACGCCGCCCGCGAAGCCGGGCAGGGGCTGGCCGTCGGGGGCGACGGCGTGGACGTAGCCGGAGCGGTCGACGGCGACGACGTCGAGCCGGCCGTTGCCGAGGAGGTCGGCGATGGCGGGCGAGGCCAGGACCTCGTGGGCCTGGGCGTCGTTGCCGGTGGTGTGGTAGGGCCAGCCGGGCAGGATGCCGCCGAAGGGGTCGAAGGCGTAGATGTTGTTGCCCGCGGCCCGGGCGCCGGCCGCGCCGGCGAAGTCGAAGTTGAGGCCGGTGCCGATAACGATATCGAGATAGCCGTTGTTGTTCAGGTCGCCGAGCACGGGGGACGACCAGGTGACCTCGCCGGGGATGAAGTGCCGCCACTTCAGCGTGCCGGTGTTGCTCAGGACGTTGACCCAGCCGCCGGCCTGGTAGAACGGGCTGCTGCTGCTGTCGCCGCCGACGATCACCGAGGGGACGCCGGTCCGGTCGATGTCGCCGATGACGGCGCCGGAGAGGACGGTGTCGTCGTCGGACCACCGCCAGAGGGTCGACCCGTCGAGCCGGAACGCGGTGACGTCCTGGCTGAAGGAGGTGGCGACGATGTCGGGCAGGCCGTTGCCCTCGAGGGCGCCGGAGGTCAGCGAGCCGTAGACGCCGCCGAGGCCGTTGACGCTGCGGCCGGTGCTCTGCCCCTGGGTCCAGCCCGGCAGGAGCTGGCCGGTCCTGAGGTTCCAGCCGAAGAGGCGGCCGTCCTCGAGCGCGCCGGAGTGGTTCTCGTCGCGGCCCATCGCCGCGAAGAGGTCCTTCTGGCCGGTCCTGGGGTCGGTCACGACGATCGGGGTCGACTTGATGTCGGCCATCCCGCCCGGCACCTGATAGGTGACCACGGGGGTCGCCGTCCCGTTCGGGCCCTCGGCATAGGCGACGAGCCGGGCATTCGCCGCGACGGCGATCAGCTCGTCCTTGCCGGTGCCGAAGATGTCGACGAACAGCGGCGAGGACCGGTAGACGGTCGGGGTCCACGAGCCGTCCAGCGGCAGCTGGAACGACGTCTGGAGCGCGGGGGCCGCCATGCAGAGGCGGGCCTCCAGCGATTCGAGGACGGGCCGGCGCTTCGCCATGAAGATGAGCCTCGGTGCGGATGGGGCACGTCTCGTCGGGGGGCCACCCGGGACCATCATGGACCCGGCCGTCGTCGTGCCGCGCGATCGACGCCGGCCTCCCGGCGAGCCGGCCGGGGGGGCAGAGGAAGGTCGCGCCGATGGCCCTGCGTCTTTTGCCGGTATGTCAATGTATCGGACGTGTTCGCTTGCCGCAACCTGCGCCGCATCGCCGCCGGAGGTCGAGCCCGTCTCGGCTCCCGGTGAACCCTAGGTCACGGGGGCCGAAGGGGCCGACCGGGCCGAAGATTATCCGGCTTGACCGCCGCCGGGGGTTCGCTTAGCCTCCGACCGCTTCCCGGGGCCCGGACCCGACCCGATCTCAAGGGGGAATTTGGATGAGCGCCACGGCGACGATGAAGGACGAGTTGGCGAAGATCAGTTGGTTCCACCGGATCAATCTGGGCGGCGGCGTGACCACGCCGGGCATCGACGACACCCCGGCCAAGCTCGATCAGGTCCGGCTCCCGGCCGACCTCACCGGCAAGACGGTCCTCGACATCGGCGCCTGGGACGGCTTCTTCTCGTTCGAGGCCGAGCGCCGCGGGGCCCGGCGGGTGGTCGCCCTCGACGGCGGCGTCTGGAAGGTCGACTCGATCGGCAAGGCGGGCTTCGAGTTCGCCCGCCGGGCGCTCCGCTCCCGGGTCGAGGACGTCGAGCTGGACGTCTCCGAGATCTCGATCGCCAGGCTCGGCCAGTTCGACCTGGTCCTCTTCCTCGGCGTGCTCTACCACCTGCCCGACCCCTGCGGGTCGTTGCTCAAGGTGGCCTCGGTCGCGGCGCACGACATCATCGTCGAGACGCACGTCGACCTGATGGAGCACAAGGTCCCCGCGATCGCCTTCTACCCCTCCGACGAGTGCGCCGCCGACCCTTCGAATTGGTGCGGGCCCAACCGGGCCGCCATGGAAGGGCTCCTCAAGCTCGCCGGCTTCCAGACGATCCGCTCCTACCCGATGACCCCGGTGATCTACCCGGTCAAGGGGCGCAAGCCCGGCCAGTACGGCCGGATGGTCTTCCACGCCTCGCGGTGAGGGCGGGCGAGTCGGAAGCCGAGGACAACAACGAGGGGCCCGCGCCGTCGCCCGGCGCGGGCCCCTCGCCTTGATCGCGGGCGATCAGCGGCGGCGCCTCATGACTTCCTGGAGCACGATCGCCCGGGTCTCGTCGAGGACCTCGTGGCGGACGGTCAGCGGACGCTCGCGGTAAGCGGGCAGGTCCACCCAGCTCGACGAGCGGTCGGGGTGGTCGAGCCGGGCGCGGAGGACCGTGGCCAGCTCCTCCGAGTAGTTGTGGGCGCCCGAGAAGGCGAGGTGGTGGGTGTCGATGAACACGCCGGGGCTGTAGTTCGAGTGCCGCCCGTCGACCACGGTCAGCCCCGGGTAGCGGGCCATCATCGACCGGACCAGCGCCTCGTGCTTGGCGTCGTAGCCGTTCGACTCGACGTGGGCCTGGAGCAGCGGCATGTAGGGCGGGAGGACCCAGAAGACCCGGACGCCGTGGTCCGCCGCGAGCCTCATGAACTTGTCGATGTAATGCCGGTTCAGCGGGCTGCACCGGACGTCGGAGAACAGCGGCTTGGCCGCGACCTTGATGTCGATGTTGGGGTTGAAGCGGTAGCTGTCGATGGCGAGCCCGCGGTTGGCGTCCCAGGAGCGGAGGGCGACCATGACGCCCAACCGGTTGAGGTCGCCGACGCCCTTGAGGGCGAGCTGGATGCTGGGCCGGAGGGACTCGCGGCAGCCGACCGAGGGGAACGCCTTGCGGAGCGCGAGCGTGGCGAAGAGGTCGGGGTCGCGGGCCTGCCAGGCCATCTCCAGGCAGTCGGCGTAGGTCGCCACGAACGGCCAGGTGGTGACGCTGGGCCAGGGGTCGGTGTCCATCAGGCAGGGCATGTAGTCGACCACGACCGCCTCGGGCCGGGCCCCCGCCTCGATCGCCCGGCGGAACAGGATGTAGCTCGAAGGCGCCGGGCTGCCCGGGATCGCCAGGTTGTAGCCCTTCAGGCCGGCCTTCGCCTCGAGGACCTTGGGCGCGACGCCGAGCTTGACCAAGCTGTCGCCGAAGCAGAGGACCTTCGCGTCCTTGACGTTGGCGGCCATGTTCGCCCGCGCCGACTCGTAGATCCAGAGGCTCGCATCCATCGTGTCCAGCTTGTGGCGGACGATCATCGCCTCGAACGCCGCGATCAGGGCGAGCGCCCCGAGGAGCCCGAAGGGCATGGCGTCTCGCCGGAGTCTTCGGCTCGGTTCGGACACGAGGGCTGCTCCGTGGAAATGAGGTCGAATGCCGGGCCCACGCGGGACGTCGGGACGGTGGGATGATCAGCCGGCCCTGCGGGCGAGCCGGCGGACGGCGGAGCGGATCTTCCGGGCGAACGGCGGGGCGTGGCGGCGGAGGTCTTCGATCAGGGTCCGTCGCTTCGAGAGCCCTTCGATCAGGCGGACATATTCGTACGGGACGAAGTTGTCGAGGACGTTGACCGTCGTCGCGAACGACGGGATCAGGCCGGCGTCCTCGTCGCGGACGTAGAACCGGTTCAGGCCGTCGTAGGCCGCCTGGCGGTAGCCGACCCCGGCGACCACCGGCTCCCACATCTCGGGCCAGGAGTTCTCGATGACGAGGACCCGGGGCCGCCACCGGCCGAAGTCGGCGCCGAGGAGGATCTCGCGCTCGAGGCCCTCGGCGTCGACCTTGAGGAAGTCGATCGGGCGGTCGCCGACGTGCTCCTCGCAGATCCGGGCCAGGGTGGTGACCGGGACCGGTCGCTCCTCCATATTCACGCCGCTGGACCGATAGTGCTCGGCCAGGTCGGGGCGGAACGTCGACCAGCCGTGGAGGAGGCCGCATTCGTAGAATGTGAGCGTCGCGTCGCGGTCGGAGAGCCCGACGTTGAGGTTGACGTCGCGCGGGCGGTCGTCGCGGAGCCGGGCGTAGATCGGCGGCGAGGGCTCGACGTTGATCCCGCTCCAGCCCCGGTCGTAGAACAGCTTGGTGACGGAGTGGAAGACCGGGTGATTGGCCCCGACGTCGACATAGAGCCCCCGGGGCTCGCGGAAGACGCGAGCGAGGAGGATGTCCTCGTAGTTCTGGGCATACGAAATCGTCTTCATGAAGACGTCTTCGAGCCGCAGCCAGTGCATCACCAGGCCGTCATCCATCGCCGGAGCCTCCCGCACGTCACCCCCTCCTTGTCGGCCGTTTCGCCCGCCCGGCGCCGCCGTCAGCGTCGCCTGGCGCCGGCCTTCGCCCGCATCACGAGGTCGGAGAGGCCGGAATCCTCCACGGCCAGCTCGGTCCCGTCCAGCTTGTATTCCGGCATCCTGACCCAGCGGACGTCCACGCCCTCGCCGCGCGAGGATCGCTCCAGGAACGCCCCGAGCGCCACGCTGATCGAGGCCACGCCGTCCTTGTTCAGGTGCAAGGCGTCCATGAACGCGAGCGGAGGGTACTTCGCGTGCCGCCAGTCGAGGACGTAAAGATTAGGGTACTGCCCCTGCAACCAGCGGAGCCAGCCGACGTAGCGCCCTTCCATCCCGCTGCCCTCGGACTTCGCCTGCAAGGCGGCGTCGACGGGCATCAGGGCACAATAGACCGGGATGTGGTTGTCGCGGGCGAGCTGGAGGAACTTGCGGGCGTAATCGGCGTTGAGCGGGCTCGGTGCCCAGGGGGCCGGGGTCGGATTGGCCCAGGGCGCGACGTCGTGCCGGGTGACGGCCGCGTTCCTCGGCATGACGATCGCCCCCCGGTTCATCCCCTGGTTGCGCCGCGACATCTCCAGCCGGGCGGCCGTGGGCGGCGTCTCGCCCCGGAGCGCGGCGCCGATGTTGGACCGGATCTCCCGCCGCTGGAGGTAGGACGGGAGGGCCCGCCCGAGGGCCATCGCGGCGAAGGCGTCGGCATCGCGCGAGGCCCAGGCCAGCTCCAGGCACTCGCCGAGGTCGGCCAGCTCGGCCCACATCCGCGAGTTCTCCAGGAGCTTGTCCCGGAGCAGGTGCGGCTCGAAGTCGACCACGATCGCCGAGGGCATGACGCCCGAGCCCAGGGCCTTGCGGAGCAGGAAGTAGGACGAGGTCGCCTGCCCCCCCTGGATGGCCAGGGTGTGAGCCGGCTGGCCGAGCTTCGACTCGATCGTCAGGGGCGAGAAGCCGAACTTGACCTGGCTGTCACCGAAGAGCAGGACCCCGCCGGCGGGCAGGTCGTTCGCGGCGGCCCGCGAGGTCGACCGCCAGTCGTCGGGCTCGAGGCGGGAGAACTTCAGGTCGTTGCGGGCGATGTACGACTCGCAGGCCGCGACGATCGCCGCCATCCCGAGCAGTCCGCGCGGGAGCCGTCGCAGGATTTCGATCGAAAGCAGGCCCATCCGTGAGTCCTCCGCCGGCCGATCCCGGCCGTGGGTCCGAGCGGGGCGGTCAGCGACGGGTCTTGGCGGTGCTGAGCATGAACGCATGCGAGCGCGACGAGTCCTCGGCGGCGACCCGCGTCCCGTCGAGCCGGAACCCCGGCATCTTGACCCAGCGGACGTCGATTCCCCGGCCGCCGAAGGAGGATTCGAGGTATTCGCCGAGGGCCGTCGTGATCGCCGCCGCGCCGTCGTAATCGAGGTGCATGGCGTCGTTGAAGACCGGCGACTGGTAGTTCGCGTGCCGCCAGTCGAGGACGTAGAGGTTGTCGTAATCGTGCTGGAGCCGCCGGAGCCAGGCGAAGTAGGGGGCGTCCATCCCGTTCTTCTCGTACTTCTCCTGGAGGCCGGGATCGACCGGCATCAGGGCGCAGTAGACGGGGATGTGGCGGGCCCGGGCCAGCCTGATGAACTTGCGGGCGTAGTGGTCGTTGATCGGTGCCGGGGCCCAGGGGGCGGGCATGGGGTTGCCCCATCGCGAGACGTCGGGGTGCCCGGCCGGCCCCTTGGCCATGAGCAGGGCCCCCCGGTTCATCCCGCGATTGCGGATGCCCATCTCCAGCCACGAGGCCACGCCGGTCGTCTCGCCCCGGAGCGCGGACGAGAGGTTCGCGCGGATCTCGAACCGCTCGCGGACCGAGGCGAAGACCCGGCCGAGGGTGATCGAGGCGAAGGCGCCGGGGTCGCGGGCCTTCCAGGTCAGTTCGAGGGTCTCGCGGAGGTCGAGCAGCTCGGGCCACATCCGCTTGTTGTGCTCGATCCCGTCCTTCATCAGGTGCGGCTCGAAGTCGACCACGATCGCCGAGGGGACCACGCCCGAGGCCAGGGCCCGGCGGAGCAGGAAGTAGGACGTGGGGGCCTGCCCGCTCTGCACGGCCAGGCAGTGCGACGGCTGGCCCAGCCGCGACTCGATCGCCAGGGGCGAGACGCCGTACTTGAGCTGGCTGTCGCCGAAGAACAGGACGCCGCCCCGGGGCAGCTCGCCGCCGGCGACCCGGGCGGCCTCGTTCCAGTCCTGCGCCTCGATCCTCGAGAACTTGAGGCCGTTGCGGGCGAAGAACAGCTCGGACGCCGCGACCAGGGCGATCATCCCGAGCAATCCGCGGGGGACCTTGCGCAGGGCATCGCGCGAAGACAAGCTCATCCGTGAATCCTCCGCCGGTCGGACCCGGCCCGTGCGTCTCGGCTCGGTCATCGCTTGATCGCACCCCAGGCGGCCTTGAGGGCGAGGTGCGATTGCCATACATCCTCGATCGGCAGGTCGAACGCCCGGGCTCGACTCGGATCCAGGGCGACCCACCGTCCCGCCCCGGACTGCGGGTCCCGGAGCAGCTCGCCCAGGGCCGCGCTGAGCCGGAGCGCACCCCGGCGGTTGAGGTGGACGCCGTCCATGAACTGGTCCGCGGCGAAGCCCGAATGCCTCGCGTCCACGACGACGACGGTGCTCGCGAACCGGGCCTGGAGCGCGCGGGCGAACCGCGAGTAATCGGCGTCGAACCCGCTGGCGTCGGTCCTCGACTGGACCTCGGGATGGATCGGCGGCAGGAGCCAGTAGGCCGGGACGCCGGCGGATCGGGTCAGGTCGAGGAACCGATCGAGATACGCCAGGTTGACCGGGTCGGGCCGCCAGCGGCGGTAGAGCGTCTGCTCCCAATGGACCGGGTCGATGGCGGGCGCGGGGCCGTCGGCGTTGAGCTGGCCGCCGTCGTTCACCTTCCAGTTCCGGCGATAGATCGGGATCTCGCCGCGACGCGAGGCGGCCTGCCCGCGGAGTGCCGCCATCAGGCCGGCCCGGATCTCGTGCCGCTCCTTGTAGCTGGGCAGGGCGCGGGCCAGGGTCGTCGCGGCGAAGAACCCGGGATCGCGCATGGTCCGGGCGAGGTCGAGGCACTCGCCCAGGCCGAGCAGCTCGGGCCAGAGGCGGGCGTTCTCCTCGGGCTTGTGCCGGAACATATGCGGAGTCAGGTCGAGGACGACGGCCGAGGGGCGCGAGCCCGCTTCGAGGGCCCGCCGGAGCATGAAGTAGCTCGACGAGGTCTGCCCGGTGTGGAGGGCGAGGTTGTACGTCGCCTTGCCCGACCGCTCGCGGACCACCCGGGGCATCACGCCGAATTTCATCAGGCTGTCGCCGAAGAGGAGGACCTGGCGATCGGAGAGCTTCCGACGCACCTGATGGTTCGCGGTCCGCCAGTCCCAGTGCCAGGGGGCGGTGAAGTCGAGGTCGTGGCCGGACAGCCGCGTCTCGACGGCCGCCACCAGGACCAGCATCCCGATCAGGCCCCAGGGCGGGCGCCGGCGCGAGGCCGGGCCCGCCGCTTCGCGTCCGACTTCCATGACGCGAGCCCCTTCAGAACTGGAAGTAGATGAACTGGCTGCCGCCGAACTCGCCGCCGAGGACGAAGGCGTAGAACAGGAACGTGTAGAACACGCTCCGGATGTACCACGGCGTCCGCAGGACGATGTCGAGGTCGCGGGTCATGTACTGGGCGAACTGGACCACGATCAGGGGCAGGATCGTGATCGCGATCGGCAGGAGGTAGTTCGACGCCGGGATCGCCGGGCGATACGCGATCGCCTCCAGCATGCCCGTCAGTTGCTCGATCGAGCCGGCCCGGAAGATCAGCCAGCCGACGCAGACGAGGTGGAACGTGGCGAAGATCCGGACCGCCCGCCAGCACGCCGCGTCGATCGGCTGCTGCGGATCGAACCGGGCCAGGAGCGGCTTGAGGAGCCGATGCCCGACCAGGATCGCGCCCTGATAGGTACCCCAGATGATGAACGTCCAGGCCGCCCCGTGCCAGAGGCCGCCGATGATCATCGTGAGCATCAGGTTTCGATAGGTGGCGAAGTTGCCGCCCCGGCTGCCGCCGAGCGGGATGTAGAGGTAATCCTGGAGCCACTTCGAGAGGCTGATGTGCCAGCGGCTCCAGAACTCCTGCGGGTTGGCGGCGAAGTAGGGCAGGTTGAAGTTCAAGGCCAGCTCGATCCCCAGGCACTTGGCGATGCCGCGGGCGGCATCGGTGTAGCCCGAGAAGTCGCAGTAGATCTGGAAGGCGAAGGCGTAGATCGCCAGCAGGGCCAGCCCGCCGTCGATCGTCTGCCAGCGGCCGAAGAGGTCGTTGACGATCGGCGCCAGGTTATCGGCGACGACGACCTTCTTGGTCAGGCCCCAGAAGATCAGGTAGACGCCCCCGTAGATCTGGTCGAGGTTGAACTTGCGCGGCGTCTGGATCTGCGGCAATAGCGTGGTCGGCCGCATGATCGGGCCGGCGACGAGGTGCGGGAAGAACGAGACGAACGTCGCGAACTCCAGCAGGTTCCTCGTCGGCCTGATGTGCCTGCGGTAGACGTCGATGACGTAGCTCATCGACTGGAAAGTATAGAACGAGATGCCGATCGGCAGGACGACCTGGATGTGCGAGAGCGGGATGTTGACCCCGCCCTTGGCCAGGGCGACGTGGAGCGACTCGGCGAAGAAGTTGAAGTATTTGAAGTAGCCGAGCATCCCCAGGTTCAGGGCCATGCTCGCGACCACGAACAGCTTCCGCTTGCGCGGGGCCTCGATGGCGTCGACCGCCAGGCCGCAACCGAAGTCGACCACCGTCGAGAGGATCAGGATCGCGAGGAACTTGGGCTCCCAGCAGGCGTAGAAGTAGTAGCCCGCCAGCAGGAGCAGCAGGTTCTGCGCCCTGTGGAACCGCTTCAGGGCCCAGTAGGTGGGGAACAGGATCGCGAAGAAGTAAGCAAAGTGGAACGTGTTGAAGAGCATGCCTCGCCCTCTTCCTTGAGAACGGTGGGACCGCCGACGCGGGCCTTCGGGTCCTGCGACGGGCGTCCGCTACGCCCGAAGTCGGCCGGGGAGACGATGATGGTCGAGACGTCCCGATCGGGCCGGGCCGACCGGCTCGGACCGGTCGAATTCATGTTGGTTATCGGGCGATCGGCCGATGCCGATCCAGGAAACGATCGATTTCAACGCCCCGATTGTCGCGACGCTCATGCCGCACGCGAGGCCGGGAGCCCGGCCCCGGCGCGGGCGCGGCGGTGGGCGTCGAGGAGGACGCGGGCGACGTGGTCCCAGGAGTAGCGCCGGTCGAGCGGCCCGCGGGGGATCGCGACGCCCCGGTCCCGATCCATCGCCCGGTAGGCGGCGTCGAGCGTGGCGGGGTCGCAGGGGTCGAAGAGGTGGAGCCCCGGCGAGTCGAACTCGCGGATCGAGCTGTTGCCGCTGGCCAGCGTCGGGGTGCCGTGGCGGAGCGAGTCGAGCACGGGGAAGCCGAAGCCCTCGTAGAGCGAGGGGTAGATCGACCATCCGGCGGTCCGGTAGAGCCGGCACAGCGCCGCGTCGCCGACCACGCCGAGGAACCGGATTCGCCGGCCGCTGCCGGCCCGGCGCTCGAACTGCTTGAGGTCGCGTCTGGAGGTGATCCAGCCGATCGAGCCGACCCACCAGAGTTCGGCCCGGGGCGGCAGGGCGGCCGAGGTGTGGAACCACCGGGCGAGGAATTCCGGGTTCTTCCTCGGCTCGATCGTCGAGACGATCAGCCCGACGTCGGGCCGCCGCGCGGCGCGGCCGGGGTGGGCGTGCCGGCCGACGCAGAGGCTGGGGCCCGAGTGCGCCACCGCGATCCGGCCCGGGTCGATGGCGGTGAGCCATGACGCGTCGGCCGCCGTCGAGTCCGAGACGGCCAGGGCCACGTCGGATGAGCGGATCGCCCGGGCGCAGAGGCCCCGGAAGTGGCCCCGGGTCACCTCCTTGTGGGTGTGCGGCAGGAGCAGCGGCGTGAGGTCGTGGAGGATGCTGACCTCGCGGTCGAAGGACCGCTCGATCGGCCGGAGCATCGGCCAGACGCCCACGCTGCCCCCGGGCGGCGCCCCCAGCGGCCGCTTGGTCCCCCCGAAGAGCCGGCGGGCCCACCGGCCCAGGTCCTGATCCTGCGACCAGTCCATCCCGGCCGGCGGCACGACCTCGCGGTCGCGGGCGAAGAACCGCACCGGCCGCCGGGCCGCCATCGCCAGGGCCAGCCGGGCGGCGTAGCGGCCGATCCCCGTCAGGTGGCGGTCGCTGAGCGGGTTGGCGTCGAAGTAGACCGGCGGCCCCGGCTCGAACCCCGGGCCGATCGACAGGTTGGAATGGGTCATGATATCGTGATCCGATGCGAAATCCGACATTTCAGGCCCCAGATCCCGGACGCCCGTTAGAAGCTGTCATCTGAACGTAACTGAAATCGGAAACGTTGAGATTTGAGACTGGCTCGTGACGGATTGCGGGGCGGCGCGAGCGGGAGGGCGATCGGTGATCCCGACGGGCACCTTCCCCGAGCCCGGACGCCGTGCATAAACTCGAAGGAGCCAAAGCACGAAGGCGACTCCTCCCGCGAGGCCCCCCGGTGCGGTCGCGGCCGGCTGCGGAGCGTCGACCAGGAACCTCCCAGGTCGTTCCGGCCCCGGTTCGTTCGAGACGTTGCGTGCGATCCGGGCCCGCGGAAAATCGGGCCAATCTTGCCGACATCGGGACAGGGCGCCGCTCAAGGGCCCCGTGAAACGCGAAAGGTCGGGATTATCTCCTCCGGGTGACCGCGGTAATCGACTGTGCCAGGTCCTCGACGATCGCCTCGGTCGGCGGCTCGTCGAAGGGAGGGAGGTCGACCCAGCGGGGGGTCGATCCGGCGCGGGCCGTCAGGCGGTCGCGGAGGATGTCTCCCACCGCGATGCTGTAGGCGACGGCCCCGCGTCGGTTCAGGTGGCTCACGTCCATGACGGCCGTGCGGTCATAGTTGGCGCGCGATCCGTCGATGACGACCAGGTTGGGATGGCGATCCAGCCGCTCCTGCGCGAACTTGCGGTGCAGGCCACCCCAGTTGGGTCGGTCGAAATAGCGTTCCAGCATCCGATAATGGGGGGGGAATAGCCAGAACACGGGGATGCCCCGCTCCGCCGCCAGGTCGAGGAACTTGTCGAGATAGGCCGCGTTGACGGGGTCGCAGGACCATTTGCCCGGCACTTGGGCCTCGGCGGGATATGAGTCGATCCCCGCGACGGACTGGGCGTCCAACTGGCGGGACGAGGGCAAGATCGCGGCACCTCGATTCACCCTCCAGTTGCGATCGTTGAAGTTCGCGGCCGGTCGGAGGTTCGTCGTCTCGCCGCGCGTGGCGGCCAGGATGTTGCTCCGGATCTCGAATCGTCCCCGGACCGAGGGCAGGACCCAGGCCAGGCCGTAATGGGCGAGGAAGTCGGGCTTGCGCCCCATCCAGGCCATCTCGACGGCCTGGCGCGGGGTCGCCAGTTGCGGCCACAAGTAAGGGAGGTCGAACGGGCCCGATTCGAGCAGGTCGGCGTCGAGGACGAGGGCGGAGGGCCGGGCGCCCGCGTCCAGGGCCCGCCGGAGGAGGAAATAGGAATTCGCGGGGCGCCCGCCAGTCACCGCCAGATTCCACATGGTCCGACCGGTCCGGTCCTCGATCACGCGGGGCGCGACGCCGAATTTGGCCAGGCTGTCGCCGAAGCAAAGCATCTCCGAACTCGGCGCGTCGCGGCGGGCGGCTTTCGCCCCCCAGTGCCAGGCGAAAGCGGCGTCGCCCATGAAGTCGAGGGGACGATTCGCCAGGTAGGATTCGCACAGGATCAGCAAGACAACCATGCCGACCAACCCGAGCGGCAAGCGGCGCGGTGCGGGCTGGGGCGATGAGCGTTCCATAAATCCCATTCTCGTTCGTGGCATCGCGCGGCCCGCCGCGTCGAGGTCCAAGAGCCTCGAATCTCTGCCCTTCGTCATCATCGGCACGATCGCCCACGCCACTTGCCTTCCCCGAAGGGCTCGACGTCAACTCATGCGTGGTCCGAGAGACTTTGCGTCGATTCATTGATGAGATGGGGTCGATGACATCGGCTCGTGGCGGATCGCAGGGTGGTGGTCCCGACCGGCACTCGGGGCGGTCACGATGGCCTGGCCCGCTCGCCCCGCTCCTCATCACCGACTCCGGCCGTTTCGGGGCCCAAGGGCTGACCGATGGTCAACATCCGCGACCCCGAGGTGGGATAGGCCCGGGACGACGGTGGGGACGAGTTCCGCGAGGCCCACGTCAGCACCTTCGAAGGGTCCTGGTCCTTGCTGCGGAGCTGGCTGCGGCCTCATCAGGGGGATATCACGGGAGGAGCTGCCGCTGTACCTAGGGTCCTTCGAGTTCATAGACAACGTCCGGGCTCGTGGCAGGAGCGTCTTGGGGTCGCTGATTGGCCTCTTGGTCCCACCGCCCCGCAATCCGTCATGAGCCTTGAAATGTCCCCGGATCATGAGGCCCAGGCGAACCGACCGGTCTCGACGTGCGGGAGCCGGGCCAGGGCCTCGCGGAGGGCCTCGGTGACGACGTCGCGGCCGGCGTAGCCCGCCATCCGGGCCCGTGCCAGGTCGGCCATCGCGCGATAGTCCTCGGGGGCGTGCTCGGCCACCTCGGCGCTCTCGAGCAGGCGGTCGTGGAGGTCGGACCAGACCAGGCGGTTCCAGTAGGTCTCGGTCCTCATCTCGGGGTCGTGCGGCCAGTAGGTCGGCTCGGGGTGGGTCCGGAGCACGAAGCCGACCCGGTCGTCCATGAAGTCGGCCATCGCCGTGTGGTCGGGCGCGATCGAGGGGCGGCCGGCGGCCAGCGACTGCTGGAGCGGCAGGCAGGCCCCCTCGGCCTTGCTGGTGTTCACATAAACCGTGGTCACCCGCATCAGGTCGGCCATCTGGGCGTCGGTGAGGAAGTCGGTGATCACCACGATCCGGCATCGGTGATCGATGCCGAGCCCTTGGTACATCCGCCGGAGGATCTCGACCTCCTGGTGCTCGCGGGCCGGGTTGGTCGCCAGCTTGACGACGAGCGTCACGTCGTCGCGGTCGCGGAAGGCGATCAGGAACGCGGTGAGGAGGTCGACGTGGTTCTTGCGGCGGTCGCCCAGGTTGAAGATGCTGGTGTAGACCAGGCCGCCGAGGGTCACGGGCGTGGAGGGCAGGAGCGGGTCGGGCGCCAGGATCGGCTCGCGGCCGAGGGCCCGGAGGGTCCGGACCTTGGCCCGGGTGATCTTGCCCAGCGCGTCGTGGCTGAGCCAACGCTTGACGTGGCGGCGGTAGCCGTCGCGGGCGATCGCGTAGCCCAGCCGGCCCAGGCCGGGACGGCCGCCCGCGAGCGGGGCCAGGGTCCGGGGGTCGCGCCCCGAGGCGGTCAGGAGGTAGTGCCGGGTCCGGGCGATCCGCTCGACCGACCCGGTCCCGAGCCAGGGGTAGACCTTGCGGAAGACCCCACGGGCCAGGAGGAAGCCGCGCCGCTTGAGCCCCGGTCGGGGCCCGGGAGCGACCGACTTCGGCGCCCCCGCCGGCTCGTCCCGCGGCCTGGGCTCGTCGCCGACCGGTTCCGGCTCCGGGCCGCCCCAGACGATGTGGCGGCAGGTCGGCGTCCAGGTGTGGTCGGGGTCCCAGGCGGGCACGGCGAAGTGCTCGGGCTTGAGCGGGACGGGGACCACGCCGATCGGGCAGCCCACCCCGGCGCGGCGGAAGGCCGCCGCGGTGAACTCGCAGGCCGTGAGGATCAGGTCGGCCCGGCTGCAAATCCGGACCCAGTTCTGCCGGGTGTCGTGGCCGAAGTCGCGGTCGGGGACGTCGGGGAACTCCCAGAACGGGAAGATCACGTTCGGCAGCGCCGGGGTCAGGTAGACGTCCTGCGGCGGGTGGAGGGCCAGGTGGATCGGCCGGTAGCCGTCGGCCTCGGCCCGGGCCGCGGCGAACGGCAGGCTGCTCTCGGGCTGGTCCAGGAGCCGCCAGGTCCCCAGCCGCTCCAGGACCGGGGCGAGCGCCTCGAGCACGAAGAAATACGAGTAGGCCGCCGAGCCGAGCGTGTTGCGGATGCCCTTGGCGCAGCCGGTCGTGCTCACGAGGAAGGCGTACGGTCGCTCCGCCCCGCCCCGGATCGGGTCGGGCTCGCGTCGAGAGGTCGGCACCATCATTTCGCCCTCCGCTCCGACGACGGGAAGTCGACTCCATTCGACCGAACCCGCCGAGGGTTCGGCCGGGACCATAGTCAACACCCCATCATCGGTCAATGGCAAACCGCCAGTCGACGCCGTCGGCCTTGGTCGCTCGACCCCGTCGGGCCTCCCGTGCGCGGGATCTCCCCGACTCGAACCCGACGGCCGCCCGCCCGGCCTCAATCCGCACCATCGGGGCACCGCTCGGGCGATCCCGGCCCGTGATCCCGGCGGGATCGACCCCCGGGATGGGCCGGCGACGGCCGCCCGGGGGTCGCCGCGACCGGCTGATCGGGCGAATCGGGCCGGTCGTCGGCCTCCGGGGACGGCTCGGGCTCGGGATCTTCGGCGGCCG
>JAABUX010004820.1_pt1 | contig 16872 bp, 15 predicted proteins | sample 5561851 | NCBI WGS metagenome assembly JAABUX01 (sample SAMN10711883, study PRJNA513361) | rock metagenome | isolation source: Antarctica rocks | place: Antarctica: Victoria Land, Richard Nunatak red sandstone | collected 2016-01-03 | reverse complement strand
GCCGGCCGCAAACCACCCGTGGAAAACCTACCGACCCCCCGCTCCGGCGGCGTGACCGGACATTTCTACTTTGCAGAAACCGGACATTACCGCTTTGCGCTTACATGCTACACCCCGACGACGGTCCGGATGAGGTTGCGCGCGTATGGCACGCCGATGCCGGTGACCAGATCGTACCCCTGGCCCGCGTTAAAGCCACCGTTGGCGGCCGCCCCGCCGGAATTGCTCGATCCCGCCACCGCGCCGGGCAGCGCGTTGTTCCCAAAAAGCACGTCGGCGAACGTCGATGCGTAGGCCGTCGCGTTCTTGTACGCGGCAAAGTACGCCGAATTGGGATTGCCGAGGCGATACGGGGTCGAGCCGCTCCCCTTCGCGGAGCAGGCCGAGGTCTGCTTGCAGGCCGAGAGCACGAGGGCCCACATCGCCGCGGCCTCCGGCGCAGCTACGCTCGTCCCGCCGATGGCGGCGATGCCGCGACCGCCGAGATTCGGATCGGCGTCGACGACGATCGAGACGCCGGTATTCGTATCGGCATCGAGCGAGATGTCGGGCTGCGTCCGCTTGCCCGCGCAGGGGAAGCCCGCGATGCTCGACTCGTAGCCCGGCGCCGCGAAGAACGCGGAGCATCCGCCACCCGAGCCGCCGGGCGTCTGATTCGCGATCTGCGTCTGCACGCCCCAGCCCGTAAGCGGCCCCGTAAGGCGCCCTGCGCCGTCCAGGGGTGCGTTTACGCCGCCCACGCTGACCGCACTCGGGTCGGTCGCGGGATACCCGACGCACGGGTTGTTAGGCGTACTCGCGGCGCTCGTGTCGCCCGTGCAACCCTCGGCGCCGGCATCGCCCGACGACGCGAAGATCGCGACGCCCATCGATGCCAGGCTCGCGAGTTCGGTCACACCGTAGCTATTGGAACCTGCGCCGAAATAGATGCCGTTGCTGCTGGGCTCGCTGCCGCCGAAGCTCATCGAGATGATGTCGGAGCGGTTATCCGAGATCGCCTGCTGGATCTCGTCGTCGGAAAGCGAGAGCCCGATCTGCGGGCTCGGCGACGCGCTTCCCGAAGCGCCGCACGTCCCGAAACACTCGGTCGGATTGTAGGCGATGTAGAACAGCACGTTCGCATCGGGTGCGAGCGCGGCGGCCTGCTCGGTATCGAGCTGCGCTTCCAAATCTTCGGGGTTACAACTCGTAAAGTCCCGAATATTCGCGGCGGATCCGGGGTTCGTAGGCGTGTAGCCTTGACGAACGCATCCGGCCGAAACCGGCGACGTGACGGCCGGCGGCGTTGCCAACCCCGTCGAGTACGACGTTCCCGCTTTGCCGGTGCCCGGCGATACGTTCCGTGTGTCGTAGATCTGGGCGACCGTTCCCGCGCCGCCGAGCCCGTAAAACTTCTTGAAGTCAGCGACGTCGCCCGTCCCGATGCGCGTATCGCCGTCGGTGATGGGACCGGTGCCGATGATGCCGATGTTGATGCCAGCACCCTTGTAGCCCGCGCCGTACGCACCGGTGTAATCGAACGCGTTCGCGATCTGTTGCGGCGAGTAGCCCTGCACGAACGCACCCGCCGCACGCACGGGCACGATGTTACGCGAACGGTTCGTCGTCGCAACGGCATTGCCGAGCGCGGCGACGTGTAACGTTGCGGGAACGCGCGGCTCGCCGATCGGCTCGAGTACGACTTTCGAACCGATGCGGTACGTGCCGAAGCGCAGACCCAGCGCGAGCTCCACGTTGCGTTGCGGGCCCGCGATGCGCAGCATCTGCCGCTGCGGGTAGCTCTTCACCGCAATTCCCTGCGCGACGAGCGTGCGGGTCATGGCATCGTAGTCCGACGCCGCGGCACCGAAGCGATCGCCGATTTCTTGCGGCGTGAGCCAATGCCGGTAGGTTGCACTCGACGGATCGTTTGCATCGCGCGCATAGTTCTGCAAGCCGGTGGCATCGCGCATCGTCACGAACACGTCCAGCCCGACGGTCGTCACGTGCGCCGGACCCAGATACGTCGCGCCGCGAAGCAATGCGGCACCGTAGGGAACGGCGGAACCGCTCGCCGACTGGGCGGCCGTCGTGCCCACGGCGACGGGCGCGACCGACGTCGACGAACCGCCCGCACAGGCGGCAAAGACGGCCGATGCACCGAGCGCGATCGCACCCGAACGTAGCGCCATCCGTAATCCCCAGGTCATCGCTTCATCCTTTCCAGGATCGTCGTACGCAAGTGTTGGAACGCGCGGCGTTGCGCGGCGGTGCGCCGTTGCTCGACGAGCGCGAGGAACGAACTACGAACGGTCGCGAGCCGCAGCCCGCTCGCGCCCGCCGTCGATTCGCGACGCAGGCTCATCGGCGCGACCGTCGCACCGGTCAGGCCGATCGTCGTCGCGATCGTCGTCGTCTCGAGCGGCGAATTGCCACCCGCATACGAGATGCCGGTCGGCGAACCGTTGCCCTGACCCGAATAGTCATAATAGGTCAGCGTACGATCTTGCAACTGGACGCACACGACCCCCGTCGTCGGCACCACGTAGGTGAGTTGGTCGAAGGTCTCGAGCGTTCCGAGTACGGGGTCGACGCGTACCGACTTCTGCTCGATCTCGTTCGCCTGCGTTCCGTACGTCGCAGGCACGTTGCACGTCGCGGGAATCGTCACCGCGCCGTTATCGCGATCGAGCTCTTGGAAGAGGCGAAGCGGCGCCTGATACCAGCGTCCGACGGCGGTACTTTGGAACGTCTGGGGCGGCGATGTCGGGCCCGGTCCCGGCTGCGAGAGCACGATCGAGATGGCGCCGCTGCTCGAGGGCGCACTGTAGGCAATCGTCACATTCGGCGGCCCGAAGAGCGGCAAGCTATACGTCGCAGAACCGTCAGCGCTATCGGTGATCGTCGCCGTCAGCGGCGTTGCCGAGGGATTCGCGGCGCCGGCTTGCGGATAGGTCGCCGTATCGGCGTACGTCCCGTCGGCGGCGTACGTACGTCGCGCGGAGAAGCCGTCGGCTTCGCTCTGCGCGATCGTCTGCGCGCCCGTGTTCGACCAGGCAGCACCGCTCGTCTCGGGAAGCACGTCGACGAGCCCGTTCGTTGGCCCAGGGTTCGTGAAGGTTACGCCCAGTTTCTCGCCGCGCGAATCCGCCGACGTGAAACCGTAATCGACGAGATCGGTCGTGCTGCCCGGGCCCGACACCGTTCCGTAGAACGTGTCGGTCGTGAGTGTGGTTTGCTGCACGGGCGTCGTATCGCTTTCCGTCGTGCGGAAATCGTACAGGCCGCTCGCCCCGTTGAACGACGCGTTGCCCGACACGGCGACCGATTGGGTGACGGTTGCGAGCATCGTTGCCGACGGATTCGGCGTCGCGCCATTGTAGACGAACGTTTGCAGCGTCTGGCCCGCGTACGAAAACTTGTCGCCGTCGTGCAAGGGGCGCGACGTATTCGCGATCGCGGCGGATGCGGGCGGTGCCGTCGGAACCGGCGTCGGTGAGGCCGTGACGATCGGCGCGACCGATGGCGCGACCGATGGCGACGACGATGCGGTCGGAGCGATACTTTTGACGGGAAGCGGCGTCGCCGTCGGCGTTGCGGTCGGAGCGGTTGTCGCGGGCGCTATCGGAGCCGGACTCGAACCACCACCACCCGAACAGCCGACGCCGAGCGCGAACGATGCGCACAGTAAAAAGAAAAGCATCCGCCGTTCCAACATGCGTTCGGCGTTGTTTCGAGAGGGGTGACATTCCTACCGTTCGCGCGCGACGCAACGCTCGTCGCCCGTCCGTAACGCGCGGCAACGCGAGCGGCGCGCTCCTCGTCTGTGCGATTTTCATCGCCCTCAACGCCGTGTTCTTCGTCACACCGTTCTATCGCTCGCTGCTCGCGCCCGATTCGACGGCGGGAAGTTTCGAACGCGCGATCGCGCGCGTCGACGCGAGTTCTGGGCATCCGTCGCGCGACGTGCTCGTGCTCGGCGATTCGCGCGTCTTCAACGGCTTCGTCGCCACGCGCGGGGATTCCATCGCACCGGGCTTACATTTCGTCAACGCCGCCGTTGCGGGAACGACGCCGCGCTGCTGGTCCGTCTTTGCGCGCGTCGTCGATCCGCAAAGCCGGCGATATCGCGCGATCGTCGTTCCCGTCGATACGTACGCCGACGACGACGGCGCCATCGGCAGTCTCGACGGCGACGGGCGCGCTTTCGATCTGCGTTACGTCGGCTTACGTGCCAACCTCGCGGAGTCGCTCGCGATCGCACGCAGCTTCCCCGGCCTCGACCAGCAACTCGACGCGGCGTTTTCGTTCGTTCTGCGCGGCCCGCTGGTACGCGACGATCTGCAAGCGTTCGTACGAGATCCCATCGCTCGCCTGAAGGCGCTTCGCAGACCGCCGGCCGACGACGCGCCCGCGACGCGCGAAGGATCGCTCGCCGGATTGCACGTCGATTTCGCGCGCGATCGCATCGACGCACCAACCGTCTCGAGCGCGCTTCGGGACGCGCTCGCGATTCAGATTCTTCGGCCGGTACGTCCGAGCGCCACGTACGCGCATTATCGCCGCGAGTGGCTCGGCGCGATCGTCGCGCGTTACGCGGCCGCGAGCGTGCCCGTGCTGTTCGTGCGCATCCCGACGCGGCCGCTGCATCGCGACGCTCCGAGCGATCCGTCGGGTTCGCTCCTGGATTTCGAACGCGCGGGCGAAGCGCGCTTGCTATCGCAAGCGCCCTACGTCGCGCTCGAACGGCCCGAGCTTTTCGCCGACGCCGACCACCTCAACGCCCGCGGCGCTGACGCCTTCAGCGCGCTGCTCGCGCGCGACGTCGCACGCGCACTCGCCGCACCGAACGCGACGCCCGCCGTCCGCGTTCCTGTCGCAACGGATGCGCCGGTGGTGGCGGCCGTACCGGCGGCATCCGTCGCACCCGTGACACCCGGTGCACCCGGCACCGTACGTTCCATAACAAACGTTGATGCGAAGAGTCTGGCACGCGCGCTGCTCGTCGGGACGCCGCTCAAATTTCAATCGTTCGAGTTTGCGCTCTTTTTCGGTGCGGTCGTCGTCCTTTTCTATCGGCTGCCGCGCGGGGCGCCGCGTAAGCTCTTACTGCTGGCCGCAAGTTGGTATTTTTACGCACGCTGGAACGCGTGGTATCTCGCCGTGCTCGTCGCACTCAGCGCGACCGACTACGCCTTCGGCCTCGCGATCGCACGCAGCGCCGGCGTGCGGCGGCGCGTTTTACTCGTGCTCGGTGTTGGCGCCAACCTCGCGTTCCTTGGCACGGCGAAGTATGCGGATTTCGCCACGCAACAGATTGCGAACGCGCTACGGTTGCCGAGCGATCCGTGGCTCCTGCACGTGTTGGTGCCGGTCGGCATCAGCTTCCACACGTTCCAGAGCATCTCGTATCTCGTCGACGTCTCGCGCGGGCGGGCGACCGCCGTGCGTTCGCCGCTCGACTATGCCTTGTACCTCGCGTTCTTTCCGCAGTTGCTCGCGGGACCGATCGTGCGTGCCGCGCGTTTCTTCGGCGAGCTGTGGCAGTGGCAGCCTCCGGCCACAGCGACGCTCGCGCGCGGCGTGGGCGAGATCGGGCGCGGGCTGCTCAAGAAAGGGGCCATCGCCGATCGTTTCGCGCCGGTCGCCGACGCATATTTCGCGAGCGTCGGGGGCCACCCGGGCGCGCTCGCCGCGTGGTCGGGCGCATTTGCCTTCGCGATGCAGATCTATTTCGATTTCTCGGGCTACAGCGACATCGCGATCGGTTGCGCGCGCGTGCTCGGCTTCGATTTCCCCGAGAATTTCCATCGGCCGTATCTCGCGTGGAGCATTACCGAGTTCTGGCGTCGCTGGCATATGACGCTCTCGGCTTGGCTACGCGATTACCTCTATATCCCGCTCGGCGGCAATCGCGGCGGCCGCATCGCAACGCTACGCAACCTCATGATCACGATGTTGCTCGGTGGACTGTGGCACGGCGCGAGTTGGACGTTCGTCGCGTGGGGCGGGTATCACGGCGCGCTGCTCGCCTGCGAACGGCTCGTCGGCATCGATCGCACGCGCGAGGCCGCGACCCCGGTCGGCGTGCGGCGCGCGCTCGGCACGGTCGTCACGTTCGCGCTCGTCGTCGTGGGCTGGGTGCTCTTTCGCGCGACGTCGTTCGGGGACGCGGCGACGATCGTGCGCGCGATGGTCTCGGGCGATTCGGGTCCGGCGCTGCTCGACGGCGGCCTCGTCGCGATCGCCGCGATCGCGCTCGGCATCGAGGTGGTCCTCGAATTCGCGCCCGCGCTCGTGGCGCGCGCGGCTCCAAGCCTTCGAATCGCGGCGGCGATCGCCACGCTTTTCGCACTCGAGCTCGCGACGTCGACGGGTGAAGCCGCGCCGTTCGTCTATTTCAAGTTCTGAACGAGGAGGGCAAGGCCGTCCGGAACTCGAGCCGAAAGAGCGGCGTTGCCCTTTCGTAGGCACCCGTCCGTCGCTCGTGTGAGGCCCTTTGCAGCACTTTCCGCGTCTCTCGCTCTCGCTTGCCATCTGCGGCGCGCTCGCATGCGCCGTATCGTTCGGGCCGGCGGGTAACGTGAACGCGCAGAGCACGACGGCCCCGCCGCCGCCCCCCGCTCCCAACAGCACGGCCCGCGCCGCCACCCCGCGGCCCGCGACACTGCCGACGCCGAGCGCCCTCCCTTCACCGCTCGCGGGCGTACCGGCAAGCCCCGAGCCCAAGGGTCGCAAGCGCGGCCGGTCGGCGTCGCCCACGACCCCGTCGAGTGCGGCACCCGAGCCTTCGGCAACCCCGACGTCGCCCGCGTTCGCGACGCTCGACGGGACGTGGGAAGTCCAGTTGCAATTCATCGATCATACCGAATATTCGTATCTAACGATCGCGCAAGGCGCGACGGGCACGATCACGGGCACCTGGCGCGTGAACAACACGCCGTACCCGTTCGAAGGCACCTACGATGGCCGCCTGATTCGCATGCTCGTCAAAGAACCGGCCGGCAACGTGACGATGAGCGGTTACGTCGAAGGTGCGTCGGACATGGTCGGCACGGTCGATCTCGGCAACGGCAAAGCGGAGCCGACCGCGTTCACCGCCGAGCATCGTCCCTCGAGCAAGGGCAGCATCTTCAAGAAGGGCGTCTAACCGCACACGCCATGCAAGATCATAGTTTCGGGTTTCGGACGCGCGCGCTCCACGCCGGGACGCCGCCCGACCCGACGACGGGCGCGCGTGCGATGCCGATCTATCTCACGTCGAGCTTCGTCTTCGACTCGACCGAACACGCTGCCGAACTCTTCGCCCTGCGCACGTACGGCAACATCTATAGCCGCATCGGCAATCCGACGGTCGCGGCATTCGAGGAACGCATCGCAAGCCTCGAGGGCGGCCTCGGCGCGGTCGCGTTCGCGAGCGGCCTCGCGGCGCAGCTCGCGGCGATCCTCTGCCTCGCAGAAGCAGGCGATCACATCGTGGCCACGGCGAGTTTGTACGGCGGAACCGTCACGCAATTTACCGTGACGCTCAAACGCATGGGCATCGCGTGCACGCTCGTGCCCGGCGACGACCCGAACGCGATCGCCGCGGCGATTCAGCGGAACACGAAGCTCGTCTATACCGAAACGATCGGCAACCCGTCGGGCAACGTCGCCGATCTCGAAGCGCTCGCCGCGATCGCGCACGCGCACGGCGTGCCGCTCGTCGTCGATAACACGTTCGCATCGCCCGCGCTCTGTCGGCCGCTGGAATTCGGGGTCGACATCGTCACGCATTCGGCGACGAAATTCATCGGCGGTCATGGCACGGTGATCGCGGGCGTCGTCGTCGAGAGCGGCAAGTTCCCGTGGGCTGCAGGCAGACATCCGCTGCTCGCGCAGCCGAGTCCGGGTTACCACGACATGAATTTCGCCGAGACGTTCGGCGAATACGCCTTCCTCATGCGCGCCCGCGTGGAAGTCTTACGCGACGTCGGCGCCGCCCTCTCGCCGATGAACGCGTTCATGCTCCTGCAGGGTCTCGAAACGCTGTCGCTGCGCATGAAGGCACACGTCGAGAATGCACGGATCGTCGCGGAGTTCTTGCACGGTCGCGAGGAAGTCGCGTGGGTGAACTACGCGGAACTCGCAGATTCCCCGTACCGCGCGCTCGCGCGAAAATATCTCCCCGACGGCGCCGGCGCGATCTTCACCTTCGGCTTACGCGGCGGACGCGAAGCCGGGCGCGCGTTCATCGAAGCGCTCGAATTGTGGAGCCATCTCGCGAACGTCGGCGACGGTAAGTCGCTCGTCATCCATCCCGCATCGACGACGCACCAGCAACTCGGCGATGAGGAGCTGCTCGTGAGCGGTGTCTCACCCGATATGGTGCGACTTTCGGTCGGCCGCGAAGACCCCGCCGATTTGTTGTGGGATTTGGAGAACGGCTTGCGCGCGGCACAAGCCGTTGCCGACCGTTCGGGAGTGACGGTATGATTCTCGAAACGGTCGCACAGCGGCGTGCTTTGCTCGCGCGATCGCACACGGTCGCGATGGTCGGCGCGTCGCCGACGACGACGCGCCCGAGTTACTTCGTGTTCTCGTATCTGCGCACCAAGGGTCGCATGCACATCGCCGCGATCAATCCCAACGCGCGCGAGATCGACGGCGTCGCCGCGTTTCCGTCGCTCGCCGCATACGCAGCCGAACACGGCGCGCCGGATATCGTCGACGTCTTCCGCAAACCGAGTGAAGCCGCGGGCGTCTCGCGCGAAGCGATCGCCATCGGTGCGAGGGCGATCTGGTTCCAGTACGGCGTCATCGACGACGAAGCGATCCGCATCGCCGACGAAGCCGGGCTCGATGTCGTCGTCGATCGCTGCATCAAGGTCGAAAGCGCGCGCTTCGACGGCGGACTCGCCGTCGGCGGGCTCAATAGCGGCCTCATCACTTCGAAGCGAGTCGCGCCCGCACGCACGGGCTCGTGAGCCTTTCGACCGCGCTCGAGCGCACGCACGAAGCGATCGCGCACGAACTCGACGAACGCTTCCTCGCGATCGTACGCGCGTACGCGGCGGCGGGCACGGCGCCGAGCGACGACGCCTTCGACGCGCTCGCGCGCGACACGTTCGCGTACCAATTCGAAACGAACGCCCCCTATCGCGCCTACGCGCGTGCGAACGGCGTCGCGGACGCGCGCGCACCGCGCACGTGGCGCGACATCCCAGCCGTCCCCGCGAGTGCGTTCAAGGACGCGACGCTCGCGACGTTCGACGTGGTTCGTCGAGAACTCGAGTTCCACACGAGCGGCACGACGGCGGAGCGGTCCGGCAAACACTACATCGAGCGCGCCGCGCTCTACGATGCCGCGCTCCTCGCTGGATTCGATCGCTTCATGCTCGCGGATCGTGCGAAACTTCGCTATCTGTTGCTCGTGCCGAATCCGCGTTTCCGGCAGCACTCGTCGCTCGGCTATATGATGGGCCACGTCGCGGTCCTGCGCGGCGACGGGAAGGCTGCGTACTTTCTCGACGACGAAACGGTGGACGTTGCGGGTTTCGTCAAAGCCCTCGACCTCGCGATCAAGGAGTCGCAGCCCGTCTGTATCGCGGGCACCGCGTTCGCGTTCGTCGCCCTGCTCGACGGCCTCGCAATCGCGGGCCGCAGCTTCGTCGCGCCGTCGGGCTCGCGCATCATGGAGACGGGCGGCTTCAAAGGCCGCGCACGCGTCGTGGAACGCGCGGACCTCTACGCATCGCTCGAGGCCGCCCTCGGCATCGCGCAGCGCGAGATCGTCGCCGAGTACGGGATGACCGAACTCGTCTCGCAATTTTACGACGCTCCGGCATCGCGCGAGCGCACGACGCGCGTAAAGGCCGCCGTGCCGTGGTTGCGGACGCTCGTCCTGGGTGACGACGGCCGCGAGGTCGCGCCGGGAGAGATCGGCCGTCTGCGTCACGTCGATCTCGGCAACCGCTCCTCGGTCATCGCGATCGACACCGAAGATCGCGGCTACGCGACGCCGCAAGGCATCGTGCTTCTGGGCCGCGAGATCGACGCACCGTTGCGCGGCTGCTCGCTCGACGCGGAGAATCTCACGCGCTAGGGAAAATCGTCAGCCGGTCTGTATTACGGTATGCGTCCATAGCGTAAGCGCAGCGTCATCATGACCAGAATTTCCCGACAAGACACGGTGGGCGATAGCCTGGGCAGTGTTGCCTTGTGAAAATTCGAAGGTGTGCACAGCCGCAAATCGGAGTTGTTTCTCACCTCTGACGGAATCACGCTGGTGCTCGGTCACCCCGTCCGTATAAAAAACGAGCACCGTCTTGGGTAGCACGGGGATCACGTACGATTTTGCGGCACGCTGAGCACTTATCCCGAGCGGTATGTCGGCGGGATACCGCGCCAAGAACACTTGGGCGAACGGACCGACCATGAGCGGCGGCGGGTGACCGGCATTTGCGAACGTGAGCGTATTCGCCGTCGTATCGAAGAGCGCGAAGATACCAGTTATGGGGACGGCGTGCCCGCGGTCGCTATCATGTCATTCGATGCGCCGACACCGTGACCGCAGACGTCACCGATCGAGAGGGCGAGCAGATGGTCGGAGAGCGCGAATACCTCGCACCAGTCACCGCCTATATGATGATCGTTCGCGGCGCGCTCCACGCCGCTAGGGAACTGCCTCCAAACGAACTTGTTAAAACGAGCTTTGGGTCGTCGTGTTGGCGCGCACCATCGAGTTTCCAATCATGCACGGGAATCCATTTCAAAGAGCGAATTCAACTTTGTTAGCCCAAACAGCTTGAATATCTCTGGCCGGAGACCAAGAAGTTGCACGGTCGCGTTCGCCGGAAGCGATTTCTTCAGCCTGACGAAGCGGCCGAGAGCGCTGGCCGTCATGAACGTCACCCCGCTACAATCGACATCGACGGATGGTTCGTCTTTCACGCCGTCGAAAATTGCGTCGAGTTCTGCGTGTCGGGTGAGGTCAAATTCACCCGTCAGCAATATTCGGGGAGTTCCGGCTCTCCGATTACCGAAGTATTTCATGGCACTTACCTCTGCGTTTAGACCTCTACGCTTACAGTAACGCCGACAGCTCCCGATCACTGCTATTTTCTAACAAAGGGTGAGCAACCGTTTGCCCCGAATTCGTCGCGCGGGAAACTCGGAGGCCCAGCCTTGGTTACAAGAGCGTCAAAAAAGACGCCCGTCAGCAGCAGCAGCAAACGAACCGAGCCCAAAGCCACAATCGTTTGGAAGCAGCTATCCCGGAACTCGATCCTGAATTCGTTGACCGAACAAGATCGGGCCATCGCGCTCGAGCGCGGCGAGGTGGTTCAATTTCAATTACGCCAAGCCGTGTACGAGCCCGATAAAAAAATTGATGCGGCCTACTTCCCACTCGACTGCGTCCTCTCGGTCGTGACGCACATGATCGACGGCAGTATGATCGAGATCGGAACGATTGGGCGCGAAGGCACCAGTGCCGTGCCCCTCGTGTTAGGGGCTACGCAGACCGCAAACGAAAGCTTTTGCCAAGTGCCTGGCAACGCATGGAAGATGCCGGCTACCGACTTTACGGAGCTTGTCGAGAACAGCAAGTCATTCCGAACTTCCATGAATAGCTACTTGCAAGGCTATCTCAACATGCTGGGGCAAATTGCAGCGTGCAACCGCCTGCACAATGCAACCGAGCGTTGCGCGCGTTGGCTGCTGATGACTCAAGATCGCGTCGAAGGCAATCAATTTCCCATGACGCACGAGTTTCTTGCGACCATGCTTGGCAGCCAGCGGTCCAGCGTGACTATTTCAGCGGCGATGCTCCAAAAGGCCGGCTATATTAAGTACGAGCGCGGCTGCATGACGGTCCTCGATCGCGCGGGCCTGGAAGACGTAACCTGCGAGTGCTACGCCGTTGCAAGGCAGCAGTTTGCTGACTCCTTGAAAATTGATTTACCTAAGGACACGAGTAAGCGTTAAGTGACTCGTATGTGTCTATAAGTGGGCAAGATAACCCTAAGTTTATCTCGAGATCGATGAAACAGAACTATTAGGATTGGTAGGCGTGTCACTAATCTGGAGTTTTGCGTCCGAAGACCCAATTCAAGCCTTGGCCGAGCGCGGCGCCTTTACGACCGCACTCGAGTCCCATGCCGGTCGTGCCGTCAACGGTTTCACCGCAGCCATTGTCTTTGCCGAGCTCGTCGGTAACGTCGTTCGCCACGCGCCCGGGCCGATAAGAGTTACTCTCGAGTTCGACGGTGTGGTCGCAGTTCTCACCGTGTGCGATAAGGGCAGCGGCTTTGTATTCAAGCCGACGCTGCCGTCGGAATTAAGCGAGAGTGGGCGCGGGATGTTTCTGGTCTCAGAATTTGCAAGTGACGTGTCGGTTAGTCGCAACGGCGGATCAGAAAATGCAGTACGCGCGACGTTCGCACTTCAGCCGATAAGCGCCGCGGAATAAACCAGAAGAGGACCGCATTTGGCGGAATTCTCGATGTCGCGCCGAAAATTTCCTATCGGGCGCATGGCGACCTCCGCACGCCTTCATTCGCCGCCGGCAGCGATAGAGTCCGCACGCGCAGGCCAGGTTGCCTAGAGGAATCGCGCTGCGATGATTGCGACGTCGTCTTCAACGCGGCCGACTCCGAATGTTCGCGCTTCGTCCATTACGACGTCCACCAGGCTCTTGAGTTCTTCGCCCCGGTTGGCGACAATCACATCGACTAATCGCGACATACCGAACATTTCGCCAGCTTCATTCCGGGATTCCGTCACGCCGTCCGTGGTGGCGATGAAGAGCGATCCGGCTGAGACCGCAACAACGTCCTGACGAAACAAGTGGTGCTGATCGTCGAAGACGCCGATGAGAGGTGCCGTCGGCGCGAGAATCTCAACGTGGCCATCCGGCGCAACGATGATTACTGGCTCATGTCCGGCATTGGCATAGGTAATGATTTTACGTTTGGCATCGACGAGGCCGTAAAACAGGGTCGCGAAGGAATCGTTTCGTTCGAAGTTATTGTTTTCTAGATAGAGCCTGTCGAGAGAACGGACAGCACGTTCCGGGGCTAGGCCGTGGCTCGCCAATGCTCGCATTCCATATTTGATCAATGCGGCATGGACTGCAGCTCGGGCGCCCTTTCCCGAAATATCCGCAATCAACAACGCGACTGAGTTGTTGTCAAAATGGTAGACGTCAACAATGTCTCCGCCAATGAACTCTTCGGCGAGGCGGTACGCCACCGCATACGTAATGCCGGGAATTTGAGCATCCGTATTGGCGAAGAGATGTTCGATCAAGACCTCAGCGGCAAGCTGTTTGCTAGGCTCCCCATTCGACATGACTCGGACCGATGCGTCGCCGAGAGACTTACCGGCCGTGCCGCTGCGACTCGGGGCGGTTTCGATACCGCTTGCGATCGAGTTATTTGTGTTCAGGGCTCGCCTCCAAAGGGCCGGGCAGCGGCCCGCGATGTTGTGACTGCACCCACCGCGACGTTGTAATCGCATTGCGCGGAGAACCAACCGCGGCACGGAACCACGCTCGATCATCCGTTACACTGCAGAGTGCACGAACCTTCGGATGCTCGTCAAATGTATCACACCTTTTCAATCGGCAGGTGGAGCTTGACGGACTTTGACCTATGGCGCGTCGATCGAAACAGACGACGCCTGCCTATCGCGATAAAAACGTTTCCTTACGAGGCCCAGCGATCTCACCGCTCAGCCGCGCTAAAAAGAATTGACATGTGAACGAGACTTACGATAGCGATCTGCCGATTGCGCATCGCATCCGAGTTCATCGATGCTCCGTACGACGTTCGACGAACGAAGCTTCCCATGACGGGAATGTGCCCATCTGACGCCAAGGGAGCCTTGAGCGCTAACTTCAACTCTCGAAGAACGCGTCGTGCGCCTTGTCGCGTCAAAGAAAGTACGTGGAGTCGTGGGTGGTTACCTCGCCGTCACGGAGTACGCGATGCTATTAACGACGTTGCATGAATGTTGACGTGGTTCAAAGCGCTCGACCCACCCATGTCGCAATCGCGGGCGCTCGGTTGTGTCGCGCTCGGAACGTTCTTTATCGCGGGCGAAGCATTCGTCATCGGCGGCAAACATTTGCACGGCGATGTTCGCTTTGAAATCGCGGTCGCGATCAACTGGATGTATTTGTGGCTGCGCGGCTTTTGGTCATTAAGCGGCTTCGACATGACACCGAACGGCAAATTCATCACGCGCATCGCGCGCGTTCTTATCGTCGTCGACTTCATGGCGATGTGCGTTTTTCTCGTGGCAACATTCATCGAGCCTCAGCACTGAACTAAATGCATGATGCGCGATGTTGCGCGCCAACGAACCGACCGGCGCCCACGGCTTCCGTCGGTGAGAGCATGGATTGGTCAGCGCCCGGCGTGCAGCGTCCAGGCATGGATCGTGGTCAGCGCTCGAAAGCCGAGGCGTTCGATTATCGGCCAACTCGTATCGCGCGCGTCGACCGTGAGATAGGCGTATCCGCGTTCGCGCGCGAGGCGCACGCGTTCGGCGATTAGCGTCCGATATACGCCACGCCCGCGCACACCGGGCACGGTGCCACCACCCCACATGCTCGCGAACGAACGCTCTCGCGCAAATTGCACGCGTCCGGCGGCGCTCGGTACGCCGTCCACGAACGCCACGAACGCGTACGTCTCCGGCGCGATTGCGAGCACTTCGGCCGCGAACTTCTCGGCTGACCATGGCGGAGCGCTTCCGAACGCCGCACACGTCACGTCGAGATATGTCGCGACGTCACGCGCATCGCGCACCGGACGCACGACAACTCCCGGCGCGGGATCGATCGCAACATCGGAAGAGAGATCGAACGCGAGCAGCGTCTCGACGTCTTCCGCGACGAAGCCGCACGCCGCAAGCGACCTGGCAAGTAACGAGGGCGGATCGTGGGCGTAGCACTTCCACTCGAGGTCCTCTCCGAGCGCGACGAAGTAGGCCGCCTGCTCGGCAACGACGCGATCGACGTCCGCGTCGGCGAGCGTTTCGAAGAGGATCGTGTTGGAGCGGCCGACGGTCCGCACGAGGCCGCTCACGTGGTCGATGCGCTGGCCGACCGATGCCGGCGGATCCGCGCGCATCTCCGCGTCAAAACGGTCGAGGACGGCGCGGGCGTCGCTAACGGCGTCGCGCACGGAACATGAGCTCGAGTGGAAAGTCACGCGCCCAATCGAGCGGCGCGAACGACTCGTAAGTCGTGAAGGCGTCCTCGGCCGGGCGCGGCTCGAGGAACTTCTCGATCGTGAAACCCGAGTCGATGAGGATCATTGCGTAGATCGAGACGGGCCGAACATGACTCACGCCGCCGTCGTTCGGATCGTCGATCGATCCGAGACCGAAATACGATTTGTAGAGCTCGCGCGTGAGCCGATCGCCCACATCGTCCCAACAAATTTCACGCAGCGGATGTGCGATCGAGAACGCGAGGATGCCGCCTGGCCGCAGCACCCGGGCGGCGACTGGGATCGTCACCTCGGGCGCCGTGAAGCTGAACGCGCCGTGATCGCAAAACACGACGTCGAAGCTACCGTCGGCAAACGGTGCGTGCTCCGCTGCGGCGTGCACGAGGCGTATATCGACGTGCGCCCGCGCGATTGCGTCTCGTGCATGATCGAGTTGGCGCTGCGAATTGTCTAGCCCCGTGCAACGTGCGCCGCGCTTCGCAAGCGCGATCGACCACTGCGCGCCGCCGCAGCCGAATTCGAGCACGTCCTTTCCCGAGACTTCGCCGACGAGCTGCAGTTCCGATTCGGGAAGCGACCACACACCCCACGCCTCGGCGTGCGCGGACAACTGCGCGCGATGCTCGCGCTGATACGCGCCGCTCGTCGCGTCCCACGCGTGCCGATTGCGCATCGCATCCGTGTTCATCGATGCTCCGTACGACGTTCGAGGAACGAAACATTTCATGATGGGAATTCGCCCATCTGACGCCAAGACTGCTACTGAGAGCTACCTTCGACCCCTCGAAGGTTGCGTCGTGCGCCTTGCCGCGTCAAAGAAAGCGTGTGGAGTCGTGGGTGTGCCTCCCATGAGCGACGAGGGCTTGATCGATCTGTACACCATAAAGCGCGGTGCCTCGATCGCCGTCGTTCCGATTATTCTTTTTTACCTCACCGTTACGGGGTACGCGCTGCTATCGGTAACGTTTTCAATGTGGGAAAAAGCGTTACTCTGTGCGATGGCCGTTGTGGCTATCGCTTCGGGCGTCTTCGTCATTCGACGAGGCCGCCGAGCACACGCGATCATTCGGCAGACGAAAGCCAAACGTGAGGCCGCCTCCCAGCGCCTGCGAGATGCGTAAGTTGTGAAGTGGTTCGAAACGCCTTACCGACCCATTGCACGGCCGAAGGCGCTCTGGCTTATCGTATCCGGAACGATATTGATGACAGCCGAAGCAGCCGGATTCGGCCTCGCTTTCCCGGATGATAACTTCCGCATTTCCGTCGCATTCTTGCTATACGGCCTGTATTTGTGGTTATCGGCTTCTGGCCGATGAGCGGCTTCAACCTAATTCCGCGCGGAATGTCCGTCACCCGCGTGGCGTTCGCTTTCATGCTCGCCGACGTCAATCGCGGCTTGGCTCTTCATCCTTCAAAAGCTCGTACACTGCATCATTGACGAGTGTGGAGCGAAGCAGTCGGACTCGGCCTATTCGTCGTGCGAAATGATCGCCGAGCGCACGTTATCATTTGCGCGGCGAGACCAAATCGCAAGGTCAACGCCCGGCTCGGTCGAGATGCCTAATGTTAAGGCATCTCTGATTTAGACTGCGTATTTTCTATGGTACAATACAACCCATGGGTGACGATCAACGGCTGTCTTTCACCGATGGTGTCCTTGAGAGTTTAGCAC